>Ga0272446_1002547_pt1 | contig 24560 bp, 18 predicted proteins | sample YNPCB0061_FD_194587 | JGI IMG/M metagenome (GOLD analysis project Ga0272446, IMG submission 194587) | Hot spring microbial mat communities from Yellowstone National Park, WY, United States - YNP-CB-006-1 | ecosystem: Environmental > Aquatic > Thermal springs > Hot (42-90C) > Sediment | place...
GCTGCCCGTGTAGGCCGTGTAGCCATCAAAGACGTTGCCGCCCGTGCTGCCCTGGCCGACACCCCCGCCATTAAGGAACGTAAAGTCGAAGCCACCCGCTTTCTGCCCGGCATCGACCTGAGCGTTGCCACTGATGCGTAGCCCCGCTAGCGTTGCGTTGTTCAGGGTGTTACCCTCAAGCAACGCTCGAGCCGCTGGCCCATCCACCGAGACGTTGACATGGTTGCCGCTGATCTTGTTGTTCAGCAGCCGCACCGTGGCCCCGTTGAGGATATCGACCCCCGTCGTGCCCGCCGTGGTGTTGTGAATGGTCGCGAAGTCGCGGATGGTGGCGTTGGTTGCCAGAGCGTTGGCCGTCACCCCTCGACCGGCCCCGGTCAGCTGCCCGGTACCATTGCCCGAGAAGATGACGCCCGCCCCGTTCAGCACGACGCCCAAGCCCGCGCCGGTCAGCGAACCAGTGAGCTTCAGCTCGCCGGCGTTGATGGTGCTCTGACCCGAGTAGGTGTTGGCCCCGCTGAGGGTGAAGGTGCCGCTACCCTGCTTGATGAGGCTACCGCCCGTGCCGCTGATGACACCCGCGTAGGTGGTGTTAGAGCTGTCCCCGGTTGTCAGCGTGAAGTTGTTGAGCGTGACACTGGTACCCGCGGCCCCAGCCAAACTGCCGATGGTTTCACTGGCGGCCAAGTTCAGCGTGCCGCCGTTGACGATCACCGCGCCGGTGTTCACGATGGCCGCACCGCCCGCTAGGCTGAGCGTGCCGGCATTGACGGTGGTCGTGCCGGTGTAGGTGTTGATGCCGCTGAGCGTCAGCGTGCCGCTGCCCTGCTTGACCAGGTCGCCCATGCCGCTGATGACGCCGGCAATGGTGCCCGCGTCCACGATCAGCGTGCTGCTGCCCTCGATGACGATATTTTCACCCGTAGCCGTGGTCAGACTGCTGAAGATCACCGTCTGTGCAGCATCGGGGCCGGTAATTTCCATATCCTGGCCATTCGCGAGTGTGGTCGCGCCGTAAGTGCCGCCATTAACGATGAACAAACCAGCGAAGCTCGGATAGATGGTTTGAGCTGCGGCGATGCTGGTGAAGGCATCGAAGCCGAAGGTCGCACTTTGCGAACCCGCAGTACCGAGGTCGGCGTCGGCGATTGGATCACCGTTGACGAATGATCCCCAGGAGTCGTCAATGTAGATGGTCGTTGGCGTGGCAAAGGAAGTCACGGAAGTCAGGACGACATCGTTGCCATCGCCGCCGTCGTACACGAGAATCCAGTTCACGCCACCGGCGGTAAAGCCGACGCCACCGGGCACGGGCGTCAGTGACAAGGCCGGTCCGTTGTTCACGGTCACAGTGCTAAACGAACCCGTGACAGAATCCGTACCATCGTTGTTGATAAGGATAATGCTCTTGCCAACGGGGATCGTGCCGCTGCCGGTGAAGATCAAATTCAATTGCGAGCCGCTGTTGAGCGTGACGGTGCCGGTGACGTTGACCTGGTCATAATCGGTGCCGGCGACCGTCGTAGTCAGCGGCTGGACGATCTCGATGTCGAGCTTGCCCGACTGAGAGTAGTTACCTGTGTTGATGATGCCGGGACTAAGGCCGGGGGACATGGTGCCACCCGTGTTGATCGTCACCGGGCCAGTGACGCCGCCGGTGCCGCCCATCGTGCCGCCAGTTTGCACGACCGTCGGGGCCGTGGTCACGAAGGTGCTGTTGAAGAAGGCCGTCACGCCGTTGGGGATGGTGAAGGCATCGCCCGAACTGGGGTTGACGCTGACACTAGAGGAATCAAACTGCAAGCTGATCGACTGGAGGTTGTTGGCCACTCGCTGCACGACGACGTTCTCGGCGTAGCCACCGGCGGTGGGCAGCACGGCCACCGTCGTTCCCGTGATGGCGGCGGCGGCCACGGCGGCCTGGATCGTCTGCCACACGGTGGTGCCACCGACATGGTACGCGCCACGGTCGTAGGTGTTGAGCAGGGTGATGTTCTCCAGCGGGATGGTGTTGTTCTGCACGAACAGGTTGTTCGTGGTGTCGGTCATGTTGGTGCTGTTGAACGTGTTGCCGCTAATGGTGGTGTTGGGCCGACGCACCCGCAACGCGGAGGCAGAGGCCGTAGTGGTGCCGGCAAAGGTGTTGCCCGAGATCGTCGAGCTGCTGACATCCAGCGTTACCAGCGTGTTGCCTTGGGGCGTCGGCGCGATCGAGTTACCCGAGTTATCCGTGACGCTCAAGCCGCCGGTGGTGCCGGTGATCTGGTTGTTGGTGAAGGTCAGGTTAGTGACATTGCTTGGGCCGGCACCGCCCCCGTTACCTAAGACGACCAACTGACGCGGCACGTTGTTCAGGGTGAACTGGGCACTGAAGTCCACACCGGCCGGGTTGGGACCGACGAAGGTTTGGCCCGAAAAGATGTTGTTGCTGATCGTGACGTTGTTGAGCACAGCCGCAAACTCCGCGATCAGGCCATGATCGCCGTTGGCTTCGATCTCGTTATCGACGATGCTGAGGTTGGAGTGGTTGCCACCGATGTAAACCGCCCCGACTTCAATGCCTGCCGAGGGACCGTCAAAGCCGACGATGTGGAAGCCCTTGCCGGTCGTGCCGATCTGCACTCCCGTCGTAGTGCCCGAAAGCTGAATCGTGCCTAACGAGAGGCCAGTAGTGCCGACAATCTTGGTGACTGTACGACCGTTGACCGATTGCAAGGTCAAATTCTTGTTGTTGATGGTCACATTTTCGATGTAAGTGCCATCGCTGACATTCACGGTATCGCCACTCGACGCCGCGTTGACACCGCGTTGGATACTGCCGCTATTGGGCGTGACGTAGACGTTGTTGGCCACCCAGCGAACTAAGCCCAGGCCGGCCGTATCCAGGGCGTGGGTGATCTCGTCCTCGATGGTGAAATTGTTGGTGATCGTGCTGGCATCTTGTTGCCAGGTGTTGCCGATGGCTGAGATGGCGTTGGCCGAGTTGTTGACGATCAGCGAGCCGGCCCCGTTGATATTGAAGGTGTTGTTGCCAGGATCGCCTGTGGTGCCCAGGTCGGCTTGACCGCCGCTTTGGATCGACAGAGCGGTTTGATCGGAGCCAGTCGATTCCTCAACAGTGCTGTTGCGCAGGGTCAGGTTGCCGGTGCCGGTGATCAAGATCGTGGGGTCGGCGGTGCTGGTGGTCAGCGTGGCTCCCGTGACCGTCACGGTGCTGCTGACAGTCAACGCCGGGCTGGCTCCGTCGATGATGGTGCTGCCCGCGCCGGCTCCGGTGATCGTCAACGCTGTGGGGTGATTGATGGTGGCTCCGCTGAAGGTGCCAGCCGAGAGGATCAACGAACTGATGTTTGTGCTGAAAGCCAACGCTGCATCGATGCTGCCGAACAAGCCAACGGTTTGAGACCCGATGCGTGCCTGCACAGTGGCCACAGGATTGTTGGAACTATCTTGGAACGTGTTGGCGGAAAAGACGGGGCCAACATCGAACGTCGTGTAGCTGCTCACAAACGAAGCGTTGCCACTCTCGCGAATGAAGGTGTTGCCGCTGATGCTGGGCGTGCCTCCACCGATGCCGATCCCCTCGAAGCTGTCGGTGTCGAGATTGAAAGTGTTGCCCGTGAAACTCGGCGAGCCGCCATCCACCGAGGCATGAACGAAGTTGTTGTCGAAAGTGTTGCCGGAGATGGTGACATTCGTGTTGTTGGGATTGATGAAGACGCCCGTGGCCCAGCCGGTGAAGGTGCTGTTTTGGACCGTGAGATTGCTCACCCCGGCACTGGAGGTCAATACGCCGCGGGAACCATCGCCATCTACCGTGCCGGAGCGGGTGAAGGTCACGTTGTCGATCGTTAAGTCGCTGACGTTATTATTGACGTAGACGCCTGCCAGTTCACCGAGAATGGTCGCGCCTTCGAGAATCTCCAGATCTCTGATAGTCACATTGTTTGCGTTGACGAGGATACCGCCAGTGATGTCCGTGCTGATTCCGACCCCTTTTAGGGTGATTCCCACGCCGATGGTCAGCGTCTCGGTGTAGCTGCCGGCCAGCACATTGACCGTGTCGCCACTCGCTGCCGCGTTGATCGCCGACTGAATGGTTGCCCCAGCGGGGAGATTCCCCGTCACGCTGCCTGAGGTGACGACACCAAAGACCAAGTCGGTGCCAATGGTATAGCTGTTAGTGCCGTCGGTGATGATGTCGCCGGCATCGAGGACACCGATGGTGCCATTGTCTGCCGTGAGTGTCCAGGTGTTGCTAACAAACAGGTCGGCCGGCGTCGTGCGGTCTTCGAGTCTCTCTAGGCGCGGGCGAAGCCGATGGTACATTTGATGGCGTGTCCGACACATCTGGTTCCTTTGAGCGAGGCGACGAAGCCAGCTTTGAAAATCGAACATAAGAAGCATCCTCGAAGATCAGGGAAAAAAATTACAAGGTTTATGGGGCTAGGAGGTCACGTCCTCCTCCCCCACCATCGGCCGACGCGGAAGAGGGCGAACGCAGTCGCATGAGCTACGCTCGCTTCTCCATCCACACCTCGAGATAACCGGTGTGGTGTCGCGCCATTCCAAAAGGCGGGAGAATCCTCACTGGGACAGCGGGGGGGCCGAAACATAAAAATCCACTGACGACTCAGAGACGACGAGCCTGCCGGGAAAGGCTCCTTGTCATCTCATTTTGCCCATCTTACCATTAGGGCTACAGGTGGCCAGAGGCAAGCGAGGGAAAATTTCACCTTTTGGACGATCGTGATCTTCCGAAAGTTCCTTCCGTGGCATGAAAATTCTTCATAAAACAGCAAACCTCTTGTCTGAAAAGACGTTAGGTGGGATACGGACGCGACCTTTGCCCCTCCGTCGTTGCCCTAGGAAACAGCAGGTCTGCCCCCGAGCAACCGCGCTGCCTCCACGGCAAAATAGGTCAGGATGGCGTCGGCCCCGGCGCGCTTGAACGCCAACAGACTCTCCAGCACGCAGCGTTCGCGGTCGAGCCAGCCGTTCTGGACGGCCGCTGTCAGCATGGCATATTCGCCACTGACTTGATAAACACAGGTGGGCACGGCAAAGGTCTGTTTAACGCGCCAGACCATGTCTAGATAGGGCAAGCCCGGCTTGACCATGACCAGGTCGGCCCCTTCGGCCAAATCCAGCGCCACCTCGCGCAAGGCTTCGTCACTGTTGGCCGGGTCCATTTGGTAGGTTTTCTTGTCGCCGCTGCCCAGGTTGCCGGCCGAGCCGACCGCCTCGCGAAACGGCCCATAAAACGCCGAGGCATATTTGGCGGCGTAACTGAGGATGGCGACGTGCGAGAACCCCTGGGCATCGAGGGCACGGCGAATGGCCCCGACGCGGCCGTCCATCATGTCGGAGGGGGCGACCACATCACAGCCGGCCTGGGCTTGCACAACCGCCTGGCGGCAAAGCACCTCAACCGTCTCATCGTTGACGACGTAACCGTCGCGCACCAAGCCATCCTGGCCATGAGAGGTGTAAGGGTCCAAAGCAACATCACAGATCACGCCCAAGTCAGGCACAGCTGCTTTCAGGGCGCGAATGGCTCGGCAGGCGAGATTCTCCGGATTGAGCGCCTCGTCGCCGTCGGGCGTCTTACGCTCGGCCGGCGTGACGGGAAACACCGCCACGGCTGGGATACCCAAGGCAAACGCCTCGCCGGCCACCTCCACCAGCAAGTCGATCGAGAGCCGCTCCACGCCGGGCATCGCCTCGATCGGAGTCCGCAAGCCTTGGCCCTCTTGCACGAAGACCGGCCAGATCAGATCGGCCGGCGTCAAGTGGTTCTCGGCCACGAGACGGCGTAGCCAGGGATGGCGACGCAAACGCCGAGGACGGTGTGTCGGGGGCCAATTGGGCACGGAGCCAACCAAGGGAGATAGATCAGGCATATGGCTACTATTTACCCCTGTTTAAGCCTTAAAGCCCTGGATGGCGATGACGGCCGGGCGAGGCATCGCCTTGCCGCCCTCGGGCCAATGGCTAGTGGGGTTGGCCTGAGTGAGGCTCAGTTCGCCCGGATGCTGCACCGAGAGAAACAGCGTCGAACCATCTGGGCTGAAGCACGGGCCAGTCAACTCGCACTGCACCGGGCCACTGGCAAACTGAAACGCATCGCCGGCACTCTCGCCGGCCGTCGGCACCACAAACAAGCCATTGTTGCCGAACGGCTTGTAGGCTCCCTTGCCCATTTTGTCCGACGACATGTCGCACACCACCCACAAGTTGCCGTCACGATCGAAGGCCAGATTGTCCGGGCAGGCCAGGCCCGATTGCGGACCGCCGGCCAGAAACACCTCGTACTGAAACTCGGTGGCCTCGGGATTGTCGCCCGCCTCACACAGCCGCACGATATGACCAAACAGGTTGCCGTGGCGCGTATTGTTGGTCAGAGCCACATATACGCTGCCATCCTTGGGGTGAATCTCGCAGTCCTCGCAGCGATCCAAGGGCGTCGCGCCCAAGGCCCGGGCCGCGATACGCGTATGGATGAGCAACTCGGCCTGATTGGTGATCTGAAACGCTGGGTCGAGCTTCTTCGCGTCGGCATACGGCTTGGAGGAGGTGATTGTCTTTTTGGTTTTGTCGTTCCAGACCAGCGGCACCCATTTGCCCTTGCCCAAATCGGCGGCATACAAGGTGCCAGCCTGCAAGGCTTGGCGTTGCTCGGCACGGCTGGCGTTCTTCTTGATCGGTTGGGCCGACACAAATTTGTACAAGTGTTGATCGACTTCGTCGTCGCCCATGTAAACCACCAGCCGACCGCTTGGCCCGATGGTGACGGCGGCGTTCTCGTGCTTGAAACGGCCCAGGGCGGTATGCTTCAGGGGCGGCAACTGGCCGAACGGGTCGATCTCCACCACCCAGCCATAGCGCGTTTCGTCGATGGCCAGCTCAGGCACGTCAGCCCAACGGAAGAAATATTCTTGGGTGTCGTAGCCGTTGTAGTCGGCGTAGTTTTCCTCGCAGCTCAAAACCGTGTGCCAAGGCGTCGTGCCACCCGAGCAATTTGCCAGCGTGCCCGTAGCCGATTTCAGCAGTTCCGCCGCCGGGCCGCTCAGCAGAATCTCGGGATAATTGGCCGTGAAGCGGCGGTTGAGTTTGGCCGTCGTCGCAGGGGTGAGCGTCCAGTGGCCTTTGGTGCGTGTCACCTGCACGATACTGCCGCCCACGGCAAGGCGTTCGGCCTGAATCTGGGCGGCGGTTTTCTTTTTGCCCAGGGCATACTCCAACGGCGAATAGCCCGAGACAAACAGCGGATTGGGGTACTCGTGGTTGACCCACAGCACCAACTCTTCGGTCTTCTTGCCCTCACCTAACGCATCCAGCGGAAAAGCCGCCACAAAGTCGTTGTTGAAGCCGAACCTCTCGGCCGAGCCGTCGGGGGCTTTGCTACCCAACGGATCGCCCCACGAGACAACCACCTCGACGCGGTAGCCTTTGGGAACCACCACCTCATCGGCGTTGCTCGGGGCGATCGGTTCAAAAAACGCCGGCGCTTGGCCCCGGCGGCGACGCAGCGGAAACTCCGCAGCCGGCAACGCTTGGGCCAGCCTAGTGGCGTAGCAGCCCACGCCGAGATAAGTCAAAAAAGCACGGCGCGACGGTAGCATGACAACCTCATAGACCAAAAAGTCGGGCGAACCAAAGCGATGAACTCTCTGTCATGCTAGCGACCCGGCCCCGGCGGACAACCACAAGCCTGCCAATCGAAACCCCTCCTGGCACCGACACAGCCACAGGCTCAAACTAAAACCAGCCACCGGTGATCGGCAGCACCTGGCCGGTGAGGTAGCTGGATTCTTCGCAGGCCAGGAACAAGATGGCATGGCTAACATCCTCGGGACGACCCAGCCGACCCACGGGAATCTGCTGGATGTAGCTCTGCAACACCTCGGGCTTTAGGCCGTCCAACATCGTGGTTTGGATCACGCCGGGTGCGACAGCGTTGGCCGTGATGCCGCGGCGGGCCAACTCGCGAGCCACTACCTTCGTCAGAGCAATCACCCCCGCCTTGGCGGCGGCATAATTCGCTTGGCCATGAAACGGAAACAACCCAGCAACCGAGGCCACGTTGATGATCCGCCCGCCGTCTCGCAGGATCTCAGCCCCGGCTTTGCAGACGTAAAAGACACCATCGAGATTGGTTTTTTGTACCGCGTGCCAGTCGTCCAGGGTCATCTTGCGCAGCGTGCGATCACGCAAAATGCCCGCATTATTCACGATGATGTCCAGCCCGCCGAAACGCTCGCGGATTTCTGCCATCATCGCCTCCACCGCTGCGTAATCACTCACATCGGCAGCGATGGTTTGGACCTGGCTACCCATAGCCGTGAGCCGTTCGCTCAGAGCGCGTGCGTCGGCGAGGTTTTGCCCGGCCGGATCCGCAAAGTAGTTCAACACGCCGATCGCCCCAGCACGCGTGAACGCTTCGAGGGTGACAGCACCCATGCCGCGCGAGGCTCCGGTCACGAGGACGATCTTGTTCGTGAAATCATAGCGAACCATCGTGCTACCCCTCCAGTAATCAACGTGTGCAGTTCCTCTTGCGCAACACCTCGCGGGCGGATCGACCCCTTGGCCAACAAGGCGAATGTTGTTATTGTACAAATGAAGGGTTTAGTCACCGAGGCTGTCCATGCCATCTTGCAGGCGTGTTTGGTGGGGCTGGGGGTTGCTCCTGTTCGGCGGGTGCGGACTGGCCGACTATGAAGCCAAAATGAAAGACTCCCAGGAACGTCTGCGGCAATATCAAGAACAAGAAAAACTGCTGGATCCGGCCCCGCGAATCAATCCCCCGACCAAGATCACCGACCCCCAGTTGCCTCCTACTGTGGTACTCGATTTCCAGCTGCGGGCACCGCGCGGCATCTCGTCGCAAGCCCCCGCCAACGCCCGCCTGGAGTTGTTCTACGATTACAGGCCCGTCAAACCCCAGGCCGCCGAGCCATTTCAATGGCTGAGCCTCGCCTTTGCCCCGCGGAGCGACTCGAACTTTGTCAGCAATCTGCTGGGCCGCCTACCAGCCCTGACACAGCCTAAGCAGAGCGACGGCCAAACCCGGCTAGGACTCAAGTATCGCCGTCTGGAGTTCGAAAGCCCATCGCCGTTGGATGGCCAACTTTCGTCCGTGGCGGTGTATCAGTTTCAGGGAACAGCTCAGCAGTTGGCAGTGATTTTTTTCGTGACCAGGGGCCAACTCGCCCGGGCGACGCGGGCCATTGAGATGAGCCTGGACACCCTGGGGTTTGATGACACCCTGGCCAAGGCTCGACAGGCCGAGCGTCCAGGGGGCCCCTTGGAGTTTGTGCCGCGATGAAGCCATCGCCTAGCCCCCTGCTCTTGGCGCACTTTAGTGATTTGCATCTCACTGCTCGACGCTTCCCCTCCTGGCGACGCGAGGACTGGCTGAATAAACGCCTAGCAGCGTGGCTCAACTTGCGTGTGGCCGGCCGGGGTTTTCGCTTTCGTCATGGCGAAGTGGTCGCCCAGGCGCTGGTGGCCGACCTGCGTCAGTATGCCCCCGATCTACTACTGTTCAGCGGCGATGCCACCGTCATGGGCTTTCGTGAGGAAGTCGAGTATGCTGCCGGTTTGTTGCCGCTGCATGATTGGCCTGGTTTGGCGGTTCCGGGCAACCATGACTACTGCACCCGCACCGCCATGCGGGAGGCTCATTTCGAGCAACTCTTTGCCCGCTGGCAACAGGGCCTGCGGGTCGGCCAGTATACCTATCCATTCGCTGTGCGCGCGGGCCACGCCTGGCTGATCGGCCTGAATTCGGCAACGGCCAATCGTTGGCCCTGGGATGCGACCGGGTTGGTAGGAGCCGAACAACTCGCCCGTCTGGAGACGCTCTTGGCCCAGCTCGAAGGCGACGGGCCACGCATTATCCTGACCCATTACCCCATCGCTCGGGCCAGTGGCAAGCCGGATTTCTTCATCCGCCATTTACGCGACTTACGCCGGGTCCTCCACGTCTGCGAGGCCGGACGCGTCAGCCTGTGGTTGCACGGCCATTGCCACGATGCCTATCATTTTCCCCGTGGCGTGGTCGCTGCCTTTCCCGTCATTTGTGCCGGCAGCGCCACCCAAACCGGCCTGTGGTCCTACGGCCAATACGAGCTGAACGGTCGAGCGTTGCACGCCCAAGTACGACTGTACGACCCACAGCAAAAGAGCTTCCAGACGCAGCGCACCTTTGAGTTGGAGTTGGCTTGAGCGGAGGCTAAAGCTGAGCGACAGCGATTCCTTTTCTCTTTTGCCACAAGCGCTCTCGATCCATGTGGAGATGTCGCTCCTCGATGAAGTCCGGCATTGTTTCTTACCAAAACGGGGCGTATCTCTCACCAGTCCCCGATCACTTCGCCGCCTGCAGGCGTGACCAGCGACCAAAACACCCCCTCCGCAATGCCCCGACCGACGACGCGGACACTACCGTCGGCCAGACAGACCGGCATGCAGCCGTCGTGCCCGCTCTGGGGGATCGAGTGGTCGGCGGCGTCCAGGGCGGGACGCACTTGGAACGTCTTGCCCGCCACGCTGGGGCGTGTGTTGCCCGAGGCGTCCGTGATGGGATACACGTCCGTTGTCGACACCCCTACCAGCCGGATCGGTCCCGCGTCGGCGAAGCTTGCCCGGCGGAACTCATGATTCGCGTTGCCGAATAACTTGTAGTCCAGGTACCGGGAGGGTGTACCGGAGGGGGCGTAGGCGTAGTGCTCGGCGAAGAAAATGGTGTTGGACAGGCCGTCCCCGAAGGAGCGATTGACTGATGCCTCCCACTGAAACACCTGAGCATTGGCCGAGTAGCTGGTGTAGTGAAGCCCCTGGGGATGAAGCGCCAGCGCTGCCGGCAGCGACAGGTCACTCGGGCATTGGTATTTCTTCACCTGGTAGAAGTTTTTCGAGTCCGATACAGGCTGCTCCATGTAGGGCAGCATCGCGTAATAGAGCGGTTCTTCCTTGGATTCATGTGTTTTGTCATCCAACCTGCCGTCGAGAGCGTTCAGCCGCCCCTCTCGCGTATTGGCTAAGTTGTGCGTTGCCAGGCCCAGTTGCTTTAGTCGATTGCAGCAATCGAGCCGCGCGGCGACCTCGCGTACCTTCTGAATGGCCGGCAGTAGAAGCCCGATGAGTACGGCAATGATCGCAATCACCACCAGCAGTTCGATCAGCGTGAAGGCGCGACGCATGGGTTCTCCTCCTGAAAGCGGACGTGGAAAGGCGGACGGCCGAGTGCCGTCCGCCCAAGAGTTGCTGTGGTGCCAGGTTACTTCGTCGTCTTCTTGATGCCGCCATCCGCCGTTTTGTAGGAGTAGTCGAACGTGACGACCTTGTCAGGCGCGAGCTTTAATCGGGCTTCGACGTAGTATTCCGTGTCGGAGGTGAGTCCCACAGCGAGTGCGGACCAATCCATTGCATTAGGGACTTGTGCGTCCGCTTCTTTGACGAACAGGCCCTTCTTTCCGTCGACCACGGTGTAGATGCGCAGTTTGATCTCTTGACGCTTCCAGCCGGCTGGAACATTGTATGTGCCTGCACCGCTCATGCTCGTCTTGCCTGGAAGGGGCGACATTGGAAGGAAGTTGATCGTAGCGGCTGGAGGAGGAGGAACTTCCGCCGCCAGAACCTGGACGGCCGTGATCATGCTAAGCAGACAGGCGGCAAGAAACAATCGCATCGACTTGGTCATGATGCGCCTCCAAAGAGGTAGAAAGATCCGGACCTAAGCAGAACGACGCGAGTACAGGCCGAAAAGTAGCCCTGTTCGGATTGCGCGTCTTTGCGGCCCAGAGCGAATTTAATGGGGGGGGGGGCATGTCAAGATGAAAATCGATAAATCCGTCACAGGCTGTCGAACGCTCAGTTGGGTTTTCCGGTAGCACCGATCACCTTTATCCAGCCCCAAATCTCTACTGCAGGAAGAACAGAAGGTCAGGGCCATCGAACGATCAACGGGGGAGAACAGGCCCACACAAAAAGCTTGCCAATTCCGTCAGAGCGTATAGAATAGTCCCCATAAGCCCCGCTAGCTCAACTGGCAGAGCAGCTGACTCTTAATCAGCGGGTTGTAGGTTCGAGTCCTACGCGGGGCACTTGTGCAAGGCAATGCGAAACGGTGCAAATTTGCGCCATCTACTTGTTTTTCAGGCACTTCCGAAGATTGTTCCGAAGTTCTATTCACCATGCTGTCAATGTACGTCGGTGCAAACAAATGCCTTCCGGCGTATCCGGTTGGTTCGCCCGGAGGTACGCCCAAACCGACCGAGTTGTCCGCTTGGCCCCCGTTCGTTCCGGTAAGGCGAAGGGGGATTGCGTCCGCGTTCGGCGTGCCAGTCGGCACCAGCGGCGGCAGCTTGTCCACGGCCCCGGCCAGAACGATTCCTGGTCAACGGGCAGATTCGGGCAAACTCGTGAACATCCTACCTCCTGCCGTACATCGAACAGGAGAATGTCTACCGGCAGCATCATTTCCACATCGGCCGGGACCGAGGATCGAACGCAGCGGTCGGTAGCCCGATCCGGGGAACGATCGGTTATCGATCACGACGTTCATCTGTCCGTCAGCCCCTCCAGACGCCGAGTGGTTCCAACAACACCGCGAACCGCCCGGCGGCGATCGGCTCGTACGGCGTGCCTGAGGGAGTCTGTAGTCCGTAGTCTGCAGTCTGGAGGAAGAAGCATCGTTACACGGGAAGCGGCGGTGGTTGCTGCAGTCTGCAGACTCTGCGTCACACCCCGATGCCCAACAGGGCGAACTGGCCGTACTTGTCGATCCGCTCCCCATCTCGATGTGCAGGGCCGCGACCGGCTGCTGTGTAAGCGTCTCCGCTGGTTCTCGTCAGGCAACGATGACTCGTTTGCGAATGAGTACCCTCACTGTTGAAACGTCTCTGGCACTTTGACACTCCATTTGGCGAATTGATGTTGAGCTGGAAAAGCGATTCTATTAGCATCAGTTGATCAGATATGGTAATGTTCTTCATCGCATCGACAGCCGCTCTTTGAGTAATAATCGCATTTCCTTAGAAAAATACATCCACATCCTCTACATTCTTGGAAGAGTTGGCAGCATGATTGTTCGGAGATTGTTTTTGCTCCACACTGTTTGGGCATTTACGTTTGCACGCTCTGCAGCAGGTTTCATCTTTCTTCTTTCCATCACAGATAAGACCAGAGCACTTTTCGCAAATTCTGTTTTTACCAATCAGTAACGGATATTGTTGACACCCATGACAGTGGGTAAGTACAGTGACGCAGTCACACTCGTGGTTGCATTTGTGGCATTTAAACCTCGCTGTGATGGAACCTTCGGCTGTCATATAGATGTCACTAAGTTGGATGGCTCCTGACTCGTTACCTGTTTGCTGACACTGAGGACAGCAAATGTTGGCCCAATTCTCCGCGATCGGTTTTAAGACATTTTTGATCCACCTCTCAAATAGCGTTAATTCCTTCGTTTCGTCAAACTGGCATTCGCTCTCTCTCTTCCATCTAGGCAAATAAAGGGGAAAGGCTCGGCTTTGAACGAGATTTGCCATCCGATCGAGAAAGTCACAAACCTGCTGCACATTTGAAGTTGAGCAGGCTTCCAGAGTGACCTCGGTTGTACTTCTCCAAATAGCCTCTTCCAAAGGCATCTCTTTTTGTTCTGCACATTTTGAGACGACCTTACAAATTAGGTCGTTAGCAGGTAACTCACTTGGTATGTTTCTGGTGGCTAGATACCATCCTAGACGTAGTTTCTCGTTCTTAAAGAAGTATTCAGCGATTTTGTGAGACTTTGCTTTATCAACCTCTACACTGAAGCGGAACTGTTTCGGCAGGCAGAACAAGAATGGGCTAACTCGGTCGACCTTACATTTTTCTTTATATAGATATGTCCCGACATAGCACCAATAACAACCCTCGTCATCCGAATCGTAGAAGATGAATGCCGGATAGTAATGATTTTTATCATTCGAATCTTTCATATGAATCAAAAGTCCACGCAACCCCTCCTTCGCATTTTTACTACGAAAATAAAGGTTACATTTCACGTCATACTCTTTGCCGTCTTGATCACGCCAATCTGCCCCAGGCAACTTAGGTCGAAGCTTCAATGACCATGGCCGCGGCAAGCTTTTTACGACTTTCACGTTGAGATCGCATAGGTTCTGATCTTTCTCGGCTCCCTGCAAATCGCGGTAAACTCTACGAAAAGCAAGCTCGGCAATCCGTGGCTGAAGGCCTTGCACTTTAAAATTGTTGATTGACCGCGAATCTTCAGCCCCGGAATCTTGTCTCAGTTTATTTATTACAGAGCTGATCTTCCAAGTAGTAAGCTCATATAGTTTCTCAGGACACTTTTCCCAATAGCAGGCTCCGAGGTATACATCTTCTTCATCTAGAGATTCAAAACTTGTATAGCCTGTCAACTGAGGTTTTTCATTAACCACAAATTTGAGGTAAGAGACTACTTGAGCAAATCGATGATTCGAAGTTGTTGGCAACTCTTTTAGCAGCTTGCGAGCCTCGTGAGAGTTCTCTATGGCTAATCGTCCGAGAAGGGCAACGATGACCGGAGAGAGAAGAACTTCTTGGCCTTGACGGCGGGAATAGTTACTTTGGAGGAACTTCTGCACTTTCTCGTCATGCAGGTTCGGATCGTTTTCTTCCAACCGAAGAATTCGTTCAAGAGCAGCAAGCACCCGATTATGTGGGAGATTCTCCAGCTGAGAAATCAATTCAGACAAATTCCAATGCTCTATATTATTCCACCGGGCTTCCTCCCATTTTCGTTTTGCTTCGTTCAGTGCTTCCTGTTGAGCCTGGGTTCGTTTATTCACCTCGATACTGATTTGATTTTTGAGGTAATCCTGAACTTCCCCTTCCTTCAGCTTGGCCTTCTTAGACTCATTAAGTTCACTCTCGATTTTTTCTAAACGGACTCTCCATTCTTTCAAACGCTGCTCTAACCACTCCTCCATTTGGTGATTGTATTTGACCCTAAGCTCGCCTTGTTTTTTTCTAATTTTTTCCCTGTTTATTCGAAGCTCTTGAATATACTGCACCCAATCAGAATCTAAATTTGCCGAAATCGAATCTTCTTTTTTTAGATCTTTACGAGTAAATTGGAACGAGACGTGAAATGGTACCAATTTTGGCTCAGGCAATGACTTCCATCTTTGATGAATTTTGTCCCAATCCTGCTGCTCAAGACGGGGATTCCGTAGCAATTCCTCTAGTTTTGCCTTGGAAGATTTTTCTAATTCCTGAATTAACCATTCGAGATAATCCGATTTAGCAACAAGTTGACAAGGAATTCGAAAGGGGTTCTCTCGCTCATACGTCTTCTCGAGCTCTCTCTTTTCTGCTTCGTACTGCTGAGTTAGACACTTCTTCTTATTCGCTAATTCCGCCATTTTTTCGTCCAGATCTTTACATCTATACTTCTCTATGGTTTGGTAATCCTCTAGCAAATCTGGGTGATCTTCCATTAGTTCCATCAGTTTCTTAGGACTTTGGCGTAGTTGATTCTCTACATCCTTTTGGGCCTGCTCTAGCTCATTCTTCCTCTTAGTCACTTCTTGTTCCCAGTATTCCGCTTCATTATCCTTGTAAGTACTTGCGTTCATCGTTGCCTTCCTATTTTCGCTTGAAGTTCCAAAGATCAACGGTCATTCTATCGCAGATTTTTTGCATCAACTTATTTCCAAGTGGGGCGATGATCTACACTACTAGGTAACGCTTTTGGATGAAGGAGAGAAGTAGTGACACTGCACTAGCCAACCTTGCATGGGATTTTCCATCGATTAGACTGGCCAGAGCCCTAGCTATTTTATTTCACGCCGATCGATTCGAAAAGAATTCCTGCTTGGTTTAAAATCTTTGGCCTTTGCGATTTCCGCATCCAAAAATCACATAAAAATCTATATATAAAAACCTCTCATGTTTTTCTTATCAAATAAACTTTTCTAGCCAAGTTGATCTAAAAAGTTCTTTGTGTTGCTGACTACACCCATCGGACCAGGAATTGCGTCTTGTACTTCACCTTGCCCTGATGCAAGTCTATCAAACAGGTGAAATGGCTGCAAATCTCCGCTTGACCGTCACGCTGACGGTGATGGCCTCCTCCAGCGACTCGTTGCGGCTGAAGTTGGTGACCATGCAGGTGGCCCGCAGCCGCTGCGAGCCGGACACGTTCATGGCACCGTCCATGACGGCGAACTCCACGCCTGAGCGGTTGAGGAACGTGTCGCGGCTGGCGGCGAAGTCGTCGTGCGCCGGGTCGTGAGACCATCTCGAACTCGATCTACTATTCGTGAGTCTGTAGACTGCAGTCTGGAGTCTGTAGCCAAGCATCAGACTTGGGGTTTCGCTCCAGTCCACAGACTCCAGACTGCAGACTCCTCCAAAACAGGATGAACTGCCGCAGCAGGCCGACGTGCGAGTGCGGCGGCGATCGGGGTGGACGATGTCCAAATCGTGCATGTGACAACGCTATGTCACTAACTCCGGTCTCCGGCCTAAAGCCTGCTAAGGCGATCTCCTGCACCCGTTCGATGAGCGCATCGAAGTTCTCCACGCTCGGCTCGATCTTGCGTTGCCAACTCACTTCACTGCAATCGGCGGTGTCGAATAGAGAAATAGCCCTTGTAATTAGATTATCGAACTGTTATATTCGATGTTGCGAATCCTCGAATATATGCTAGAAGTCCCACAGTTGAGGACGAGCCATGTTGGATTCCATGCGGCAGTTCAAAGCGGGCATCTTTCAGGCACTTGGCCACCCCACACGGGTCGCCATCGTGGAGTTCTTAAGCCGGGGCGAGATGTCCGTGAGCCAGTTATGCGAGAAGGTCGGCGTCGAGCAGGCCAACGCCTCCCAACACCTCGCCGTCTTGCGGAATAAGCACATCGTGGAGCCCCGCAAGGAGGGGAACCAAATCTTTTACCGTCTCCGTAACCCACTCATGGGGGAAGTGCTGGCGAAGATGCGGGACTATTTCTTCGCCCATATGAACGAGGCGATGGAGATGCTACGGAAAGAGAAGAAGTTAGCGAAGAAGGTCGAGCAGGAGGCCAAGTGATGAAGCGGAGCAGGATGCCAAAGTTAGTCGAGTCCCTGCGAGGCTACAACCTCAGGACGTTCCTCTCCGACCTGATCGCCGGGCTGACGGTCGGCCTCGTCGCCCTGCCGCTGGCGATGGCCTTCGCCATCTCGTCGGGTGTCAAGCCAGAGGCTGGGTTGTACTGTGCGGTCGTCGCCGGCTTCCTCGTCTCGGCCCTTGGCGGCTCCAGGACCCAGATCAGTGGGCCGACCGGGGCGTTTGTCGTCATCGTCTTCGGGATCGTCGTCCAGCACGGACTCAACGGCTTGCTCGTTTGCACCGTCATGGCAGGTATCCTCCTCGTTGTGTTAGGGCTGACCGGCCTAGGCACGGCGGTTCAGTTCATCCCTCGTCCGGTCGTCGTCGGATTCACTAACGGCATCGCCGTCCTCATCGCTAGCACGCAGATTAAGGACTTCTTCGGGCTGCGGATCGAGACCGTGCCGGGCGACTTCGTGGGCCGGATGAACGCCCTCCTGACCCACTTCCACACGATCGACCTGACGACGACTTTGTTGGCGGTCGGGGCGTTGGCCGTGATTCTCCTGTGCATGAGGTTCGTCAAGAAGGTTCCCGGCTCTATCGTCGCCCTTCTGCTCGGTACCGTCGTCGTGGTGGCGTTCGGTCTGTCGGTCGAAACCATCGGCTCCCGGTTCGGTGGCATCCCCAACGGCCTGCCCGTCCTGACTGTGCCGCAGTTCCACCCGGACATGATTCCGGCCCTGCTTTCGCCGGCCCTGACGGTCGCCCTGCTGGGGGCCATCGAGTCGCTGATGTCCGCCGTGGTCGCAGACCGCATGAGCGGCGACAAGCACTACCCGAACGTCGAACTGGTTGCTCAGGGGCTTGCCAACATCGCCGTTCCGTTCGTCGGCGGCATCCCAGCAACCGGGGCCATCGCCCGCACCGCCACGAACATCCGGTCAGGGGCGAAAACGCCGGTGGCCGGGATGGTTCACGCCCTCACCCTGCTGGCCGTCCTGCTCTTCGCCGCACCGCTTGCCAGACATATCCCCCTCGCCGTGTTGGCAGCAATTCTGATGGTGGTGTCCTACAACATGGGCGAATGGCGGGAAATCCCCAAGCTCTTGAGAATGTCGTGGGCGACGATCGCCGTCTGGCTTGCCACCTTCACCCTGACGGTCTTTGTGGACCTGACAGTGGCTGTGCAGGTTGGGATCGTCCTCGCCGCCTTGCTGTTTATTCGCAAAGTGGCCAAGACCACGACCGTCGAGAAGGTGACGCGGGAGTACATCGAAGACGGTCGGCTACACATCTTGCAGGACAAGCACATCCCCGATTACGTCACCATCGTCCGCATCCACGGCCCCTTCCTATTCGGGACGGTAGAGAAGCTGTCAGTCATCACCGACCACATCGAACAACTCACGCCGGTGGTCATTCTGCGGCTGCGGAACATGACGGCACTCGACGCCACGGGGCTACTCGCACTGGAAGACCTTGCCGATAAACTCCACGCCGCAGGTCGTCACCTGATCCTGTGCGGGGCCCGTCTGCAACCCGCCAAGCTCATGCGGCAGGCTAAGTTTGAGCGGCACGTTGGACGGGACAACATCTGCCCGCACATCAAGGCAGCGCTGGAGCGGGCGGAGGCCATCTATCCTCGACTTGCGACCACACGGGTTATCGACCACACCAACTGACGGTTTTCGTTCGGATTAATCAGGATAAGCGAAAAAATGTTCAAAGCGATTGTCGATCTAACTTCGATGGCCCTGCTGCTGCTGACGTGGCCGCTCATGCTCAACTTGTTGACCATCATCAAACCGAAATCAAAAATCTTGTTTTACGTTCTGTCGATCCTGTCCACTGCTTGCATGGCAGTGGCCACATTGATGCACGGTCCGTCAGACGAACCGATCCGCATTGGCAACTGGATTTCATTCTCCCTTGACAGACCCTCGTGGGTATTCGTAGCTATGGTTTATACATGCTGGTCTATGACATTGTTATATTCGATAGGTTACATTTCCTCTCACATCTCGGATAAGGCCGAGACATTTCATAAATACATGAATACTACGGTCAGCCTAGCCGTAGGAGCCGGGATGGCCGACAACTTCTTCACACTGCTCTTCTTCTACATCGCATCAATCCTAACGATTGTTCCCTTGCTCACGCTTCGTAAAGGTGAGTCCGCCGCCCGTGCGGCGAAGTTTTACCTCAACTCGACGGTGTGGCCTGTGCTGTTTATTGCACTGCCGGTCATCGCCTACAACTTTCCGCTCAACACGCCTTTCGAACACATTCACATTCAACAATATGGCTGGAGCCACGCCAAGTCATCAATCGTTCTTGCATTGATCGTCATTGGTCTGTCAAAAAACTGTATTGCACCGTTTCATCTGTGGTTGCCTCGGGCTTCAATCGCTGCTGCACCTATCACGGCAATGATTCACTCGGTCGCCTCCGTGTTGGTGGGCAGCATTGCGCTGTTCAAGATTGCCAAACACATCTATGGAACGGAGTTGCTGGAAGATTTGTGCAACCACTTCTTTGAAACGGGCTGGATGCTCTATCTGTGCGGCGTGACATCCGTTTACACGGCCTATCGAGCGTGGAAAACTCAAGATTTGAAGCAGCGATTCTCGTTCTCGACCGTTGGGCAACTATCTTATATCATAACAGCTATTCTGATAGGGACTCAGGCAAGTATGCAAGGGGCGATGCTCCACATCGTCACGCACTCGATAGCCAAACTGAATCTATTCTTTTGTGCTGGAGCCTACCTGACTTCATTTGGGTCGGTTCATGCACCCCTAGTCACTGTCGCAATTCCTGGGAGACGTTGGGTTGGCATTACAGCAGTCATTTCTGGTTTGTCGATCAGCGGCTTTCCCTTTCTTGCTGGATACTACAGCAAGGACATTATGTTGCTGGAAGAAATCCACCAGCATCACTACTCCGCCGCTGCCTTCTTGCTGATCGGTAGTTTGCTGAACTTCGTCTACATATACCCGCTCATTCGTGCAACCATACGTAGAAAGACGGCGGCGACACCTTCCCCGAACCCGCTACCTCTTTCGATGACAATTGCAATCTTTTCGTGTACAGCACTGTTACTTGTTCTGTCCGTTTTTGCATTCATCCTAATGAGATATGTGGTCGTCTAACAATCTGGGTGGCCGACTTGTTAAGCGTTTTGGCCTCGCAGAAATACGCCGCCGAGTACCTGCACGTCCCAATCATCGTGATCTCGGGCCATATGGGATGCGGGGCCATCGAGGCCCGGATGGTGTCCAGAGACTTTAGTATTGTTTTTCGATCTTTCGTGAACCTGAGGCATTCGCAACCCGGTTGGTCATTCACCAATCGGTACATCGATTCTGCTCCGCTCCCATCTGAATCCGACCCGTTCCACACGGCTACCCCGTGAATCGAGGACGACGAGCGTCGGCCGGACGGTGCGGCTGTCGGCCCGCTTGTACTTCATGCCCCGGATCCGGCCCGTGATCCCGGCCACTTTGATGATCGCCCCCGAGGCCCTCGACGTGCCGTCGGCGCGGACGAACGGCCGCAACTCCTCGCGCTGGAGCCAGCCGTCAGGCTTGAGCGTCGGCAGCACCACTTTCCGCGCGGTCCAGCCGATGTGCGTCCGCTCGCCCTTGTAGAGTTGTCCGTTGCAGCGGTTGGCGATGCCGTCGAGGGCCTGGATTGGGAACAACGCCTCCGGGAAGTCCTCCAGGAGCAAGTCGTTGCCGTCGAGTTCCATCTTGATGGCGTCGAGCATGTCCATCGCGTGCCCTTCGTCCGAGCCGATCAGGCAGACGAACTCGCGGTGCCCGTACAGCACGGCCCAGATGCAGGCACACTCCGAGATGGTGGATTTGCCCGACCCGCGCGGCATCGCCATCGCGAACAGCCCGCCGCGCAGCACCGCCTGCTCGATCTTGGCGATGACCTTCAAGTGGTCCTGCGACCAGGGCAGGTGGAAGGTGAGTGGGAAGTAGCTGTCGCAGAAGAAGCGGAAGTCGCCCGCTGCCCGTGTCTTGCGGGCCGGGTTGACCACGTTCGGTAGATCGCCGATGTCGCGGCCGGCCAGCGACAACGCCAGGTTGCGGGCGCGGGACCGCTCCTTCACCGCCTCGTAGGGGTCGACCTCCGGCTCCCGGCGGGGCGCGTGCCGCTGGGACACCAGCCAGGCGACGTACCGCAGCAGATCGACGTGGCGCGCGTCGCCGATCCGCAGACCGGCGCGCGTGCGATGGCGGTACAACTGCCGCTCGCTGATCACCTCGCCCAGCGGGGTCGAGTTGAGCAGCCGGCAGAGTTCGCTCGGTCGCAGTCGCCGCGGGTCAGTCGCCACCGCTCCTCTCCTTCACCAGCCACGCCGCGTAGTGCACCAGGTTGATCGTCCCGTCCGTGTTCACGGGTGCGCCTGCCGCCAGGTCGGCCCGGATCATCTCCTCCGTCACCCACTCGCCGCCCACCTTCGAGAGCAGCCGGGCCGCGTTCGCCACCGAGAGCGCGTTCGGGTTCAGGCCGCCGCCGGCAGGCATGTCGTCGCGTTCATCGTTCATCGCGGAAATCCCTGAAAAACCAGCCGGAATCCTCGCCTTCTGCGCTTCCCTGTCGGGCGAACCGGAGGTAACTGTGACAGCGCGTTGATGAACACGCGAACATCGCCTCCGGAGGCCCGAACATGGAACCCCGCAAGACCCCGAAGCCGAAGCTCACCGCCGAGGCCGCCTACGAGAACTCGCACCTGGTCGCCCGCGACCTGCTCGACCGGATCGCCGACCTGCTGCAGGACATGCCCGCCCCGGGCAACGACGACCACCCGATCCACTGGGGCCAGTTCGGCGACATCAACCACGTCAACGCCCTCCTGCTCCAGGTGGTCGCCTTCCTCGACCGCAGCGAGAAGTAGAAGCCGAAACCCGCCCCGGCGGGTCGCGGCGGGTGGCTCCCGCCGCCTGACGAAGGCAGCCACAACCCCGATGCGAGGACCACGACCATGACCGCGACCAAGAAGACCAGCGGCAAGAAGACCACCACCCCGGCCAAGAAGGCCCCGCCGGCGAAGGCGGCCAAGCCGGCCAAGAAGCCCGCCCCGCCCGCGACCGAGGCCGCCCCGGTCGCGCCGCCGTACCCCGGCTACGAGCCGTACGACGTGGTGCAGGTCTGCGACGAGGGCACCTGGGCCGACTTCGAGACGATCCGCACGCCCGAGGAGGGCGAGCAGGCCCGCAAGCTGTGCGACCTGACCGGCGAACGCACCTACCGGATCGTCTCCGGCGACAAGCAGACGGTGAAGGTCGCCCCGCCCGAGCCGAAGCCGGAACCGAAGACCCGGACGAAGAAGGCGAAGCCGGAGCCGAAGCCGAAGAAGGTCAGCGCGCTGGACGCCGCCGCCAATGTGCTGGCCACGACCGGCGAGCCGATGACGACCAAGGCGATGATCGAGGCGATGACCGAGCGGGGCCTCTGGACGAGCCCTGGCGGCAAGACGCCGCAGGCGACGCTCTACGCCGCCATCTTGCGTGAAGTGGCCACGAAGGGGACCAAGGCCCGGTTCCGCAAGACCGCGCCGGGCCACTTCGCCTTCAACACCGAATCGACCAAGGACTGACACGCGACCGCCCTCCCGTCGCCCACGAGGCCCCCACGCGGGGGCCTCTTCTCGTTGGCCCGGTTGGCTACCCCGACGAACCGGCCGCGACACGCGCCACCGTGGGCGAACCGGCGGCCTCGTCCACTCCGAGGAACCGGACCGGCTTGCCGAGGTCGCGGGCCAGGGCGATCTCGGCCCGCACCCCGGTACTCTCCTGCCAGCCGTCGAGCATCAGCACCACCAGTTCGTCGCACCGCGCCAGGTAGGCCCGGTCGATCCGCTCCCAGAAATCCCAGCCGGTCGGCAACGAGAACGCCACCAGCGGGTGGCTGTGGACGATCGGCGAGAACACGACCAACCCGGCCTTCAGCAGCGCGGCGGTCGTGCGGCACGCGGCGTGGTAACGTGCCTCGCGGACGGCCGGGTCGGCATGCGAGTACGGCGAGGCCAGGTAGACCAGTCTCGACGGATACGCAGACGGACGTTCCCCAAGCTCCGGTGGTACACTGGTCGGATGGAATGGGTTCTGGTTGCGATCACCACTGTTGTTGCGGGCATCCTCTCGGCCGTCACCGGTTTCGGAGGGGCGGCCATCCTGTTGCCGGTGTTGATCCACCTGTTCGGGCCGCGCGAGGCCGTGGTCGCGCTGACGGTCGCCCAACTGATCGGAAACCTCAGTCGGGTCTGGTTCAACCGGCGGGAGTTGGACTGGCAAGTCATCGGCTGGTTTGCCGTCGGTGCCGTCCCGCTCACCGTCGCCGGGGCCCTGGTGTTCGTCACCGCGCCACTGACACGTCTGACACCAGCGCTCGGGGTGGCCTTGCTGTTCCTGGTCGTCGGGCGTCGCCTGTTGAAGGGCCGCTACCCGCGCCTGGGGCGGACGGGTTGGATCGCTGCCGGCGGTGGCCTGGGGTTCCTCTCGGCCATCGTCGGCACGGCCGGTCCGCTGGCCGCCCCGCTGTTTCTCGGCCGGAACCTCACCCGCGGGGCCTACATCGGCACCGAAGCGGCCACCGCCGTGCTGATGCATGTGGTCAAGCTGCTGGCCTACGGGACGGCGTTCCTCGTCACGGTGAGAACGGGAACGATCGGCGTGGGCCTCGGCATCGGACTGCTCGTCGGCGCGTACCTCGGCAAGCGGATCGTCGACCGCATGCCGGAGCATCTGTTCGTCACGCTCATTGAAGTCGCCCTGATCGTCGCCGGGGTCCGTTTGCTGTGGAGCGGGTGAGTCCGGAATGATCCGGCAAGGGGTGATCGTCACGCCGGCACCTCCTCAGGCAATGCGGCCGGCGCGGCGATCCGCTCGGCCTTCCGCCCGGTGAACTGCTCCCAGCGGGTGACGATGATGTCGCTGTAGAGCGGGTCGAGCTCCATCAGGAACGCCTTGCGGCCGGTCTGCTCGGCGGCGATGAGCGTGCTGCCCGAGCCGCCGAACAGGTCGAGGACGTGCTCGCCCTCGCGGGACGAGTACTGCATCGCCCGCACCGCCAGTTCGACCGGCTTCTCGGTGAGGTGGATCATCGACTGCGGGTTGACCTTCTTGACGTGCCAGAGGTCGGTGACGTTGTTCGGGCCGAGGAACAGGTGCCCGGCCCCTTCCTTCCAGCCGTAGAAGGCGATCTCGAACGCGCCCATGAAGTCCTTGCGCGTCAACACGGGATGCTGCTTATCCCAGACGATCCCCTGCGAGAAGTACAGGCCGTGCTTCTTGAGGAACGGCGGGTAGTTGCCGAGGTTGGCGTAGCCGCCCCAGATGTAGAAGCCGCGGCCGGGCTCCAGCACGCGGGCCATGTTCCCGAACCAGGCGTCGAGCAGCGCGTCGAACGCCTCGTCGGAGACGAAGTCGTTGGCCAGCGGCCGGTCCTTGGGCCGGA
>Ga0272446_1002548_pt1 | contig 24541 bp, 20 predicted proteins | sample YNPCB0061_FD_194587 | JGI IMG/M metagenome (GOLD analysis project Ga0272446, IMG submission 194587) | Hot spring microbial mat communities from Yellowstone National Park, WY, United States - YNP-CB-006-1 | ecosystem: Environmental > Aquatic > Thermal springs > Hot (42-90C) > Sediment | place...
AGCTGACCAATCCGGCCCTGTTCAACTGGGGAAAGCGGCCGCTGACCAGCCTCGCAATGACGGAGGCCGCCTACGTGGAGGCGAAAGGAAAATACGACGGAACGGCGTGGTTCGGCGATATCTGGACGATGCGGAATCTGCCGGTGATTGTTGGTCTGGAAGACACGGGGCGGCACGACCTGGCGGCGGAGCTGGCCTGGTCGACCATCAAATCCTTTCATGGGAACTATGCCGAATACCTGGCGCCCAGCAGCGGCGAAGGACACGGTGTGGCGCGCTACGCGTGGTCCGCATCCCAGTATGCGCAGGCTGTGATCGAGCATCTGTTCGGCGTGGATTACGACGCGGTGGGGCGGCGTTTGCGGGTGTTCCCGCGGATTCCGAGGGAACTGCTCGGCAAGCCCATTGTGCTGGAGGGTCTGGTGATACCCACCCAGCCGGCGTGCCGCCTGCGGGTGGAAGTAACCCGGAGGGCGGAGGGCCGGGCGCGCGTGGCCACCCGAGTCGAAGGCCCGCTGCCCCGGCTTCAACTCGAGGTGCTGATGGCGGGCAAGCCGGCGCGCGTGAGGGACGCAGAAGGACGCGACGTGGCGCTGGCCGGGCCGTTTCCGGACATCGCCGGGGCGGCGGGGGTGCGGGCCGCTTTGGCGCGGGAGCACGTGTTCGAATTCGAGTGACGGCGGCCGCCCGGCATTCGTGCGGCGCAACCACTGCAATCTGGGGTCTCGGGGGCTTCTGCCGGAGCGCTGGCCGATAGCGCCGCCGTTCTCCGTCATTTTCGACCCCGACAAGTTCCTACCGGATATTCTCGGCCAGCGAGAAGATGGGCAGGTAGAGAGAAACCAGGACGAAAGCCACGAAAATGCCCATGAAGATCATGATGGCCGGTTCGATCAGGGAGAGGGCGGCGGTCATGCGGGTGTTGACGTCGTCCTCATAGAACTCGGCCACGCTGGTGAGCATCTGGGGCAGGGCCCCGGTGGATTCGCCGACTTCGATCATATCGATGGCCAGGGCGGGGAAGACGCCGGTGGCGGAGAGAGATCCGGAAAGGGGCTGGCCTTCGCGCACCTGTTTCCCGGCCTGGTCGAGCGACTTGCGCAGCAGGGCTGAACCGAGGGAGTCGGCCGAGGTTTCCAGGCCCTGAACCAGGGGAATGCCTCCGCTCAGCAGGGTGGCCAGAACCCGCGAGAACTGCGCCACCTGGTACTTGATCCAGATATCGCCCAGCAGCGGAATGCGCAGCTTGATGCGGTCCAGCGTCTCCCGGGCGCGCTCGGTGCGGGCCCAAAACCGGAACACGAAAACGGCTGCCACCATGACGGCGGCGGCGGCGAGCACGTAGGCGCGCGCCGTAGTGCCGACCGCGATGAGGATCTGGGTCATGGCCGGAAGCCTCGCCGACATGCTCTTGTACAGCTCGGCGAAGTTGGGCACCACGTAGGTAACCAGGAAAATGATGAGGGCAAAGACCAGGACCAGCAGAATGCACGGGTAGATGAGAGAGACCAGGACCTTTTTCTTTACCGCGAGGGAGAGCTTCTGGTAGGCGATGTAGCGGTCGATCACCTCGGCCAGAGAGCCGCTTTTCTCGCCGGCGAGCACGGAGGTGACGTAGATTTTCGGGAAGATGCCCTGGAGGCGAAAGGCCTCGGAAAGGACGGTGCCGTTGCGGACCTCATCGCGCACGGCCTTGATGTGGCGGCCGAGCGCGGGGTCGGTGAGCCGGTCGGCCAGCAGGTCGAGCGACTTGAGGATGGGCAGCCCGGCGCGCACCAGGGTGACAAACTGCTGGTTGAAGATGAGGAACTTCTCGAGGTTGAGCTTCTTGCGGCGCGCGAACAGGCCGGTGGAGATTTCCGTGGAGAGTCCGGGCAGGGCGCGGCGCGGGCGGACGGAATAGATGAGGAAGCCCTGCTGGGTGTAGCGGTCGCGCAGTTCCTGCTCGCTGCCGGCTTCGGCCGTCACCTGGCGGATCTCCCCGCGGGAGTCGGCGTACTTGAGAACAAATTCAGCCATACGCGTTATCCGCCGCTCTCGACCACTTCAGCGCCCGGAGGCGGGCTGAAGCGGAATATTTTGTCGTCGATGGGCGGATTGACCTTCTCCTCCTCGAACTGAAAGTCGAAAACCGAGCGGTCCTGTCCGGTCACCCGGACGCGCCGGATCCGGTAGTCCGGGGCAACCACGAACTCGACCGCGAGATACGGCAGACTGGCGGATTTCGGCTCGGCGCGGACCCACAGGCCGGAGTCCTCGGCATGGGATTCGAAACGGGCGAAATCCCGGCGGAAGTCGAGCCTGCCGAGCAGGAAGGCGAGGGGCGCCCGCAGGTCTTCGCTTTCCTTGGCTTTCATCTTCTCGACACGGTTGGAGGAGGGAAGGTAGAGGTACAGAAACTTCCCGTCGGAGACAAACAACTTGCCGGGCGGGGAGGAGTACTCCCAGCGCATGCGGCCCGGCTTACGCAGCGACAGGGCGCCGGATTCGGTGCGGCGGTTCCGTCCCTGAAGGTAGGTCTCCTGAAAGCGGACCTGAAGCGTGCGGGCACGGTTGTAGCGGCTCTCGACTCCGGCCAGAACCCTGGAAAGCGCCGGCGGCTCGGCCACGGCCGGGAGTGCGGCCAGGCACACCCATACGAGCAAGTGGTTCACAAATGGTTGACGCCGGAAAGCCATGAAGCGTGCAGCAACCCGGTCAGAAGAACTCGTTCTCCGGATTTAGGGAAAGGGTGCCCGGATCACCCATCATGTCGAGCAGGTTTCTTTTTGCGAAGTCGAGCACGGGGAGCGATCGCTTCACCTGCACCTTGGTCCCGAGCGCCCGGGCAAGGGGGTCGAGCAGGCGCCTGGTTTCCGCGTCACGGACATGGAGCGCGGCGGGAAGAGGCGCTCCTTGTTCGAGGGCACTGAGGAGTACGGAGGCCAGCAACTCACCGGGAGCGGTCTCGGGGCTTACGGCCTCGGGTGCATAGGCATGCGCTGTTTCGCTGTCGATTACGAGCGCCACACGGATGCAGGATTTTCTCTCGTGTCTTGCGCCGATCCTGGCCGCGCACAGGAACTGATCGATCTCGAGAGCGCCTTTGGGTTTCTGGCGGCGGGCGACCAGGCCGGCGATCCGCGCCGTGTCCAGCGCCGGAAGCGCAGGCATGGTGACCGGCGCCCGAGGGGGTTCCGCCAGGCGTATCCGGTAGCCTTCGACGTCAGGTCCGGCGGCGCGGGAAAGTTGCGGATACAGGCCATCCTCGCTCCACAGGTCGGCGACATTGAAAGGCGGGTTTTCCAGCAGCCAGTTCATGGCCCGGAGACACTCGGCGAGGATTTCCGCTTCCTCCTGGTTGGGATACCAGGGGTGGTAGCCGGGCCGCGCGGTGCGGAACTGGGGGACCAGGGGGGACCGGGCCCAGTCCGGGCCGGCGGCCTTCAGCAGAGTCCGGTCCGGGGCGGTGAGCTCGCGCCGGGGAACGAATTGCACCGAAACGCTGCTTTGCTCGGCGAGGAACTCCCCGGCGCTGATGGACGCGGCCGACGCAAGTTTCCGAAAGAAGTCGTAGCCCCGGGCGCCGCGGTAAGCGACCAGCGCAAAGACCTGCCCGAGGATTCCCATGACGGAACACGCGCATGCCTCCTCGGAATCCCCAGCGACCAGCACGAGTTGGGTTTCCTCGAGCAATTGCCAGGGCTGCCTGGAAAAAAAGCGCTTCGCAGAGGAGCAAAGCCGCCGGGCGGTTTCGAGCGAGACCGGTGTCTCGGGGCGAAGTTCCCGCGCGAAGAAATGAGCCGGTGCCGTCATAAAGATGAGTGTCGCACATGGGGCCTCACGTATGATGAGAGGTGATGGGTTTGTTCATGGCATTGGCGCTGGTTACCGTGGTGGTGCGGCCGGTGGCGAATATGTACTCGGGGCCCTCCCGGGACACAGACGTGGTCTCCCAGGCGATTTACGGCGCCAACGTGGGCGTAGTGGAGGAGAAGGCCGGGTGGGTCAAGATTCGCACGCCGGACGATTACACCGGGTGGACACCCGCCGCGTGGTTGCGGCGCGGAGCGCCCTACGCCGCTTCCGGCAGGGTGGCGCAAGTGGCAAGCCTGTTCGCCAATCTCTACCGTGAGGCGGACGTGACGAAACACGAACCGGTGATCACCGTGCCCTTTGAGGCCCGGCTGGAGGTGGCGGCGGAGCCGGACGGGAACGGGCGCTGGATCGAGGTGAAGCTGGCGGACGGCCGCCGCGCCTGGGTGCAGCGCGGCGACGTCGAGTTCGACTCCAGGCCGATGGGCCTGGAACAGATGATCGCCTTCAGCCGGCGCTTTTTGGGAATTCCGTACTTGTGGGGCGGCACGTCCACGTACGGTTACGATTGCTCGGGGTTCGTGCAGATGCTTTACCGGCGTCTGGGGGTGCTGCTGCCGCGAGACGCCCAGCCGCAAGCCCAGTTTCGCGGTCTCGAACCGGTGGAGCGCTTGCAGCTCAAGCCGGGCGACCTGTTGTATTTCGGCCCCGGGCCGGACAAGATCAGGCACACCGGAATGTATCTCGGCAACGGCGAATTCATCAATGCCACGACCCACGAGCGCCCGATGGTGCAGGTCGACCGCCTGGACGAGCCACCCTGGACGGAAACTCTGGTGGCGTGCCGGAGGCTGAAATGAACCGCCGCGAATGGATGCTGCTGGCAGCGCAGGCGCCGGCCGCGCGGTCCCGGACCGCGGGAGGCGGGCAGATGGTGGATACCGAAATTGTGCGTCTGAAACTGCGTCACACGTGGACCACGGTGATGTCGTCGAGCCAGTTCCGCGACAACCTGTTCGTGAGCTTCTCCTCGGGCGGAGTCACGGGCTTGGGCGAGGGCGCGCCGATCGTCCGTTACCACGAAGATGCGAAGTCGGCGCGGGAAGCGGTGGAATCGGTGCGGGCGTATCTGAACGCGGCCGATCCATGGCGCTTTGAGAAAGTGATGGCGCAGATATTTCAGCGCGTCGAGGGCCAGTACGCGGCGAAGGCCGCCATCGACATCGCGCTGATGGACTGGGTGGGCAAGCAGCTTGGGACGCCGCTCTACCGGTACTTCGGTCTCGACCCTGGGGATGCGCCGGTCACCACGTTTTCGGTGGGTATTGACACGCCGGAGATCACCAGGCAGAAGACCCGCGAAGCGGCCGAGTTTCCGGTGTTGAAGATCAAGGTGGGGCTGGACAGCGACGAAGACACCATCGCCGCGGTGCGCAGCGTGACCCGCAAGCCTCTCCGCGTGGACGCCAACGAGGGCTGGAAGACAAAAGAAGAGGCGGTGCGCAAGATCAACTGGCTGGAGAGCCAGGGCGTGGAGTTCGTCGAGCAACCGATGCCGGCGGCGATGCTGGAGGAAACCCGCTGGGTGCGCAGCCGGGTGCACATTCCGATTCTGGCTGACGAGGCCTGCCTGCACCCGGCCGATATTCCGAAACTGGCGAACGCCTACGACGGGGTGAACATCAAGCTGGATAAGGCCGGCGGCATTCTGGAGGGCATGCGCATGATCCAGATCGCCCGGAGCCTGAAGATGAAGGTGCAGTTGGGCTGCATGATTTCCAGTTCGGTCAGCATCACCGCCGCGGCGCACCTGAGCCCGCTGGCGGACTACGCCGATCTGGACGGCAACCTGCTGATCGCTAACGACCCGTATGAGGGAGTGCGGGTACGCAACGGCAAGCTGATTCTGCCGGACCGCCCGGGGTTGGGACTGATCAAGAGGGCCTGACCGGCTGTGTCATACTTGACTGTCTATGAAGGTACGACACACCGTCCTGATCTTTCTTTTCCTGCTTTCGATGGTGACTTACATCGACAGGGTCTGCATCGCCTATGCAGGTCCGCGGATGCAGGCCGACCTGGGGCTTTCGCCGGAGATGTGGGGCTGGGTCGTCGGGGTTTTTGCCATCTCCTACGCGATCTTCGAAATCCCGAGCGGCGTTTTGGGGGACCGCTACGGCCCGCGCAAGGTGCTGACCGGCGTGGTGATGTGGTGGTCGGCGTTCACCACGCTGACCGGCATGGTGTCGAGTTACACCTGGCTGCTCATCACCCGGTTCCTGTTTGGCGCGGGTGAGGCCGGCGCCTATCCGGTAAGCGCGGCGAGCACGTCGCGCTGGTTTCCGGTGACGGAGCGGGCGCGGGCGCAGGGCGTGATCTGGATGGCCGCGCGCATCGGCGGGGCGTTCTCGCCGCTGCTGGTGGTGCCGATCCAGCGGTACTGGGGCTGGCGGGCCTCCTTCTACGTGTTCGGCATTTTGGGGGTGATCTGGGGCATCGCCTGGTATATCTGGTATCGCGACTATCCTGCCGAAAAGCGCGGGATCACCAAAGAGGAGGTGGAGGAGATCGGCTCGCCCAAGCGCGGCGACCGGCACACCCTGCCCTGGGGCCGGGCGCTCGGCAGCGGCAATCTCTGGGTGATCATGGTGATGTACTTCGCCTATTGTTACGGCGCCTACTGGTATTTCTCGTGGCTGCCCACGTACCTGGTGAAAGGCCGGGGATTCAGCGAAACCGGGCTGCTGCTGTCGGCTCTTCCGTTCGTGCTGGGGGCCATCGCCAACGGCGCGGGCGGGTTCGTCAGCGACCACATGGTGAAGAAGTTCGGGTTGCGGTGGGGCCGCAGAGCGGTGGCCATGGCCGGGCTGGGGGTTGCGGCGTTGTTCACCGTGGCGACTATCCTGACCACCAACAAGATGCTGGCGCTGGTTTTCCTCACCCTCGGTTTTGCGGGCCAGGACTTCTTCCTGCCCACGGCGTGGGCGGTCTGCCTGGACATCGGCAAGAAGTACGCTGGAGCGGTAACGGGCACCATGAACATGGCGGGACAGTTTGGCTCGTTTGTCTCCTCGGTGCTGTTCGGCTACATCACCAAAGCCACGGGAAGCTATGATGCGGGACTGATCCCGCTGGCGGCGCTGCTGGCGCTGAGTTCGCTGCTGTGGCTGCGCATCGACGCCTCCGAGCAGCTCATACCCGAGGGGACGCCTGCTGCGATTCAGAGCAAGGCGTCGTAGCTTCGGCGGGCCGACTCCGCGATTCTCGTCCAACTGAAGCGCTCTTCGACGGTGCGGCGGGCCTGGGCGGCAATGCGGGCGCGCCACTTGTCTTCGTAAAGCAGATCGCAGATGGCGTCGGCAAAAGGACGCGACTCGGCGCGGATGAGCGCGTCCCTGCCGTCGCGCAGGCCCAGACCCTGGCAGCCCACGGGGGTGGAGACGACCGCCTTCTGGCACGCCATGGCTTCCATCACCTTGATGTTGGTGCCCGCCGAGACCAGCAGCGGGACCACCACCACGGACGCCTTGGCGTACATGGGCCGGGGGTCCTCGACAAAACCGTGCATGCGCACGCGCCGGTCCGTTTTTCCTTTCCAATACCTGGCGGGCTCGGGTCCGGCGACCACCCTCAGGCGGGCGTTGGGGAAGCGCTTCCAGACGCGGGGCATGATCTCTTTGAGAAGGCGTTCGAAGCCGATGACGTTGGGCCGGTGGCGGAACGACCCCATGTAGAAGATTTCGGGCGCGGGGGTGCGCTCTTCGCAGGGTTGGTAACGCTGGATGTCAACCCCATTGGCCACCGTGAAGGTGAAGGCTTCGGGACTGCCCTGCTCGATGGCCTGCTCGCGGTCCTCGTCGGACATAGTCCACACGGCGTCGTAGCCGCGTAACCAGTGGCGCTCGAAGGCCAGCCAGCGTTCGTATTCGAGGCGGGCTTCCCGCCGGGCTTCCTGGTCGGCGAACTGGCGATAGAGGGTGAAGGTCAAGTCGTGTTCCACCAGGATGGCGGGCACTTCGGGCGCGGCGTCCCGGAAATGGGCCATGTGGGTGAACTCGACCTGAAGGAGGTTCACTTTGCGCTCGCGGCAGACTTCCGCAATCAGGGCGCGCAGGGAGCGCGACTGGTGCTCGCGCACCTGTCTGGGCAGGCTGGCATCGCGGATGGGTTTCTCATCGCGGTCCACCACCCAGACTTCGCGGAAGACCTCGCCGAGCCGGGCGTAATTGGTGGAATCGGTCTGCTCGCGAAAGCAGGCGAGCAGAAAATCGACGTGCGGCGAAAGCGCCCGGCACAGGTTGTAGATCCGCACGGCGCCGCCGTGGGAGAGCGGATAGGGCAGATAGGGGGAAACGACCAGGACCACCGGCTTGGAGCAGGCGGAGGCGCGCAGGGAGCGGGCGATACTGCCGCGGGCGAGATCGGGCTCGCGGGGCCCGAGCTTGCGCAATCCGGGATCGGCAAGCACGCGGGTGACGAACTCAGCCTCTTCATAGGGCCAATCCGGCGAGGCATCGAGCTTGCGGGCGCCGCCGGCGCTGTAGGAGCGCCATCCCGCGGCGGCGGCTTTCCAGAACAGGATCAGCCACGCCGTGCCGGGCACGATAGTCTGGGGGATGCCCAGGGCGAGCAGTTTGGCGCGGTCCACCAGCACAGCGTCCGAGACGGGCGCCAGAACCTGGCTGATTTCGTCCGGCTGCAACTGCCGGAAGGGCGCCATGGGAAACAAACCCTGCTTCCAGTCCTGATAATCGCGCTGGCGGGATACGGCGAAGGTGCGCGGATCGTCCACCCAGGGCGGCTGGTCATCGGCATCGCCCTCGAGGAAGAGAACCCAGCGGGCATCGGTGGTCTTGAGCAGGCGCAGCAACTCGGCCCGGTTCCACTGCCGGTGGGCGTAGCGGAAGCGCACGATCCCGCCGGACGCGGGGCCGGGCTCGCACTGGATTTCCAAAGGCCCGGCGCCGTGGCGTTTCCGGAATGCCCACCGGGAGAGAAAAGCGAAGCGCTGGGCGAGCAAGGCGAACAGCCACAGCCACAGGCCGCGGTTGATATCGCGTGCGCGGTTCCAGGCGGAGTCTAGCGCGTCGTGGAGGCGGCGGAACAGGTGGCGCGCGATGCCGGCCGGCGTGGCGGCGAAGAAATCCCCGTGCTCGTTCATCACCAGCACGCGGAAGGGCGGAATCAGGAACGGTGCGGCCTTGTAGAGCCAGCGCCCGCGGCCGCCGGTCCATGCGACGACCATGAGGGCAGGCCAGCGCGGGACTCCCCAGCGGTCCTGATAGAGCCGGAGCGGCACGCCGGGGATCTGGCGGCGCAGGTACTCGAGGGCGCGCGCGGCGTCATCGCGCGAGGGAGCGAACACAGCGACGACGCGGCTCATCGCGGGCGCTCCGTGAGGATCAGCACTCCGTATGCCGCCAGCGGGGTGGACGCGCACGCCACGATGACAGGCGAGTAACCGTACCGGTCGATGACCGCGCCGAAGGCGGGCGAGACCAGGGCTTGCATCAGGCCGTAGGAGCAAACCAACAGCGACACGGCAAAGGCGGCGCGCTCGCCGCCGTAGGCATCCAAGGGCATGGTGTACATGTTCACGCTGAAGCCGGAAACAAAAAAGAAACTCAGGGAGATGCCCGCGGCGGCCCACCACGGGGAGGACAACAGCGGGATGGCCGCCGTGGCCAGGGCGGCGACCGCGCATGCGCCGCAGGCGCGGCGCCGAGCCGGAAGGGCGTTCATTCCCCCGGCCATCCAGCGCATGGAAAGCCAGCCTCCCGCCAGGCCGCCCATGGAGGCAAACAGGGGCGGGATCCAGGCGAACCAGGCGGCTTGCACCAGGGTGAGCCCTCGGGCATCCACCAGGTAGAGGGTGGTCCAGTTGGTCCAAAGCGAGTACAGGACCATGCTAAGCGCGTTGGCGGCGACGAATCCCCAGAGACGCTTGTCGCCAAGCAGGACCAGGCCGGACGCGGCCGCCGGACGCATGGAGGGCGGCGCGGGGGCCGCCGCAATGCGCAGCCACACCGGTATCCAGATCAGGCCCAGCAGCCCGGTGGCGATGAACGCGGTGCGCCAGCCGTAGCTGACGGCCAGCCAGGTGGCGAGCGGCGGTGCGGCGATCAGCCCCAGGCTCACCGCCACCTGGTTCACGGCGTTGCCGAGCGCGCGCTCTTGCGGCTTGAGGTAGCGATGGATGGCCTTGCCGGCGGCCGGGATTCCACCCGCTTCGGCCAGACCGAGCACGGCGCGGCACCCCAGCAGGCCGCCGAAACCGCGGGTCAGGCCTGTGGCGATTCCAGCCAGCGACCAGATCCCCACGGCCAGAGTGATGCCGCGGTTGAGCTCCAGCCAGTCGATGAGGAAGCCCATGAGCGGCGCGCTCAAGGCATACATCAGCGAGAAAGCGGTTACGATCAGCCCGTAATCGGCGTTGGTGAGGTGGAATTCGGCGCGGACCAGCGGCGCCACGGTGGCCAGCGACTGGCGGTCCAGGTAGTTAATGGCGGTCGAGAGTACAAAAACGCCGAGAACAAGCCAGCGTCGCGATGGGGCGGCGCTCACTGGAATTCGATGATCGCCACTTCGCCTGCCGTGGCCAGCTTGGGGTCGGACTTGGGCACGTACTCGACGCGCACCTTGCGGGGCTTCTGCGGGCCGCAACTGAGGGCCTGCACACCGCCGCCGGAGATGGCGACCTGCGAGGGATTGCGAACGAGAAGGCGAACGGTCTTGCCGTCCGCCGTTTCGATGACGAGGCGGGCCTGGCCACGGATGCAATCCACCTGTTTGAGCATGCCCGAGGTCTTACCCTCCGGTTGGGGCCCGTCCCACCAGGGCACCACCTCTTCGCCGGGTTGGGCGGGGGACTGGCCGCGGTTGGCGCGGGCCTCGATGGCCCGGAGTTCGGCGGCGGCCTGGGCCTTCAGGCGCTGGATTTCGCGCTCTTTTTCCTCGGCGATGCGGCGTTTCTCGGCAGCTTCGTAATCGAGGCGCTGTTGTTCGATGGAAGCGCGGGCCTGCCGGAGGCGGGCGCGTTCGGCTTCGTCAACGGCGGATTGCGCGGCGGCGCGCCAGGCCTTGCCGGCCTCGGTGAAGTTTTTCTCGTTGAGCCAGGCTTCGGCCAGCGCCTGCCAGTAATCGGTGCGGCGCGGCGCCAGGGCGGTGGCGAGCTTGAGTTCCTTGATGCGGGTGGCGGGATCGGATGCGCGCCGGGCGGCTTCGAAATGCGGCTCCGCCAGGCGGTAACGGAGCTTGTGCGCCTGGGCGGCGGTGGCCGACCGCATCTCGGCCACGGTCTCATCCACGTCCTTATTGTCAGCCCCCTTTTCAGGAAAGTCGCGAGGCGAGATGGGACGTCCGGGGATTTCGGCGGTCTGGAAATCGCCCGAGGCGAAGTACCGTTCGGCCTGGGTGCGAACCTCGGCCGGAGACTTGCCGAAGGCGTTGCGGTAGGCCGCATCTTCGTCGACGCCCCGGCGCAGGTTGTAGAGCAGCACGCGCAGTCTTCCGGAGTAGTCCGGGTGGACGACCATCATCTGCACCAGGGCCCAATCCTTATCGGGACGGGACGGAGGCGCGCCCGCGGTGACGCGCGTGGTCTCGATCCGGATGGTGGAAAACAGCTCGGCGAGTCCGTGTTCCAGGGGAGCGGGCATGCGCTCAATGGATTCGAGGTACAGATTGAGGAGGTCGCGCAGCAGCGCCGGAGGAGGCGTGGCGCCGGCCTGAATGGGGATGATCCAGCGCTCGCGCCCGGCCAGCAAGGCGGTGGGCACGGGCGGCTTGTTCTTGTAAACCAGGATCCGGATGGGCGGGTCGGTGCGCAGATCCGCCGCGCCCACCATCTGCCCGAGCACATACCGGAACTGCTCGAACCAGACGATGGCGGCGCGCCCGGCACGCTCGCCCGCATTGGAATAGACCTCGAAGGCCGGGGAATCGTAGTGGGCCCACTCTGCCGCTGCGCCCAGCGGCGCCAGGCAGACCAGAGCCGCGAGAAAACGTGCCCGGCGGGTCATCACTCGTATTATCGCTTACGGTGGAATGCGGGTGTGCCGGGGCGAAAAGCGGATCAGATCCGTCAGGCGTCAGAGATCGTTGCGGGAAATCCCGAGCTTCCGCATCATGGCGTTCAAGGTCGTGCGCGGGATTCCGAGCCGGGCGGCGGCCTGGCTGATGACCCCGTTGGTCTCCCGGAGCACCCGGACGATGTGTTCCCTCTCGACTTGCTCCAAACTGCCGCCGCCGGGTTCCACAGCAGCGGCCCGCAACTCGTTCAAGGGAGCGCGCAGGTTGGGGCCCCGGGAGAGGATGACCGCGCGTTCCATGAAGTTTTCGAGCTCCCGGACATTGCCCGGCCAAGAGTAACTCATCAGGGCCCGCATCGTATCCTGAGGAATCCTCTCAATCTGCCTGTTCATTTTTTGAGCGTACTTGCGGGTGAAGTGGCGGGCGAGGATTGGGATGTCTTCGGGGCGGTCCCGCAGCGGAGGGGCCGTGATCGGGAAAACCTTCAACCGGTAGTAAAGATCGGCCCGAAAGAGCTTATCACCCATCATCTGGGCCAAATTGCGGTTGGTGGCGGCGACGAGCCGGACGTCAATGGGAATGGTGCGCGTGCCGCCCAGCCGCTCGAACGACTTTTCCTGCAAGGCCCGAAGCAACTTGGGCTGTAGCTCCAGCGGGATGTCGCCCACCTCATCGAGGAACAGAGTTCCCCGGTGAGCCATCTCGAAACGGCCGAGCTTCTGCCCCAGGGCGCCGGTGAAGGCTCCTTTTTCGTAGCCGAACAACTCGCTTTCCAAAAGTCCGGTCGGAATGGCGGCGCAGTTCAGGGTGACGAAGGGCTGGTTCCTGCGAGGGCTAAGCCGGTGGATCGCGCTTGCGATCAACTCCTTGCCGGTGCCGGTTTCACCGAGGATCAGCACATTCGCGTCGGTGGGCGCGACTACTTCCACCTGGCGCAGAACCCGTCTGAGAGCGGCGCTTGTGCCCACGATCTCTTCGAAGTTCCGCTTCCCCCCGCCCTCTTCGCCCTCTATGCTTTCAAACCGGCCGCTCTCGCGGAGGTCCTGGACGAAGGTGATCCACCGGAAGGGAGAGAGCTTCAAAACCGCGGTAGTAATCAGAACCGGGACGCGAGAGCCATCTTTGCGGAACAACTCTTTTTCGTAGGGCGTGCAGGCTCCCAACCGCAGGCATTCTTCATGCGCCAGGTCATCGAGTTGAGAGTACTGCGGGGGAGTGAGGTCGGGCCAATGAAGCCGCCCCGCCTGCAAGTCTTCCCGGTTGTACCCCACCAGGTTGAGGAACGCATCATTGGCCTCGGGAACATGGTCGAACTCGCCGGTAATGATGCCGGCAACCGTGGGCTCCTGGGGGATGGGCCGGGTGAGCGCGCGGCTGCGGCGCAACTTCTCATCTCGTTCGTGGCGTTCGCTGAAATCCCGCACGACCCTCGCAAAACCTTGCAGGTCGCCGTTGGCATCTCGCAGGGCCATCGTGATGACGTTGGCCCAGAAACGCGCCCCGTCTTTCTTGACGTGCCAGCATTCGTTTCCGAAGTGACCTTCGGCAGCGGCGCGCTTCAATTCCTGCTGCGGGTCCCGGCCGGGAAGCACCTCGCCGGTATAGAGAAAGGATACGTGCTTGCCAACCGCTTCGTCTTGGGTGTGGCCGTAGATGCGCTCCGCCCCCGAGTACCAGGCGGCGACACGTCCGTCCACGTCCAACAGAAAGAGCGCATAGTCCTGCACCCATGGGGGGGTCTGATCCTCGCCAGTTTCGGCGGAGGCTGTCCTGCCGCGCAGAACCAGGAGGTGGCGCACCGGTAGGACGTTTCCTTTGGCCGTATACTCCACATCGCGATGGGTTCCATCCGGGCCGGCCAGCCGGAGCGTGCCCACCTGCTCACCCTGTCCCAGGAAGGCGCTCCAAAGCTCCGAGATCCTGGGCTTGAAGCCGGGCGCCGTAAAGTCGTCGATGCTTCTGCCGATGATGTTGTCCCGCGAAATGCCCAGCAGTTTGCCGGCGCCGACACTGGCCTCGCGGTACTTGCGTTCGTTGTCCGCAATAAGAATCGGCACAGTCGGGTGGAAGACGATGGCCCGAAACAGCAATTCCAGCTCTCTTGGGCCGGTCTCGAGGAGCCAGCCCGACGCGTGTGCCCGCGCGGCTTCGGCGCTCATAGTTGCCCTCTCGCTTCGCCCCACGCGCCGGCCTCCCTCGGGACTGATTGGCCTCACGATAGGGCAGCCAGCGCCGAACGGGCCGCTGGCTGAAGTATAGCATCGGGACGAGTCCCGGGGTATGGCAGTTTGCCGCTCTCCGCGCTCTAGTGGCGTGAGCCGGCGGGTAAGCCGTTGCGCTCTCGCGAGGAATACTTGTCGAGCAGGGCGATCAGCTTTGCAGCCGTTTTGGGGGCACGCACCCCCTTGGTCACAATCTGGCGGTTCTCCAGCTTTTTGCCGTAGAGGGTCTTGTTGTCGTCCAGGTCCTGCCGCAGGGTGGCGCCTTCCAGAGCGAGGCCGGCGAACAAGCCCTGTGACCGCGACCAGGAAAGAATATCGGCCTTCATCTGGGCGTCCGTCTGAGCGGTTGCCGTGCGTCCCACCGGACCCGCGGCGACGGAGCCTTCCGCTCCCAGCGTGAACTTGCTGGAAAGCAGTTTGTCGGCGCCCCGCTCACTCATTACCAGCATGATCAGATCCGTCTGGGATCCGCCGATCTGGAAGCCGACGCTGCCGCCTTCGATGCGGACAGTGCCCGGCGCCGACCAGCCGGCCCCGCTCCTGTTCCGGCACAAGAGATAGCCTTTCCCATACTTACCGCCAAACACGAATGCCGCCGTCTTAAGCCCCGGCACAATCACGATGCAGTGGGCCTTCTCGAGCAGATCTTGGGGGATGCTATTGTCGGGCGCCGCCATGATTTCCGAGAATACCGCGGCGGCCTCGTCCAGCCGCTTTACGGGTTCGGAGTCTTTGGCGAGCATCAGCGATGCAAAAGCGAATGGCGCAAGAGCTAATGTGGTTGTCAGAATCGGTCTCATTTTTCACCTTTTCAGTCGGCCCGCTTCTTCCCTGGGTCTCTTGAGGGGGCGACATCGTTTCTACTGCACGAGCAGGGCCAAGCCTCAGCCGCTCTTGTGCGGTTGGACGATTGGCCAGCAAATTGCCCTGATCGGATGTGAGGAGTACAAGTAGATGCCTTTAGTAAATCTCGTGGTCGCGTTGATCGTGGTCGGCGTGGCGTTGTGGCTGATCAATCGTTACATTCCGATGGCGTCCAGCATCAAGACGATTCTGAACGTGGTTGTTGTGGTGGCCGTTGGAATCTGGGTATTGCAGGCGGCCGGCTTGTGGGGAAACTTAACCAGTTACCGAATCGGACGCTAACTCGCGGCAAGACCGCGAAACAGTAAGAGAAAGAATCAAGAAAAGGAGTGTAAGTACATGCTGTGGACAATCGTTGTGATTCTGTTTGTGCTGTGGGCGCTGGGAATGGTCACGTCCTACACCATGGGCGGCCTGGTGCACGCCTTGCTGGTCCTGGCGCTGGTGATGATTGTGTTCAACGTGATCCGGGGACGCCGGTCCATTGTGTAGAGCGGAGCCGCATGAAACAGGCAGGCGCAGTGACCATATACAGTCACTTGACGCCGCGCGGTCAGTCGCCCGGCATCGCTCGACGGTGCAAAGGAGGCCGGGCGCGGGCAGGCACGGCCTGACGGCGATTTGGCGCGGTTGGCCCCCGGAATGCACTGGTGAAGATCGTGGGACTTGCCCACGGAACTCCGTGCTACGCCAAGGGCAAACCTTACAAGTCGAAAAGACAAAGGGAGAAAAACGAATGAATTGGTTCACGACAGCAACAACAGTGGGTTGCATGGCGCTGATGGGCGCGATACTCGCGCCCGGCGCCAGGGCGGATGCCTGGAACAGGAAGACCGTGATCACCTTTAGCGGTCCAGTGGAGATTCCGGGGGTCCATCTACGAGGATGGGGTGTGCTGCCGGCCGGCACCTATGTGTTCAAGATCCTGGACTCGCAGTCCGACCGGCACATTGTCCAGATCTTCGACAAGAGCGAAACGACCGTCTACGCGACGATCCTGGCCATCCCGAACTATCGCCTCAGGACGACTGACAAGACGGTGATCACGTTCCGGGAGAGGCCCGCGGGCGAGCCGGAAGCGCTCCGCGCATGGTTCTATCCAGGCCGCAACTGGGGTGAGGAATTCGTCTATCCGAAGGCGAAAGCGGTCGCTCTGGCCAAGGCCACGAACACTCCGGTCCTGTTTACGCCGGCCGAGGTTCCCGTTGAAGTCGCCACTCCGATCAAGTCCGCCGAGGAGCCGGTGGTAGCGGAACTGAAGCAGGCGCCGGTCATGGCCGTAAGGCCAACCGGAGAAGAGGTGCAACTCGCCGAGGTGGTTACTCCGCCGCCCGCGGAGACGCAAGTTGCGACGGCGCAGACGCTGCCGGCCACAGCCAGCACGCTGCCCCTGATCGGGCTGTTCGGACTGCTGGCCCTGGGCGGGGCGCTCGTCCTTCGTACGGCCACGAGACGCCTTCAGTAGAAGGCAGGTTGACCCCTCGCGCGGCGCGCCCCAACCAGCGCGCCGCGCGAGGGACACGGATCCGAAGAAATGGGGTAGCAGCATGGGGCAGAGAGGCAGCCGGCCACTGGCGCCGGTGATGAAGCGCCAGCAGGATGGGAACGGATACACCGAAACCAAGGCTCGCGGGCTGGCCGTGCTCAATTCGCCGTGGTTGAATAAGGGGACGGCGTTCACGGCGGAAGAGCGCAAGGCTTTGGGCCTCACTGGCTTGCTCCCGCCCGACATCAGCACGCTGGAAGCTCAGGTGAAAGGCGCCTACGTCCGGTACACACGGCTGCCGGATGCGTTGAGCAAGAATATCTACCTGACTGCCCTCCACGACCGCAACGAAGTGCTGTTCTACCGGCTGTTCGCCGAGCACCTTCGCGAAATGATTCCCATCGTCAATGATCTGACTGTTGGCATGGCAATGGAGCAGTACCACCATGAGTGCCGGCGCCCGCGAGGAGTATACCTTTCAATCGACCACGCCGGATCGATCGAAGAAACGTTTGCCAACCTCGGCGCGGGCCCCGGCGATATCGACGTAATTCTGGCGACCGATGCCGAGCAAGTTCTGGGGATCGGCGATTGGGGCGTGGGCGGCATCGAGGTGTCGATCGGCAAGCTGGCCATCTACACGGCGGCCGGGGGAATCAATCCGGCGCGGGTGATCCCGGTGATGCTCGATGTCGGCACCAACCGGGAGAGCCTGCTGGAGGATCCCATGTACATCGGGAACCGGCACCCCCGGATCCGCGGGGAGCGCTACGACGCCTTCATCGACGCATACGTGACCGCTGCGGCCAGACTGTTTCCACACGCGCTGCTGGAGTGGGAAGATTTCGCGCCGGGAAACGGAAGGCGTATTCTCCAAAGATACCGCGGCCAGATGTGCACGTTCAACGACGACATCCAGGGCACCGGCGCGATCACACTGGCGGCGGCGATCTCGGCCGTGCGGATCTGCGGGACACCGCTGCGCAACCAGCGCGTGGTGATTTTCGGCGCGGGTATGGCTGGGGTAGGAATCGCCGACCAGATTCGCGATGCGATGGTGCACGAGGGCCTCTCCGAGCAGGACGCGGCCAGGCGCTTCTGGTGCGTGGACCGGCAGGGTTTACTCACCAGTGACATGGGCGGCCAACTCCGCGACTACCAGGCAATTTACGCCCGGCCTGCCGCCGAGTGCGACGGCTGGAAGCGCGACGGGGAGGGACAGGGCATCGGTCTGGCCGAGGTGGTGCGGCGGGTGAGGCCGACGATGCTGATCGGCACGTCTACTGTTGCGGGCAGTTTTACCGAAGCGATCGTCAAGGAAATGGCGGCGCATGCGGAGCGGCCCGTGATCTTTCCGCTTTCCAGCCCGCCCCTGCGGGCCGAGGCAAGTCCGGCTGATCTGATCGTGTGGACCGGCGGGCGGGCGCTGGTCGCCACCGGCGGCCCGTTCGCCCCGATCACCTATAACGGGGTGACTTACGTCGTCGCGCAGGTGAACAACGCCATGCTGTACCCCGGCCTGTGCCTGGGCGCGGTTGTCTCGCGAGCCCGCCGGATCAGCACCGGGATGCTCGCAGCGGCGGCCAGCGCCGTTTCCAGCCTGGTGACTGTGCGCCACCCCGGAGCCTCGCTGCTTCCGCATATAGACGACTTGCGCAGCGTGTCGATGACGGTTGCGGCGGCTGTCGCCGAGACAGCGGATGCGGAAGGCCTGGCTCGAGTCCGGCTCGGTAACATCGGGCACCAGGTGCAAGACGCGATGTGGCGGCCGGAGTATCTCCGGCTGCTGGCTTCCTAAAAGGAGAAGACGTGAGAATACTATTCTGGGTTGGGCTGGTCGTGCTGATTCTGGGCGTTGTTTCCCTCGTGGTTCCGGTCCCCCGCACTGAGCGGGAAGGCTTCAAGGCTGGCGGTATCTCCATCGGCGTTGAAACGCGGCATTCCAAACGGGTGTCACCCATTGCAGGAGGGGTAATGATCCTGGCTGGAGCCGGACTGATGATCGCAGGAAAAGTGAGAGGCGCGTAGCCCGGAGAGCCTGAGGGACCGCTCCTGGGGAAGCAGGAAAGGGGATGCCGGTGCAACGGACACAATCTCGAGGCCGGAAGCCTGCCATTGCCATGCTCCCGGTCTTTTTTCTGATTGCCCTCGGGGGCAATGCCGGTCCCCAATTTTCGCCGGCCAGCGGCGGCACGGACCCGGAATCGTACCGAATTTCGGTGAGCGTTGACCTGGTGGTGCTGCACGCCACGGTGCGCGACCGGAAGGGCCGCTTCGTGTCAGACTTGCGTGAACAGGATTTCGAGGTCTACGAAGACGGCGCCCGGCAATCCATCCGGCTGTTCCGGCACGAAGACATTCCGGTCACGGTGGGGCTGGTCATTGACCACAGTGGAAGTATGCGGCAGAAGCTTAGCGATGTCATCGCCGCCGCGCGGACGTTTGTGCAGTCCAGCAATCCGGACGACGAGATGTTCGTCGTCAACTTCAACGAACAGGTGAGCCTGGGCCTGCCCGCCACCATCCGGTTCACGAATCGCTCCGATGAACTGGAACGCGCGATCCTGAAGACGCCTGCCACAGGGCAGACGGCACTTTACGAGGCGGCCGGTGAAGCATTAGAACGATTGCAGACCGGCAGCCGGGACAAGAAAGTTTTGATCATCATTAGCGATGGAGGTGATAACGCCAGCGCGCGCAGTCTGGCCCAGGTCCTCCAGGCGGCCGGACAATCCAGCGCCCTTGTATACACCATCGGTATCTACCACGAAGAGAATCCGGACCGGAATCCGGAAGTGTTGCGGCGTCTGGCCCGGGCCACCGGCGGCGAAGCGTTCTTCCCCAGCCGGATCGACGAAGTCGTCGAGATCTGCAAACACATCGCGCGGGACATCCGCAATCAATACACCATCGGCTATGTTCCCGCCCGTGCGGCGGAGCCGGGAGCGTACCGGAGCACTCGGGTGGTAGCCGCGGCGGCTGGACACGGCAAACTCTTCGTGCGCGCTCGCGCCGGCTACGTGGTTCCTCAACTACGGCCCTAAAATGAGAATCCTGGTTGCCAGAAGGTCAGGGGCACGACAGGTTCTGCGGTGGACCCAGCGTGGACTGGCCGCCGCCGCTGTTTCGATGCTGGGCTATGCTGCATTCGTCCTGGCGGACGCCTGGATATTCCAGAAACGGGCGAACCTGGAGCTTGAGCGCCGGCATGAGCAGCCGGCGGCCCATAGCGCCGGCTCACCGGCGGAGCGCCCGGCCGGTCTCATCGGCCGCATTGAGATCCCGCGCATCGGCCTTGCCGCGGTGATCGCCGAAGGGATTGACAGCACCACCCTCCGGCGTGCGGCCGGCCACATTCCTGATACGGCGCTGCCGGGACAACCCGGCAACGTGGGTATCGCCGGACACCGCGACAGCTTCTTCCGGCCTTTGCGAAATATCCGCAAGGACGACCTGATCACCCTCACGACGGCGCTCGGTGAATACCGCTACCGGGTCCTGTCGGCGCGGGTGGTGGGCCCAACGGATGTTTCGGTGTTGTACCCTACCGGGGACAGCATTCTGACCTTGGTCACCTGCTATCCCTTCTATTTCGTGGGTGCGGCTCCCAACCGGTTTATCGTTCGCGCCGAACTCGCTGATCACTAGCTACTTTCCCACGGAGGCCGTGGCCAAGTACACCACCGCGTTACGCAGCCGGGCGCGTACCTGCAAGTGACACTCCATGGCCCGAGCTGCGGAAATTGCTGCGGCCCGGCGGGCAGATAGGTTGCGCGAATCAGTCCGGCACGCTGCGCGCCAGGCGGAGTCCATTCCAGCGGAACGCCCGGTTGGGCCGCTCGGCGTGGCGCATGGCCGGGTCGAGCAGGTCCGCGGAGTCGGCGTAGCCGCCTCCGCGCAGGATGCGGAGGCCGGCGGCATCCGGCGATTCCCGTCCATCCGAGGCGTCGAAGGGATAGGGCTTGGCGAGGCTCGAAGTCCACTCCCAGACATTGCCCTGAAGGTCGTAAATTCCGAGCTGGTTGGGTTTCCTGGACCCCACCGGCTGGGGGCCCGCGGCGGCGCCCGTCTGGTCAAAACAGGCGACGTCGGAGAGCGAAGCTCCAGCGACCGCGCCGGCCCGGGCCGCAAATTCCCATTCGGCCTCGGTGGGCAGGCGGAATCCGGCGCCGGGCACCTTTTCGTTCAGCTTCTTAATGAAGGCCTGGGCATCTTCCCAGGAGATCTGGTTGACGGGCAGGCGATCGCCCTTGGGCAGGCTCGGGTTGGAGCCCATCAGGGCGGTCCACTCGGCCTGGGTCACCTCGTATTTGCCCAGGTAGAAGGGCTTGACCGAGACGGTGTGCACGGGCCTGGCATTGGCGAAGCGGTCGGAGCCGAGATCGACGTCGCCGCCGGACGCCAGCACCATGGGGATGCCGATGCCGCTGACGCGGACTTCGCGGGGCAGGCCGGTAGCATCGTCGAAAGCACCGCCGGCGTTGTCGAAGCCGGGCACACGCCCGCTGATGCGGCGCTCGCAGGCGCGGAGCAATTCGTTCGCGCGGCGGTCACCGGGGCTTTCCTTGAGAGCGGATAAGAGAGCCGCGCGCGCGGCCTGCCACTGGCGGGCCTTCATGGCCTGTTCGCCGGCCGCCATCTGCCGCGTGTAGCGTTCCCACTGCACGGTGCGCTTCTCCAGCGCTTCGTTGCGAACCGCGGGCGGCTGGTTGGGATTCACCAGCGCATGCACGTGATGGCAGGTTTCGCAGCCGGTCTTTTGCTTCGTCTTCGGACAGCCTTCACTGTGGCAACCGGCGCACAAGGCGGCGACAGCCGCGCCGTGAGGGATGCGCTCCGGCTTGACGTTGTTGCGCTCATCGATGACGTGGCCTTCGCTCTTGCCGTGGCAGGCCAGACAATCGGTGGCCACATGGCTGTGGCGCGACATTCCCCACTCCACGACGGAGATCACGTGGCAGCGCGCGCAAACGCCGGCCTTCTTGAACTGTTCGTCCTGCTGCTGTTGCTGTGCGAACCCCGCCGGGACGGCCAGCAGGGCAACCAGGATCGTGACTAAGCGCGCCATTCTTCCTCCAACCAGCGATAGTGCGGCGGCAGCCATGCATCCCCGCACAGCCGCGCGAGGCGGCTGGCCGCGCTGAGCGCCGCGTGCTCTTCGGGCCGCATCTCCCGATAGCGAGTCAGAGCCTTATAGTTGTCTTCGAGAAGGGTTTCGTGGAACATCCCCGTGATGGCGGTGGAGAGGAACGGACGGGAGAAAACGAACCGCATGGCGGCCATGCACAGGGTTTCATCCGGCATCCGGTCCAGGCTCCGGGTGAGTTCGGCCACGGCGGCGGGCAGAATGGGCTTGTTGCGCCGCTGCCACAGTTGCAGGTCCTCGAACTCGGGTTTCATGCCGGCGCGCGCTCTGGGGTCGAGCTTCATGATGGAGCCCGACGCCAGCGGCTTCATGGCGATCAGCCCGACATTCCTGGAAATGGCCGCCGGCAGGAACTGGCTGTAGTCGGCCCGCGCGTGGATGAAGTTGTACGGGAAAAAGAGATAGTCGATGCCTTCCAGTTCATCGAGGGCCACGGTCATGGTGCGCTCGATGTGGGTAGCGATTCCGATGGCGCGAATCTTGCCCGCTTCCCTGGCTTTCCTCAGGACATCCCAGTTGTGCAAAGCCTGGGAGTCGATGTCGGCGGTATGGAAGCGATACAGGTCCACGTGCCCGAACAATCTACAGGCGTTGTCGATGTCGCGCGCGCTGATCTCGTGGGCCAGGGAAACCAGCATCTTGTCGCGGCGCCCCTTAAGCAGGCGGGCCGTGGGCTCCCACTGTCCTTCGGTCTCGTAGACGTCCAGCAGGTTTACGCCGTAGTCCATGGCGCGGAGGATGATGCGATCGCGGCGGGCCTGACCTTCCTCGCTGAGGACGGTCCGGTTCGGCCCTCCCGGGCGGCGGTCGGCCGGATCGGTGTGGGAACCGAAGGAGAGCAGCGACACATACAGGTCGGTCTGGCCGAGGCGCCGGTACACCATGCCTCCGCGGCGGTACTCGGCGGCCGGCGCGGCACGCGCACCGGCGCCGCTTGCGCCCAGCCCGGCGGCCACGATCCCGGCCCCGGACGAGCGCAGAAAATTGCGACGCGTAACTCTGTTTTCCATGGTCAACTTTGAAGAATATCAAACTGCCAGTCAACCCGCAGGACCGCGATATACTGCATCAAGATGCTGAAACCGACTATCTTTCGCGAGTACGATATCCGGGGCGTCGCCGATGAGGAGTTGCTCGATGCCGGCATTGAAGATCTGGGCCGTGCGGTGGGGACCTACATACGGCGTAGCCAGGGGCCGGAGGTCAACGTGGGGCGGGACTGCCGCCTCAGTTCCGAGAGACTCCGCAACGCCATTGTCCGCGGCCTCAAGGCCGCCGGTTGCGCGGTGACCGATATCGGGATGGCGCCTACGCCGCTGCTGTACTACTCCGTATTCCGCCTGCGCGCCGCCGGAGCGGTGATGATTACGGGGAGCCACAATCCCTCCGAGTACAACGGCTTCAAAGTCGTGGCGGGTAGTTCGACGATCCACGGGGAAGAGATTCAGAAGCTGCGCGAAATCATCGAAAGGCGGGATTTTCTGAGCGGCGAAGGGTCCGAGCGGCTGGCCGATGTGATTACCCCGTACGTCGACGAGGTTGCCGCCCAGTTCCGCTTCGAACGCCGCATCAAGGTCGTGCTGGACGCGGGCAACGGAACCGTGGGTCCGGTGATGCATCGCATTCTGGAACGGCTCAACTGTGACTCGACCGAACTGTTCTTTGATCCCGACGGCCGTTTCCCGAATCACCATCCCGACCCGACGGTGCCCAAATACCTGGATCAACTGGTGGCCGCCGTCCGCGAACGGGGCGCTGCCCTGGGTATCGCGTTTGACGGCGATGGGGACCGCATTGGCGCTGTGGATGACACGGGCGCCATCGTGTGGGGCGACCAGTTGATGCTGATTTACGCGCGCGAGATTCTCTCCCGCAAGCCCGGGGCCACGTTTATCGGCGAGGTGAAGTGTTCGCAAGTGATGTACGACCAGATTCGCGCCATGGGCGGCAACGCCATCATGTGGAAGACCGGCCACTCGCTGATCAAAGCCAAGATGAAGGAGGTGAAGGCGGAACTGGCCGGGGAGATGAGCGGCCACATGTTCTTCGCCGACCGCTATTACGGCTTTGACGACGCTATCTACGCCGCCTGCCGCCTGATGGAGATTGTGGCCCGCTCCGGCAAGCCGCTGTCGGCCCAACTGGCCGGCCTTCCCAAGACCGTCACGACGCCGGAAATCCGCGTGGATTGCCCCGACGAGCTGAAATTCGCCGTGGTCCGCCAGGTGAGCGAGCGGTTCCGGAAGACCCACTCGATTGTGGACGTGGATGGGGTGCGGGTGTTGTTTGCCAACGGCTGGGGCCTGGTTCGCGCCTCCAACACGCAACCGGTGCTGGTGCTACGGTTTGAGGCGACGACCCCCGAATTGTTGAACGAGTACCGCCGGGAAGTGGAGCAGGCGGTAGCCGAAGCTATGAAAAAAGCGGCCGGCTCCGCTCCGAACCGGCCGTAAGTCCTGAGACAATCGGGCCGGCCCTGGGGAGAGCCGGCCGCCAACCAGGGTCGAGGACCGTCCCCCGAACCGTACCTCGACCTGGTCATCTCGATCATGGCAGCAGACGCTTCTGCGTTCAATATGTCATCTGGCAGAGGGGAATAGCCGTGCGTCTGCCTGCTGCTGTACACTCGTCGAGATATGAAACGCCGCGAATTTCTGACCCAGGGCGGCCTCACCGGCCTCCCGCTCTATGCCCAGGCCATGCCGCAGGCGGCTCCCCGTTATTCCGGTAAGCCGGCGCTGAAGATCACCGACATTCAGGCGTTCCTGGTGGGCCTGGGCGGACGCAACCTGTGTTTCGTGAAAGTGCTGACCGACGGCGGCATCCACGGTTTCGGCGAGGCGTATTCGGTAGGCCCGGACGAGGCCACGGTCGCCACGATTCGGGATTTCAAGAGCTGGCTGGTGGGTAAGGATCCCCGCAATGTCGAGTACCTGTGGGCCACCATGTATAATTTCACGCGTTTTCCCGGGGGAGCGGTGATCAACGCCGCCATCA
>Ga0272446_1002550_pt1 | contig 24504 bp, 20 predicted proteins | sample YNPCB0061_FD_194587 | JGI IMG/M metagenome (GOLD analysis project Ga0272446, IMG submission 194587) | Hot spring microbial mat communities from Yellowstone National Park, WY, United States - YNP-CB-006-1 | ecosystem: Environmental > Aquatic > Thermal springs > Hot (42-90C) > Sediment | place...
CACGGACGCAAGACCCCGCCCATGAGTTACGTCCCGTTTGGCGGCGGACCGCGGGCGTGTATCGGCGCGGCGTTCGGTCAGGCGGAGGCGCGGGTTGTCCTGACATACCTGCTGCGCCATTACAGCTTCGAGTTCACCAATCACAAAATCATCCCCCACATGGGCGCCACGCTCGAACCGCGCCCTGGGGTGAGGATGAAGGTGAGCAAGAGAGCAGAGAGTAGAAAATAGTCTCAGTACTTCACGAAAGCGCGTAATTGGCGTTCTCTAACGCCAGTTTTGCGCTACACCTGCCCTGGCGGGCGGTGCCAGGGGAGAGCGCACACTACGCGAGGTTTTCGTGATCTACTGAGTCTCTTGCTCAATCTGCACATCACCACCCAACCTTCACCAATTACCAATTACCAATCACTATTCTCTAATCATCTCCCCCTATGACCTACTTCGGCTTCCTCCTACGCTTCCTCTTCATCCCCATCCTGATCTTCCTTGCCATCGCGCTTTGGGACAACAGGCAGGGCAGGCAAATCAACGGCTTCCGCAACGGAAAGGCGGTATGGATCGCCATTGCCGTGCATGTGTTTCTCGCCGTCGCCTACACCACCCCCTGGGATAACTACCTGGTCGCCACGGGCGTCTGGTACTACAACCCTAACCTCGTGACGGGCATTGTCATCGGCTACGTTCCCATCGAGGAATACACCTTCTTCATCGTGGAGACGATCCTGGCAGGGTTGTGGTGGTGGTTCCTGGCGCGGCGATTTTACCCTCTTAGAGGGAGGGCAAGGGTGAGGGAGAATTTCACCCCCAACAAACGGCTTGTATACCTTTCGGCGAGTGTACTTGTATTACTCTGGCTTATTTTCACCGCCCTGTTTTTCAGCGATAACCAGCCAATTACCTACCTCTCCATCACCCTCTTCTGGGCATTGCCTGCAATTTTCCCCCAGCTGCTCTTTGGCGCGGACATTCTCTGGCATCACCGTAAACTGGTCTTTTGGGCGATCATGGTCCCTGCAACATATCTCTCGCTGATGGACATCGTCGCACTGACCGATACGACCTGGTCCATTGCGAAGGAGCAGACGACAGGCGTCCTCTTTTTCGGCATCCTGCCGCTGGAAGAGGTGGTGTTCTTTTTCATCACAAACGTTTTGATCACCTTCGGGATGACGCTGCTGCTGGCAAACGAAAGCCAGCCGAGGCTGCAGGAAATCAAAAAGACGTTCGAGCGCTTTTTCTCTCGAACGTCAGAGAATTAATCTTTCGGCGCTTCGCGGACGATGTAGAGCGGTCTGCCTTTGGCTTCGTCATAGAGACGACCGATATATTCGCCGAGAATGCCGAGCGAAATCAATTGCACGCCGCCCAGGAACAACACGGCAATAAGCGTGGTGGCTTGACCAAAGAACGCCTGCGAACCGCTGGCGCGCAGATAGACGACTACAGGGATGGCAAAGATAGCAATGCCTGCCGAGAAAAAGCCAAAATAGGTGGCAACCTGCAACGGGAAGTAGGAAAAACTGGTGATGGCGTTGAGCGCCAGGCGAAACATTTTGCGGAAGGGATACTTGGTTTCGCCGGCGACGCGGGCGGCACGCTTGTATTCCACGCCGATCTGGCGAAAGCCCACCCACGCCGACATGCCGCGCGGGAAGCGGTGTCGCTCGCGCATGGATTTAAGCACATCCACCACTTTGCGGTCCATCAAGCGAAAGTCGCCTGTGTCGAGGGGGATATTCACATCCGTGATGCGGGCGATGATGCGATAGAAGAGGGAGGCTGTCCAGAGTTTGAACCAGGATTCGCCTTCGCGCTCCGCACGTACAGCGTAAACCACCTCGTAGCCTTCCCGCCATTTTTTGACCATTTCAGGGATGAGTTCGGGCGGGTCTTGCAGGTCGGCGTCTATGACGATGACGGCATCGCCGCGGGCATAATCCCAGCCGGCGGTGATGGCGATTTGATGCCCGAAGTTGCGGGCAAAGATGACCGGGCGGACGTGTTTATCGCGTTTGGCAAGTTCGCGGATGAGTTCGGTCGAGCCATCCGTCGAGCCGTCGTCCACGAGGATGAGTTCCCAGGTTTGTCGCATGGATTTCATCACCTCGCTGACACGGCGGTGAAGTTCGTGGATGTTGTCTTTTTCGTTGTAGATGGGGGCAATGATGGAGTAGGTGATTTTCATAGTCGTTTTGAGCAGGATTCGGCGCCAGCGTAGAAAGGCTCTTTCGAGGTGAGGCAGGTTTCGGCGCGGCGCGAAGCGGAGGTCATGATCCTTTTGTCTTTCGAAGTTTGAGGCGTCCGCGTTTGGGCGGGTTGATTTTTTCCGGTGGGGCAACAAATTGCAGGGCGTCCTCTTGGGCAAAGGGGGGAAGTCCCAGAATTTTGCGGCGCAGGTAACGGACGATGATCGCAGCGGAAGCGACAAGCGGGACGACCAGCAGCGCTCCCAATATGCCTTCGAGAATGGTGGCGACAATGATGATGATGAAGACTACGCCTTCGTTCATGTGAACACTGCGCCCCATGATGAGCGGGCGCAGGAAGAGGTTTTTGATGCTGATGAGCACGAGGTACACTGCCACGACGATGCCCGCGACCCAAAAGTTGGAAAGCGGAATCCAGGTAGAGCCTTCAAGCAAAGCCACGCCGGCTGCCAGGAGCACCGCCAGGAACGGACCAACATCTGGCACGAGGGTGAACAAGCCTGCCACCATGCCAAGTACGAGCGCGCCGGGAATGCCTATGATGAGCCAGACGACGGTGAAGATGACGCCCACAATGAGCATCAACACGATTTGACCGCGCAGGTATGCCATCCAGATGTTCCTGACGCGGCGGTAGAGTTCATCCACTTCTGCGCGGTAGGGAGGCAGGATAAAAGAAAACAAGCCTTCGCGCATTTCGTGCCAGTGCATGAGCAATAAATATACACTGACGATGATGACGAGAAACCACAGCAACCCTACCGATGTGGTTTCGAGCAGAGACAGGAATTCTTCGGGGAGAGGCGCCAGGAAGACGTTTTCCAATTCTGCCAGGCTGCGCCCCCAGCCTTCCAAATGAAAGACCAGGCTGCCGAATTGAACCGGCTGGGAAAGTGTGGCAGCCAGTTGCCGTGAGAGGTCGAGCAGGTCTTCCGCAACGATACGCGCTTCGTCGTAGAAAATCGGGGTCATCGCGGCAGGTACGCCCACCAGCAGAATAAGGGCAGAGAAGAACACCCCGTTTACCGCTGCGGCATGTTTGATGCCAAAACGGCTTCGTAAAAACTCCACGGCAGGGTTGAGCAAATATGCCACAAAGCCGGCGATGACAAAATTCCACACAGCCTCACGGGCATAAAACACAAACGCTATAAAAGCAGTAAATAGCAGGATGCCTGCCATGTAACGGAAAGTTTGCGACCATTGATTTGTCTCGTTCATAGCAGTTTACGAACAGCCTCCAGAGTGGGTTCTATGACGGGCGCTTCAGCCACCGCCTGCATCGCCGCGCGGACATCTTTGAGTCCGCTGCCGGTGTTTAGCACCAGGATGGGATCATCGCCTCCGACCACGCCCGAGCCTGCCGCACGGACCAAACCGGCATATGCCGTCGCCCCGGCCGGTTCGGCAAAGATACCTGCTCTGCCCAGTTCGGCAATGGCTTTGAGGATGTCTTCGTCAGAGACGGTGATGTAGGTTCCGCCGGTTTCCCTGGCGGCGCGGACGGCTCGCACGCCGTCACGCGGCAGGTCAACCGAGATCGAGTCGGCAAGTGTCTTTGCAGAGACGGGGGTGATGGTTTCTGTGTTCCCGTGGAAGGCGTTGGCAATGGCGGCAGACCCTTCTGCCTGTACGCCGATGATGCGCGGCATGCGGGTCATCCAGCCAAGGCGCATCAGGTCTTTGAAGCCTTTGTGAAGCCCGGAGATGATGTTGCCATCGCCTACTGAGACGAAGATAGTGAGGGGGTTGTGGTCAACGCCTTCGCCAATGCGTTTGTGAAATTCTGGGTGCACGCCGTGCCACCATTCCCAAACTTCAAAGGCGGCGGTCTTTTTGCCCTCAGCAGTGAAGGGATTGTAGCCTGTGTTGCGGCAGTACCAGCCGAATTCTTCGGCGCAGCGGATGGTGAGGTCGAAGGCGTCGTCGTAGGTGCCGTCTACCAGAATGACGCGGGCGCCGAAAATGAGCAGCTGCGCCACCTTTGCCTGCGGGGCAGAGCGTGGGGCGAAGATGACGGCTTTTTGCCCCACTGCGGCAGACATGCCCGCCAGCGCCGCGCCGGCGTTCCCTGTGGAAGCCGTGACGACAATCCTGGCTTTGATCTCCCGCGCCCGCGCCACCACAATGGCAGAGGCGCGGTCTTTGAAGGAAGCCGTGGGGTTGCGGGATTCGTCTTTGAGCCACAGATTTTGCAGGTTGAGTTTTTCGGCGAGGGAGGTCAGTTGAAAGACCGGCGTCCCGCCGGCGGCGTGCAGCGGAGTGGCTTCTCCCTGGGGGACGGGAACGGGAATGAGCGGAGAGTAGCGCCAGAGAGAGGGGTCGTGCCGGGAGAAAAGGTCTTCGGGCTGGTATTTGTTGCGGATGGCGTCGTAGTCGAGAATGACATCCAGGTTGCCGCCGTCCTTCGGGCAGGTGTAGGTTATTTTGGCGGGAGGGTATTCCGCTCCACACAGCGAACAGCGATAGCCAATGAATTTGCCCATAGGGTTTCCTTTGATTCTCCACTTACCTTACACAGAACATCCCGCAGGCTTTCTTGAACGAAGCCTGAGCGGCACTTGGGAGTGGTGCGTAACTTCGATTGCTAATTGTACCCTGATGACATGCACAAATAGAGGGTTTGGAAAAGTAAAGCGGAGGGGTGGATGAGGTGTTTTGGAGGAAGAGCAGGTGTCGGCGGAGGGAGAGGCGGACTCCAAATCGAATATCGAATTGTCATGCTTCTTTCATCCGTGTAAGGCGGTTTGCGGATATAATTTTTGCGTTCTTACGGAGCCACATCATAATGCCTTTTTCTGAACGAATCACCGTCGGTGTTTTTGCGTCACAGGTGGGCCGCGCCTGGGGAGCGCAGTATCTTGCAGGCGTGGCAGATGCGGCTCGGGAGTTGAACGTCAACCTTGTGTATTTCATTGGGGGAAAACTTTCGCCTGTAACTGGTAATGGTTCGAAGCCTTCCTTTGGTTTGTACGACCTGGCGAATCCGGGGCAGATTCAGGGGCTTTTGTTGACTGCCGATGTGGCACATGGGGTAAGCGAGACGGACCTGGAAACGTTCCGCGCTGTGTATGGCAAGATTCCGATGGTGACTCAGTCGGTGCCGCTGGCAGGGGCAACGATGTTTATTCCCGATAACAGCCAGGGGATGAGCGCGCTCATGCGCCATTTGATCGAGCATCACGGTTATAAACGTATCGCGTTCATTCGCGGGCTGGCAGGACAGATCGATTCGGACCAGCGTTTTCAGGCTTATTGTGATGAACTCAAGGCGCATAATCTGCGCTTCGATGAAAAATTGGTGGTGGATGGAGATTTCACGCCAGAGAGCGGGCGGGAGGCGGTGCGTATCCTGCTGGAGGAACGTGGAATTCGTTTTCAGGCGGTGGCGGCGGCGAATGACCGCATGGCGTTTGGAGCGCTGGAGGCGCTTCAGCAGCGCGGTATCCGTGTGCCAGACGATATGGCTGTGACCGGTTTCGATGATCAGCGCGAAGCCCAGGCGTTGGGCGTGCCGCTGACGACGGTACGGCAGTCGTTTTACACAGCAGGGAAGAATGCCCTGCAAACATTGCTCAACCGCATTCAGGGAAATACCGTCCAGCGGCAGGTGGTGACGCCAACGCAATTGCTCATCCGCTGGTCGTGCGGGTGCTTGCCGGAGAATGTCCGTCAGGCGGCGGTGCCTCCGCGCGAGGTTGCCAAAACCGGTAAACTGGAGAATAAGCGCGAAGCCGCTATGCGCGCCCTGCTGAATTCGGCTGGCGTCACCGAACAGGACCCGTCGCTTCCGCAGTATCGTCAGGCTTTTGGGCGCGCCTGGGAGGCCTTTTTGATGACTTTGCACGAAAAGGCAACCAGCGACGATTTTTTGAAAACCATCAATGCCATGATCGAAGTGATGCAGGGACAAAACCTGCCGCCGCTGATCTGGCATAACGTTCTCTCGATGATGCGCAAGTACGCCCTGGGCGGCATCACCGATCACACCAGCATGCTTCAAGCGGAAAATCTTTTCCAGCAGGCGCGCCTGCTCACCAGCGAACTTGCCCAGCGTTGGCAGGCATATCAGCGGCTGGCGCTGGAACAGCAGGAAGAACTGCTGCAGGCTTTCAGTTTTTCGATGGCGCCCGCCATGAGCCTGGATGAAATCGGCGCTGCAATTTCCAAACATTTCCCAGATTTGGGCATCAAACGCTGGTATGTGATGTTCTACAGCGACGTGAGCGCGCCGCAATCCATTTCAGCGCTAACGCCGGAAAGTTACCGTCTGCTCTTTCAATACGAGAACGCAAAGTTCGAAGTTCCGCCCAAGCCGGTGGCGCTCGGCACCGGTCAACTCGTGCCGCGCGGCAAAACGCCCGCCAGCCACCGTTACACTGCCGTCGTCATGCCGCTGACACTGGCAAAGAACCGCTTCGGCTTTATGTGGGTGGAAATGGGACCGCAGGATTGGGAAGTGTATGTTCGCATTCGCAACCTGGTCAGCAGCGCCCTGTTACGCACCATGCTGGTCTCGCAGAGGGAAGAGGCACAAAAGCAAGTTGAACATCTGCTGGCAGAGGCGCGTGAACGAGCACAGGAACTGGCGATTGCCAAAGACTTTGCCGAAAGTATCGCGGCAGAAAACGCCAAACTTTATTCGAGTGAACAGGCGCGCCGCCGCGCAGCAGAAGCGTTGAGCCGGGCATCCCGGCAATTATCGTCGTTGTCCACCGAGGCGGAAGTCGCACAGCAAATCGTCACTCAACTGACCCAAATCATTCCGCTCGACCGCTGTGCCTTGTTCCTGGAGGATGTCAATGGCGAACCGCGCCTGCGCGGACACAGCGGAATGCCACAATACGTACCGGTCGAAGACCTGTTCTACGAAGCCAACGGAAAGAACCTCTACTACCCCATCGCGCGGCGCGGCGAACATCTGCTCATTGACGATGTCAAAGCCATTCAGGATTGGCGTCAGCCTGAATGGTTGCCTCTGGACCGCTCGTGGCTGGGCATTCCGCTTCTCATCAAAAACAAAGTCATCGGTCTGCTCACCATGAGCCGCGCCGAAGCCGGCGCCTTCAATGCAGATGAAGTCCTGCTGGCTGGCACCTTTGCTGTTCAGGCTTCCATTGCGCTCGAAAACGCCCGACTCTACGACAAGGAAACGAGTTTCAACCAACTGTTGGGGCGCATGGTCGAACAACGGGTGGACGAACTCAACCGCGCCCTCACCCGCCTCGAAAAACTCGACCGCAACAAAAGCGACTTCATCCAAGTGGCGGCACATGAACTGCGCACCCCCCTCACCGTCATCAAAGGCTACATCGGCATGCTCAAAAGCGCTCCCGCCATTCAAAACGACAACACCCTGCGGCTCGCTATGGACGGCGTTTTACAAGGCACCGACCGCCTGCATCAGGTGGTCAACAGCATGCTGGATGTGGCGCGGCTGGAAAATCAAGTCATCTCTCCTCACTTCGAAAAGGTGACCCTCGGAACGCTCCTGCGCATCATCCAAAAAGATTACGCCCAGGATTTGCAGGCGCGTCGTCTTACGCTCGAACTTGATCCGGCCATCAACGATCTGCCTCCGCTGCGGGCGGATTCCGAACTCCTGCTCAAAGCGCTGGACAATGTCATCGTCAATGCCATCAAATTCACACCCGATGGCGGCTCGATCTACGTCAGCGCGGCAACCGTCAACGATGAGCGCGGCGACATGTGCGAAATTCGCATCCGCGACACCGGCATTGGTATCAACGCCGCCGATAAGGAAATGATCTTCGAAAAACTCTATCAGGTAGGCAAGGTGGAATTGCACTCCTCGGGGCGTACCAAGTTCAAGGGCGGCGGACCGGGCTTGGGTCTTGCCATTGCAGCGGGCATCGTCAAGGCGCACCAGGGAAAAATCTGGGTCGAAAGCCCCGGCTATGACGAGGAAAAACTGCCGGGCAGCACCTTCTTCATCCACATTCCGCTGGCAAAATAATCCAACGTCCCGAAGGTTCAACAACCTTCGGGACGTTTTGGCAAGAATCGAAAGGACGGGCATGCACCCGTCCTTTCTTTACCAAATTCCAAACGGGAGGAGAAGAGTTATTGAGGCGGGAGGAGAACCGCATCAATCACATGGATCACGCCATTGGATGCTTCAATATCGGTGATGATCACCTGGGTAGTGTCATTCAGGAATACTTTACCGTCTTTGATTGTGATGGTAATGTCCTTCCCTAAAGCGGTCGGAGCACTGGATAAACCAACAACATCAGCAGCCATGACCTTGCCAGGAACAACATGATAGAGCAAGATGTCAGTCAATGCCTGTTTGTTTTCCGGTAGGAGCAGGCTGTCGAGCGTGCCTGCAGGCAGAACGGCAAAGGCATCATTAGTGGGAGCAAAGACCGTGAAAGGACCTTCACCCTTGAGAGTATCAACTAACCCAGCGGCGGTCACAGCAGCAACCAACGTGCTAAAGCGTTCATCGGCGGCTGCAATGTCAACAATGGTGCCCGGAGCAGCAGATTCATCAGCAGGGGGCAGAAGGACCGTGTCAATCACGTGTATGACGCCGTTGGACGTTTCGATATCAGTAATGATGACTTTCGCATCGTTGATGTAGACATTTCCCATGTCAACTTTGATGGCAACGTCTTTGCCGAGAACAGTGGTGGCACTCGTGAGTCCACTCACATCCGCCGCCATGACCTTGCCGGAAACGACATGGTAGAGCAAGATGTCAGTCAGTGCCTGTTTGTTTTCAGGTTTGAGCAATTCGTCGAGCGTACCAGCAGGAAGTTTGGCGAAGGCATCATCGGTGGGAGCAAAGACCGTGAACGGACCTTCACTCTTCAGAGTATCAACTAACCCGGCGGCGGTTACAGCGGCAACCAGGGTGGTGAAACGGCCATCAGCGACGGCGGTGTCAACAATGTCCATCGGCGCGGGTTCTGGCGTAGCAGTGGGCTTAGGCATTGCCGTCGGCTCAGGAGCCGCGGTAGGGGTGGCGGCCGGCGCACAAGCCGCCAGCACGAGGGCTGTCACGGTCAACAGCATGGCAAAAACACTAAATCGTTTCATTTTCTTACTCCTTTTTGTCTTATTTATGCACATATTTTGTACATATTATGTCATTATTTTAAAGGTTTTGTCTAGCATGTCAAGCATCAAAGACACTTCTTAACCAAACTCTTATTTTTTTCCTTCTTGTCAGGAAAATGGTGGAATCAAAAACTTCCGAAGCCGCTTTCAGCCTCGGAAGTTTTCATCGAAACAGGAGCAGGCTAATCTTGAGTCCGAATCGAAGTGCTGTTCCTGTCGAAGTAGTTGGTGAAGCGCGTCCGCAGCGGGTCGAGCAATCCGATATGCGCCAGCATCAAAATCGAAAAGGCGGACATCCCAAACAGGAAGAACAGGTCCCCCAGAAGGTAAATGGACTTGCCGCCCGCAAACACATAGCGAAACACAATCAACCCCAGTTGAATCAGGCTGGTGACCAGCAGAGGAATCGCAAACGGGCGCAGGTTGTGTCCTTCCACAATCAAGTGCAGTCCCACCAGCGCCGCCAGCCCTCCCAGCATAACGATCACGTACTTCCAAAAGCGCCAGAAATCGTACTGCTGTATATACAGGCGTTCCAAAATTTCGACATACAAGTAGCAAATCCCCGCCAGGCAAACCCACATCAATGCGTTGATTAGAATCGGCAGGATCAAGTTCCCATAGACGCGGATTGCCAGCATCGCCGCCAGCCAGCCAATCAAATACGCAACGCCCAGTGAAATCACCGCCGCAAACAAGCCAGGCGAGGCGCCGCTGGAAGGTCCGAGGATGTCATACGCCAGTTTGGCTCCGCCGAGCATGGCAATGCCCAGCGCTCCCAGGCTGATGAGCAGCATCACCAGGCTCAACAACCCCCGCTGGGAAACAAGATGCCCGTTGCGCGGCTGTGTGGGAGATGGCGATGTACTCTTACGGTCGTTCATATTGACCTCCTACCCTGCAATGATGATTTCAATCCAAATGAAGGTGGAATTGCATTATACCCATAAGACTGGCTTTGGTCTGACGAAGTTCCCGCTTCCCCCCTGATAAAAAAGACTTCCGAAGTCTTGTAGACTTCGGAAGTCTGCTTGCTAAATATGTATCGGCGTCCCGCTCGCGCCGTGCGCCGCTTCCATCAGCACTTCGGAAAGCGTCGGGTGCGCGTGGACGTTGCGCGCGATCTCGTGCGGGGTGAGTTCCATCATGCGCGCCAGCGTCAGTTCGGGGAGCAGTTCGGTCACTTCGGGACCGATCATATGCGCGCCCAAAATCTCGCCGTATTTTTCATCCACCACGATCTTGACAAAGCCGCCGTAATCGCCCAGCCCCAGCGCCTTGCCGTTCGCCTGGAACGGGAAGCGCCCGATCTTGACCGTGTAACCGCGCTCCTTCGCCTGCGCCTCAGTGAGACCGAACGAGGCGATTTGCGGCTGGCAATAGGTGGCGCGCGGCATCATCTCGTAATCGAGCGTGACCGTCTCCGCGCCCGCGATGACCTCCGCCGCCACGATCCCCATCGCCGAGCCGACGTGCGCCAGCATCAATTTGCCCGTCACATCGCCGATGGCGTAGATGTTCGGCACGCTGGTCTGCATCTTCTCGTTGATTTCGACGAAGCCGCGTTCGTTGATCTTCACGCCAACTTCCTCCAGCCCGAGTCCTTTGGAATTTGGACGGAAGCCGATGGCAACCAAAGCCTGATCTGCTTCGAGGGTTGTCGCCTTCCCTTCGGCGGATACCGTTACCTTCACGCCCGTCTTCGTCGCCTCGACGGATTCGACCTTATGCCCCGTCAGCGACTTGATGCCGCGCTTCTTGAACTCCTTTTCGAGTTCCTTCGAGATTTCCTCGTCTTCGAGCGGAACAAGGCGCGGCAGCATCTCGACGATGGTCACGTCCACGCCGTAGGAATTCCAGACCGTCGAAAACTCCACGCCGATCGCGCCCGAGCCGATCACGATCACAGACTTGGGCAATTTCTCCTGCAAAATCGCCTCCCAATACGTGACGACTTTCTCGCCGTCCACTTTCCACGCGGCAGGCACCGCCGCGCTCGCGCCCGTCGCCACGATGATGTTCTTGGCGGATAACTCCGTCGGCTTGCCGTCTTTATCGGTAACGGAAACAACTGTCGGCTTGGTCAGACGCGCTTCTCCCATGAAGACGGCAATGTTGTTCTTGCGCATCAAAAAACCCACGCCCTTGGTCAGCCTGTCCGAATTCTGCCGCGAGCGCTTGACCGCCACGCTGTAATCCAGTTTCAGGTTATCGAACGAGAAACCAAAATCCTTGCCGCGTTCGCGCAGGGTGTGCGCCACTTCCGCGTTCTTGAGCAGCGACTTCGACGGGATGCATCCCACGTTGAGACACACGCCGCCCAGCCATTGCTTATCCACAATCGCGACCTTCTGTTTGAGTTGCGCGGCGCGGATCGCGGCGACATATCCCGCGGGTCCTGCGCCGATCACAACGACATCGAAATTTTCAGCCATGAGTTAACTCCGTTTGACGTTTGGAATGCTTCGATTGTACACCACTACAACCAGCGCCTCACGCGTGACCTGTAGCCTGTGTACGCCTCCCCAAACTTTTTCTCCAGGTACGCTTCTTCGTATCGAATCACCAGCGCATTGAGTCCTACAACCAAAATCGGACTCAACGCCGCGCCCCAAACCGTTCCCAGCGCAAGCGGAAGCCCGATCAGCGTGCAGACGAACCCCAGGTAAATGGGATTGCGCGAGAAACGATAGGGTCCGCTGGTGACAAGCGCGCTGACCGCCCCATGCGGATCGAGCGTGGTGTGGGCGCGCCCGAATTCGCGGACGGCGAGGAAAGCCAGCGTCAACCCTGCCAGCACGAGAACAATGCCGAACGTTTTGAAAATTTGCGGCAAAGACGCGGGAAAGGGTATCAGCCAGTTCAACAAAACCGCCCCCGCGACGTGAATTGACGTCAGCACGGGCGGGTGAATCTTCACCTCGGCATGATCAACAATATTCTCTGACATGACTATTCCTCAATACCTATAACCTGACACTTGACACTTGACACATGACACTTGACACATGGCACTTGACACTTGACACGTGACACATGGAACTCTACGCCCAATTTTCCAGCGTCTCTTTCACCTTCATCAAGAAATGATCCGCTGACGCTCCGTCCAAAATGCGATGATCGAACACAAATGACAGATACACCATCGGGCGGATGGCAATCGCGTCATCCACGACAACGACACGCTTCTGCATCGCGCCGACGCCCAGAATCCCGCATTGCGGCTGGTTGATGACGGGAAACGCGAACAACGACCCGCTGATGCCGTGGTTGGTCAGCGTGAACGTCCCGCCTTTGACCTCATCGGGCTGGAGTTTTTTCATGCGGGCGCGGTTGGCAAGGTCGTTCACCGTGCGCGCCATCGCCAGCAGGGACAGATTGTCCGCGCCCTTGATGACGGGCACGATCAAGCCTTCCTCGCCGAGCGAAGTCGCCATGCCGATATTGATTGCCTTGTGAACGAGCAAACCTTCGTCCGTCCACGAAGAGTTCACCAGCGGATACGCCTTCAACCCCGCCACGATTGCCATCATGAAATACGCCGTGAACGTGAGGTTGACCCCGTCCCGCGCAAACGCATCCTTGTTCGCGGCGCGATGCTTCACCACGCGGGACATGTCCGCCTCCATGACGGTCAACACATGCGGCGACGTATGCTTGGACATGACCATGTGTTCGGCGATCTGCTTGCGGATGAGGGTGTGCTTGATGAGGGTGTCATGTGTTCCAGTGTCAGGTGTCAGGCGTGTTGCGTGTTGCGTGTTACGTGGCGCGACCTGTGACTTTCGACTTTCGACATAATTCAACACATCGTTTTTGGTGATCCGCCCGTTCAACCCCGTCCCCTTCACCTCCTGCAAGTTAACTCCATGCTCCGCAGCGATCTTCGCAACGACGGGGGAAATGAAACCAAGATCAGTCGAACGTCGAACGTCCAAGGTCACAGGTTGAGAATTATCCGACTTTCGACTTTCGACCTTTGACTCACTGCTTACTGATGACTGATCACTGATAACTGCCTCCCCTGGCTTCCCGATAATCGCCAGCACCGTCCCCACCTTTGCAGGGGACCCTTCCTCCGCCAGAATCTTCAACACCGTCCCCGAAGCGGGCGCAGGGATTTCGGTATCCACCTTGTCGGTGTTCACCTCCAGCAGCGGCTCGAGTTCGTTGACCGTCTCGCCTTCCTTCTTCAGCCATTTCGTTACCGTTACCTCTTCAACCCCTTCGCCAAGTAATGGGACAAGTACTTTCGTTGCCATGGTTCTCTCCAGTTATCGGTTATCAGTGGTCAGTTGTCAGTGTCGTCGTCGCTGTCTGTAAAGTATTCAGCGGATTCTTCGCGCAGAGTGCGCGGAGGCTCGCCGCAAAACATGTCGGCTTTATCCATCATGCTATTCAACATGCGCCCTACTTCGAGACATTTTTCCATTAATTGCACACTTGTCTTTTGGTCAATATACTCGCATTCCAGCGCGGTTTCGATCCAATGCTGGGTCTCCATCTGCTCGCCATCAGAGTCTGTCAGTTTGCTGATGAAATGCTTCTCGTACCGCCGCTTTGCCCAGGCTTCAGTGATATTTGCCCCGATGGAACGGGACGAACGGCGGATTTGGTCGGTCAATGAAAATAGCTCATCTTTCGGGAAAGACTTCGTCAACCTGAATATTTCCCGCTGTAATTGACGGGCTTTCTGATATACAAGCAAATCCCGAAAACTCTTTGCGTGCTGCAATCCACTCATGGTTCCTCTTCACTCTGTTTACTGATCACTTGATCACTGATCACTTAAATTTCGGGAATCGCTTCGGCTCCACCTCATTCATCAACTCATACACCGCATCGAAAATCGTCTCCGCGTTCGGCTTGCTCCAATAATCGCCATCCGAACCGTAGGCAGGACGATGCGCCTTGCCGCTCAAGGTCCTCGGCTCGGAATCAAGGTGATAGTACCCGCCCTGCTTCTCGATGACCTCCTGCATCATATACGCCGTCGTCCCCCCTGGCACATCTTCATCGAGAAAAACAATGCGGTTGGTCTTCTTCAGCGACTCGACAATCCGCCCCTCAACATCGAACGGCAGAAGCGACTGCACGTCAATCACCTCCACCTCGATGCCCGCCTTCGACAACTTCTGCGCCGCGTCCAGCGCAATGCGGCAGCACGCGCCATAGGTGACCAGCGTCACATCGCTGCCCTCGCGGATGACCTCAGGCACGCCAAGCGGAACCGTGAACTCACCGATGTTATCGGGCAGACGTTCCTTCACGCGGTAACCGTTCAACACCTCCACCACCACCGCCGGCTCGTCGCATTTCAACAACGTGTTGTAGAAACCCGCCGCGCGCGTCATATCACGCGGCACCAGCACGTTCATCCCGCGCACGAGATGGATGATGCCCGCCATCAGCGAACCCGAATGCCACACCCCCTCCAGCCGATGCCCGCGCGTGCGGACAATCACAGGCGCCGCCTGCCCGCCCGCCGTGCGCCAGTGCAGCGTCGCCAGATCGTCGCTCATGAGTTGCAAAGCATACAGCAGATAATCGAGATACTGAATTTCCGCAATCGGACGCAGCCCGCGCATCGCCATCCCAATCGCCTGCCCCAAAATCGTCGCCTCGCGGATGCCCGTATCCGTCACGCGGTACTCGCCGTATTTTTCCTGCAAGCCCTTGAAACCCTGATTGACATCGCCCAGCCTGCCCACATCCTCGCCAAAGGCAATCACGCGCGGGTCGCGCCTCAGCATGGCGTCGAACGCGGCATTCATCACCTCGAAGCCGAACACCGTCGGCGAAGACGCCGAATACACAGGCTTGACCTCCTTCACCTTCAGCGCCGTACCGCTGTACAAATGCGAACCGTATCGCTCGAGATTGACCGCATCCTGTTCATTCTTCCATTGGACCAAAACCTGCTTGGATGGATTCGCCTCATCGCGCAGGATCCGCAAAGCCTCATGCGCCGCGGCATGAATATCCCGCCTCGTCACCGACGGGAGGTTTGCCAGCCGTTCCCGAACATTCGCCAACTCTGACGCATGACTCGAAGTCGTGGCGATCTCATCCAGCATATCCATCACCTGGGCGCGCTCTTCGAGAATCGGGTTGAAATACGCCTCCCACGCCAGTTTGCGGATTCCCTCCACAGCCTCGTAGTCGGCTTTTTCGAGGGCGGCAAGTTCAGGGTCCGAGATGACGCGGTTTTCGATCATCCACTCGCGCATCTTGCGGATGCAGTCGTATTCCTCCTCGAACTTGAGTCGCTCGGGAGTCTTGTAGCGTTCGTGCGAGCCGCTCGTGCTGTGTCCCTGCGGCTGTGTGACCTCGATCACATGCACCAGCGCGGGGATGTGATATTCGCGGGCGGTCTCGGCGGCGGCGGCGTAGGTTTCGAGCAGGGCGGGGTAATCCCAACCGCGCACCTGATAGAGATCGTAGCCGTGCAGGCATTCGGGTTCGGGGCAGGGTTCGCGCTGGAAGCCGCTCAGGATGGCGGAGATGTTTTCCTTGACCATCTGAAACTGGTTGGGGACCGAGATACCGTAGCCGTCGTCATAGACCGTGATGACAGCGGGCGCTTTGAGCACACCGATGGCGTTGACGCTTTCCCAGAACATGCCCTCGGCGGTGGAGGCGTTGCCGATGCTCGCAAAAGTGACTTCGTTTCCGTTTCGCGAAAATTGCGTGAAGCCTTTGAGTTCTTCCAGATGCCGATACACCACCGAGGCATACGCCAAGCCCACCGCGCGCGGCATTTGCGTTCCCGTCGGCGAAACGTCGGCGGCGGAGTTGTACATTTCGGTTTGGGCGCGCCAGGTGCCGTCGGGGTTGAGGTAACGGCTGGCGAAGTGCGCGTTCATCATGCGCCCGCCCGAATTGGAGTCGTGATTCACGTCGGCGTGGGCATAGAGTTGGGCAAAAAATTCCTGGATGCTCATCACCCCCAGCATGAACATCCAGGTCTGGTCACGATAATAGCCTGAGCGCCAGTCGCCTTTGTGGAAGGCGCGGGCAATGGCGAGGTTGGCAAGTTCCTTGCCGTCGCCGAAAATGCCGAACTTCGCCTTGCCGCTCAACACCTCGCGGCGACCGATGAGCGAAGCCTGCCTGCTCCGATAGGCAAGGCGGTAATCCTTGATGATTTCTTCTTTTTCGAGGGGAAGGTGAACAGAGCCCTTCTTTTTGGGCATGTCTCTCTCCTTTGGCGGAAGTATAGGAAGATTATAACAAAACCCCAACCGCCAACTCCAATTCCATCGGTTGAGGCTATAATTTCGACTGATGAGTTCCGTTATCACCCCCGTCAGAACGAAAGAGCCGCATCCGCACTTGCGCGCGATGAACGTATTCCGCGACCTGTCTGCCGTCGCCGACCTGATCGAACTATGCTTTGCCAGCACCATGGACAACGACGGACAGCGCTACATTGCGAACCTGCGCCGCGCCAGCCGCGATAACGGCTTCCTCCAATGGGCTTCGAACGTGACGGAGAACGCTACCTTGCCAATGACCGGATTCGTGTGGGAGGAAAATGGGCGCATCGTCGGCAATGCCAGCATCATCCCCTTTCGGGAACGGGGCAAGCGCATCTACCTGATTGCCAACATCGCCGTCCACCCCGACTATCGGCGGCGCGGCATTGCCCGCTCCCTCACCCAGCGCGCCATGCAATACGGCTGGGATAAGAAAGCCTCCGCAATCTGGCTTCACGTCCGCGACGATAACCCCGCCGCCATTCACCTCTACCGCAACCTGGGCTTTGAAGAAATCGCCCGCCGCACCACCTGGACAGCAAAGCCCGACCCGCACCTCCCCAAGCCTTTTTCAGATATTCAAATCGTTCCGCGCCATTCGCGCTTTTGGTCTCAACAACAAGATTGGCTTCAGCGCCTCCACCCCGACGCTCTAGGCTGGTACCGCGCCTTCAACTTCGACGTTCTTCGCCCTGGTCTCCTAAACTGGCTTTACCTGTTCTTCGTGGACATGAACATCGACCAATGGGCAGCAGTGCGCGGCGAGAGACTGCTGGCGACATTGTCGTGGGTGCCGCATGGGGGAAGGATAGAGCCGTTGATTGCGGCAACCGCTGAAAGGTCTGAGGCAGAAGCGCTGGCACATTTGCTCATTCATGCCCGCCGCACCTTGAGCAATCAATCTGACCTGTCCATCGAACATCCCGCCGGCGAATTGACCGAAGCCTTTCTCGCCGCCGGCTTCAGCGAGCGCCGCACCCTGCTTTGGATGCGCGCCAAACCTGCAACTGCAAAAGGTCTTTCCCGTATGTAATCGTAGCGACAATTCAAGAGGAGAAAAAATGACAAGATTTATCCTGCGTTTGTTCGTCAACGCCGTTGCCCTGTACCTGGCAATTCTGATTGTGCCCGGGCTCGACCTGCAAAGCAACATGGTTTCGCTTATTTGGCTGGCGCTGATCTTTGGCGTCATCAACGCCCTGTTCCGCCCCCTGCTCAAACTGCTCACCTGCCCGTTGATTCTGCTGACACTCGGCTTGTTTACGCTGGTCATCAACACCTTCCTGTTCTGGCTGACAAGCGTCATCGGTCAGTGGTTTGGTATTGCGCTGGTCATCAGCGACCCGCTCTGGTGGAACGCCTTCCTTGGCGGGTTGATCGTCAGCATTGTGAGCGTGGTGATGACGACGATCCTGAAGGATGAGTTGAAAGGCAAGCGATAGAGCCTGCAAAACGAAGAAAAACAAAAACGGGATGGTCTATGCAGACCGTCCCGTTTTGATTCAAGTCTCAGTAGATCACGAAAACCTCGCGTAGTGTGCGCTCTCCCCTGGCACCGCCCGCCAGGGCAGGTGTAGCGCAAAACTGGCGTTAGAGAACGCCAATTACGCGCTTTCGTGAAGTACTGAGTCTGCCTATTTGAACGGTAGAATCGCTTCCAGTATTTTATGGATAAATTCCAGGTTGTTGACCATAAGCGCGGTTAAAAAGAGGAGCAGGAAGATCTGGAGCCATCTTCTGTCTGCGAACTTTTCGAATGACATGCCGAAAAACAGCACAAGGGCATACGTCCAATCGGGGGAATAGAGCAGAGGGTCGTCGCCATAGTTCATGTGCAAGAGAAAGTTGAAGAGCAGGTTCAGGGCAAGCGCCGCCTGGAGGGATGCATTGCGCGGCGATTTGAGCAGTTTCCAGGCAAAGAGACCAAATGCCGCCACGAGCAGGAGGAACCATGTTCGCGCAAGCAGGCTTCCAAAGCCAACGTAGGAGGCATACTGATATGCCCCGCGGAAACGGCGGATGGTGTTGAAGCAGGGAAAGGTACAGCCAAGTTCTTCGAGAAAGACGAGCGGGCGCGGTCCCACAACGCTGAAGAGAGTGATGCTTCTGAGAATGACGTTGACGCGGCTGACGGTAACCGGCAGCGGCGCTTCAAACAGGTTATAACGATAGGCGCTTTCGCCGGTCAGGTTGCCGATTTCATAGAAAGGCTCACTGGACGGGTAGAGGGCGTGCTGGACGAACGCCAGTACCGCCGCCAGCGCCGTCACGATTACGACATACTTGAAAAATTCCCTGATATTCCGCCTGACCACAAAAAAAGCGATGCAGGTCTGGACAAAGTTTGTGATGGTGATACCAAAGGTCAACAAACCAACCGGGACGAGGCGCGTCAGCCGCTGCTCTCCGCTTTGAATGAGCAGGACGAAGGTGAGAAGCGCCGCCGCCGAAAAGATATAGGACTCGAGGAAGATGCTCAACAGGAAGTGCGAAACTGAGATCCCCAGCAGAGACGCCATCAACAGAGCATAGGCGGTATTCCCGCTCCGCGCCTTGAAGAAGAACCACGCCAGAAAGACACAGACACCGCCAAACAGCGAATTGAGCAGGATTGCACCGTGGAACTTGTCACCGTTCAGGAGCAGGGAAAACAACCATGCCGCCGGCCGAAAAATGAGAAGAGCAAACGGGTGAACCGCCCGCATGCTCATCAACTGTTCGGGCGGGGCAGTCATGAAATTCAGCCAGAAGGGAGAGTCGGTGTCGAAGTAGTTGTCGGCAAAGCGGGGTTCGGTCTCTACCAGGGCAATGGCTGAGGCGCAGGCAGAGACCGAAATGGCAGCGGCAAGCAAAAGTCCGGGCAGGATGCGCTTGAACCGTGTCATAAAGAGAGAGGCGCGCCAGCCGGTCGCTTCCAGTTTTGAGCGGAGGGAGATCAATCCGCCCTGGGTGGCGGCGGTCAAGCCAAGGAATGGGAGGACCAACTGCGGGTCAGGCAGAAAAAAGTCGAAAGAAAAGAGTTTGGGATATTGGGCAAGCAGGCGGAAAGTCAACGCCATGAATGCCATGTCGAATGTCAGAATGCCAATGGAGAGGAGTTTTTCTGCAGGTTTGCTCCGCAACGCCTCCACTGCGCGCTCCAGGATGATTTCAAAAACCAGCGTAAAAAGTACGTTCAGGAAAACGGCGAACAGGGCAAAGCCCCACAATGATGAGTAAAAGTTCTGGAGGAACCCCAGCGCGAAACAGGATGCCAGCGCGCCAAGCAGGATGGCAGGGATACGGATACGCTGTTCCATCGAGAGGAATTATTCCCCGCCGAGCCCCGGCAAACCGCCCGCCGCCTTTGCACTCCGCACCGCGCGCAGGATCGCTTCTGCCATCACTTCAGCCGCAAACGCGCCAACCGTCGTGACGTCTGCGCTGCGCGCCCCGCTGGAGAGGGCAAAGATGACGTCGCCGTCGAGCATGGTATGCGCCGGGCGAATGGTGCGGGCAATACCATCTTGCGCCATCTGCGCCACTTTTGCCGCTTGCGCCTTGGTCAGTTTTGCGTTTGTCGCCACCACGCCAATGACCGTGTTGGCGCGCGTTGCCAGCCCAAGCAACGCGCGTCCCAGCGGTTTCTTCATCATCGCCAGCGTGTCAGCAAAATATTCCTTGCCGCCTACGCGTAAAGGACCGACCTTTCCGGAGCGGAGCCCGGCAACGATTTCGCCTGTTTTTGGATCCACGACATCGCCCCAGGCGTTGACCGCGACCAGCGCTCCGACGACCACGCCTCCGCCAATCGTCATGGAGGCGGTTCCGACTCCGCTCTTGGTTGCGAGGCGCGCCCCGAACATTTTCCCCACCGACGCCCCCGTCCCCGCGCCGACATTGCCCTCAGCAGGGGCGGCGGAAGAGGCGGAGGCGGCGGCAAGGTATCCCATGCTGGCATCAGGTCGAACGTCGGCGTGACCGAGGTTCAAATCATAGAGAATGGCAGCCGGAACGATAGGAACTTTTGCCGCGCCGGTATTGAATCCGATTTTGTTTTCTTCCAGATATTTCATTACGCCGGCAGCAGCATCCAAACCAAAAGCCGACCCGCCCGCAAGCACAACGGCATGAACTTTTTCTACCAGGTTCACAGGATTGAGGAGGTCGGTTTCGCGTGTGCCGGGGGCGCTGCCGCGCACGTCCACGCCCGCCACTGCTCCTTTGCGGCAAAGGATGACGGTACAGCCGGTGAGCGCTTCGGTATCCTGCGCGTGGCCCACTTCGATGCCGCGTATGTCGGTGATGGTGTTGCTGCGTTTCATGTGTCAATCATCTGCCGCCTGTTTGGGCGATTATCTCAAAAAGTCCTGTGATTCTCTGCGGCAAGGGGCGCCCGCATCACGCCAGGCTGCGGACGAGTTCCAAAAATTCCTGCCACTCTTCCTCGAAGAAGTGCACGGTGACGTTGTTCAACTCGATGTGATAGGTGGTTTCGCCGTCGGGTTCTTCGGCTTTCCAGGCAAAGTAGTTATCGGTTTCGGCAATGGTTTCGGTTTTGGGTTCGTTATGATTGTTGCTCATCTGGCTTCTCCTTTTTGGCTTTTTGTACAGGGTTTGTGTTAGCAAAGCGCAGTTTGATGAATTGCAGGGCGCTTTTGATTAATTCGGTTATGCCGGGCGGAGGCGGCGCTTCCTCCTTTTCGGTCCAGGGGTCGAGGTCGAACATTTTGCGCATCACATACCTGCCCAGCAGGGTGAAAGTGGCGAGGAAGGGTGCAGCGATGACCACGCCCAGCAGCCCCAGAAGGTTGGCGGCGACAAGGGCGGCGATCAATACGGCGGCGGGATGCACCTTCAAGGTCCGCGCCATGATGCGGGGGGTGATGAAGTTATCCATGAACCAGTCAACCACCGAGGTGGTGATGACCACAATCAGCATGTAGGTCAGGGCGTTCTCCTGTAATCCGAACGGTTTGACAGGCTGAAAGTAGGTGACCAGCGCCATGATGAGCCACGTCACGGCGGGACCAATGTAGGGCAGGAATTTTGCCAGCCCCGCCAGAAAGGCGATGCCGATGGCGTAGCGCACCCCCAGCGCCGGCAGGAGGATGGAGTAGATGACCAGCGCCAGAAAAAAGATGATGATTTGCCCGCGCAGGAAGGCATTCCAGATGCGGCTGAGTTCTTCGCCGAGCCTGCGCAGGTCGCTGGTGTAGCCGGGGATGTCCACCTTCAGGATGTTCTCGCGCAAGCCGCTGCTTTCTGACATGATAAAGTATGAGACGGTCAGGACGAAAAGCGTCCAGCCGATGGTGGTGGCGGCTCCGCCTGCCAGTGTACCGATCAGATTGCCGGTTTGCCCCAGCAAAGACTGGAGAAGGGGAAGTACCTGCTGGCTGATGGCGTTAAGGTCGAAGTTCCGCATATCCAGGGTAAACGGACCAAAGACAAAGACCTGCGTGGACAGGTCGGAAATGTAGCGGGGCAGGTCGCGCACGATGCCCTGAATGGAATTGACCAGGCTTTGCACCTGTCCCACCAGTCCCACGCTCCCCCAGGTGAGCAAGCCGATGAACGCAGCAAGGATCAGCAGGTAAACAATGTTGACCGCCAGTTTCCAGGGGAGGTGCAGTCCCTTTGCCAGCGCGGCGGTCACCGGGTGAAGCAGATAGGTGATGATGAAAATCATCAACAGCGGCGGAATCAGATTGGAAAAACGATAAATCAGAAACGCCGCAATTCCAAACATTGCCAGCCCTACAAGCAATTTGGTCGTGGCGCTCCAGCGCGGTGAGGCGGTGACATCCTGTGACATTGAGTAATCTCCAAACTTTATTCTATTCTAGCCAAGAGGGATATGTTTGGCAACCATGAATAAAAAATCCCCGCAGGGCAACCGCCTGCGGGGAAATGGCTTCAAAGGTCAGCACCCGCCCAGGAAGGGGAAGAATGTGCACCACAGGTAATTTTGATCAATATACCAGAGAATACCGGCACACACACAAATGAAAACCAACACTGCCACAGCAATGATGATGGGCAAAATATTGACTTTTTTAGCAGGCGCGGGCTGAGAAACCACAGGGGCGGGGCTGGCAGGCACACTGCCCACATAATCGGCGGGAGGCGGGGGCGGCGGAGTCTGCGGGCGGGAAATTGCAGGCGCTGCCGCAGCCCGCGGCGAGACCATCGTCGCGCCGGGGTCGTTCGTAGTCACCTCATATACCAGCACAATCTGCTCGCCCAGTGAAACGACTTCCCCTGCCTTTAGAACGCGCGGTCCAGCCAATCGCTGACCGTTTACAAACGTCCCGTTGGTCGAGCCGAGGTCTTCCAGCACATACTTGCCGCCCTGAAAGGTCAGACGGGCGTGGCGGCGCGAGACTTCCGCATCGTTGATTACAATCTCATTGGTCGAGTCGCGCCCAATATTTAATTGACTGCCCTCCAGAATGAATGTCGCGCCGGGTGTCGGTCCCTGACGCATAATCAGTTGAAATTGAGACGCCATAAGTTCTCCTTGTAGATGAGAATGGCATGAGTCTAAAGGTATCAGCCAAAAAAGTCAACGGCACGACAGTACTTGACATCAAAGTACACGTGGATACAATCAAGACGGAGATACTATGCAAACCCTTCCTCTTCCTGATTTTTTCGATGCATCCAAAGTTGGCGAGGTCTGGCGGATTCCCTACGAGGAGCGCGCCAAACAAGCCCGTGACTGGGCGCGTCTGCACAGACTTCAGCCTGCCTCCGCCGACCAGACCCGCACCTGGCTCCTGCTGATTGACGTGCAAAACACTTTCTGCATCCCCGAATTCGAACTCTTCGTCGGCGGGCGAAGCGGGCGCGGCGCCGTAGAAGACAACACGCGCCTGTGCCAGTTCATCTACCGCAACCTGGGCAGCATCACCCACATCACCGCCACTATGGATACCCACAAAACCCTGCAGGTTTTCCACCCCATCTTCTTTGTGGATGCAAACGGAGACCACCCCGCCCCCTACACCGACATTCCCCTCGCCGACCTGCAAAGCGGCAAATGGACATTCAACCCTGCCCTTGCCTCACAATTTGGCATTGCCCCCGAATACGGTCAGCAGATGATGATCCATTATGCCGAAGAACTGGAGAAAAAGGGCAAATACGCCCTCACCATCTGGCCCTACCATGCCATGCTGGGCGGCATCGGTCATGCGCTGGTCTCTGCGGTTGAGGAGGCGCTGTTCTTTCACTCCATCGCCCGCGCCGCGCAATACGACATCGAAATCAAAGGCGATAAACCCTTCACCGAAAACTACTCTGCCATCGGTCCCGAAGTGCTGAACGGTCCCATGGGCGAGACGCTTGGCGTGCGTAACACAAAATTCATCGAACAGTTACAACACTTTGACCGCCTCATCATCGCCGGGCAGGCAAAGTCCCACTGCGTCGCATGGACCGTCTCGGACCTGCTCGACGACATTCAGGCAACCGACCCGCAACTGGCAAAAAAGGTTTACCTGCTCGAAGACTGCGCCTCTCCCGTGGTTGTGCCCGGCGTGGTAGATCACACTGACGCGGCAAACGCAGCGTATGAGCGTTTTGCGCAAGCCGGCATGCACATCGTGCGCTCAACGGCAGAATTTTAGCGACCGGAACAGGCGAACACGCCTCGCGTGTCTGTCCGCCTGTTCGCTTTTTAATGACTCCACTGCAAAAACCTTGAAGATTCACCACGAAGACACGGAGTCACGGGGTTTCCCTTTCATTCAATGACTCTCCGTGTCTCCGTGACTCAGTGGTTCGATCTTCACCTTTTTGCAGTAGACTCAATACTTCACGAAAGGGCGTAATTGGCGTTCTCTAACGCCAGTTTTGCGCTACACCTGCCCTGGCGGGCGGTGCCAGGGGAGAGCGCACACTACGCGAGGTTTTCGTGATCTACTGAGACTCTTGAATCGTATGCTTCAAAGTGGAATCGAGAA
>Ga0272446_1002551_pt1 | contig 24500 bp, 20 predicted proteins | sample YNPCB0061_FD_194587 | JGI IMG/M metagenome (GOLD analysis project Ga0272446, IMG submission 194587) | Hot spring microbial mat communities from Yellowstone National Park, WY, United States - YNP-CB-006-1 | ecosystem: Environmental > Aquatic > Thermal springs > Hot (42-90C) > Sediment | place...
CCGGTCGCGTTCGACGGCAACTGGCCGGCGCTGGTCGAACGACTGAAGATCGGCGGCTTGGTGCGCGAGCTTGCCGCGCGCAGCGAACTGGTTGCGGTCGAAGGCGATCACTTCAAGCTGCGCGTTCCGATCAAGACGCTGCTCGACGCCGGCACGCTCGATCGGCTCAAGGCCGCGCTCGGCGAACACTTCGGGCGGGCGATCCGCGTCTCGGCCGAGGTCGGGTCGACCAGCGGAGCGACCGCTGCGGGGCTCGCGGAGCGGGCGCGCGCCGAAAAGCAGAAACGCGCCGAGGACGCGATCTACGCCGATCCCTTCGTGCGAGAATTGATCGATAACTTCGGTGCAACCGTCGACCCGCAGTCGATCCGACCCAAGGACTGACTGAACGGACCGAGTAGCGCCGTACCGGCAAGTTGGCCGGGAAGACGTGCGCCGAAGGCAAGTTGACAACTGTCGGGGAAGCAACAGAAATGATGAAAGGCCAACTTGCCGGGCTCATGCAGCAGGCGCAGAAGATGCAGGAGAACATGAAGCGCCTGCAGGACGAGCTCGCGCAGATCGAAGTCGAAGGCCAGTCCGGCGCCGGGCTGGTCAAGGTCGTGATGACCTGCAAGAACCAGGTGCGGCGCGTGTCGATCGATCCGAGCCTGGTCGGCGACGATCGCGACATGCTCGAGGACCTGGTCGCCGCGGCGTTCAACGACGCCGTGCGCCGCGCCGAGGAAGCGACCCAGCAGAAGATGGCGTCGATCACCGCCGGCATGCCGCTGCCGCCGGGGTTCAAGCTGCCGTTCTGAGCGGCACGCTGCAGGGGGCTGCTGGGTTTGCATCCGGGCGGGCCATGTTTCTGCGCGCTGAAGCAAGTCGATGAAGCTCGGCCCGACGCTGGACAAACTGGTCGACGCATTGAAGCGCCTGCCCGGCATCGGGCCGCGTTCGGCGCAGCGCATCGCGTTTCACCTGCTGCAGCACGACCGCGGCACCGCGATCGCGCTCGGCGAGGCCTTGCTCGCCGCGGCGCGCGACGTACGGCACTGCGCCCGCTGCAACACGCTGACCGAACTGCAGATCTGCGAGACCTGCGCGAACCCCAGGCGCGACGCCGGCCTGCTGTGCGTCGTCGAGAGCCCGGCGGACCAGTTGATGATCGAACAGTCGCTCGCGTACTCGGGGCTGTACTTCGTGCTGCTCGGCCGGCTGTCGCCGCTGGACGGGATCGGCCCGCGCGAGATCCAGATGGAGCGGCTGCTGGCGCGCGCCACCGATGGCCTGGTGCGCGAGGTCATCATCGCGACCTCGTTCACGGCAGAGGGAGACGCGACCGCGCATTACGTCGGCGAGCTGCTGCGTGCGCGCGATGCGCAACTCAGAATCACGCGGCTGGCGCGCGGCGTGCCGGCCGGCGCAGAACTCGAGTACACGGACGTCAACACGATCGCGCAGGCGATGCTCGACCGGAGGGCCGCATGACGATCGCGTTCTGGTGCGTGCTCGTCGCGGGGCTGATGCCGTATGTTGCGGTGACGATCGCGAAGGCGGGCGGCAGCCGCTACGACAACCGCGATCCGCGCGCATGGCTCGAACGGCAGGAAGGGTTCCGCAAGCGCGCGCACAACGCTCAGGCCAATGCGTTCGAGGCCTTTCCGTTCTTCGCCGTCGCGGTGATCGTCGCGACGCTGACCGGCGCGCCGCAGGAACGGGTCGATGCGCTGGCGGTGATCTTTATCGCGGCGCGCGTCGCGTACCTCGCCTGTTACCTCGCCGACTGGCACTGGGCGCGTTCGGCTGCCTGGCTGATCGGCTGGCTCGCCACATTGACGATCTTCGTCAGCGCAGTTCAGTGAGGAACGGGCGATGACGCGCGCTCCGCCGAAGGGGTTCGACGACCATGCGGCGGCGATCGAACGCCTGGTCGAAGCGATCGATCTGCCGATCGGCCGTTGGGACGCGCAGCACCGGCTGACCTTCTGCAATACGCCATACGTGAAGTGGGCCGCGCGGCCGCGCGAGCAGTTGCTCGGCCGAACGCTCGAGGAGATCTACGGGCCCGCGGCCTGGGCTGCGGCACGCGAAGCCTTCGACAAGGCATTTGCCTGCGAGACGGTGAGCTACGAGCGGCTGTTGACGCATCGCGGCGGCCCGCCGCGCTGGGCGCGCGTGCAGGTCTTCCCGGGTGTCGACCCCGCCGGCCGCGTCGAGGCGGTCTACACGATCGCGTTCGACATCCACGACGACGTGACCGCGCGCGAAGCGCTGGAATCGGCGCGCCGCCGGCTCGACCGCTTCACCGAGAACATCCCGTATCCGCTGACCTATGTCGACCGCGAATTCCGGATCTGTTTCGTCAACCGCGCGTACACGCAGGCCACCGGGATGAGCGCGGAACAGCTGATCGGCCGGCACATCGGCGAAGTGCGCGGGGCGCGCCGCTGGGCCGAGCACAGGCCGTACTTCGAGCGCGCGCTCGCCGGAGAGACGGTCCACTATGCGCGGCTTACCGAACTCGCGCACCTCGGCCCGCGCTGGGTGCGAACGACGTACTCGCCCGACTTCGACGATACGGGTCGCGTCGTCGGTATCTACACGTCGACGATCGACGTGCACGAGCTCACGCTCGCGCGCCAGGCGCTCGAGCGCAGCCTCGAGCGCGACGCGCTCACGGACGTGCTCAGCCGGCGCGCGCTGATGGACCGCATCGACCAGGCGGTCGCGCGCTGCGCGGCCGAGCCGGTCGCGCTGTTCTTCGTCGACCTCGACGGCTTCAAGCGCGTCAACGACGCGCTCGGCCACCGCGCCGGCGACGTCGTGCTGACGTCGGTCGCGACCGCGCTGTCGCGCGCGGTCCGGGGCGAAGACACCGTCGGCCGCTTCGGCGGCGACGAGTTCATCGTGCTTGCGCGCGTCGGCGACCGGCCGGCCGCGGCGGCGCTCGCGCAGCACCTGCTCGATGCCGTCCGGCGTGCGCCGTGCGCAACGCACATCAGCGCCAGCATCGGCTACGCGCTGGCGCCGGCCGACGCCGTGACCTCGTTCGAACTCGTCCGGCAGGCCGACGACGCGATGTATGCGGCCAAGCGCAGCGGCGGCGACCGCGCGCTGCATTGCACTCAGGTGCAGCGGCCATGACGGCGACTCCGACCGGCAGCGGCGCGTTCGGACCCCTGGCCGGGCTGAAGGTGCTCGAGCTCGGTACGCTGATCGCCGGGCCCTTCGCCGCACGCATGTTCGCCGAGTTCGGCGCGGACGTCGTCAAGATCGAAGCGACCGAAGGCGGCGACCCGATCCGAACCTGGCGCTACCTGCACGAAGGCACGTCGCTGTGGTGGTACGTGCAGGCGCGTAACAAGCGGTCGGTGACGCTGAACCTGAAGGACGCGCGCGGGCAGGCGATCGCGAAGAAGCTCGCGCTCGACGCGGACGTGATCATCGAGAACTACCGCCCCGGCGTGCTGGAGAAATGGGGGCTGGGCTTCGAGCAACTGCGCGCCGACAACCCCGCGACGATTCTCGTCAGGCTGTCGGGCTACGGGCAGACCGGGCCGATGCGCGACAGGCCGGGCTTCGGTGCGATCGGCGAAAGCATGGGCGGCATCCGTTTCGTGTCCGGTCACCCGGATCGCCCGCCCGTTCGGATCGGTATCTCGATCGGCGACTCGATTGCGGCCCTGCATGGCGTGATCGGCGCGTTGATGGCGCTGCGCCACCGCGACGCGACCGGAGGTCGGCGGAAAGGGCAGGGGCAGGTCGTCGACGTCGCGCTGTACGAGGCGGTCTTCAACATGATGGAAAGCACCGTACCGGAGTACGACCGTTTCGGCGTCGTGCGCAGCCGCACCGGCGGCGCACTGCCCGGCATCGTTCCTTCCAACACCTACACGTGCGCCGACGGCGAGGCGATCGTGATCGCCGGCAACGGCGACGCCATTTTCAAGCGGCTGATGATCGCGATCGGCCGCGACGATCTGGCCCGCGATCCGCATCTGGCGCGCAACGACGGCCGCGTGCCGCGTGCCGCGGAGATCGACGACGCGATCCAGTCGTGGTGCAGCCGGCATCCGATCGACGAGGCGCTCGCGCACCTCGCTGCCGCGGACGTGCCGGTATCGAAGATCTACAGCGTCGCCGACATGTTCCGCGATCCGCAGTACGCCGCGCGACAGATGATCGAACACGCGCTGCTTCCCGACGGCACGCCGCTCGCCGTGCCGGGGATCGTTCCCAAACTGTCCGCCACACCGGGCGCGACACGCTGGCTGGGGCCGCGGCTCGGGGAACATACGGACGAGGTGCTGCGCTCGCTCGGTTACGGTGACGACGAGATCGAAGCGTTTCGCCGCGACGGCGTGATTTTTTGAGAGTTACGCAAGCTCGTGACACCGCGACCCCGCAAGTTCGTTTTGCCCGTGCGGCACCGGTTCCGTCGTCCCGGGCAACGCGAGGGATCCCGGCGTTGGGCGCGGCCGAGATTCCTCGCCTGCGGCTCGGAATGACAAGAGCGGCGTTGCGGTTCGGAATGACGAGGGCGGCGTTGCGGCTCGGAACGACGAGGGCGGCGTTGCGGTTGGGAATGACAGTGAGGGCTTTGCGGTGGGCAATGACAATGGCGGCATGGTGGCTCGCAATGACGAAGTCGGGCCGGGGTGGAATGACGCCGGCTTGTCATCCCGAGCGAACGCGCGGGATCTCGGCATTGCGAGCGGTGGAGATTCCTCGCCTGCGGCTCGGAATGACAAGAGCGCAGTTGCGGCTCGGAATGACAAAGGGCGACGGATGCGAGCGCCAAGCGGTCTGTCGTGTCGCGAAGATTCGTAATGCTCGATAACATCCGCGCGGGTCAGGCAACCGAAAGACCCGGCCAACATATCCAAGGAGACGATCGATGAGTACGACCATTCGCCGCCGCGAGTTTCTCGCGGCGTCGGCTGCGGCCGCTGCCGCCACCGCATTGCCTTCGCTTTCCGCGGCGCAGGCGCTCGAAACGAAAAAGGTAAAGATCGCCGTCGGCGGACGCGCCGCGCTTTACTACCTTTCGCTGATGGTCGCGGATCGGAACCGGTTTTTCGAGGCCGAGGGGCTCGATGTCGAAATCATCGACTTTGCCGGTGGGGCGAAGGCACTGCAGGCGGTCGTCGGCGGCAGCGCAGACGTGGTCTCGGGTGCTTTCGAGCACACGGTCAACATGCTCAGCAAGGGACAGCCGATGCGCGCGTTCGTGCTGGCCGGGCGCGCGCCGCAGATCGTCCTGGGCGTCAACCGCAAGACGGTGCCGAACTACAAGTCCATTCAGGATCTGCGCGGCAAGACGGTCGGCGTGACCGCCCCCGGCTCGTCGACGCACATTTTGACCAATTACGTCCTGGCCAAGGGTGGGCTGAAGCCTTCGGACGTGTCCGTCGTCGGGGTCGGCGCCACGACGACGGCGGTGGCGGCGTTCCGCGCCGGCAAGATCGACGCGATCTCGAACGTCGACCCCGTCATCACGATTTTGGAGCGGGCCGGCGAACTGCTCGTCATTTCGGACACGCGCAAAGTCGAGGAAGCCGATCAGATCTTCGGTGGACCGATGCCGGCCGCTTGTCTGTACGCCCCGGCAACGTTCGTGGACAGGCATCCCAACACCTGCCAGGCGCTCGCCAACGCGATGGTTCGCGCCAACAAATGGGTGCACCGGGCCGGTCCATCCGACGTTCTGAAGATCGTCCCGGAAAGCTATCTGCTCGGCGACGCGGCGGTCTACCTGGATGCGTTTCTCAAAGCCAAGGCGGCGACATCGCGCGACGGGCTGTTCCCGGACAAGGGTGCGGAGACCGCGCTTCGCGCGCTGGCGAGCGTCGACGCGAAGCTGGCGCAGGCGAAGCTGGACCTGAAGTCCGTCTACACGAACGAGTTCGCGCGCAAGGCCAATCTGAAGTATCCGCAAGGCTGAGGCGCCTTCCGTGCCGGAATCCCTGCTCGACAAGCTGTGGAATCCGCACGTCGTGGAGGCGCTCGACGACGGCCTGGCTTTGCTCTACGTCGACCGGATCCTGCTCTACGAGCTGACCGCGGTTCCGTCGTTCGAGGGATTGCAGCGGCGCGGCCTCGGCGTCAGGCAGCCGGAGGCGGTGCTGGCCGTGAGCGACCATGCGGTGTCAACGCGGTCGGATCGGACTGCGGACAGCGTGCCTGCCGTGCAGGATCTGCTCGCGACCTTCGCGCGGCAGGCGCGCGCCGCGGGCATCACTCACCTCGACATCGACGACCCGCGGCAGGGCATCGTGCACGTCGTCGCCGCCGAGCAGGGGTTCGCGTTGCCGGGCGCGACGATCGTTTGCGGTGACAGTCACACATGCACGCTGGGCGCGCTCGGTGCGCTGGCTTTCGGCGTGGGATCGAGCGATTTGCAGCAGGCGCTGGCAACCAGGACGGTGACGGTCAGGAAACCCGAGGCGGTCCGCATCGCGATCGAGGGTGCGCTCGGGCGGGGCGCCTATGCGAAGGACCTCGCGCTTTACTTGTTGAGGGAACTCGGCACGGCCGCGGGCGAAGGCGCTGCGATCGAATACACGGGCGCCGCGGTTGCGGCGATGACGATGGACGAGCGCATGACGCTTGCCAACATGACCGCCGAACTCGGCGCCCGCTATGCGCTGATCGGCGTCGACGAGGCGACCTTGGCCTATGTCAGCGAGCGACAGACCGGGTTGACGGGTCCGCTGCTCGACCATGCGCGGGCGCACTGGCGTGAGCTGTGCAGTGACCCTGGCGCCGCATTCGCGCGCGAGTACGCGTTCGACGCCACCGCCGTGTCACCGCGTATCACCTGGGGAACGAGCCCCGCGCAGTCCGTCGCGATCGACGAAGCCGTACCGCGCGTCAGCAGCGCGTCGCCCGCAGAAGCGCAGCGATGGGAAGCGACGCTCGCCTACATGGGCTTGCGCGAGGGGCAGTCTCTGCTCGGCGAGCGGGTGGACGTCGTCTTCATCGGCTCGTGCACGAACAGCCGGCTTTCGGATCTTCGCGCCGCCGCCGCGGTGGTTCGCGGCCGCCGCCGCGCTGCGCACGTGCGCGCGCTGGTGGTTCCAGGTTCCGAGCAGGTGCGGCGCGCTGCGCAGGCCGAAGGGTTGGATCGCGTATTCGTCGAGGCCGGGTTCGAATGGCGGCGTGCCGGCTGCTCGATGTGCGTCGCCGCCAACGATGACCGTGTTGCGAGCGGCGAGCGCTGCGTGTCGACGTCGAACCGCAACTTCCCGCACCGCCAGGGGTACGGCGCAAGGACGCACCTGGCGAGTCCGGCGACCGCGGCGGCCTGTGCGATCGCCGGCGTCATCGCCGACGTGCGGGAGTTCGTTCCGTGAAGCCGGTCGATCGGGTCGAGGGCGTGGCCGCGGTGCTGTTGCGCGACGACATCGACACCGACCAGATCTTTCCCGCGCGGTTCGTCACCACGCGCAACTACGCTGCCGCGCTGTTCGGCTCGTCGCGCTACCGGCCCGACTCGCTCGAGGAAGACCCGGCGTTCCTCCTGAACATGGAACCCTGGCGGCGCGCCCGAATTCTGATCGCCGGCCGCAACTTCGGTTGCGGTTCCTCGCGCGAGCACGCGGTCTGGGCGCTGCGTGACTTCGGCATCGGCGCCGTCGTTGCCGAAAGCTTCAACCCCATCTTTCGTGACAACTGCCTGCGCAACGGTGTGGTCCCGTGCGCAGTGGACCGCGCCGGTTTGCGGGACATCGCCGATCGGGTGTCTCGGCATCCGACCGCATGCGTCGCGGTCGATGTCCGCGGCCGGTCGGTGGCCGTCGACGGTGTGGTCGTCGCGGCGTTCGACCTCGCGCCGGCGGCTCAGCGCATGCTGCTCGAGGGGCTGGACGAAGTCGCGCTCGCGATCGACAAGGCGAATGCGATCGCGGCATTCGAGCGCGCGGATCGGCAGCGGCGCCCGTGGCTCTGGCCTGCTGCGGGTACGACGCCGCAGCGGTGAACCGGCGCCGTGCCGGCATCGGGCCTGTGCGACCTTTCGGCGAGCCGGTATCCTTTCCTGCCGGCCCGAAACCGGAGTCGCGGGGTGAAGACGAACCGTGTCATCCGCACCGCGCAGGGCGCATGAACGATTGCGGTACGCACGGAACACCGTTCGACGGCGCATGGTGCAGGAACGTTCGGCAGCCACGCACGCAGCGATGATCGACCAGCCACTTGTCGCAAGTGCTCCCCGCCCGCTCGCGGGACGGTCGCGGGTGAGCGGGCGCTCGAGCGTTCGCGATGCCAGACGCTTTCCGAATTCTCGATAAGCAACACGAGGACCCGGGTCGAATGCTCGCTGCCCTGGCGCTGGAGCAGATCACCTGCACCTTCGTTTCGCGCGACGCGCCCGGCCAGCGCTATACGGCCGTGCGCGATGTCTCGCTGGCGGTTGCGCCGGGCGAGTTCGTCAGCGTCGTCGGGCCGACCGGCTGCGGCAAGAGCACGCTGCTGAACGTCGCCGCCGGGCTGCTCGCGCCGTCGGCGGGAAGCGTGCGGGTTTTCGGCGAGCCGCTCGCCGGCATCAACGCGCGCGCCGGCTACATGTTCCAGTCCGAGGCGTTGATGCCCTGGCGCACGGCGCTCGAGAACGTGATCGCGGGCCTGCAGTTCCGCGGCGTGCCGGATGCCGAGGCGCGAAGGCTCGGCGAGGCGTGGCTCAAGCGCGTCGGTCTCGGCGGATTCGGCGACCGTTATCCGCACCAGCTCTCCGGCGGCATGCGCAAGCGCACTTCGCTCGCGCAGACGCTGGTGCTCGACCCCGACATCATTCTGATGGACGAGCCGTTTTCGGCGCTCGACGTCCAGACGCGGCAGCTGATGGAGAACGAGGTGCTCGAGCTGTGGGCCGCCAAGCGCAAGGCCGTGCTCTTCATCACGCACGACCTGGACGAAGCGATCGCGATGAGCGATCGCGTCGTCGTGCTGTCGGCCGGACCCGCGGCGCACCCGATCGGCGAGTTCGCGATCGACCTGCCGCGCCCGCGCGACGTTGCCGAGGTGCGCGTGGCGCCGCGCTTCATCGATCTGCACAAGGCGATCTGGGACGTGCTGCGCGAGGAAGTGCTGAAGGGCTACGAACGGCAGAAACGGGCCGCCTGACGATGTGGTCGCTGATCAAGCCGAGCCAGAGGACGCTGCGGTTCTGGCAGATCGGCGTGCTCGCCGCGGTGTTCGTCGTCTGGCACGTGCTGACCAAGCCGGGCCTGATCCCGCCGATCTTCTTCGACAACGACCGGCAGGCGGCGTTTTTCTTCGGCGAGCCGATCAAGATCTTCGCGCGGATCTGGGACTGGTTCTTCGGCGCGCGCGACATCTACGGCCACCTGTGGGTGACGCTGCTCGAAACCGTGCTCGCGTTCGCGATCGGAACGGCGGCGGGGCTGGCGGTGGGCCTGTGGCTCGCGCTGTCACCGCTGGCGGCGGCGATCCTCGATCCGTACATCAAGGCGCTGAACTCGATGCCGCGCGTGATCCTGGCGCCGATCTTCGCGGTCTGGTTCGGGCTCGGTATGGCCTCCAAGGTGGCGCTCGGCTTCACGCTGGTGTTCTTCATCGTGTTCTTCAACGTGTACCAGGGTGTCAAGGAAGTCAGCCCCACGGTGCTCGCCAGCGCGCGCATGCTCGGCGCCAGCCAGCGGCAGCTGCTGCGCCACGTGTACCTGCCGAGCGCGACGAGCTGGGTGTTCTCGTCGCTGCACACGTCGGTGGGCCTGGCGTTCGTCGGTGCGGTCGTCGGTGAATACCTCGGTTCCGCGCGCGGCGTCGGCTACCTGATCCTGCAAGCCGAGGGCACCTTCGACATCAATACCGTGATGGCCGGCATCCTGGTGCTCACCGCGTTCGCGCTGGCGCTGGACTGGGCGGTCGGCGTGGTCGAGCGACGGCTGATGAAATGGCAGCCGCGATCGGGAGAGACCGAGAAGCTCTGACCCCGTTTCATCGAGCCATATTGTTCGATCGGAAAGCCGCCTGACCGGTAGCATCGGTCGGGTGGAACCGCCGCCGCGTGACGCGCCGAGGAGGGCGCCGAAGGGACCGATGTGACGACGACCGCTGAATACTGGACTGCACCTGCACCGGTCACGCCGTTCTGGCGGCGCATGCCGAAGTTCTTCCTGTTTCCGGCGGCGCGCGCGCCGATGCTGCGGATCGTCGGTAGCGCCGTCGCGTTTGCCGTCGCCGGCTGGGTGTTCGGACGCAACCTGTTCACTTCGCCCGCGTTCGGCACGCTGTTCCTGTTCGCGGTGCTGCTCGCGGTGTCGGTGTTCATCGCGCGCTATGGCTTTCTCGTGATCGAACGCACCGCGGCCGGCTACCTGCATCCGAGCCAGTACCCGGAGTTCGCCGAGCAGGGCAGCCCGTACCGGCCGTACAAGATGTTCCTGGTCATGATGGTCGTGCCGGTGCTGATCGGCATCGTCGGCGCCGTCTTCACGAGTCCGCTGCTGATGTTCCTGCTGTTCGTCGCGTTCGCCGCGCTGCTGCCCGCGAGCACGATCGTAATGACGATGACCGACAGCTTCTTCGAGGCGATCAACCCGGCGCGCGCGCTCGAGGTCGCGCGCAAGATCGGCAAGCCCTACTGGGCGTTGTGTCTGTTCCTGCTGCTGCTGATGGCGAGTTCGCAGCAGGCGAGCGAGCTGCTGATGCCCAGGCTGCTCGGGCCGCAGATCGAAGCGCAGGCGAAGTCGATCGGGCCCGGCAGCGATCTCGCGGCGCTGGCAGGCGCATTCGGCCGCGCGATGGGAACGGCGTTTTTCATTGCGGGCTTCGTCGGCAACTACTTCTTCATCCTGATGTGCGCGCTGATCGGCTACGTGATGTACCAGTACGCGGATCGGCTGGGCGTTTCGGTGGTGGGGCCCGGCGAGGTCGCGACGGCCGGCCGCGTCAGCTCGCGCGAGCATCAGCGCCGCATGCGCGACGCGATGATCGGCCAGATGGTCGCGGCCGGCGAGATCCGCGAGGCGATCGACACGCTGAACGACGACCTGCGCGACCGGCCAAACGACCTGTCGCTGCACGCGCGGCTGCACAAACTGCTGCTGATCGAGGGCTCGGCGCCGCGCATCGAGGACCACACCGAGCGTTATCTCGATCTGCTGATCAAGAGCGACAACGCCAAGGAGGCGCTGCCGCTCGCCGAGGAAGCGCTCGGCCGCAAGGCCGACTGGGAGCCGCGCAAGCTCGAGCACGTGGCGCCACTCGCGCAGGCCGCGCTCGAGGCGGGCAAGCCGCAGCTCGCCGCACGGCTGATCCGCGGTTTCGACAAGCGGCACAAGATGCACCCCGACATCCCGCGGATCTATCTGATCGGCGCGAAACTGCTGGTGCAGTCGGGCGACACCGCACAGGCGCAGCGCATCCTCGGCCACCTGGTCGCGAACTACGGCGAAAGCCCGGTCGCCGCCGAGGCGAAGCGGCTCGCCGAACGGCTCACCGCGCTCGCGCAACCGCGCACGGCGTGAGCGTCCTCAGTGACTGAGATCGATCCGCAGCGTGTCGGGGCCGCCGCGCGTCGAAGCGCGCGTGGTCGCGCGGATCGTATTGGGCGGCTGCGTTTTCGGCGCCAGCCCGCCGATTTCGCCCGGTGACGGGAAGTGCTTCGACAGCCGCTGCCGCACCGATTCGGCCTGCTGCTTCAGTCCGTAGCGCGAATAGGTCGTGAACAGCCCGAGCAGGCAGTCGGCGATCTGCCGCGCGTACAGGCCGCGCAGGTTGTCGTCGCCGAGCAGCCGGTCGAGCACCTGCAGCGCTGCCGCGTGCTCGCGCGAGCGAACGAGTCGGCGCGCGAGCCGCAACTGTTCGTCCACCGGCAGCGCCTGCAGCACCTTCGGCTGGCTCATCTGCAGGAAGACCCTGCGCAGTTCCTCGGGCGCGTGCTTCTTGCGCTGCCACAGGATGCGCAGCGCCGCGTCGGCCAGCGTCTTTTCGTCGTGCCCGAGCAGCGCGATGTTGAAGTAGGCGATCAGAAACTCGAGGTTGTCCGGGTGCAGTTCGACCAGTTCGCGGTACAGCTGCGCCGCGCGCCGGATATCGAGCCGGGCGGCAGCCGCCTGCGCCTGCGCCAGCAGCGACGAGCGCTTCTCGGCCCGATGCTCGTCGGCGTAGGCCTCTTCGAGCACGCGGTCGAGCCGCTTCGGGTCGCGCGGCCGCAGCAGCCAGGCGATCGCCGCGCCGAAGACGAAGCCGCCCAGATGCGCGGCGTACGCCACGCGCGCGCCGGGCTCGGAGACCCACTGGTACAGCTCGTTGACGATCCACACGGGCAGCAGCGCAAGCGCGGGAATGCGCGCGGTGTCGAAGTAGAAGACGATCCAGTAGAACACCGGCACGCGGCGCGTCCAGTACAGCACCGCGACCATTGCCATCGCGCCCGAGATCGCGCCCGAGGCGCCGATCAGCATGCCGCCGGCGAGCAGCGAGAACAGGCCGCCGGCGAGCGCGCCGCTCGCCACGTAGCCGAGCAGGAAGCGAACGCGCCCGAGCGCGGCCTCGGCGAATGGACCCGCGAGCAGCAGCACGATCATGTTGCCCAGCCAGTGGCCGAAGTCGCCGTGCAGGAACTGGTGCGTCAACAGGCGCCACGGTTCGGCGGCGCCGGGCTTCAGCGCGTAGCGTTCGGTGAATGCCTGCGCGAGCATCGATTCGAAGCGGCTGCGCTGTGCGCGCCAGCGTTCGTACGCGGGGTCGTCGCTGCCGATCACGCGGCCGGCCTTCAGATCGCGCATGAAGTCGGCGTCGCTTTGCATCAGCATCACCGCGGGCACAACGCCCGCCCGCGCCGGGATCGAGCGCAGACGCTCGAGCCGCTCGAGCGCGTCGGCGTCGGTGCGGTTCAGCAGCCAGTTGCGGTAGCGCGGCAGCTCGATCTGCGGCAGCTCGCTCGCCGCGTAGCTGTCGAACGCCGCGCGGTAGATCGCGTCGTCGCGCGACTGCAGGACGAAAAAGACAAACGCGTTGACCAGGATCAGCGCGAGCGTGACCGCCGGCAGCGACCTCGCCGAAAAGCGCGTCTGGTACGGAATGATCAGCACGGCGCGACCGGCTCGGCGGCGAGTTCGGCGATCAGCCGCTGCAGCTTGACCGCGTCGGCCGCAAAGATGCGGATGCCCTCGGCCAGCTTTTCGGTCGCCATCGCGTCGTCGTTCAGCGCGTAGCGGAATTCGGCCTCGGTCAGGGGTTCGCGCGCCGAGTTCGGTTGCGGCGGCACGAGCGCGCGCTCGAGCTGGCCTTCGGCGGTGGCGAGTTGCTCGAGCAGCTCGGGGCTGATCGTCAACAGGTCGCAGCCGGCCAGCGCAACGATCTGGCCGAGATTGCGGAAGCTCGCACCCATGACTTGCGTCGGGTAGCCGCATCCCTTCAGCCGGGCGTAGATCGCGCGAACCGATCGCACGCCCGGATCATTGGCGCCGGCGTTGGCGGCCTCGTCCCAGTTCGGTCCGGCGGCGCGCTTGTGCCAGTCATAGATGCGGCCGACGAAGGGCGAGATCAGCGTTGCGCCGGCGTCGGCCGCAGCCTGCGCCTGCGCGACCGAAAACAGCAGCGTCATGTTGCAGTGAATGCCTTCGCGTTCGAGCAGCTCGGCCGCGCGGATGCCCTCCCAGGTCGAAGCGATCTTGATCAGCACGCGGTCGCGCGCGATGCCCTGCGCTTCATACAGCGCGATCAGGCGGCGCGCGCGTTCGATCGTCGCGCGCGTGTCGAACGACAGCCTTGCATCGACTTCGGTCGATACGCGGCCGTCAACGAGCTTGAGGATCTCGATGCCGAATGCGACGAGCACGCGGTCGAGCTGCCGCTGCCAGGGTTCGCCGCGCCCGGCGGCGACGGCGGCGCGGATCAGCGGCGCATGGTGCGGGTTCTGCGCCGCCTTCAGGATCAGCGACGGGTTCGTCGTGGCCTCATGCGGCCGGTGCCGCGCGATCGCCGCCAGATCGCCGGTATCGGCGACGATCGTCGTGAAACGCTTCAATTGCTCGAGCAGCGTGGGCATCGCCGTCAAGGCTAGCAGCGAGGACGCGTCGGCCAAGGTCGGAAAGCTATAATTCGCCAGTCTAACTTTTGCGATCGCGCGCACGGCAACGTCGCCATACCGCGCATCGCTCACGCCGTACCGGCCATCACGGATGCGCCGGCGGCGCGCCGAGGAGCCTGCTTGTCTTCCCTGATTGCTGATTCTCGTCCCCCTGCGCTGCTCGCGCTGGCCGACGGGACGGTCTTCCGCGGCCGTTCGATCGGCGCCACGGGATCCGCGGTCGGCGAAGTCGTGTTCAACACGGCGATGACCGGCTACCAGGAGATCCTGACCGACCCGAGCTACTGCAGTCAGCTCGTCACGCTCACCTATCCGCACATCGGCAACGTCGGCACCAACGCCGAAGACGTCGAGGCAAGCCGCGTGTACGCCGCCGGACTGATCGTGCGCGACCTGCCGTGCTTGCACTCGAACTTCCGCGCGCAGGCGTCGCTCGGCGACTATCTGCGGCGCGAAGGCGTGGTCGCGATCGCCGACATCGACACGCGCAAGCTCACGCGGATCCTGCGCGATCGCGGTGCGCAGCCGGGTGCGATCCTGGTCGGCGCCGACGAAGCGCAGGCCGTGCGGCTGGCGCGTTCGTTCCCCGGCATGGCGGGGCTGGATCTGGCGAAGGTCGTGTCCGCGCGCGAACCGTACGAGTGGACCGAGACGAGCTGGACGCTCGGTGCGGGCTTCGGCTCGCTCGCCGAGCCGAAGCGGCACGTCGTCGCATACGACTTCGGCGTCAAACGCAACATCCTGCGGCTGCTCGCGAGCCGCGGCTGCCGGGTCACCGTCGTTCCCGCGCAGACCCCCGCCTCCGAAGTGATCCGTCTGATGCCCGACGGCGTGTTCCTGTCCAACGGTCCCGGCGACCCGGAGCCGTGCGGCTACGCGATCGAGGCGGCGCGCGAACTGATCGCGCGCGACTATCCGACGTTCGGCATCTGCCTCGGCCACCAGATCATGGGGCTCGCCTCGGGGGGGCGTACGCTGAAGATGAAGTTCGGCCATCACGGCGCCAATCACCCGGTCAAGGATCTGGACAGCGGGCGCGTGGCGATCACCTCGCAGAACCACGGCTTCGCGGTCGATCCGAAGTCGCTGCCGGACGTGTGCAAGGTCACGCACGTGTCGCTGTTCGACGGCACGCTGCAGGGATTCCGCCGTACCGACCGCCCCGCGTTCTGCTTCCAGGGCCACCCCGAGGCCAGCCCCGGGCCGCACGACATCGCCTACCTGTTCGACCGGTTCGTCCGGCTGATCGATGAAAGACGCTAGGCCCGCGGGACACCGGCCGCACGGGGGGAAGGCGGCAGCGCTTTTCTCCGCGTCGCCCGTGTGCCAGTGCTGAATTCCGTCATGCCCAAACGAACCGACATTCAAAGCATCCTGATCATCGGCGCCGGACCGATCGTGATCGGCCAGGCCTGCGAGTTCGACTACTCCGGCGTGCAGGCATGCAAGGCGCTGCGGCAGGAGGGCTACAAGGTCATCCTCGTCAACAGCAATCCGGCGACGATCATGACCGACCCCGGCATGGCCGACGTCACCTACATCGAGCCGATCACCTGGCAGGTCGTCGAACGCATCATCGCGAAGGAGAAGCCCGACGCGATCCTGCCGACGATGGGGGGGCAGACCGGGCTGAACTGCGCGATGGACCTGTTCCGCAACGGCGTGCTGCACAAGCACGGCGTCGAATTGATCGGGGCTTCGCCGGATGCGATCGAAAAGGCCGAGGATCGTCAAAAGTTCAAGGAAGCGATGACGCGCATCGGGCTTGCCTCGGCGCGCTCCGGCATCGCGCACACGCTGGCCGAAGCGCAGGCGGTGCAGGCGACGATGGGCTTTCCGGTCGTCGTGCGGCCGAGCTTCACGCTCGGCGGCTCGGGCGGCGGCATCGCGTACAACATGGAGGAGTTCGTCGCGATCTGCACGCGCGGGCTCGATCTTTCGCCGACGCGCGAGCTGCTGATCGAGGAGTCGCTGCTCGGCTGGAAGGAATTCGAGATGGAGGTCGTCCGCGATCGAGCGGACAACTGCATCATCGTCTGCTCGATCGAGAACCTCGATCCGATGGGCATCCACACCGGCGACTCGATCACCGTTGCGCCGGCGCAGACGCTGACCGACAAGGAATACCAGTTGATGCGCGATGCCAGCATCGCGATCCTGCGCGAGATCGGCGTCGATACCGGCGGCAGCAACGTCCAGTTCGCGATCGATCCGCGCAGCGGGCGGATGATCGTCATCGAGATGAACCCGCGCGTGTCGCGCTCCTCGGCGCTCGCATCGAAGGCCACCGGCTTTCCGATCGCGAAGGTGGCCGCCAAGCTGGCGGTCGGCTACACGCTGGACGAGCTCGCCAACGAGATCACCGGCGGTGCGACCCCGGCGTCGTTCGAGCCGACGATCGACTACGTCGTCACCAAGGTGCCGCGCTTCGCATTCGAGAAATTCCGCGAAGCCGACCCGCACCTGACCACGCAGATGAAGTCGGTCGGCGAAGTGATGGCGATCGGCCGCACGTTCCAGGAGTCCTTTCAGAAGGCGCTGCGCGGGCTCGAAGTCGGCGCCGACGGGCTCGACGAGCAAACGACCGATCGCGACGAGATCGTCGAGGAAATCGGCGCGCCCGGACCGAACCGGATCTGGTACGTCGCCGACGCGTTCCGCGTCGGCATGACCGTCGCGGAGGTCCACGAAGAGACCGCCATCGATCCCTGGTTTCTCGCGCAGATCGAGGAGCTGGTGCGCATCGAGCAGCGGCTCGCCGGCCGCACGCTGGCGTCGCTCGCGGCCGACGAGCTGCGCTTCCTCAAACGCAAGGGCTTTTCGGACCGACGGCTCGCGAAGCTGCTCGGCGCCGGGCCGTCCGAGGTGCGGGCGGCGCGGCTGGCGGCGAACGTACGCCCGGTGTTCAAGCGGGTCGACACCTGCGCCGCGGAGTTCGCGACGAACACCGCGTACATGTATTCGACCTACGAGGACGAATGCGAGGCGAATCCGACCGATCGGCGCAAGATCATCGTGCTGGGCGGCGGCCCGAACCGCATCGGGCAGGGCATCGAATTCGACTACTGCTGCGTGCACGCGGCGCTGGCGCTGCGCGAGGACGGGTTCGAGACCATCATGGTCAACTGCAACCCGGAGACGGTATCGACCGACTACGACACGTCCGATCGCCTGTACTTCGAGCCGCTGACGCTCGAGGACGTGCTCGAGATCGTCGACAAGGAAAAGCCGTTCGGCGTGATCGTGCAGTTCGGCGGGCAGACCCCGCTCAAACTCGCGCGCGATCTGGAAGCCGCCGGTGTGCCGATCATCGGCACTTCGCCCGATTCGATCGACATCGCCGAGGACCGCGAGCGCTTCCAGAAGCTGCTGCAGGCGCTGGGTCTGAAACAGCCGCCCAACCGGACCGCGCGCACCGAGGAGGAAGCGCTGCGCCTGGCGCAGGAGATCGGCTATCCGCTGGTCGTTCGTCCGAGCTATGTGCTCGGCGGCCGCGCGATGGAGATTGTGCAGGACGGCAGGGATCTGGAGCGCTACATGCGCGAGGCGGTCAAGGTCAGCAACGACTCGCCGGTACTGCTCGACCGCTTTCTGGACGACGCGATCGAGGTCGACGTCGACTGCGTGGCCGACGGCCGCGAGGTTCGCATCGGCGGCGTGATGGAGCACATCGAGCAGGCGGGCGTGCACTCGGGCGACTCGGCCTGTTCACTGCCGCCGTACTCGCTGTCGGCCGACGTCATCGCCGAACTGAAGCGGCAGACCGTGACGCTGGCGCGCGCGCTCGCCGTCTGCGGGCTGATGAACGTGCAGTTCGCGATCAAGAAGAATCACGACCACGGCGGCGCCGACATCTACGTGCTCGAGGTCAATCCGCGCGCCTCGCGCACGGTGCCGTTCGTGTCGAAGGCCACCGGCGAGCCGCTCGCCAAGATCGCCGCGCGCTGCATGGCGGGGCGGTCGATCGCCGAACAGAACGCGCGGGTCGAGGTCGTTCCGCCGTACTTCTCGGTCAAGGAAGCCGTATTCCCGTTCGCCAAGTTCCCAGGCGTCGACCCGCTGCTGGGACCCGAGATGCGCTCGACCGGCGAAGTGATGGGTGTGGGCGCGACTTTCGGCGAGGCGCTGTTCAAGTCGCAGCTCGGCGCCGGCGCGGGTTTGCCGCCGTCGGGCACCGTGTTCCTGAGCGTCAAGGACAGCGACAAGCCGCGCACGATCGAAGTGGCGCGCCTGCTGCACGAGCTCGGCTACGAGCTCGTCGCCACGCGCGGCACCGCGGCGGCGATCGAAGCGGCCGGCATCCCGGTCAAGGTCGTCAACAAGGTCAAGGACGGGCGCCCGCACATCGTCGACCTGCTGAAGAACGGCGAAATCGCGCTCGTGATCACGACGGTCGCCGAGAACCGCAGCCAGATCGCCGATTCGCGCTCGATCCGGACGACCGCGCTCGCGCAGCGCGTGACGTATTACACGACGATCGCCGGCGGCCGCGCCGCCGTCGAGGGAATTCGCCACTTCGACCGGCTCGAGGTCTACGACCTGCAGGGTCTGCATCGCCGCCTGGCGGCATAGCGGCCGCGCCGGCTTGCGCCGTCGCGCGCCGCTCGCTAAATTTCATGCATCGGCCCCGGCAGTGCCGGGGCCTTGTTTTTGCGTTTTTTGCGGAACCGTCATGCCCATTCCGATCACCGCGCGCGGTGCCGAGAAGCTCAAAGCCGAGTTGCAGCGGCTGAAGACCGTCGATCGCCCGGCGATCATCCAGTCGATCAAGGAGGCGCGCGACAAAGGCGACCTGTCGGAAAACGCCGAATACGACGCCGCGCGCGAACGCCAGGGATTCATCGAGGGGCGGATCCAGGAGCTGGAGGGCAAGCTGTCTGCGCTGCAGATCATCGACCCGGCGACCGTCGATGCCGGCGGCCGCATCGTCTTCGGTGCGACCGTCGAGCTGGAGGACCAGAGCACGGGAGAGGTCGTCAAGTACCAGATCGTCGGCGACGACGAAGCCGACATCAAGGCGGGGCTGATCTCGATCTCGAGCCCGATCGCGCGCGCGCTGATCGGCCGCAGCGAGGGCGATACCGCCGAGGTGCTCGCCCCGTCAGGCAAGCGCCACTATGACATCCTGAGCGTCGTCTACGAGTAGCGGGCGACGCTTCAGCGGCTGCGCGAACGCGGCTTGCCCTTGGTCATCCGCAGCGGGGTGCGCTCGATCGGCTTGGCCGGTCGGCGCGGGGCCGGTTTCGGCGCCGTCGCGCGGATCTCACGCCGATCGGCCTTCGTGCGCACGGGCGTGACCGGCGGCGCCTTACCGGCGAGCGGCCGGCGCGTGCGCGCAGCGGTCTCGGCCGCCTGCGCCTCGACGGGCTTCGGGCGGAACAGCACGAGCAGCTTGCCGATCGACTGTACGCGCGCGGCGCCGAGCCGCTCGGCCAATGCGCGGAAGATGTCCTCGCGCTGCGCGCGATCGTCGCCGGGGACGCGGACCTTGATCAGTTCGTGCGCGGTCAGCGCGCGGTCGATTTCCTTGACGACCGCGTCGGTGAGTCCGCTCGCGCCGAGCAGTACCACCGGGTCGAGCCGATGCGCGGCGCCCTTTAGTTGCTGCCGCAGTTTCGGCGTCAGTTCGATCTCTGCCATGTCCCGCTCCGCTTTTCGAAGTAGTCTAGCCTTCGATCGAATACCCATGCCGACCGCGAAAAAGAAGCACCGCTCGAATCCCGAGTGGATCCGCCGTCACATCGCCGATCCTTTCGTGAAGGCGGCGGCCAAACACGGCTATCGCGCCCGTTCCGCGTACAAGCTCGCCGAGATCGACGATCGCGACAGGCTGCTCAAGCCAGGAAGCGTGGTGATCGATCTGGGTGCCGCGCCGGGAAGCTGGACCCAGGTCGTGCGCGAGCGGCTGACGGACCACCAAGGGTTGGTGCGCGGTCGCATCATCGCGCTCGACGTGCTGCCGATGGACCCGCTGCCCGACGTGACCTTCATTCAGGGCGATTTCCGTGAGGCCGACGTCGAAGCGCAACTCGTCGCCGCGCTGGGCGACGAACGCGCCGACCTGATCCTGTCGGACATGGCACCCAACCTCTCGGGCATCGCCGTGGTCGACGCGGCGCGCAGTGGCCATCTGTGCGAGCTGGCGCTCGCGTTTGCCGCCGCGCATCTGAAGCCGGGCGGTGCACTGCTGGTCAAGGCGTTCCAGGGCAGCGGCTACAGCCAGTTCGTCGAGGCGCTGAAGAAGACCTTCGTCAGTGTCGCCGTGCGCAAGCCCGCCGCGTCGCGCGACAGTTCGAGCGAAACCTATCTGCTTGCGCGGGGTCTGAAGGGTCGTTGAAGGCGGCCTTTCTGGTCGATGGGTCGGTTTCGGTCGAAGCAAGCCCTTGAAAAGTCAGGGTCATCGGCCTCATCTACAGGGATGCTTGGATTGCGCGTCGGATGGGTCCGAAGGTGCGATTGGGCCTAGAATCCGCTTCATTCGTTCGCCTCGGGTTGCGGACATCCTCGGGAGTCGTGTCTTGAACAACAACATGTTCGCGAAAGCCGCCATTTGGATGGTGATCGCGCTCGTGCTCTTTACCGTCTTCAAGCAGTTCGAGGGTCGCCAGCGGCCGGGCGAGACCTATCTGCCGTATTCCGAGTTCCTCGCCGAGGTCAAGGCCGGACGCATCAAGCAGGTGTCGATCCAGGAGTCGGGCGTCACCCCCGAGGTGATCGCGCTTACGCAGGACGACCGCCGCATCCGCACCGTCGCCACCGTGCTCGACCGCGGTCTGATGGGCGACCTGATCAGCGCCGGCGTCAAGGTCGACGTCAAGCCGCGCGAGGAGCAGTCGCTGCTCACGTCGATCTTCGTGTCCTGGTTCCCGATGCTGCTGCTGATCGGCGTGTGGATCTTCTTCATGCGCCAGATGCAGGGCGGCGGTCGTGGTGGCGCCTTTTCGTTCGGCAAGAGCCGGGCGCGCATGCTCGACGAGAGCAATAACAACGTCACCTTCGCCGACGTGGCCGGCTGCGACGAAGCGAAAGAAGAGGTGCAGGAGCTGGTGGACTTCCTGCGCGATCCGAGCAAGTTCCAGAAACTGGGCGGCCGCATCCCGCGCGGCGTGTTGATGGTGGGCAGCCCCGGCACCGGCAAGACGCTGCTCGCCAAGGCGATCGCCGGCGAGGCGAAGGTACCGTTTTTCTCGATCTCGGGGTCGGACTTCGTCGAGATGTTCGTCGGCGTCGGCGCGGCGCGCGTGCGCGACATGTTCGAGAACGCCAAGAAGCACGCGCCGTGCATCATCTTCATCGACGAGATCGACGCGGTGGGCCGCCAGCGTGGGGCGGGGCTGGGCGGCGGCAACGACGAGCGCGAGCAGACGCTGAACCAGTTGCTGGTCGAAATGGACGGCTTCGAAACCGGTATGGGCGTGATCGTCATCGCCGCGACCAACCGGCCCGACGTGCTCGATCCGGCGCTGCTGCGCCCGGGCCGCTTCGACCGCCAGGTCGTCGTGCCGCTGCCCGACATTCGCGGCCGCGAGCAGATCCTGAACGTGCACATGCGCAAGGTGCCGATCGGCGCCGACGTCAAGGCCGACATCCTGGCGCGCGGCACCCCGGGCTTCTCGGGCGCGGATCTGGCCAACTTGGTCAACGAAGCGGCGCTGTTCGCCGCGCGGCGCAACGCGCGCGTGGTCGAGATGCAGGACTTCGAGCGCGCCAAGGACAAGATCATGATGGGTGCGGAGCGCAAATCGATGGTCATGTCCGAGGAGGAGCGGCGCAATACCGCGTACCACGAGTCGGGCCATGCCGTCGTGGCGAAGCTGCTGCCGAAGACCGACCCGGTGCACAAGGTGACGATCATCCCGCGCGGTCGCGCGCTCGGCGTGACGATGCAGCTTCCCGAACAGGACCGCTACGCGTACGACCGCGACTACCTGCTGAACCGGATCGCGGTGCTCTTCGGCGGCCGCATCGCCGAAGAAGTGTTCATGAACCAGATGACCACCGGCGCCTCCAACGACTTCGAGCGTGCCACGCAGATGGCGCGCGACATGGTCACGCGCTTCGGCATGAGCGACGTGCTGGGCCCGATGGTGTACGCGGAAAACGAAGGCGAGGTCTTCCTCGGTCGGTCGATCACCAAGACCACGCACGTTTCCGAAGAGACGATGCGCAAGGTCGACGCCGAGATCCGCCGCATCATTGATCAGCAGTACGCGCTGGCCCGGAAGCTGATCGAGGACAACCGCGACAAGGTCGAGGCGATGGCCAAGGCGCTGCTCGAGCTCGAGACGATCGACGCCGATCAGATCGACGACATCATGGCCGGCCGCCCGCCGCGGCCGCCGAAGTCGGCCGGGTCCACACCGCCGACCGGGGGCAAGCCCGCCAGCGGGGGCGTTCAAGGCGCGGCTCAGCCGGCCTGAACGAAGCCGGATTCTTCGCGAAAACGCCCGCGCAAGCGGGCGTACGAGTCTTACACCTCGGCGCCGAGCTGGGTGGCGCCCGCCGCCCAGTCAGCCGCCTGCGCATACAGCGTCGCCGCTTTGTCGCGGTTCAGCTCGAGTTTCGCGCACGCCGACTCCTGTCGGCTGTCGTCGCCGGCTTCGAACGCGAGCGCAAGCTCCAGATACGGCCGCCACGGACCGCTCTCGGCGATCAGCGCGTCGATCGTCTGCGCCGGCAGCAGCGGCATCAGCGCGAGTGCGGATTCGAGCGGCACGTTCAGCAGCAGATCGAGCAGCGAAAACGCGCCGGTGACGAACAGCGACTCCGGCGGATCGGTGCGGCCGCGCGCGATCGCGACCAGTTCGAGCAGGCGTCCGCGCGCAAGCGCCGTCTCGTGCAGCGCACGTGCGAGCGGAACCCCGGTCTGGCTGTTCAGCAGCAGCACCGCGAGCCACCGGTACAGCTCGCGTGTGCCGAGCATCATCACCGCTTCCTGCAGCGAACCGATCGAACGGCCGAGCCCGTAGGCCGCGCTGCCGAGGATCCGCATCAGCCGGTACGACAGCGCAACGTCGGCCTTGAACAGCTCGGCGATCTCGCGCGGCGGGCGGCCGGCAGCGAGCGCCGACAAGATATTGGCGATCGCGACCGTCTGCACCGATGCCTGGCCGGTGCGCTGCAGCGCGGACTGCGCGTATGCGCCGCACGCGTAGTCGGCACCGCCGTGCAGCGCGGCCGCGACGTCCTCGAACGAAAGCAGGTTCGTGACGATGCGGCCCTGACCCGGATTCGCCCGCTGCGGCGGTGCGTTCGCTGCGCCGCGCGCGGCCGCGTCGATCACGACGAACTCGCACGGCGGCTCGACCAGCGCGACGTCAGGCGCGGCCGCGATCTTCAGATCGTGGCTGCGCAGGATCGACAACACGACCGGCGCTTCGGTGCCGAGCGCATCGAGCGTGGCTTCGTCGAGCACCGCGATCGCCCCGCGCGGAAGCCGCGCGAGTGCGGCGGCGTGGCGCAACGTGGCCGGCGGCAGGTTCAGTATTGCCGTACGCGGCGACTGCATCACCGCCTGTGCCGCCTGGACGAACGCGAAGTCGAGCGCTTCCTGCAGCGCGCGTTGCGCATGCGTGCGACGCAGCCGCTCGGCGGCCCAGGACGAAAGCCGCAGGTCCCAGCCGGCGATCGCGCCGCGGCGGTCGAGCAGCGGACGGCGCGCGACGAGCCGCCACGGCGGAGCTTGGTCGACGGCCGGCGCGCGCGGCGCAGCGGCGGGGCGCTGCACCGTGCCCGCAACCGGCGGGCCGCCGCTGTTCGCTTCGTTCGTTGCGCCGCTGTTCACGGCGTCCGCCCGTTTGCCCCAGCGCGCAAGCAGTCGTCGCAGCATCGAGATCCTCTTGAGGCGTCAGCCCGAATCCGGCGTTCGAACGCGCCCGACACCGGCCATCGGTTGGGCAGCCGGCTCGCCCCCAGCGTGTGCATCGCCGCCGCGCAAGCCATCCCGAAAGGTGCGGTTGTGCCGAACAGGCAGAGACGACACGCAGCACGAACGAGGCCTTGCGCCGTGACGCCGGATCAGACGCGGGCGCGAGGCCATCGACCCGCACGACATCGGCTCATCACCTGTGTGCGTGCCCGCGTGCTTTGTCGGTGAGGACGTCGGCGTCATTGCGCGCGGTGGCAGCTTTTTCGAGGTGGCGATCGGCCATCGGCCGGGTTTGCGGTCACGATCGAGCATGACGAATCCTCGCGACACGACCGACCGCCTTGCGCTCGCGTCCGTCCCCCGTTGTCATTCCGAGCCGCAGGCGAGGAATCTCCGCCTCGCGCAACGCCGGGATCCCTCGCGTCGCTCGGGATGACGAAACCGGGTTCACACGGGCGACACGAACTTGCGGGGTCGCGGTGTCACAAGCTTGCGCAAGTCTCAATAGAATGCAAGCTTCGCTTTCGGCTGGCAAGCGCGATGGGTCGAACGGTCTCGGGCGCGCGCTGGGCGTGCGGCGGTCGC
>Ga0272446_1002552_pt1 | contig 24500 bp, 20 predicted proteins | sample YNPCB0061_FD_194587 | JGI IMG/M metagenome (GOLD analysis project Ga0272446, IMG submission 194587) | Hot spring microbial mat communities from Yellowstone National Park, WY, United States - YNP-CB-006-1 | ecosystem: Environmental > Aquatic > Thermal springs > Hot (42-90C) > Sediment | place...
TTATATCAATTCTGGATTTTGGATTAGCGATTTTGGATTGCCAATCCCAGAATTTGCTAGGCTTCCGGCAATTGAATCTGTAGCACTTTTTCCGAGAACTGATATTAGCCTATGCCGTCATTGATGGGGTCGATGCCAGAGCGCAAGCGGCAGGGTATCAAGCTGAACGGTTCCGATTCCCCTCGAAATTGGCTCATTCATGAACCGTTACATACCTGAACTTTTTAACCCTTAGCTACTTATCATCTTCAGGAAGACGGTAAAGCAAATATTGTCTAAAGAACTCTGTTAAATCTTCCTTAGAACTGGATGGAATAGTACGGGTCTTACGCAGGGCTTCTTTCAGTGGTTCTAGATCGTCTGAACTTAGAGCACTTGTGTTTTGAGTAAATCGATAGTCATAGGCAACCAAGTTTCGGAAAACCTCCATCTCTTCTGCCATATCACGACGCACTCGCTCATCAATCCGCTGAAACAATAGATAACGGAAAGCTGGAACTCCTCCCAAAAACAGGATGCTAAGTATAAGCACATACCATAAGAGAATGTGAGTCCGGGCTTCTCCCCAGATATTGCGCCAGCCATGATAAAGGGAAGGAAAGCGTAGATTTGGATAGTGGTTTGTAATTGTTCCTTTTGTGGGCTGTTGCTTATTTTTCTCTACTTGTTTCATCATTAGCTGCTTCCAACCATTTGTGCACTAATGTCTTTTGGTTCAGAAAGTTTTTAGAGAGAAAAGACCAAGATTCTAGAGAAAAAGCTACCTTTCCTTTATAAGGTGTAGGTACAAAGTCAAACACTTAAGGGGCAGCAATGAAGACTATTCTACAAGCCCCATTTGCCAAAATGGGGGCTTTGACAAACCGCAACAAAAGTTTTTGCTAATGCTGTTTCTAACAATTTTGCTAGTGTGTGGCAAAGTCAACTTTACCAACCTAAGTCGCTACTGTGAGTGGATCGAAAGAACCCACTGCTTGGTTGACTGGCAAATCTTTTCTCCTAGGCGGCTAAAATCGCAGGGAGGCAACCAAAACCCCTCTTCGCGGGGTTACGAACCCCTGGATAGACCGAGTCTGTGTCGGCAGACTTCGGTAGTCTAGACGGGACTTTAGTTGCCAGCCGTGAGCACGAAGTATTAGAGGTTCTAGGCGGTTTGTCAGTCAATCATCCCCACATTATACATAGCAATCCCAAGCCAAGAGGTTTACAGCTTTGGTCAGAAAGCTCAGGACAAAACGAAGTGCTCAAACATTGATGCTGGGTCGGCTCTCTGACTCGCGATCGCATTGATTTTGTTTTTTGCTTAACGGGTGACGATATACCTAGAGCGCTTCCTGCATCAGGGATAGAGCGTCGTCCCCTTGCTGGAAATCGAGCCGTTTATGGGGTTTGAGTGCGATCCGTTGGCACAGGCCCAGTCGGCCTATAGCTCCATGGCATCAATCCACTGTGGGTCATCAAGATCGAGACTAAAGTCGCTCTGTCGAGTCGTTTTGTCTTGGTGCTCTTGGATAACGACTGGCAACGCAAATCAAGCCACCATAGTCTAACCCAGCAACTGCAGACAATTGACTAAACTTTTACGATCCACAACATAAACCCTTGCCAGTGGATTGTGGGGTACTTCGACGCGCCCGTGGGCAAAGACTAGCACGGGGATTAACAACGATTTCCCGGTCTGTGCCTGCAGCGCGATCGCCTGTTGGCGAATCTTATGAAGCAAATGAGCATCCAGCGATCGCCAGGTTTTACCACTCCATTGCACTAAATGCTTCCCAGCCCAGCGTACCCGGCCCCGCTGCGGTTTAACCACCAGCATAAAGGCGACCAACCGGGGGGAATCAACTAAAATCACATGACCACCTATCTGTGGGTGGGGCTTTTGCTCTTGCCACACATCGTACCGAATTTGCCAGCCCTGCCACTCCAGGGGAGATAAAACCTGGCCCACTCTGGCTTCAGCAATGGCAACTTCCTGGGCAGAGTCTGCCCGAAGCCACAGAATCGCCGCCCAAATACCGATGACTAAGGTGATGGCTAAACAGATAAGGTAAAGCCAACTGGGGAAAGCCAGCGATCGCCGCACAATCTTAGACAGATCGCGCAGAATAAAATCGACAATCAGCAAAAGAGACAGGGAAATCCCCATCCCCCCAGCTAACAACATGGCACGCAGTCGCTGTCGTCGGGCTAGAGCCGCAAGCGTCTGACCAGCTTCTGACTGAAGCATTGGATGATTCCGATGGCGAACCGACTGTGGCCTCACGAATGCAGCCCTATTTTGATCAATCTTTGCCGAATCCATACCCTACTCATGACTAGCTATTGCCAGGGGTATCGTTACAATCTCTCACCCCATCGCTTTAAGAAAACACCTGAGTGACTATAGCAGTTAATTTCTCTATTGCTGCAATTAAACGTTATGCCAGTCTAGAATGAGGGACTGTAGGGCTAGCTGATGACCGTTAGAGGGCGATCGCAGTCACTAGAGTATGCCAGTTCTAGAATAAGAGACTTTGGGGCTGGCTGATGGCAGAGGAAAAGCGTCGTGTCTCCACAGCAAACAGCCCTGAGGAATGAGGGTTCCTAGCGCCGTTTGCCTGTACCACTGTCGTGGAGTTTTAAGCTGTTCAGTTGATTCAATCCGCGATTCTCACACTGCCAGAAATTCTTGAATCACATCCTTGCTCAAATCTTTCGTAGGCCCAGCGGCAACAATACCGCCTTTTTGCATGGCATAGTACCAGTCGGCCTGCCGCACAAAATGCAAATGTTGCTCTACCAGCAAAACGGAAATACCTGTCTCCCGGATAATACTCTTCACAGCGGCTTCAATCTCTAACACGATCGAGGGTTGAATCCCTTCGGTGGGTTCATCCAGCACTAGTAGACGAGGGCGACCCATCATCGCGCGGGCGATCGCTAACTGTTGCTGTTGCCCCCCACTCAAGTCACCGCCCAGACGGTTCAACATCGTTTTTAACACGGGAAACAACTCAAAAATATCATCGGGAATCGTCTGGCTCTTGGCACTTCCTGGCGGCAATGCCTCTAACCCTAGAAGCAAGTTTTCTCGAATGGTCAACCGTGGAATAATATCCTTCCCCTGAGGAACATAGCCAATCCCGGCCTTGGCCCGGCGATCTGGAGTAAGGCGGGTAATCTCCTTGCCCTCCAACATAATTGAGCCGCTACGGGGCGACAGCAGACCGATGATGGTTTTCATCAGCGTGGTTTTACCCACCCCATTGCGCCCGATCAGGCAAACCATCTGCCCCCGTTGCACACTCATATCGACATTTCGGAGGATATGACTCTCGCCGTAATAGACATTTAAGCCATTAATGTCGAGCATTGGCTGGGTATCTAGCGCGGCAGGAGATGGAGCAACCGATCCATTAGCTTGAGACATGATAGACTCCAAATTTCTAAGAATTCATTTCCAGAGAAGGAGAGGACTTTAGTTTGAGGGCCTGCGACCCGTCAAAATTTGCCTAAGAGAACCCTGGCAAAACGATGCCCCAGTGCGGCAGCCGAAATCAGAGGAATCGAGCAAAACTGAGCTAATTCATTACTAATTCATCTCAGGGCGAAAACTCTGGAACCCAAAAGGAAAAAGTGGCTGAGTGTAGTTAGATGCAAGACGATGTTGGCAGAGTAGAGGCTTTGCTCTCAGGCAGTGGGTTGACCCCTTACGTCCTTTCTTTACCATTGATGACGCCGACTTACTGAGAACAGATACGCAATCAAAAGCCACATCATGTAAAGCCGTATAGTACAGAGCAGTTCTAAGACTCCCGCTCAGTGGTCTTCATCCTCCTTGCCGAGGTAGACCTCAATTACCCGTGGGTCGTTTTGCACCTCGTCCATCGACCCTTCACAAAGAACGGTTCCCTGATGCAGCACCGTTACCTTGCGGGCAATCTGACGCACAAACTCCATATCATGCTCAATGACCATAATCGAGTGGGTTTCTGCCAATTGCAGCAGCAGATTGCCAACGGCTTCGGTTTCCTCATCGGTTAAACCGGCAACGGGTTCATCTACTAGTAGCAAATCGGGGGATTGGGCCACCAGCATGCCGATCTCCAGACGTTGCTTTTCGCCATGGGAGAGCAACTCTGCTGGAATATCGGCTCGCCTAGTCAGGCCAATCGTTTCGAGTAAATCACTGACAGTGCGCCTTTCTTCACTCGACGCCTTGCCCCTCAGGGCCGACCAGAGATTTTTCTGGCGGACGCAGGATAGCTCTAAATTCTCACGGGGAGTCAACTTCAGGTAGACTCTCGGCGTTTGAAATTTGCGGCCAATCCCCATTTGGGCAATTTCATGTTCCCGATAGGGAAGGATATCTTTACCCTTGAAGTGCACTTTGCCTGCGGTTGGCTTGGTTTTACCCGTAATCACATCCATAAAGGTGGTTTTACCGGCTCCATTTGGCCCAATGACCACCCGCAATTCCCCAGCATCCAGGCTGAAATTCAGGTCGCTAATGGCCTTAAACCCGTCAAAACTGACGGTTAGGTGCTCAATCTCTAGAATTTTGTCGCTCATATTCCACATCCGGATCAGTTTCAAGACTGGGGTAAGTAGCGATCGGGTGACGTCCGCCAAAGAGCGATCGCGCCAAGGCGAAGCCATCGCCACGAAGCCAGCCAATAATACCGTTGGGCAAAATTGTGACGACGGAGAGAAACAGTGCCCCCTGGAAAAACAGCCATACTGCCGGAAACTGCTCGCTCAAAAGGGTTCTGGCAAAGTTGACCAGCAAAGTGCCAAAAATGGCACCTACCAGAGTAGCCCGACCACCGACCGCAACCCAAATCACCATCTCAATAGAGAAGGCTGTACTGAGGGAAGAACTGGGCGTAATAATACCTGACTGCACCGTGAACAGGGCACCTGCAATTCCGGCTAGGGCCGCCGATACGGCAAACACAAACACCTTAAACCAGGTAGGGTTATAGCCAGAAAAACGCACTCGCGGCTCATCATCCCGAATGGCCACTAACATACGCCCCATGCGCCCGCTGGTGAGCCAGCGACAAAAAGCATAGCCCAGTACCAGAAACACCACGCTGAGGGCATAAAAAATTGCCTGAGCACGGGGGTCGCTTGCCTGCACTCCAAAGATGGGCGAGGTCGAGGTTTTGAGACCGTTGGTACCGTTAATGAGCTTTTGCTGACCGTTAAAAAAATTAAAGAAAACAATTAGAGCCGCCTGGGTCAGAATTGAGAAGTAAACGCCACGAATCCGATTGCGAAAGACAAGATAACCTAAGGCAATGGCCACCAGGGTTGGAATCAACCAGATAGCGATGATGGTAAAAGGCAAAGAGTTAAAAGGCTGCCAAAAAGCGGGCAGTTCGGTGACTCCATAAAGGGAGAAAAAATCGGGAGTGCCGCCACCTTTTGCCTGCAGCTCCAGATGCATGGCAAGGGCATACCCCCCCAGGGCAAAGAAGATGCCATGGCCCAGACTGAGTAACCCGGTGTAGCCCCAGATTAGGTCAATTCCCAGGGCTGCGATCGCCAACGCCAGAAAGCGGCCCAGCTGATTCACTCGCACCCCCTGTCCAACTGCATTCAGGATCGCTGGAATAACCAGCAACAGCAACAGGGCGCAGACGATAACCAGGGCCACCTCTAACCAAAACCAGCGGCGTTGCCGCGCTCTGACCAGTGCCCGCGGCTCTACAGCAGGTTCAATCGTTTCAACCGTCATGAACCCTTTCCCCCTCCGATAAGGCAAACCATCCTAAACGCCTCCTAAGCATCCACCGTGCGACCCTTTTGGGGAAACAACCCCGCCGGACGAACCTGGAGAAACAAAACAATCAAGGCAAAGACAAATACCTTGGCCATTGGGCCGCTGGCAAAAAATTCGCTAATCCCGGTTAAGGCAGGGCTAAAACTCAGCAACGGCCCCAAAGCATTGGAAGCAATCACGTAGTTGAGCAACCCGATTCCAATGGCAGCGGCAATACTGCCAATCAGTTTGCCAACTCCACCCACCACTACTACCATGAAGGTATCGACCAAGTATTGCTGGCCCAGGTTAGAGCTAACCGAACCCAACAAACTGACGGCACAACCTGCCACGCCCGCCAGACCTGAACCGATCGCAAAGGTGAGGGCATCCACCTTCTGAGTGGGAATGCCCAAACAGGCGCTCATATTTCGGTTTTGGGTAACCGCCCGAATCCGCAATCCCCAAACGGTTTTGTTAAGAAACCAGTAGACTCCCAGCAGGCAAGCGGCAGTCAACAAAATGATAAATAGCCGAGTGAAGGGCAGTTGATAACCCGGCACAATCGGCACCCCTCCCCGCAGCCAGGAAGGGGCGGTGACATCTACCCCCTGGGTGCCAAACCAAGGACGGGTGAACGGCATCTTATAGATCTTGCCCAGCAGGTCGGACACAAACCAGGCGATCGCAGCGGAGAGAGGCAACATCACCCCAAAAAACCAGTTCCGAATCCGGTCAAAGTCGCCGCGCTGTGCAAGAAACCAGAGAGTACCAAAGAAGATCAGGCTGAATAGCGCAGTTCCCATCGTCAGTTGCCAACTGATGCTGCGAACCAATTGCTGCAAAATCAAACTGACACCCCAGGTGGCCAGTAATGTTTCCAGTGGCCTGCCATAGAGGTAACGCACTACCCCTCGCTCTAGAATGATCCCCAGTAGGCCCGCCATAATAAAAGCTGCTATCAGAGCAAACAAAATGTAAACAGATTCCAGAGGGGTTCCCTTAAGAGCATTTTGAACCACAAAGGTGGTGTAAGCCCCCAGCATCATCAGTTCCCCATGGGCCATATTGATGACACCCATCAAACCAAACACAATGGCTAAGCCCAGGGCAGCCAGCAAGAGTACAGAGGCAATGCTTAAGCCCCCAAAAATCGATTCGAGAATTGCGGTCAATGCCTTCTCTCCCAATACTGCACGGGTTTATCTTGAACAGCGAAAACGGGATAAAACTGTAACCAGGATGTCAAAAAACGCAGAACATCCTTAAATGTGGGCTTTACGCTTTTTTGAAGGTTAAAGTGGCGATGATGCCCGCCCTAGCAAAAACACTCAGGGCTACTAATGGTTTAGCCAGTTTAATTTGACAGGCACCTGAAGGGTAGTGGATAGCTTAGAACCCCTCCCCAGACTTTGTCACTGGTTGCCTGACACCAAGCAAATCAGGGTAGCTCGTCAGCCTTCTATTCACAAATGTCTTTATCACTATCAACATCTGCGCCATGAAAATCGGATGAGTCTACCCTGATTTAGTTGTTTGCTGCTCCCTACAGGGAGACATGCAGATCAATCGATGCCGTCGTTACCGGATCGGGTTAGCTGATTTTGAATTTGCCACCCTTGGCAGGGTCAGACCAGTCGCAGGCAAATCCCTTCGTCTCAGCCACAAACTGGTTCCAGGGCACAGGTTTGACAGCAGTCTTTGTATCAGAAACGATTTCAAAGAGGCCATCATCTCGCACCTGCCCAATCCGCACTACTTTTGATAGGTGATGGTTGGCTTCCAGGGTGACCTCCCCTTCAGGGGCCAGAAATTTCTGACCAATTGCTGCGGCCCGCACCTTCTCCAGATCATCAGCAGTTCCGGCTTGCTCAACCGCCTGCTTCCAGAGATAAACCATGATGTAGGCGGCTTCCATCGGGTCATTCACCACGCGGTCATCACCATATTCCTTTTTGAAAGCCTCAACAAACTTCTTACTTTCTGGGGTATCGACGGTTTGGAAGTAGTTCCAGGCAGCATAGTGACCTTTCAGGTATTCCACCCCAATGGCCTTCACTTCTTCTTCCGCAATACTGACCGACATCGAAGGATACTTGTCAGGCCCCATGCCTGCGCCCTGCAACTGCTTAAAGAAGGCAACGTTGCTATCCCCGTTTAAGCTGTTATAGATCACACCGCCGTCTGGCAATGCCTGCTTAATCTTAGAGATGATGGGGGTTACTTCCGTTCCACCCAGAGGGATGTAGTCTTCTCCGACGACCTTACCACCCTTGGCCTCTAACTGGGCTTTGATGATGGTGTTGGCGGTTCGAGGAAACACATAGTCAGACCCTACCAAGAAGAAAGGCTTCCCTTTGTACTTTTCCAGCAACCACTCGACCGATGGCTCAATTTGCTGGTTGGGTGCTGCGCCAGTGTAAAAGATGTTTTTAGAGCACTCTTGCCCCTCATACTGCACAGGGTACCAGAGCATGTGATTGAGAGATTCAAAGGTCGGCAGCACCGCTTTGCGGCTCGCAGAAGTCCAGCAGCCAAACACTGTTGCCACCTTATCTTGCTCAATTAGCTTCTTCGCTTTTTCATTAAAGGTGGGCCAATCCGAGGCACCGTCTTCAACAATAGCCTCGATTTGCTTACCGAGGACTCCACCGGCTGCGTTAATTTCCTTAATAGCGAGCTTCTCTGCATCGACCACACTCTTTTCAGAGATAGCCATGGTGCCGCTGAGGGAGTGGAGAATACCTACCTTGATGGCATCGCCTCCCGCTGCCGCTGGTGCTGCTGCTGTCGGTGAAGCATCAGGCGTTGTGGCAGTAGGAGCGCAGGCTTTGAGCAGCAAGGTGCCCGCTGTGGCAGAACCAAAGAACAGAAATTCACGCCGACCAATTTGTTTCGTCATGGCTTACTTCACACTACAAACTACAGGTTTTGCATTTGGGGAGCGCTACAAGGAGTTAGGAGAGGCTTGTCCTAACAACTGCAGGTGATATTAGGAGGATACCCCCCAGCAAATTGTGTCTTGGTATACAATAAGCTGACTGCAACGATACAAATTGTTGCAAATCATCCAGGTGAGCGTCGTGATCGGAACCCAAATGGCGGACTCAAATCCCAGCTTCACCGAGCATCTGCCTTAAGAGCGTGGATTAAATGTGGATTAAACACAGCTTTGGTCAGAAAGCTTAGGACAAAACCAGGTGCTCAAACGTCGATGCTGAATAGGCTGTCTAGCTCATGGTTGCCATGTTTCTTAGGGCGATCGCCATGCGGCAAAATCGAGGACAACCCAGGAAAGCTCAGAATCTGCAAAGCGATTTCTCCGTGACCTCTGTGTTTTTGTGTAAATGTTCAGGTTATAGAATCTTCACTCCCTTAGCGATCGCCAGCAACTGTTACTCTGAAATATCTCTATCAAGGGATTTTAGTCAAGGGCTGAGGGCAGATGGGAATTAGCCTAAGCAACGCTAAAACCCAGATCGGTACCCGTCCCAGCATGAACCCGGGCAAGCTTTTCGTAACGCTGGGCATGATCAATCAGATTGGCCGCCTCTTGCTCAGAGATCTGGCGAATTATTTTGCCAGGAATACCGACCACCAGCGATCGCGCTGGCACATCCTTTGTCACCACAGCCCCCGCCCCGATCAAGCTTCCGGCCCCAACCCGCACCCCATCCAATACAATTGCGCCGATCCCAATCAAGCAGCCCTGCTCAATGTAAGCACTATGGACGACCGCTCGATGCCCCACCGTGACATAGGCTTCTAGAATGGTGGGTTGTCCAGGGTCGCCATGAAGAATGGCACCATCCTGGACATTGCTATGTGCCCCGATCTGAATGCGCTCTACATCTCCCCGTAGCACGGCCCCGTACCAAATGCTGGCTCCCTCTGCTAGGATCACATTGCCCACCACGGTAGCATTTGCAGCAACAAAGGCCGCCCTAGATAAATCGGGGGGTTCCCAATAAGTTGAGAGTTGTTTCGCAAAATCATTCACAGGCTTTTTCCCCAGCATCGTTCTTAGAAGGGCTAGGGGTATAATAAAGGCCACTGGCACTGATCTGTCGAAATCCGGCAAAACGCTCTGATGATTCACCCCGCTTTGCAGCAATACCCCATCTTTGGCCCAGAGATTCAGTGCCCCCATTGCCGTCAAACCATCCCTGCACTGACTCTGACAGATACTTACCTGTGCCAACGCCATGGGGCGTTCGAGGCAAACCCTAAAACTGGTGAACTTGTCCATTTACAGTCAGGACGGCACTGGCGACATTGGCAAGGGGATTGGTATCGTCAGCATACTCACCCTGATGGCATTCGCTTTGAGATTCATGAAGCTCTTGATCGGCTTTACACCCAGGGGTATCGGGCCACTAAGATTATTATTGCCCAACGCTATAAAGACCTGATCAGCACCTATTTGGAGCGTAGCACCCCTTGGCGAGGCACGGCTGAAGGCTCTTCACCCCGGCTCTATGGCTTGCCCGTTGAGTTTAGCCCAGATGCCCAGGAGGTGCCCTGCTGGGATGTGATTAACTTTGACTTGGAGAAAGAACCAGGGGCACCCGTGCGCTATCCTTACTTTCGGCTGTTTGAGTGATGGCGAAAGTGCTGCATGACTCGCTGATGGGCTTTTCCTTATGGTTTCTAGGGCAGATTCTCCCATCCCAAACAGAATTAGCGAGTATCGTCTAAGAGGTATTTCTGCACAAACTTCACCGTTGCATAAAACTGGAAGTCAATGTTGGGCTTTTTCGAGAAGCCGTGTCCCTCATCCTGCGCCATCAGATACCAAACGGGCACATTGTTACGGCGCACCACCTCTACAATCTGCTCAGCTTCACTGACCGGCACACGGGGGTCATTCTTGCCATGGATCACAAAGAGGGGCCGCCGAATTTTTGCTGCATTGGTCAGGGGCGAAATTTGAATTAAAAACTCCCGCATTTTAGGGTCGCGTTCGTCCCCATATTCCACCCGGCGCAGATCCCGGCGATAGCTTTCGGTATTCTCTAAAAAGGTGACGAAATTGGAGATGCCCACAATATTAATAGCGGCTCGAATGCGATCGCTGTAGTGGGTGGCTACAGCCAGGGACATGTAGCCACCATAACTGCCACCCGTTACCAGAATGCGATCGCTATCTAGATCCGGTTGCGTCTGAATCCAATCCAGCAAAGCCCCAATGTCTTTCACCGCATCCTCACGCCGGTAACCATTGTCAAGCTGCAAAAAGGTTTTGCCATAGCCCGTTGAGCCGCGCACATTGGGATAGATTAGGGCTACACCCAATTCATTTAAGTAGTAATTACTACGAGCCAGAAAGCCAGGGCGATACTGACTTTCAGGCCCGCCATGGATATTGATAATCACTGGACGTTTGCCAGTGAATCGGGCTGGGGGTCGATAAAGAAACCCAGAAATCAAGCGCTGATCAAAGCTGGGCCAGCGTACCAATTCGGCTTCAGAAAAATTACGAATATCAATCCCGCCGGTTTCGCTCTCGGTCCAGCGCTCGATCTGGTTAGTTTTGACATTGATGGAGTAGGCATCTGCCGTAGAGCGAGCTGAGGTCAGGGTAAAGCCTAAATCCTGATTGTTACGATGCCATCCAATGCCAAGAATGCGTCCCAGAGGTAGCTTGGGCAAGAGCTTTTCTGCGCGAGTCATCACATCTAGCAAATGCAATACGCTAGCGCCATCCTCGTTGCTGACATAGGCTAACAGGTGACCATCCTTAGACAGATCAAAGCTTTCAATATCCCAATTGAGCTGGGGGGTGAGGTCGGTGAATGTACCTGTTGCTTGATCAAGATAGAACAGGTGGCGAAACTCTGAACCGCGATCGCTCACCAGATATAGCCCCTTACCGTCTCGACTAAAAGCCGCTTCACCGTAGTAAACCGGAGTGCCTCCGGTAACCTGGGGAGTCAACTGCGTCTTTTCCCCTGTGGTGCTATCCATCAACCAAAGATAGCTCTCATTCACCGAGATAAATTCCAGCACAAGTAACAACCGATCATCGGGTGACCAATCCATCGGATACCATCCTCCCCCTTCTACCTCAGCCAGCCGTCGATCAGACTGGGGGTTGAGCGGATTGATCAGATAAATGTCATTATCTTTGCCATTGCGCCGGGTCGAGGTATAGGCCATGCGATCGCCCTGAGTTGACCAGATACCCCGCGAATTTTTAGAGGTACCATCTGTCAGTAGGGTAATTTCCCCGGTTGCCAAGTCATAGCGATAGTTTTGACCAAACTCATTACCGCCAACATCTCGATTAAAGACAAAATAATTGCCTGTAGTTGGCTGATAGGTTGGAGCAGCAGGAGCATCGGCAAAAAAGGTCAGTTGTCGCCGTGCTCCGCCTGGAAAGCGCACCTGATGGATTTGGGGCACCTCTGCAAAACGAGTGGCGATCAACATCTCACGCTCGGTGGGATGCCAGCTCTGAAAGGTTGCCCCCCGGAACTCGGTGTAGCGGTTGACGCGCTCCACGAGTGCTAAAGGGATATCTGGAATGCCTTCTGTAACCAGATTATCGTTGGGGCTGAGGGTGGTTGCGTTCACCATAGATCCTGTGGCAGGAATTGTTGCGATCGCCAGCAACGTAGCTAAGAACAAAGGCAAGATTTGATGGAACAGGCGCATGAACTCACATCCACTCTTCAACCGACAACCCCAAAAGAGTCTCAATCAGTCGGGAATTTCTGAAAAACGTATATCCATCGTAGGGGATAAGCTGCGGCATTTGCGGGTTAATCGTGGGCCAAGGGAATCATAAGAGCCAAGGGGACAGCGTTTTGCAGAGCAGCAGAAAAAGCTCAACGCTCTATCAACCCACCCCATTCGTGGATTAGTGGGTACGTTCTGACCCAGCATCGTCTCGGTACCATTCTATTAACCTGGCAATCATTGTTCTAAGTTCTAACAAATGCGCAACTGTGCTTTCTCCCTTTGGGAGACGTTTCACGAACGAAAACCCTAGCATTCGGCCTGTTTTAGGTTGAGCACAGTTGCAACCCGTTTGAGGGTCGTCATTTCGCAGCGCGCTATGCAACACATCAAGTTTTCTGCAGAGAGAAAAACCTGTGCCCTAGTAGAGTCAGACAGCAATCAGCACACGCTTCAGGCAGCTTGAAACAATAGACGCACTCAGCATTTTGTGTTTTACATTCTGCATTTTGGATTTTGCATAGCCGTACTAGTGATCGATCCAATTAATCGTGCGCAGCCAATGCCATACCCCTGTTCTGCGGCGAGTGGTGATTCCCTTATTTTCTCCTTCGGCCTTGGCAATTGCCATCAACTCTGCAGCAGTAAAGCTATAACCAAGCTGCTCAGTCAAACGCAAAAAATCTTCTGGGGTTTGCACCAGGTTAAATTTTTCACGCAGCTCATCGTCATAGGCGACGGCTTCGAGAAATCGTTGGGCGCTTTCCAAAGACATCACTTGAACTCCTACAAATAGGGCAATGGTATCAGTGCGAATCTGCTGCTCTCTTGCCGATGGGTGAACCCGCTCATTAAACCGACATCAGTATAGTGCCCAATTTTTCTATAACTGCGTCACAAACCCCGGCTATCAGCGAAACTCAGAGCTAACTGAGGCAAAATCTAGCATTGCTCTAAACCCAGCCAGCCTTGCAAAATCAAGCGAAAATAGTACAATTGCATTATTGGCTTTGGGGATTGCATGATGGCAAAGCAGCCAACCTCTAGCAATCTTAACCTCATTATCTATTTTGTTGGCTTTTGCGCCATTTTTAGCTTGTTGTGGTTATTGGTTTCTCTTCTAGGCCCACTGTTGCCGTTGCTACGAGTGGGGTTACCCCTGATGGTTTGCGGTTGGATCTGGCAACGGCGGCGACAGGCTGAGCAGCGGCGGCAGGCGACTCTAGATTGTGTGTTTTATCAACTCTTGCAAATGCAGCGGGGTTACATTTCTGCCCTAGATTTGGCCATAGCTGCGAAGCTGCCCCCAGAGGTTGCGCGTCCCTATCTTGATCGCCGTGCGAAAGAGTTTACGGCACAATTTGGCATCAGCGACATAGGAGAGGTCTATTACATTTTCCCGGTGCAATTTCACTCAGGGCAGTCGGTCTACCAGAAGAAAGCAACCTCATAGGTTGAGAAAGTGCTGAGTGTCGGTTATTAACCCGGCAATGCCTGCTCTCCAGTCGTTCAGTGCGTCAAACTACGCTAATAGCAGCCTATAGTCTATGGCAAGATCGAGTATAGCCATAGTCACCAGACTTAGGACGGGGTGCAGGGGTGGAACCCCTGGCTGGGGGCGAAGCCCCCACACCCCCTTAAACCCAGTGTCCTAAGCAACTTGGCGATAGCTATATTTCCAATATAATACCTGCTCATGGCTTGCCCTTTCCCAAGCAACTGCGCCCTTGGGGGAACACTTCAGGTGACAACGGCTCTGCTCCATCCGTTGATTGAGAAGGATTTTGACAATTCTAGCTAGATGGGGAGCTTGCCACTTTGAGGTTCATGCTTGCGCTTGAACTAGTAGCTTAATTTCTGTCAACCCCCTCGTGCGCCGACCGATTTGGGCAATTAAAATCTCCAGCGATTCAGAGTATCCGTGGCTCATATTCCATTTGACCTGAACGCTTGAGGAGCATAGCAAAGGCTGGGAGACCCCCAATTCCATCAACGACTTTTAGAATATGTGAAGATAGATGACTGTGCTCTTTGGATTCCAGCAGCTATGGCGCTCTCTTCGATGATTCGTGCCCTGGGGCGATCGCCCCTCACCGCCGAACTCCTCACCAGCCTGGGGAAATACCAGCAACTACGTCTGAGCGGCCTCGCGCGTTTGCCCAAGGGGGTGGTTAGTTCAACCCTGGCCCGTGCCCAAGAGCGTCCGCTGTTGGTCATTTGCGCCACTCTAGAGGAGGCGGGTCGTTGGGCGGCCCAATTAGAGGTGATGGGTTGGCAAACGGTGCATTTTTACCCGACCTCGGAGGCATCCCCTTATGAACCCTTTGATCCAGAAACCGAGATGGTCTGGGGTCAACTGCAGGTGTTGGCAGAGGTGCTGAGGCGGGGGCAATCCCAGGATGATAGGAACAAGGAACAAGGCCGCCGGGTTAATGAGTCTTTGGCGCCAGAGTCGGCGGTTGCGACGGCAGGGGCTGCTTCCTTGGCGATCGTGACAACAGAGCGGGCATTGCAACCCCATTTACCACCAGCGGAGGTATTTCAGTCTTTTTGTCTGACTCTACGCCAGGGCCTAGAGCTTAATCTGCAGCGTCTGGGGGATGAGTTGGCCCGGCTGGGCTATGAGCGGGTCGCTTTGGTGGAGTCCGAGGGGCAATGGAGTCGTCGCGGCGATATTGTGGATGTGTTTCCTGTTGCTTCAGAGTTGCCTGTGCGGCTGGAACTGTTTGGCGATGAGCTAGAGCAAATTCGTGAGTTTGACCCTGCCACCCAGCGATCGCTGGATCGGGTTGCTCAAACGGTGTTGACTCCTACTAGCCTGACTCCAATCATTCAAGCCGCCCTATCGCCCGAAAAGCAGGAACAGGTGAAACGATGGCTCACTCCGGAAGAACAGGAGAAGTTAGACGAGGGGCTAATGCCGGAGGGTACGCGCCGTTTCCTGGGGATTGCCTTTGAGCAGCCGGTCTCTTTGCTCGATTACCTGCCAGACCAGACCCTGATTGCGATTGATGAGCCAGAGCAGTGCCAAGCCCATGGCGATCGCTGGTTTGAGCATGTGGCAGACCACTACCGTGAAGTGGTAGACACTCAGAACCGTTTAGCAACAGGTGGGGCAACAGCAGAGCCTTTGCCGCCGATCCATTGCTGTTTTGCCGATGCCTTTGCTGCAGTTGAGCTGTTTGACTGCCTCTATCTGACTGAGTTAGCAGAAGAATCGGTCAAAACATTAGGCAGCCTAACACGCGAAGCCAGAGAAAAAGCCCGACCAACTCCCGTGAATCTGGCCAGCCGTCCGGTGCCAGCTATTCCCCATCAGTTTGCCCGCCTAGCCGAGACGTTGCGGGAGGAACGCGATCGCAAATTTTCGACATGGCTAATTTCGGCCCAGCCCTCGCGAACCGTGGCCTTGTTACAGGAGCATGACTGTCCCGCTCAGTTTATCCCCAACCCGCGCGATTACCTGGCGATCGACAAACTGCTAACCCAACGCATCCCCGTTGCGGTGAAATATTCCGGCGTGGCAGAGCTAGAAGGCTTTATCCTGCCCACTTATCGGATTGTGGTGATCACCGACCGGGAGTTTTTTGGGCAGCACAGTCTGGCCACTCCTGGCTATGTGCGAAAACGACGGCGAGCTGCTTCTAAGCAGGTTGACCCTAACAAACTACAACCGGGGGATTACATTGTTCATAAAAGTCATGGAGTTGGGCGATTCCTCAAGCTAGAAAGTCTCACCATCAGTGGCGAAACCCGCGAGTATCTGGTCATTCAGTATGCGGATGGGTTGTTGCGGGTGGCCGCCGATCAGCTCAATGCACTTTCCCGGTTTCGGGGGACAGGTAGCGGTGCGCCCGAACTCAATAAACTCTCGGGCAAAGCCTGGGAAAAGACTAAAGCCAAGGTTCGCAAGTCAATCAAAAAGCTAGCGGTGGATTTGCTGCAGCTCTATGCCCAGCGAGCAGCCCAGCAGGGCTATGTCTACCCCCAAGACAATCCCTGGCAGCAGGAGTTGGAGGAATCGTTTCCCTATCAACCAACCCCGGATCAATTAAAGGCAACCCAGGATGTGAAGCAAGATATGGAGAGCGATCGCCCGATGGATCGGCTGGTTTGTGGTGATGTCGGCTTTGGTAAGACGGAGGTCGCGATTCGAGCGATCTTTAAGGCAGTCACTTCTGGCAAACAAGTGGCCCTGTTGGCTCCGACTACGATTCTGACGCAACAGCACTACCATACACTTAAGGAGCGGTTTGCTCCCTACCCTGTGCAAGTGGGTTTGCTCAATCGCTTCCGCACCCTGCAAGAAAAGAAGGCAATCTTGCAGCGGCTTAAAACGGGTGAACTGGATGTAGTTGTGGGCACCCACCAACTGTTGGGTAAGGGGGTGGAATTTCGGGATCTGGGTCTGCTAGTGATTGATGAAGAGCAGCGCTTTGGAGTGAATCAAAAGGAAAAAATCAAATCCCTCAAAACCCAGGTGGATGTGTTAACCCTGAGTGCAACGCCTATTCCCCGGACGCTCTATATGGCTTTGTCGGGGGTACGCGAAATGAGTCTGATTACGACTCCGCCTCCATCTCGCCGCCCAATTAAGACCCATCTATCCCCCTATGACGCAGAGACGGTGCGCTCAGCGATTCGCCAAGAGTTGGATCGGGGTGGTCAGGTGTTTTACGTGGTGCCACGGGTCGAGGGGATTGAAGAGGTTTCTGCCAGTTTGCGGGAAATGATTCCCGGTGCCCGTATTGCGATCGCCCATGGGCAAATGCCGGAAACCGATCTAGAAGCGACGATGCTAACCTTCAGTGAGGGTGAAGCCGAAATTCTCGTCTGTACTACCATTATTGAATCGGGGTTGGATATTCCCCGCGTCAACACCATATTGATCGAGGATGCCCATCGCTTTGGCCTGTCCCAGCTTTATCAGTTGCGCGGGCGGGTCGGTCGCGCTGGGATTCAGGCCCACGCCTGGCTATTCTATCCGAAACAAAGCCAGCTTACGGATACGGCCCGTCAACGCTTACGGGCGATTCAGGAGTTTGCTCATTTGGGTTCAGGCTATCAACTCGCCATGCGGGATATGGAAATTCGCGGGGTGGGGAACCTGCTAGGGGCAGAGCAATCGGGCCAGATGGATGCGATCGGGTTTGACCTGTATGTAGAAATGCTGCAAGAGGCCATTCAAGAAATTCGTGGGCAGGCGATTCCCCAAGTGGATGATACTCAGATCGACCTTAACCTGACGGCATTTATCCCTGCCGACTACATTCCTGATTTGGATCAAAAGATGAGTGCCTACCGGGCTGTGGCTTCTGCCAGTTCTAAGTATGAGTTGACCCAAATTGCCGCTAGCTGGAGCGATCGCTACGGGCCAATTCCCAAAGCGGCTCAACAACTCCTGCGGGTTATGGAGTTAAAACAGATTGCCCGACAGCTTGGCTTTGCCCGCATCAAGCCCGAAGGCAGTCAGCATATTTTGCTGGAAACCCCCATGGAAGAACCTGCCTGGAATTTGCTTAAGGCTAACCTACCGGAAAACCTCCATTCCCGATTTGTTTACACTCCTGGTAAAGTTACAGTCCGCGGACTAGGAATCCTGAATGCCGACCAACAGGTAGAAAACCTGGTGACCTGGCTCACGAAGATGCAGGGTGCTATCCCCGAAGTGGCGCTGGTTTAGCAGCAATTTAAGCCTGGTATCGCAACCATGCGGTAGGCCCGCTTTCAGCCGTCGCTTTTGAGTCCTGAAGTCACTGTTGCCATGCTGCGTTAAGACGTCCCAATCCAGGGGCAGGGCAGGGGTGCCCGAGACTGGACAGACCATAAAGACATGGCGCTCTTGCTACTGAGTGCAGTCGATGGCCAAAATCCAATAGCCATCCTTTCGACGCTTCAGTTTTTTAGCCGTTGCCGTTGATATTGATTCAATTCCCGTCCGGTTTGCTCTTGCCGAATCCAGTATTTCACCAGCAGAAACCACAGCAGCTTGAGGCTCAGTTGGGGCAAGGTTAAAAACCGCAGTAAGATCCGTTTGCGACTGTCATAGTGAATCGGTTAAGCAAAGACACTGGCCAAAACCGATGTCACCCGCTCAGATATAGCGCTATCTGTACTGCTAACGGCCAAGGAAAGAAGAGGAAACACCCGGAGGCATCTCCTTTACAGTCACTTTCGGCTGCCCCTAGTGCACGAGATTTTAGGCTTTGGCTAGACGCAACTGCAAGGAAATGGTCAACATTGAATCATTTAGAAAACGGAGAGCGATCGCAATCCTTGCAGCAGATCGGGTACAGCAGTGGGTTGCCACAATCCTTCTCCCCTGCGGCCAGTCAACAGGATGAGGTGCAGGCTATAGCAGTGGGGATAGCCCTCAGCCTCTAGCCAAAGCAGCTCGCTTTCAACCTCGCAGGAGATCGCCTCCTCATCCATCAATTCTGCTTGCATTGCCGCCATCGTATCGGCCAGTTGCAATGCGAGCCGGTTGAAATCAGCAAACTCGGTAGCCGTCAGTTCCAGTGCCCAATCATCACTTCCCACCAAGCCCACATACTTAGCAGCATCCGGATTCCACCCCAGTCGCCAACCAGGGCCACTTTTTTGCATAGGTATAGCCGTTCTACATCATTCGTCAGGGTGAGGGGCGGGGTAAAAAGGGTTTGCTCTAGAAATCCTTTGCGCAATCTAGAGTTTTCCAATCCAGATCAGGTCGCTATCAACTCATGGTCGCAGGAGATCGGCAGATCCAGGTTCTTTGCTAGGAGGTGCTGGTGGTGTCGGGGGAGAGGTGCTTGAGCTAGGAGCACGGGGGCTGGTGGAAGGAGCAGGGGCTGGCAACTGGGCCGCAAAAGCATCAGTGAGAGCCTGTACTAATGCCTCGCGCTGACTCCGGCTGAGGCGACGAATGGCCGCCATATCTCCCTCTGTCGGGTTAGACTGCAATGTTTTGGCACTGGGATAGGTAGTAGGATCAATCCAGTCATTGATTCCCAAATAATCAGCAAGGGTAATTTTCCAGTCAAACCGAAAAAAAGATGGACGCTCCTTCACATAGATGTGGTAGCGAATCATTCGCCCAACCAGGGTGTTGTCGAGGTCGGGTTGCCGGGTTTCGGAGTGAATATACTGGTTTTCCCTAGGCAGATCTGGCAGTTGTTGATAAATTATTTGCCAAACATTATCAGGACGAACGCGCTGAGCGATCGCCCCGGTCGAAGTAAGCAGCACCAGAACCAACCCTAAGACCAAGCCCAGCCGCCAGCGCGCTTTCCGCCGCACCATCCTAGTCACCAATAATTTCCGGTTGGGTCAACTCATCTGACATTTCAATAATGGCCCGCATCACAGGCTTCATGCCAGAATCATCGGCTCCGTCAAAATCATCAAATCGCCGCCGCTTTGCTCGATTAGCAACTTGAACTGTGATGCGATATCGGTTAGAAGCCGCTGAAATCAAGTCATCTGCTCGACGCAGCAATTGGGTTGAGTCAATGGTGTGACGTTTTTGCATAGAAAATGCTTGAATGGGACTGGTCAATTCCCCAGTGTAGCAACAACTGCTGCATCTGGGGGCTATTTTGGGAGCGTTCAGATCGAGTGTTTACCCTGCTTAGCTGCCAGGGTTGCTTGCAGGTCGGCAGGGGCGATCGCGTCAAATTCTGTAATCACAGCCGTAATCAACTCTGCAGGAGTCACGTCAAAGGCGGGGTTATAGAAGTCTGCCCCATCAGGGCACAGTTGGGCATCCCCGACCTGGTAAATTTCACTGGGGTGGCGCTGCTCAATGGGAATTTGACGGCCATCAATCAGAGAAAAGTCAATAGTCGAAAGCGGGGCCGCGACAAAAAAAGGAATGTGATGAGCTTTAGCCGCCAGAGCCACGCTGTAAGTGCCAATTTTATTCGCCGTGTCGCCATTTGCAGCAATCCGGTCGGCTCCCACAACCACCGCATCAATCATCCCTTGCTGCATACAGTGGGCCGCCATATTGTCTGTAATGATGGTTACGGGAATACCATCCTGGACACATTCCCAGGCAGTTAGTTTAGCCCCCTGCAAGCGAGGACGGGTTTCATCGGCAAACACCCGCTCTAACCGACCTGCAGCCCAGGCGGCCCGCACCACCCCCAGGGCTGTACCATAGCCTGCTGTTGCCAGGGCACCAGCGTTGCAGTGGGTCAAAATACGCAGACGTTCTGGTTGCGTTGGGAGCACCTGGAGGCCATGCTGGCCAATTAACTCGCAAGTGCGCAGGTCATCGGTTTGAATTGCCTGAGCCGTTTCTAGCAAATGGTTCTTGATTTGCTCTACTGGGCCATCCACAACATGAGCCGCTTGCACCATGCGCTCAATCGCCCAGAATAAATTGACTGCCGTTGGGCGGGTAGCTCGGAGCCGCTCGGCGATCGCCTCTAACTGGCTAAGAAACTCGCCTCGCTCCGAGGTGGTCAGTGTCCGTGCCCCCAGGTACATGCCATAGGCAGCGGCCACCCCAATTGCCGGGGCACCTCGCACAATCATCGTTTCAATGGCCCGCGCCATTGTTTCATAGTCTTCAATCCGAACGGTGGTTAACTCAACGGGAATCCGAGTTTGATCAATCAGAACAGCAGCATCAGTTTGCCAGGTTACAGGGTAAATCGAAGAAGTTGAAGTCATAGATGGGTGGGTAGGGGACAGAGCAAGAGAGTCAATAGGGATAAGAGGAAGAGAAGGGTTGTCAATCCTGTGGCTGGGCTTCGCCAAGGTGGAACAACCCAACAGCCGAGTGTCGGGGAAAGTTGACTTAAACCTGCACCCATTGGCCTGATTGGCTTGATTGGTGGGCTAAATCCATCAGTTTTTGCGCCGCTACCCCCTCTCGCAAAGATGGGGCTAATGCGGCTCCCTGGTCAATGCCTTGAATCCAGCGGTCAATGATACGGAGAGTAGGGGCAATGCGGCCGTCGGGGTAGGTCTGGGGAAAGGCGAAGCGATCGCTAATCGGCAATTCCACCAGGGGGTCGCCTTGATGACTGCCCCAAAGCTGAAAGCCATGGACATAATCCTTCTGGTTGCTACTGCCCAACACCAGCGTACCGCGATCGCCATAGACCTCTAGCCAGTGCCCCCGCCCCTGATAGGTCGTTGCCGCCAAGGTTATCTGGCAAGGGGTACCGTCGGTTAACTCCAGCATAATCTGGCAAATGTCATCGGCATCCACGGATTTTAACTCACCGCTCACCGGGTCAGGCCGTTGCGGTACCGATACACTCAATCGGGCACACAGTTGTTTAACCGGGGCAAAAAGCCACGTAATGTAATCAAAGGTATGGGAACCGATCGCCCCCAAGGCTCCGCCTCCTAGCGCTGCCTGGGCGTACCAGTTCCAGGGTCGGGTGGCATCGGCGCGACTAGAGACTAACCAATCCACTTTAATTAAACGCGGTTTGCCAACATACCCGGCCTCTAATAATTCCGCCAGTTGCATCCACGCAGGCACACAGCGAAACTCAAAATTCACAGCCGTCACCCGTTGATGAACCGTTGCCAGGTGTTGCAGTTCCTCGGCTTCTCTCGCTATCAGGGTGACTGGTTTTTCGAGGAGTAAATGTTTCCCAGCTTGCAACACGGTTTTTGCCATAGGGTAATGCAAAAAGGGCGGACTCGTAATGCTAACGGCCTCGACTTCTGGCAGTGCTACCAGATCTTCAATCTGGGTGCAGGCGTAGGAAATGCCGTAGGTTTGAGCAATCGCCTCGGCTTTGCTGCGATCGTAATGGTAAACCGCGACCAGGTTTGTGCGGTGGTGGGCTTGGAGGGCAGGGATGTGAACCTTTTGCCCAAACCCAGTGCCCACAAGGGCGACTCCAATTTTTGCTTGACTCATCCCAATTCCTCTGAAATAGTCTGCTGGCTTTCTTTTGTCCAGAATAAGCTGGCGCGGCCCAATGCCGATAAGGTGATGGCAAAAATCAAAGTCCCTCTGTTGGCTCAACAGCTTATGGGATAATAGGAAAGAATCAATTCAAGTATTTAACCCCTTAGGTACGCCTGTGAGTTCTGTTGCTAACCCTGCAGTTGTTGTAAACGGTCGCTCTGTGCAATCAATGGCAAATCGCCGTCGCCCTGTTTTTCCCTTTACGGCGATTGTGGGCCAGGAAGAAATGAAGCTGGCACTATTGTTGAATGTGATTGACCCTAAAATTGGCGGGGTAATGATTATGGGCGATCGCGGTACTGGTAAATCGACCACGATTCGTGCCTTGGCCGACCTGCTACCGGAAATTGACGTCGTGGCAGACGACCCCTTTAACAGCCATCCCAGCGACCCAGAACTAATGGGGGATGAGGTGCGCAAAACCTTAGCTCAGGGGGGCGAAGTCGCAATCATCCAGAAAAAAGTACAGATGGTTGATTTGCCCCTGGGTGCAACAGAAGACCGGGTGTGCGGCACGATTGATATTGAAAAAGCCCTATCAGAAGGGGTCAAAGCCTTTGAGCCGGGGCTACTGGCTAAAGCCAACCGGGGCATTCTCTACGTGGATGAAGTGAACTTGTTAGATGATCACCTCGTAGACGTACTCTTAGACTCTGCCGCCTCGGGTTGGAATACGGTCGAGCGAGAAGGGATTTCAATTCGCCATCCTGCCCGCTTTGTTTTGGTTGGTTCAGGTAACCCAGAAGAGGGGGAACTCCGGCCCCAATTGCTCGACCGGTTCGGTATGCATGCTGAGATTCGCACAGTGAAAGAACCGGCCTTGCGGGTGCAGATCGTAGAACAACGCACCGAATTTGACCAGGATCCTCAATCCTTTTTAGAGCGATACCAACCACAGCAAGAAGCCCTACAGCAGAAAATTGTGGAGGCTCAGCAGCGGCTCCATACGGTCACGATTGAGTACGAGCTGCGGGTGAAAGTTTCTCAGGTTTGCGCAGAGTTGGATGTGGATGGGTTAAGGGGTGACATTGTAACGAATCGGGCAGCACGGGCGATCGCCGCCTTTGAAGGCCGGACAGAGGTGACCATTGATGACATACGCCGGGTAGCGACCCTCTGCCTGCGGCACCGCCTGCGTAAAGACCCTCTGGAGTCGATTGACTCTGGCTATAAGGTCGAAAAGGTTTTTAATGAAGTTTTTGGTGCAGCGGTTTAGGCCTGCTTCACTAACTTTCGTAGCGCCTTCTCAATCAGACTGGGAATTTGAGAAGGCCGCTCTGCTACTGGAATCTTTGCCCGCCGTAGGGCGTTGATTTTGCTGGCGGCAGTGCCTGTGTCTGGCCCCAACTCTAAAATTTGGGCATCAATAATCGCGCCTGCATGACCAATGCGTCTCCCCTTAGGGGCATTTTTACCCGCGATGTAGGCGACAACCGGTTTGTCGATGGCCTCGGCAATATAATGGGCTGCCGCCTCCTCACTATCTCCACCAATTTCCCCAATCAAAACAATTGCCTCAGTGTGCTCATCTTCCTCTAGAATTTGCAACCACTGGGGAAAAGAGGAACCAATAATGGCGTCACCCCCAATACAAACCCCAATCGATTGCCCTAAGCCTGCTTGGGATAGTTGCATTGCCACTTCGTAGGTGAGCGTTCCGTTGCGGCTGATAATGCCCACAGAGCCAGGGGTATAAAAGCCTGTCGGATGCACCCCCAGCAACAGTTGGCCAGGAATAATGATGCCAGCGCTATTCGGCCCCACCACCAGCGTCTCCGTCGCCTCTGCCTGCCGCAACAGCCTCACCATATCTAGGGGAGGTACCCCTTCGGTTACGATAATCACCTGATGAATACCGGCAGCGATCGCCTCCAGGGCCGCATCTAACACCGCATAGGGAGAAACAAAGATAACAGTCGTATCAATGGCTCCGACCTGGGCGATCGCCTGATCCACCAGATCAAAGACAGGAATACCATGAAGATGGCTGCCCCCATGACCTGCACTAACCCCAGCAACTAAATCCGTGCCATAGGCTTGCATAATAGGAGCATAAACCGCACCCAGAGGGTCACAAATACCCTGAACCAGTACGCGATTGTGTGGTGAGAAAATCATGGTAATTGCACTTTCCCTTTTTCGATTGTTAAA
>Ga0272446_1002553_pt1 | contig 24499 bp, 26 predicted proteins | sample YNPCB0061_FD_194587 | JGI IMG/M metagenome (GOLD analysis project Ga0272446, IMG submission 194587) | Hot spring microbial mat communities from Yellowstone National Park, WY, United States - YNP-CB-006-1 | ecosystem: Environmental > Aquatic > Thermal springs > Hot (42-90C) > Sediment | place...
GCAGGGGCTGGCGTGGCCGGTCCTCAGGTCGCCCCTGGCAGCGCCCGGTACGGCAGCGGCGCGAAGCGCGTGCCGTGCAGCGCGATCTCCTGCCACACCCCGCCGGTCACATAGGGGTCCTCGGCGATCCAGGCGCGGGCGGCCTCGTCGGTCGCGTGGCGCGTGACGGCGATCGAGCCGCGCATCACTCCGGCCTCGTCGAGGATCGCCCCGCCCATGGCCAGCGTGCCGTCCTCCGCCGCGAGGCGGGCGCGGGCGAGATGCGCCTCGCGCACAGCGAGCCGACGCGCGGGCGCCGCCGCATCGGTACCGTCCATGGCGATGATGACGGTGTGCGTGCGGCTGGCCGCGATCGGCTCCCCGGGGCGCGGCAGCGGCCGGTAGGGCAGCGGCGCGATGCGGAAGGGGTGCGCCTGCCACCGCGCCCAGACGCCCTCGACCGCGAAGGGCTCCTCGGCGAGATAGGCGTCGAGCCCGGCGCGGTCGGCGACCTCGATCACCATCAGCGAGCCTGCCGGCCGCCACTCCGGCGTGAACAGCGGCACGCCGAGGGCGAGGCGCCCCTCCTCGGCCCAGCGCGTGATCACCGCGAGGTGCCGCTCGCGCACCGCCATCCTGCGGTCCGAATCGGGCCCGTCCCAGGCGATGATGGCGTAGCCCATGGCAGCCTCCTGCTCCGCTTCGCCGCCATCATGGCGCACCTGCCGCGCCGCGCCAGGGGGGCCTTCCCGGCGGTCAGTACATGTGCTGCCCGCCGTTGATCGAGAGCGTCGAGCCGGTGATGAAATCCGCATCGTCGGCGGTGAGGAACACGACGCCGCGCGCGATGTCGTAGGCGCGGCCGAGCCGGCCCATCGGGATCTTGGCGATGATCTTCTCGAGCACGTCGGGGGGGACGGCGCGCACCATATCGGTGTCCACATAGCCGGGGGCGATGGCGTTGACGGTGATCTGGAAGCGCGCCCCCTCGAGCGCCAGGGCCTTGGTGAAGCCGTGGATGCCCGATTTGGCGGCGGCGTAGTTCACCTGCCCGTACTGCCCCGCCTGCCCGTTGATCGAGCCGATGTTGACGATGCGGCCGAACTTGCGCGCCGTCATCCCGTCCCAGATCGCCTTGCACATGTTGAAGCAGGAGCCGAGGTTGGTATCGATCACCGCGTCCCACATCTCGCGCGTCAGGCGCTTCATGGTGGCGTCGCGGGTGATGCCGGCGTTGTTGACCAGGATCTCGATCGGGCCGACCTCGGCCTCGATACGCTTCACCGCCCCCATGCAGGCGTCGAAGTCGGCGACGTCGAACTTGTAGCAGGGGATGCCGGTGCGCTTGGTGAAGGCTTCCGCCGCCTGGTCGTTGCCGGCGTAGGAGGCGACGACCTTGCGGCCCGCCGCCTGCAGCGCCTCGCTGATCGCGGCGCCGATCCCGCGCTGGCCTCCGGTGACGAGTGCGACGCGTGCCATGCTTGGTTTCTCCCTGCTCGATGTCGGCCGGCGGCGTCCCCGCCGGTCGAAGGCCCTGGTCCCTGCGGGGGATGAAAACCCGCCGGCCGGCACGGCGCCAGCGTGAAATGCAGCGCCGCGGAGGCCCTGGCCTCCGCGTGGCGGCGCTGCTAGTCTGCCGCCATGGCAACCGCGCGGCGCATGGCAGGGCGAATTACCGGCACGGCCGTCTAGGGCCGCGCCCCGGGCGCGGCTGCGGCCGTATCCGCCTTCCGCCCATCCGTGCCACGCCGAAAGCCCCCTCCCGATGCCCGATCCCGACCGTCTCGTGCCGGCGCGCTTCGCCCTCACCGCGGACCCATCGCCCGGCCTCCTCCCCCGTCTGCTGCAGCCCTTCGCCAAGCGCGACCTCGTCCCCGACCTCGTGCTCGCGCGGCGCGAGGGGGAGGCGATGCGCGTCGAGATCGCGCTCGAGGCCATGCCGGCGGGCATGGTCCACTTGGTCGCGGGCAATCTCGCGCAGGTGGTCGGCGTGGCGGATCTCAGCATCGGGACGGAGGCGCTGCGCGCCGCCTGAGCCCGCCCCGGCTCACCTGAGCGCCAGCACCGCCATCACCACCAGCCCGAGCCCGATCCGGTACCAGCCGAAGGGCGTGAAGCCGATGCGCCCGATCACCGAGAGCACGGCGCGCACCGTCAGGAAGGCGACGACGAAGGCGGCGAGGAACCCGACGGCGATCTGCCCGGCGGCGGAGAAGTCGATCTCCGCCCGCGCCTTGTAGAGCGAATAGACGGTCGCGGCGAGCATGGTCGGGATGGCGAGGACGAAGGAGAACTCCGCCGCCGCGCGGCGCTCGACGCCGATCAGGAGCGCGGTGATGATGGTCGCACCCGAGCGCGAGGTGCCCGGGATCATCGCCAGCGCCTGGCCGCAGCCGATGAGCAGCGCCGCGAGGGGACCGATCTCGGGCACCGAGCGGATCGTGGGCTCGGGCCGCGCGCGCTCGATGGCGAGGATGGCGACCCCGCCCGCGACCAGCGCCACGCAGACCACCCACGGGTTGAACAGCAGCCTGGTGATGGTCCCGTGCAGCGTCGCGCCGATCACCGCCGCGGGCAGGAAGGCGAGGAGGAGGTTCACCACGTAGTGGCGCTGCAGGCTCGGCCGCCACATGTTGCGCAGCAGGTCGAGGATGAGGCGGCGGTAGATCACCACCACCGCGAGGATGGCGCCGAGCTGGATCGAGATCTCGAAGGTCTTGCCCGGCGGCCCCTCGAAGCCGATCAGCGCGCCGAGCAGGATCAGATGCCCGGTCGAGGAGATCGGCAGGAACTCGGTGAGCCCCTCGACGATGCCCATGATCAGGGCGGAGAGAAGCGAGCCGAGGTCCATGATCGGGTCCGTGCGTTCCGGGCGCGCTCACGCGCCCGCGGTTGGGCCCGCGGCTGGGCGCCGCGGGCCGGAGCGTTCGGGCGGCCCGGGGGCGAGGCCCCGGGCCGGCGGCGGGGGCGCCGCCTTCAGCGCGCCGCCGCGGCGGCGGGGAAGGCGAAGTTGTCGAAGGAGTTCTCCGCCACGCGGAACCACTGGTACTGCTCGTCGCGGTAGGCGCGATAGGAGTTCCAGATCCTCTTGAAACGCGCGTTGCGCCCGCTCGTCTCCTCGTAGACCTCGTGCGCGGCGCGCCAGGCCGCCTGCATGATCTCGCGCGGCCAGAAGCGCAGCTGCGCGCCGGCGGCGACGAGGCGGCGCAGCGCCGGCGGGTTGAGGTGGTCGTAGCGGGAGAGCATCTCGGAATCGGCCTCGGCGCAGGCGACCTCGAGCGCGTGCTTGTAGGCGTCGGGCAGGGCGTCGAAGGCGCGCTGGTTGATCAGCAGATGCAGCCGCGCGCCCGGCTCCCAGAAGCCCGGCGCGTAGTAGAAGCGCGCCACGCGCACGAAGCCGAGCTTCTCGTCGTCATGCGGGCCGACGAACTCGACCGCATCCAGCGCCCCGCGCTCGAGCGAGGGGTAGATGTCGGCCGGGGCGACCTGGGTCGGCGCGGCGCCGAGGCGCTGGAAGACCTGCCCCGCGAAGCCCGCGATGCGGAACTTGAGGCCGTTCAGCGCTGCGACGTCGCGCACCTCGTTGCGGAACCAGCCGCCCATCTGCGCCCCCGTATCCCCGGCCGGGAAGCCGACGCAGTTGTACTCGCGGAACAGCTCGGTCCCGAGGTCCCTGCCGCCGCCATGCCGCCACCAGGCGTTGAACTGGCGGTTGTTCAGGCCGAAGGGCATGGCGGTGAAGAAGGCGAAGCCCGGCTCCTTGCCGACATAGTAGTAGGGCGCGGTGTGGGCGCATTCGACCGAGCCGGACTGCACCGCGTCGAGGGCGGCGAGCGGCGGGGCGATCTCCCCCCCGGGGAAGGCCTGGATGCGGAAGCGCCCGTCCGTCAGCTGGGCGACGCGGCGGGTGATGCCCTCCCCGGTGCCGAACAGCACGTCGAGGTTGCGCCCGAAGGAGGAGGTGAGGCGCCAGCGCACCTCCGGGTTCTGGGTCTGCGCCAGGGCGGGCGCGGCGAGGGCGGCGGGGGCGGCGGCGGCCGCGGCCCCCATCAGGGCGCGACGGTTCATGCGGGGTCCCTCCCGGGGTTGATGCTTCCCCGGGACATACGGGATCGCGCGGCGCGGGAAAAGCGTCAGGCGGGTGCGGGGCGCGGATCGGGCGCGGGTGGGGCGCCCCGGGCGGCATAGGCGAGCTGCACGGCGCCCGCCGCAAGCCCCATGCCGACGCCGAGTTGCCAGGCCAGCACATAGTCCCCGTTGAGGTCGAACAGCACCCCGCCCCCGAAGGCGCCGAGGAAGGAGCCGACCTGGTGCGAGAGGAAGGCGATACCCTGGATCATCGCCTGGAAGCGCAGGCCGAACATCTCGGCCACCATCCCCGCCACCAGCGGCGCCACGCCGAGCCAGAGGAAGCCCATCACCGCGGCGAAGAGGAGGGCGAGGCCTCGGTCGGCGGCCAGGCGAAATAGAGCGCGAGCACGACCGAGCGCAGCATGTAGATGCCGCCGAGCAGCACCCCCTTGTTCCAGCGCCCGCCGGCCCAGCCGAAGAACAGCGACCCCAGCACGTTGAAGCCGCCGATCAGCCCGAGTGCCTTGGCCGAGAGCATCGGATCCTGCCCGCAGAGCACGAGGTAGGAGGGCAGATGGGTGGTCAGGAACACGAGCTGCAGGCCGCAGACGAAATAGGCCGCGGTCATGACGAGGAAGGGCGTGTGCGTCATGCAGCGCTTCAGCGCCACGCCGATGCGCGGCGATTCGCCCCGGGCCAGCGGCGGCGCCGGCACGCGGTCCACCCGCCCCGCCACCCAGGCCGCGGGCAGCATGGCGAGGCCGAGGAGCAGGAAGCCCCAGACGCCCACGCGCCAGTCCCAGGCCTCGATCAGCACCTGCCCGATCGGCGCCGCGACCAGCGCCCCCGCCGAGCCCGCCGCCGAGACCATGCCGAGCGCCGTCGAGCGCAGCGCCGCGGGCACCGGCCGGGAGGCGACGGAGAGCGCCATGCCCGAGCCCGTGCAGGCGAGCGCGAGCCCGATCAGCAGCCCCGCGCCCAGCAGCAGCGAGAGCGCCCCCTGCGCCAGCGCCATGACCGCGAGCCCGCCGAGATAGGCGAGGACGCCCGTCATCAGCACCGGGCGGAACCCCCAGCGCGCGGCGGCCGCCCCCGCGAAGGGCTGGAGCACCCCCCAGGCGAGGTTCTGGATGGCGATGGCGAAGGTGAACTCCGCCACCGCGATGCCGATCTCCCGCGTCGCCGGGGCCATGAACAGGCCGAGGCTCTGCCTGAGCCCCATGGCGAGGGAGAGCATGACCGAGGCGCCGATCAGCATCGGCAGGCCGGAACGCAGCGCGGGGCTCATGGCGGGAAGCCTCGCGCGCGGGCGGCCGCGGCGTCGAGGCATTTGCGCATGCGCCGCGCGCGCGGGGCCATGCGCCGGGGGCGGACCGGCCGCGGCCCTACGCGAAGCGCGCCAGCACCACGAGCGCCACGGCCATCTGCACCAGGTTGACCCGCACCGAGAGCCCGTGCAGGCGGTCGAACGCCGCCCTCGCCGCGGCATCGCCCGCCTGCGCCGCATCCGACAGCGCGTTGATGCGCGGCATCAGCGACTGCCTGAGCCACGCCGTCACCGCCGCGACCGCCGCCAGCGCCAGCGCGTCCGGCACGCGGATCGGCAGCAGCGCGAAGGCCGCCGCCGCCGCGGTGCCCAGCACCCAGAGGTAGTAGAGGGGGAAAATCCCGCGGATGAAGCGCCCGGCCCATTCGGGCGGCAGGCGGGCGAAGGCCACGGGCGCGACGCAGGCGGCGAAGAAGGCCATGCCTCCGAACAGCATGGCGGCCGAGACCAGGGCGATGGCGGCGAGCGGGCTCATGCACCGGCAGGTGGCCCCCGCGCCTCCCGGGCGCAAGCCTCAGCCCGGCGGCAGCGGGAAGCGGTCGAGACAGGGCTGGTGGTCGGGCTCCACCCGGATGTCGAGCGAGGCGAGCACCCGCACCACCGCGCAGTAGAAGGCGATGACGAGCACCAGGTCCACCAGCCGCTCGGCGTCCAGATGCGCGCGCAGCCGCTCGAAGGTCGCCGCGCTCACGCCGCCCGCATACCCCTCCCGCGCCGCCTGCAGCACGAGGCGCGCGAGCGGCTCGAGCGCGCTTCCGCGCCCCTCGGTCTCGGCGATCAGGGCGTGGATGTCGGCCTCGCTCACGCCGAAGTCGAAGCCGATCCTGACATGGTGCGACCACTCATAGGGCGAGCGCGCGAGCCAACCCACCTGCAGGATGGCGAGTTCGCGCAGCCGGGGATCGAGCCGCGAGCCGTGGCGGATGAACTGGCCGAGGCCCGAGAAGGCCCGCGCCGCGCCAGGGCTGTTGGCCAGCGCCCGGTGCAGCGCGATGTTGCGCCTGAGGAGGTCGCGCTCGGCCTCTGGCAGCCTCGCGGCGGTCATCTCCGGTACGCGCGCCATGCGGTCTTCCCCCCCGGCTCCACGGGGAAAGGCTACACCCGCCGGCTGCCGTGCGAAGCCCCCGGCCGGAGCTCGAGCACGCGCATCAGCGCCGCGCGGTCCGGCACGTCCACGCGCCGGCCGTGCAGCCGCAGGAGCCCCGCCGCCTCCAGCCCGTGCAGGGCGCGCGAGAGGCTCTCGGGCGTCATGCCGAGGCGCGCGGCGATCGCCCCGCGCGGCTCGGGGATCTCGACCGCCCCGCGCTGGGCGCCGAGGCGGCGGAGCAGGAAGCGCGCGGCGCGCTGCGTCGCGTCCCGCGTCTTGAGGTCCACCACCTGGTCGATGAGCAGCCGCCACTGCCGCGCCATCTGCTCGAGCGCGGCGAGCATCAGCCCGGCATCGGCCGCCGCCGCCGCCCGCAGCGCCTCGGCCGGGATCGCCATCAGCCGGCAGGGCGCGAGCGCGGCGGCGGAGACCGGATGCGGCGTCCTGAGCAGCACGGCGGCGATGGGAAAGGCCTCCCCGGCGGCGAGGATCTCGACCATGGTCGGCGCGCCGCCCGCCTCGGCCGTGCTCAGCCCGACCGAGCCCTGCAGCAGGATGTAGAGGCGGTCGGCCGGCGCGTCCTGGGCGAGGATCCGCGCCCCGCGCGGCAGCGTCAGCGCATGGGCCTCCGCGAGCAGGCGCGCGCGTGTCTCGGGGGCTGCCGCGGACAGCAGCTGGCCCGTCACCTTCACGCCGTCCGGCGTGCGCATCGCCGGCATGGGACAGGCTTCCACATGCGGGCGATCCTCGCAGCGCGCCGACGCCGGCGGGTTGATCCATGTCAACGGCCGGACGGCGCGCCCGCGCGACCCGTCAGCCCTTCACGGCGTAGCCTTCCTCCTCCACCGCCATCGAGACGACGTGGCGCGGCAGCAGGGTTTCGGCCTTCACCGTGCCCTGCTCGAGGTCCACCTCCACCCGGGCGTCGGGATCCCTCGCCTGGATCGCCGCGGTCACCGCCTTGACGCAATGGCCGCAGGACATGCCCTCCACCTTCAGCGTGATGGTCGGGCCTTGGCTCGTCGTCATCGTCTCACTCCTGTCGCGCGAGGTCGTCGAGGATGGGGCAGTCGGGGCGGTCGTCCCCGTGGCAATGGGCGGCGAGGTGCCTGAGGCTTGCCGCCATGCGGCGCAGAGAGTTTGCCTTGGCCTCGAGCGCCGCGACATGCGCCAGCGCAAGGCGCTTCACCTCGGCGCTGGCGCGGCCGCGATCCTGCCAGAGCGCGAGCAGCCGCCTGATGTCTCCGAGCGGGAAGCCGAGGTCGCGGGCATGGCGGATGAAGCGCAGCACCGCCACCTCGCGCTCGCCGTAGACGCGGTAGCCGTTCGCCGCGCGCGCGGCGGAGATCAGGCCGACCGCCTCGTAGTGCCGGATCATCTTGGCCGAGACGCCGGAGGCCGCGGCCGCCTCGCCGATGTTCACCGCACCCCCCCCGCCGGCCGCCAGCGCGCGAGCAGCAGCGCGCTGGTGAGCACACTCACCGAGGAGGCCGCCATCGCCGCCCCCGCCACCACCGGGGAGAGCAGGCCGAGCGCTGCGAGCGGCAGGCCGACCACGTTGTAGCCGAAGGCCCAGGCGAGGTTCTGGCGGATCTTGCCGCGGGTGCGGCGCGCCACCTCGAGCGCCGCGGGCACCAGCGCCGGGTCCCCGCGCAGCAGCGTGATGCCGGCGGCGGCGATCGCCACATCCGTGCCCGTCCCCATGGCGATGCCGAGATCGGCCTCCGCCAGCGCCGGCGCGTCATTGATCCCGTCGCCGACCATGGCGACGCGCTGGCCCTGGCGCCGCCACGCGACCACGCGCGCGACCTTGTCCTCGGGCAGGAGGCCGGCGGCCACCTCCTCGACGCCGAGGCGGCGGGCGAGCGCCGCGGCCGCGGCCGGGTGGTCGCCGCTCAGCATCGCCGTGCGCACGCCCATCGCGCGCAGCGCCGCGATCGCCGCCGCCGCGCCGGGCTTCTCCGCATCCTCGAAGGCGAGCAGGGCGAGGACCCGCCCCTGCCCGATCAGCCAGGCGAGGCTGCGGCCCTCCGCCGCCTCGGCCTCCGCCGCCGCGGCGAGGGCGCCGGGCGCCGCCCCCCGCTCCTCGAGCAGCCGCGGGCTGCCGAGCGCGACCCGCCTTCCGGCGACGACGCCCTCCACGCCGCGCCCGGGCAGGGCGCGGAAGTCCTCGGCCGGCGCGGCCGGGCCATGGGCGGCGAGCACGGCGCGGGCGAGCGGGTGCTCGCTGCCCGCCTGCAGCGCGGCGGCAAGGGCGAGCGCCTCCGCCTCCGCCACCCCCGGGGCCGGGTGGAGGGCGGCAAGGCGCGGCCTGCCCTCGGTCAGGGTGCCGGTCTTGTCGAAGGCGACGAGGGTGATCTCCCGCGCGCGCTCGATCGCCTCGACGTCGCGGATCAGGATGCCGGCGCGCGCCGCCGCGCCGGTGCCGGCCATGATCGCCGCCGGTGTGGCGAGGCCGAGCGCGCAGGGGCAGGCGATCACGAGCACCGAGACGGCGGTGATCACCGCCGTCTCGACCTCCGCGCCGGCCACGAGCCAGCCCGCCAGCGTCAGCGCCGCGATCGCCAGCACGACCGGCACGAAGACCGCGCTGACGCGGTCCACGAGGCGCTGCACCGGCGCGCGCGAGGCCTCTGCGGCGGCGACCAGGGCGGCGACGCGGGCCAGCACCGTCTCGCCCCCCACCGCGCGCACCTCGATGACGAGCCTGCCGTCGAGGGCGACGGTGCCGGTCGCCACCGTCCCGCCCGGCTCCTTCTCGACCGGGCGGCTCTCTCCGGTCAGGGCGCTCTCGTCCACGCCGGCGCGGCCCTCGCGCACCACGCCGTCGGCGGGGATGCGCTCCCCGGGGCGGACCACCACGAGATCGCCGGGGAGGAGGGCGGCGACCGGCACCTCGGCCTCGGCCCCGGCCTCGAGCCGGCGGGCGGTGCGCGGGGCGAGGCCGAGCAGGGCGCGGATCGCCGCCCCGGTCGCGCGCTTGGCCCGCGCCTCCAGCCACTTGCCGAGGAGGACGAAGAAGACGACCACCGCCGCCGCCTCGAAGTAGAGGTGATGCGCATGCGCGGCGCCATGACGCAGCAGCAGGTAGAGCGAGAGCCCCCAGGCCGCGCCGGTGCCGAGCGCCACGAGCTGGTCCATGTTGCCCGCACCCGCCCTGAGCGCCGCCCAGCCGGCGCGCCAGAAGCGGCCGCCGAGCCAAAAGGTGACCGGCGTCGAGAGGGCGAGCTGCCACCAGCCCCCCGGCATCCAGTCCTGGCCCAAGGCCATGCCGAGCATGCCGAGGAGGAAGGGCGCGGTCAGCAGCGCGGCCAGGATCAGGTCCCGCCTCTCGCGCGCCGCGCCCGGGTCGGCCGCCTCCGTCGCCTCGGCGCCAAGCAGGCGGTAGCCCGCGCGCGCGACCGCGGCGCCGAGGGCGGCCTCCTCGGTGCCGGCCACGGCGCGCACATGCGCCCGTTCGGTGGCGAGGTTCACCCGCGCCTCCAGCACGCCCGGCACGGCGCAGAGGGCGCGCTCGACCCGCGCCACGCAGGAGGCGCAGGTCATGCCCCCGATGGCGAGGTCGAAGCTCGTCTCGGGCACGCGGTAGCCGGCGCGGGCGACGGCGGCGGCGAGTTCGGCCGCCGTCGCGGTGCCGCGCACCTCCGCCTGGCCCGAGGCGGGGTTCACCTCGGCCCCCGTGACGCCGGGCACGGCGAGCAGCGCGCGGCGCACGCGCTCGGCGCAGGCGGCGCAGGTCATGCCCTCGACGGGCAGGAAGCGGCGCGGGGCGGCGAGCGGGGCTTCGGGCATGGGCACCTCCACGGCCGCGCATGTGGCGCTTCCCATGATGGGAAGGTCAAGGGCGGCGCGATTGACACCGCCCGCGCGCCCGCCGAGATGCAGCCCGTCATGCTGCATCGCACCCTGCCGCTGCTGGCCGCCCTCCTCGCCGCCCCGCCGGCCTTCGCCCAGGGGGAGCCGTTCCGCATCCTCAATGCGTCCGCCGCGCCGGCGACGGAACTCTATGTCGTGCGCAGCGGGACCGAGGCCTGGGGCGGGAACCTGCTCAACCGGGGCCCGCTCGCCCCCGGCGCGCAGTTCGGCCTGCGCGCGCCGGAGGGCGCGGGCTGCCTGTTCGACATCCGCATCGTCCTGCAGACGGGCCAGGAGGCGCTGCGCCGGGGGGTGGATGTGTGCAAGGCGCGGACCGTGCCGATGGCGGGCGAGTTCCGCACGCCGCCCCCGCCCGCGGCGACCCCGCCCCAGGTCGGCGGCGGCGACCGGCTGATTCCGGCCATCCCCGCCACGCCGCGCTGATCCGGCGCGCCCGGCGGGGGGGGACACCGCCGCCCGCGGGCGATTGACGCCGCCCCCCGGTCTTCCGACATGGTGGGGGCATGAAGAGGCTCCTCGCCCTCGCGCCGCTGATGCTGGCCCTGGCCGCGCCGCCCGCCGAGGCGCAGGGGGAGCCCTTCCGCGTCGTCAACCGCACCCCGTCCGCGGCCACCGCGCTGCACGCGGTGCGCAGCGGCCGGCCGGACTGGGGGGGCAACCTGCTCAACCGCGGCCCGCTCGCCCCCGGCGCGCAGTTCGCCCTGCGCCCCGCGGCCGGCGCGGGCTGCGCCTTCGACATCCGCCTCGTGCTGGAGTCGGGGGAGGAGGTGGTGCGGCGCAACGCCGACATCTGCCGGGAACGGACGGTGGTCATGGCGCTCGCGCCGCAGGCCGAGGCGCCGCAGGGCGCCGCGCCCGGCGCCGGCCTCCCGCGCGAGAAGCCCCCGGCGCTTGCCGCCGCGCCCGGCGCCGGCGCGCCGCGGCCGGACGCCCCGCGCGCCGCGCGGCCCAATCCGCGCGCCCAGGCCTCCTCCGGCACCGGCTTCGTCGTGGCGCCCGAGCACGTCCTGACCAACCACCACGTCATCGAGGGCTGCGCGCGGATCTTCGTGCGCACCGCCGACAATCGCACCCTGCCGGTGACGGACCGCCCCGCCGCCGATGCCGAGCGCGACCTCGCGCTGCTGCGCGTGCGCGGCAATCCGGGGCCGCCGCTTGCCTTCCGCGCCAATCCGGTGCGCCGGGGCGAAGGTGTCGTGACCTACGGCTTCCCGCTCGCGGGGCTGCTCTCCTCCGGGCCGACGCTGACGACGGGGGAGGTCAGCGCGCTGGCCGGCCTCGGCGACAACCAGCAGCAGTTCCAGATCAGCGCGCCCGTGCAGCAGGGCAATTCGGGCGGGCCGCTGCTCGACCGCCAGGGCAATGTCATCGGCGTCATCGTCTCCAAGCTGAATGCCGCGCGCATCGCGCAGCGCACCGGGGACATTCCGCAGAACGTGAACTTCGCGGTGAAGGGCAGCGAGGCGGTGGACTTCCTGCGCCGCCAGGGCATCACCCCCGTGCTGCGCGAGAGCCCGCGCGGCGAGCGCCCGGCCGACGAGGTCGGCGAACTCGCCCACCCCTCCACCGTCTTCATCCGCTGCGAGCGCTGACCGCCGCCCGCCCCCCTCAGGCGTCCGAGAGCCGCCGCGCCGCCGCGGCATGCTCGGCGAGGTGCGGCCCGGCGGCGCGCTCCTCGAGATGGGCGGCGAAGGCGGAGAAGGACTGCCGCGCGGCCGCGGGCGCGAGCGCGCCGGTCGCCTGCCAGTAGCGCAGCAGCAGGAGCCAGGTGGCGGCGAGGTCGGTCTCGCAATAGCCCGCGACCTCCGCCCCGCGGCCGGCGCGCATGGCGGGTTCCACCGCCGCGCCGTCCATCCCCGCCTTGGCGGTCAGGCCGATCAGCGCCGAGGCCTCGGCCAGCGAGGGCATGGGCGAGGCGCGGAAGCCCGAGAGCCGGTCGGCGAGGTCGAGGTGGTCGCGGCCGTAGCGGTAGCCGTAGTCGCGCCCGTTGCCACCATGGAGCGAGGGCATCGGCACGCCGGTGGCGATGGCGCGGTAGCGCAGCACCGGCAGGTCGAAGCCCGCGCTGTTGAAGCCGGCGAGCATCGGCGCCGGGCGCTGCGCGAGGGTCCGCTCGAAGAGGAGGAGGATCTCGGCCTCCGCCGTCTCCCCGACATGGCGGGAGGCCATGCGCCGCACGCGCCAGGGCTCCGCCGCGCCGTCGCGCTCGGCGATGAGCAGCGCGAGAGAGGCGATGGCGTGCAGCACCGGCTTGAGGAAGGCGGCGGCGGCGTCCTCGCCCTCGCGCGCGTAGCGGGCGCCGAGGCGGGCGCGCAGCGCGGGCTCCGCCAGCCCCTCCGCCGCCGCGCCGAGCAGGGCGCGGCCGGCGGCGAGGTCGGGGATGGTCTCGATGTCGAAGACGACGACTCGCTCCATGGCGGGGATGCTGCGCCGCTCAGCGCGGGCGGCGCAACAGCAGCGCGGCGAGCAGCGCGCAGAGCAGCGCGAGCGCCGCCCAGAAGCCGGCGAGCGCGGGCGTGGGGCCGAAGGCATCCACGGCGAGGCCGGTGAGCAGCGGCGGGAGGCAGAAGCCGGCATGGGCGACGAGGAACACGCCTGCCGCCGCGCGTGCGCGGTCGTGTCCCGAGGCCGCCTCGGAGGCCGCCGCCAGCGCGCCGACATAGAGGAAGCCGTAGGCCGCGCTGCCGACCAGCGCCCCGCCCGCGAGCAGCAGCACGAGCGAGGCCTCGAGCGTGCCGAGGATGAGGAGGCCCGCCCCCGCCACCAGCACGGGCAGCCCCGTGAGCGAAAGGCGCCGCGCCGGCAGCCGCCCGATCGCCTGCTGCACGGCGGTGCCGGCGAGGATCATGAAGCACACCGCGAGCGGGCCGAGCCGCGGATGGCCCGCCGCCGCCAGCGCGCTCGGCACCGCGGTGATGGCCACCCCCGTCACGCCCCAGGCGGCGAACATGCCGAAGGAGGAGGCGACGGTCCCGCGCGGGAAGGCCGGCACGCGCAGCCAGGCCACGCGCTCGGGCGGGCGGCGGTCGGGCAGGCGCGCCACCACGGGGATGAGCAGCGCCACGGCGGCGATGTGCAGCCAGAAGGTGAGCGGCGGCTCGGCCTCGCCGAGCAGCCAGATCGCGAGCAGCGTGGCGAGCCCGCCCGCGCCGTAGGAGCCGGCCGTGCCGAAGGCCATGACGCGCGCCGCGCGCCGCCCCGCCTCGGGCCCGCCGGCGAGTTCCGCCGCCCAGGCCGTGGCCCCGCCGGCGACGAGGCCGATGGCAAGCCCCTGCAGCGCGCGCGCCACCGCCAGCGCGGCGAGCCCGGGCGCGAGGATGAGCGCGAGCGTGGACAGGCCCGCCAGGATGAGCCCCGCCAGCACGCAGGGCCGGCGCCCAATGCGGTCCGAGAGGCCGCCGAGCAGCGGCGCGGTCGCGATCAGCGTCGCCGCATAGGCGATGAAGGCGAGCGCGAGCCCGCCCGCCCCGCCGCCGTCCCGCTCGGCATAGGCGGTGAAGAGGGGCATGGCGAGGGTGGTCGAGAAGCCGATCGCGAAGACGGCGCCGCCGATGGCGGCGACGCCGCGCGGGGCCTCGCTCACGCCGCCGCCCGGAGGAAGTCCGCGCAGCGCTCGGCGACCAGCATCACCGCCGGCTGGATGTTCGGCGTCGGGATCAGCGGGAAGGCCGAGGCATCGGCGACGCGCAGGCCCGCGACCCCGCGCACCCGCAGCTCGGGGTCGAGCACTGCCATCGGGTCGGTCCCCATCCGCGCCGTGCCGCAGGGGTGGAAGACGGTGCTGGCGGTGGCGCGGATGTTCTCGAGGATCGCCTCGTCGGTCGTGGCCGCCGGCCCCGGGCGCAGCTCCTCCTCGATCAGCGCGGCAAGCGGCGCCTGCGCGGCGATCCGCCGCCCGAGCCGCGCCGCGCCGAGCATGAGGCGGATGTCGTTCGGGTGCTCGAGGTAGTTGGCGCGGATGCCGGGCTTGTCCGCCACGCGCGGGGACTTGAGGAAGACCTCGCCCCGGCTGTCCGGGCGGCAGACGCCGTAGTTGAACATGAAGCCGGGGAAGTCGTGCAGGCCCTGCTCATAGGCGAAGGTCGAGAAGTTGACGAAGAGGAACTGGACCTCCGCCTCCTCCGCCCCCGGGCTCACGCGCGCGAAGGCGTTGGCCTCGCCCGCGCCGATCGCGAGCGGCCCCGAGCGCGAGAGCAGGTAGTCGAGGCCCATCCTCGCCTTGCGCAGCGGGGAGAGCATGATCTCGTTCAGCGTGCCGCAGGGCCGCGCGCGGAAGATGAACTTCGCGATCAGGTGGTCCTGCAGGTTGCGCCCCACGCCCGGGCTGTGGTGCACGACCGGGATGCCGAGCGCCATGAGCGCCGCCCCGTCCCCGATGCCCGAGAGCATGAGCAGCTTCGGCGTCTCGATCGCGCCGGCCGAGCAGACGATCTCGCGCGCCGCGCGGAAGGTGACGGGCCGGCCGTCGCGCAGCGCCTCGACCGCGACCGCGCGGCCGTCCTCGACGACGATGCGGGTGGCGAGCACGCCGGTCTCGACACGCAGGTTGGGCCGCCGCATGGCCGGGCGGAGGTATTCGCGGGCGGTGGAGGACCGCCGCCCGCCATTGACGTTGAGCTGCACCGGCCCCGCCCCGTCGATCGGGCTGCCGTCGTTCCAGTCGCGGTTGCGCGGCAGGCCGGCGGCGAGGCAGGCCTCGACGAAGGCGGCGGCGGCGGGGGCGAGTTTCCGCGGCTCCCGCACATGGATCGCGCCGGCGCTGCCGCGGGCGGGGTCCGGGGCGCCGTCCCAGTGCTCGATGCGGCGGAAGACGGGCTCGACATCGCGCCAGGCCCAGCCCGTCGCGCCCGCCTGCGCCCAGCGGTCGTAGTCGTGCGGCGAGCCGCGCAGGAACACGAGGCCGTTGACGCTGCCCGAGCCGCCGAGGACCCGACCGCGCGGCCAGTGGATGCGGCGGCCCCGCAGGCCGGGCTCGGGCTCCGTCTCGTAGCGCCAGTCGTACTTCCCGCTGCCGTAGAGCCTCGCGTAGCCGGCGGGCAGCGAGATCCAGATGTCGCGGTCGGGCGGGCCGGCCTCGAGCAGCAGGACGCGGCGACCGGGATCCTCCGACAGGCGCGCGGCGAGGATGCAGCCGGCGGAGCCGCCGCCGACCACGATCACGTCCGCGGTCTCGGGCGCGCTCACTCCTCGAGCCGGAGGTTGGTGCGCGCGACATGGTCGCGCCAGCGGCCCTGCTCGGCGGCGAAATAGGCCCGCGTCGCCTCGGGGCTGTTCTCGCCCTCCCACGGGTCCATGGCGGCCATGAGGAAGCGTTCGCGCAGCTGCGTATCGGCGAGCGCGCTGCGGATCGCCCCGTTCAGCCGCGCCGTCACCGCCGCCGGCATGCCGGGCGGGCCGACGATCGCATACCAGTTGACGAGGTCGAAGCCCTCCACCCCGCTTTCGGCAAGCGTCGGGATCTCGGGGAAGGAGGGGGAGCGCCGCGCCGAGGTGACGGCGAGACCGCGCAGACGCCCGCCGCGGATCTGCGCCGCGGCCGAGGCGAGCGCCGCCGTGCCCCAGGCGGTCTCCCCGCGCGCGATGCTCTCGACCATCAGCCCGCCGGAGCGGTAGGGGACATTCGGGAAGCGCCCGCCGCGGCCGAGGCTGTCGACGAGGAGTTCGGCCGCGAAATGCGTCGCATTGGCGACGCCCGAGGTGGCGAAGGGCAGGCTCTCGGGCTCGGCGCTGCGCAGCAGGGCGACCAGCTCCTGCGCCGTGCGGGCCGGGAAGTCGGGCCGCGTCACGACGACATAGGGCGTGGTGCCGACCATGGCGACATGGGTGAAGTCGGCGACCGGATCGTAGGGCGTGCCGCGCCGGACCGCGTGCGGCAGCAGCGCATGGGAGGAGCTTTCCACCAGCATCAGCAGGTGCCCGTCGGCCGGCTGGCGGCGGACCCAGTCGGAGGCGACGCGCCCGGCGGCGCCGGGGCGGTTCTCCACCACCACCCGCGCCTCGGGGCCGAGGAAGCCCTGCATGCGGTCGCCGACGAGGCGCGCCGAGATGTCGGTGGACCCGCCCGGCGCATAGCCGCTGACGAGGGTGATGGCGCGGTTCGGGAAGCCCTGCGCGCGCGCGGCCACCGGCAGCGCGAGGAGGGGGGCGGCAAGCAGGCTGCGGCGGTTCATGCGAGCGGTTTCCGGGACGGTTCCTCTCCATCCGCGAGAGAAGCGCCGAACGCGCGGCGGGACAAGGCCCTCAGCCCGCGAGCGCGCGCGCGAAGACGGCCGCGTCCACATTGCCGCCGCTGACCACGACGGCGAGGACGCCGCCCCGCGCCCCCACCTTGCCCGCCAGCACCGCCGCGAGCGCGACCGCCCCGCCCGGCTCGACCACGATCTTGAGGTGCTCGAAGGCGAAGCGCATGGCGCGGAACACCTCGGCCTCGGTCACCGCCACGCCGCCGGCGAGGTGGCGATGGTTGATCGCGAAGGTCAGCGCGCCCGGCTGGCGGGAGAGCAGCGCGTCGCAAAGGCCGCTGCCCGGCGCCGCGACCGGCAGGCGGCGCCCGGCCTCGAGGGAGCGGCGCGTATCGTCCCAGCCCTCGGGCTCGACCGCCCACACTTCGGCATGCGGGGCCATCTGTTCGAGGACGAGCACGCAACCGGCGGTGAGCCCCCCGCCGCCGGTGCAGATGGCGACCGCATCCGGCACGAGCCCGAGCGCCGCCATGTCCTCGAGCATCTCGAGGGCGACGGTGCCCTGGCCGGCGATCACGTCCGGGTGGTCGAAGGGGGGGATGACGGTGGCACCGCGCTCGGCCGCCAGCACCTCGGCGAGCGCCTCGCGGTCGACTCCGTGGCGGTCGAAGGGCACGATCTCCGCCCCCCAGCGGCGGGTCGCCTCGACCTTGATGGCCGGCGCATCGGCGGGCATGGCGATGGTGGCGCGCATGCCGAGCATCCGTGCCGCCGCCGCGCAGGCCTGGCCGTGGTTGCCCGAGGAATGGGTGACGATGCCGCCGCGCCGTGCCTCCGGCGCCAGCAGCAGCGCCGCGTTCAGCGCGCCGCGCAGCTTGAAGGAGCCGGTGCGCTGCAGCGCCTCCGGCTTCACCACCACCCGCGCGCCGGCGATCTCGTCGAGCAGCGGATGGCGCAGCAGCGGCGTGCGCAGGACGCGCCCGGCCAGCCGCGCGGCGGCGGCGCGGACATCCTCGAGGATCGGCAGCGTGTCGCTCATGCCGCGAGCCCCCGCGCGAAGCGCCGCGGATCGCACAGCGCGGCCGCCGGCGCGCGTTCGCCCGGATCCTCCCCGGCCACCGGCGCGGCGAGGAGCCGGCCCGCCGCGGGCGCCGTCCGGATGCCGCAGCCGCCCTGTCCGACCATCCAGAAGAAGCCCTTCTCGGCGCCCGCGCCGATCGCGAGGCGGCGGTCCGGCGTGAAGCTGCGCCGCCCGGCCCAGCGGTGCTCGACGCGCGTGACCGGGATGTCGAGCGCCTGCCGCATGCGGTCGAGCGCGAGCGCGATGTCGTACTCCTCGGGCTGGGCGTCGCAGGGTTGGCTGTCGGTCTCATCCGCCGGGCTGACCATCAGCTTCCGCCGCGCCTTCGGGCGCAGATACCAAGCCTGGGCGGCATGGCCGGGCCGCAGCGCCGGCACCTTGGCGCGCACGGCCTCAAGGTCGATCTCGCGGATGCCCTCGCCTTCGCCGATCATCGCGCCGAGCGTTGCGACCTGCACGGGCGGGGCGAGATGGACGACGGGCCGCGGGCGCATCAGGGCCGCCGCGGCGAATCCGGGCGGGGGGGCCGCGAAGAAGGCGCGCGAGGCGGCGGTGAGCAGGCGGGCATCGGGGCTGCCGTAGTTGCGGATCCAGATCGCGGCGGAGCGGTCGGTGGCATGGTAGCCTGGGCTCTCCTCCGCTGCGAGGATCGCGACGCGGCGGCTGGCGGCGAGGTGCGCGGCGGCGGTCGCGCCGGCGATGCCGGCGCCGATGAAAAGGGCGTCGAAGGCGTGCTGGTCCATGGCCGCCGAGCCTGCGCCGCCCGCGGCGCCGCGGCAAGCCTGCGCGCTTAAGGGTCGTAAGGAGGTTGCCACGCGCGTTTTTCCACGCCTAACCTTCCGGCCACCGACAAGCGGGCCTGCGGTGGAGGCCCGCCCCGGGGAGAGAACGGAAGGGAAAGCATGTCCAAGCACGGGATCACCCGGCGCCATGTGCTGCGCAACGGGGCTGGAGTTCTGGCGGCGACCGCGGTCGGCGCGCCCATGGTGCACGCCCAGGGCACCGGCGGCAGTCTGCGCTGCGGCTTCTGGGACCATTGGGTGCCGGTCGGCAACAACGCGATACGCGAACTCTGCGCCGAATGGGGCCAGAAGAACCGCGTCAACGTCCAGGTGGACTTCATCACCTCGGTCGGCAACCAGAACCTGCTGACCATCGCGGCGCAGGCGCAGTCGCGCTCGGGCCACGACATCCTCGCCTTCCCGACCTGGGAGCCGGCGTCCAAGGCCGACCTGCTCGAGCCCGTGGATGACGTGATGGGCCGGCTGATCCAGAAATACGGGCCGGTGAACGCGGCGGCCGAGTATCTCGGCAAGATCCGCGGCAAGTGGGTGGCGGTGCCGGCGGTCTCGGGCACGCAGTTCAAGCCCGCCTGCGTGCGCTTCGACCTCCTGCAGCAGCATGCGGGCATCGACATCCGCGCCATGTGGCCGGCGAGCGATACGCGGGGGCCCGGCGCCGACAGCTGGAACTGGGACACCTTCCTGACGGCGGCCGAGAAGTGCCACGCCGCCGGCCATCCCTTCGGCCTGCCCATGGGCTCCTTCACCGACGCGGTGGACTGGGTGGGCGCCTGCTTCGCCTCCTTCGGCGCCTCGGTGATGGATGCGCGCGGCAATGTCACGGTGCGCGGCAACGCCAAGCTGCGTCAGGCGGTCGAATACGTGGTGCGGCTGTCGCGCTTCCTGCCCGACGACGTCTGGGCCTGGGACGACGCCTCCAACAACCGCGCGCTGATCTCGGGCCGTTCGGCGCTGATCTTCAACCCGCCCTCGGCCTGGGCGGTGGCCAAGCGCGACAACCCGCAGGTGGCCGAAAAGTGCTGGACGGTCCCGCCGCCGTCCGGGCCGGAGGGCCGATTCACGCCCTATCTGCCCTATTTCTGGGGCATCTGGTCCTTCAGCCGCGCCAAGCCCGCGGCCAAGGCGCTGCTCGAGTTCCTGAGCGAGCGCACCAGCGCCGAGAAGCAGACCACGACCAGCAACGGCTACGACATCCCGCCCTTCACGAGCATGAGCGACTTCGCGGTGTGGGCGAATGAGGGGCCGCCGACCGGGACCATCTACAACTACCCGATCAAGCCGCACCACAACGCCACCGCCTCCATCGCCTTCGCTCCGGCGCCGGCGGAGTTCGCGGTGCAGGCGTACCAGCAGGGCCTCAACACCAAGACCATCGCCCGCATCGCCCAGGCCGGCGAGACGGTGGACCAGGCGCTCGGCTGGCTCGAGCGGGAACTGACCAACATCCGCCGCGGCGGCTGAGCGCCGCGGAATCGGGGCGGGCGGTCCGCCGGGCCGCCCGCCCGCGCGTCATCGGGAGGGGAGACGAGAATGGCAGCGGACGGCAGCCTGGCCGTGGCCGGTAGCGCCGAAGCGGTGGGCGGGCGCCCGAATTCCCTGCAGCGCTTCGCGCGGCGGCGCTCGACCATCGCCTTCGTCATGACCGTGCCGCTGCTTGCCGTGATCATCGGGCTGGTCGCCTATCCGGCGCTGTTCGGCATCTACCTGTCGATGCTGAACCGGCGCATGACGGAATTCGTCGGCACCTTCAACTACGAGCTGCTGATCGAGAGCGAGACCTTCTGGAACGTCTTCTTCCAGTCCTGCTTCTTCGCCATCACGGCGGTGCTGCTGAAGGCGCTGATCGGCTTCTGGCTCGCGCACATGCTGCACCACATCCCCAACAACAGGCAGCGCAAGTGGCGCGGCATGCTGCTGGTGCCCTGGGTCATCCCGCCGGCGCTGTCCACCCTCGGCTGGTGGTGGATGTTCGACCCCTCCTACTCCTCGATCAACTGGCTGCTGTCCATCCTCTCGGTGCCCGAGGTGCCGTGGCTCGGGCACCACTGGTGGGCGCGCATCGCCATCATCATGGTCAATGTCTGGATCGGCGCGCCCTTCTTCATGATCATGTATCTCGCGGCGCTGAAATCGGTGCCCGAGCAGCTCTACGAGGCGGCGGCGATCGACGGCGCCACCTCCTGGCAGAGGCTGCGCTACGTGACGCTGCCGATGATGGCCAACATCATCTCCATCACCGTGCTGTTCAGCCTGATCGTCACCTTCGCGAACTACGACATCGTTCGCGTGCTGACCAATGGCGGGCCGCGCGACCTCACGCATGTCTTCGCCTCCTACGCCTTCCAGGTCGGGATCCTTTCGGGCAACATCCCGCGCGGCGCGGCGGTGTCGCTCTTCATGTTCCCCTTCCTCGCGGTCTGCGCCTTCTTCGTCCTGCGCGGCGTGGTCCGGCGCAACAAGGAACAGATGTGATGTCCGCCACCACCGCGAACCGCACCCTGCCCGGCATCTACCACAGGGCCGGAAGCCTGAGGGCCGAGCGCCGCTGGGCGCTCTGGACCTCCTACGCCTCGCTGATCCTCGCCGCGATCATCTTCCTCGCGCCCCCCTTCTACATGCTGGTCACGAGCCTCAAGACCAGCGGCGAGATCGCGGGCATGGCCGGCAACCCCTGGATCGTGCGCGAGCCGACGCTCGAGAACTACCTCGCCATCATCGACAACCCGCTGTTCCGCACCTTCATGCTGAACAGCCTGATCATCACCGCCTGCGTGGTGGCGATCACGATGGTGATCTCGATCCTCGCCGCCTTCGCCCTGGCCCGGATGCGCTTCTGGGGCAGCCAGGTGCTGGCCACCGGCGTGTTCCTCACCTACCTCGTGCCGGACACGCTGCTGTTCATCCCCCTCTACCAGATCGTGGGCGGGCTCGGGCTGCTGAACTCCATCTGGGGCCTGGTGCTGGTCTATCCGACGCTGACAGTGCCCTTCTGCACCTGGATCATGATCGGCTACTTCGCCTCCATCCCCAGGGAACTGGACGAGGCGGCGCTGATCGACGGCGCCACCTGGCCGCAGATGCTGCTCAAGATCTTCATCCCCGTCGCGCTGCCGGGCATCATCGCGGCGACGATCTTCGCCTTCACCGTCTCCTGGGCGGCCTTCGTCTATCCGACCGCCTTCGTCACCACGCCCGACGAGATGCCGCTGACCATCGGCGTCGTCTCCCAGCTGGTGCGGGCGGACACCTTCGCCTGGGGGCAGATCATGGCGGGGGCGCTGATGGCGGCGCTGCCGCCCGTGATCATCTACGCCTTCCTGATGGACTACTACATCGCCGGGCTGACCGCCGGCGCGACAAAGGGCTGAACACGCATGGCGCAGGTATCGCTTCGCAAGATCGTCAAGGCCTATGAAGGCGGCGTGCAGGCGGTCAAGGGGATCGATCTCGAGATCGACGACCACGAGTTCGTCGTCCTGGTCGGCCCCTCGGGCTGCGGCAAGTCCACCACGCTGCGCATGATCGCCGGGCTCGAGGAGATCACGGGCGGGGAGATCGCGATCGGCGGCACGGTCGTCAATGACATCCCGCCGCGCGACCGGGACATCGCCATGGTGTTCCAGAACTACGCGCTCTACCCGCACATGAGCGTCTACGAGAACATGGCCTTCGGCCTCACGCTCCGGAAGTTCCCGAAGGCCGAGATCGACCAGCGGGTGAAGAAGGCGGCGGCCATCCTCGACATCACCCCGCTGCTCGACCGCAAGCCGAAGGCGCTGTCGGGCGGGCAGCGCCAGCGCGTCGCCATGGGCCGCGCCATCGTGCGCGACCCCAAGGTGTTCCTCTTCGACGAGCCGCTCTCGAACCTCGACGCCAAGCTGCGCGTGCAGATGCGGACCGAGATCAAGAAGGTGCACCAGACGGTCAAGACCACCACCATCTACGTCACCCACGACCAGGTGGAGGCGATGACGCTCGCCGACCGCGTGGTGGTGATGAACCATGGCGTCATCGAGCAGGTCGGCCCGCCGCAGGAGCTCTACCACAGCCCGGCCACGAAGTTCGTCGCCGGCTTCATCGGCAGCCCGGCGATGAACTTCATCCCCGCCCGGCTCGAGGAGGCGTCCGGCGCGCTGCGCCTGCGCCTCGCCCAGGACATCGTGCTGAACGTGCCGGAGTCGCGCACCGCCCGCTACCGCGCCCATGCCGGGCGCGATGTGCTGTTCGGCATCCGCCCCGAGCACCTGACCGACGACAAGCCGACCGACAAGGCCAACCCGGCGCCGCTCACCCTGACGCCAGAGGTCATCGAGCCCATGGGCATGGAGACGCTCGCGCATTTCCGCCTCGACGGGGCCGAGATCTCGGCCCGGCTCGATCCGGCAACACCCGCCGTGGTCGGCGTGCCGCTGCGCCTCATCGCGCATATGGACCAGATGCACCTCATCGACCCCGTCACCGACAAGGTCCTGTGAATGCGACGTCTCGAGGGAAAGTCCGCCTGGGTGACCGGGGCGGGCAGCGGCATCGGCCGCGCCATCGCCATCGCCTTCGCCGCCGAAGGGGCGAAGGTCGCCCTCACCGGCCGGCGGACCGCCCCGCTCGAGGAGACGGCGGCGATGATCGGCGCGGCGGCGGTGGTGGTGCCGGCCGACCTCACCGACGCGGGCGCGATCGCGGCGGCCTTGTCCAAGGTGGAAGCCGCGATCGGCGGGCCGGACATCCTGGTCAACAATGCCGGCGTGAACCTGCCCAAGCGCTACCTGCACCAGCTGACGCCGGAGGCCATCCGCACCCTGGTGGACGGCAACCTGACGGCGCCCTTTATGACCTCGGTCGCCGTGCTGCCGGGCATGCGCGCGCGCGGCGGCGGGCATCTCGTCCAGATCGCCTCGATGGCGGGCAAGACCGTCTCCTTCCTCTCCGGCCCCGGCTACACGGCGGCCAAGCACGGGCTGGTGGCGCTCTCCCAGGCCATCAACCAGGAGAACGGGATCCACAACATCCGCTCCTGCTGCATCTGCCCGGGCGAGGTCGCGACCGACATCCTCAAGAACCGCCCCGAACCCGTGCCGCCCGAGGAGCTCGCGCGCCTGCTCCAGCCCGAGGACATCGCGGCGATGGCGCTCTTCGCCGTGACCATGCCGCCCCGGGCCAACATCACCGAGATGCTGGTCACCCCCACCTACATGCGCCTGATCGCGCCGCAGGCGAAGAAGATCGCCGCGATGTAGTCGCCACCGCCGGCGGGGAAGCCACCCCCGCCACCTCCTGCCGCCCTCCGGCCTCGGGAGCGGACCGCCGCCCCCCCGCCCGCGCGGCGGGGGGAGGAGCAAGGGGAGAGAGAAAGGGCAGCGCCCCGTCCTCCCCGGCCTTCATCCATGGAAGTCCACGATGCCCCTCATCCCCGTCCAGCCGCTCACCGCCCTGGTGCGCGACATCTTCCTCGCCGCCGGCTGCGATGCCGCCGAAGCGGAGCGGATCGCGACGCATCTCGTCGGCGCGAACCTCGCCGGCCATGACAGCCACGGCGTGGTGCGCGTGCCGCGCTACGTCGAATGGCTCGAGGCCGGCTATGTCGTGAAGGGCCAGGAGGCCGAGATCGTCACCGACGGCGGCGCCTTCGCGCTCCTCGACGGCAAGTGGGGCTTCGGCCAGACGGTGGCGCCGCAGGCGGTCGCGCTCGGCATCGCCCGCGCGCAGGAACACGGCGTCTCGGTCATCGCGCTGCGCCATGCCGGGCATATCGGCCGCGTCGGGGACTATGCCGAACAGGCGATCGCGGCGGGCCTGATCTCCATCCACTTCGTCAATGTCGCCGGCTCGGTGCTGGTCGCGCCCTTCGGCGGCGTCGAACGGCGCTTCTCGACCAATCCGATCGCGATCGGCGTGCCCCTGCCCGGCCGTCCGCTGGTGCTCGATTTCGCCACCTCGCTGGTGGCGGAGGGCAAGGTGCTGGTCGCCTCCTCCGGCGGCAAGCCGCTGCCCGAAGGCGCGCTGATCGAGCCGGATGGGCGGCTGTCCAGCGACCCGCACACCCTCTATGGCCCCTATGAGGCGGTCGGTCCGCGCAACCCGGCCAACGGCCTGGGC
>Ga0272446_1002554_pt1 | contig 24497 bp, 21 predicted proteins | sample YNPCB0061_FD_194587 | JGI IMG/M metagenome (GOLD analysis project Ga0272446, IMG submission 194587) | Hot spring microbial mat communities from Yellowstone National Park, WY, United States - YNP-CB-006-1 | ecosystem: Environmental > Aquatic > Thermal springs > Hot (42-90C) > Sediment | place...
CCCTATTGGGCAAAGACCCCTCCCCCGCCCTCACCGCCCTTAGCAACAACCCCAATTCTGGCCTGCGCGTGCTGGGGTTGGTCGATGACACACGCCCCTACCTCACCCGGACGGGCGTCTTTGTCTGTCCGTTGCGGTCTGGGAGCGGGACACGCTTCAAATTGCTAGAGGCGTTGGCGTGTGGTTGCCCTGTCGTGAGCACGGCGCTCGGCGCGGAGGGGTTAGGTGCACAGCACGCCCGCCACATGATGATCGCCGACACGCCAGAGGCCTTCGCCGAAGCCGTCCTAACGTTGGTGAACGACGCTGACGAAGCCGCCCGCTTGGGTCGGCATGGGCGGAATTGGGTGGTTGAACAGCATTCTTGGGCGCGGAGCGCAACCCTGCTGCATGATACCTACTTCTCCCTCATCGGTAGCGAAGATTTAACCGTCCCTAGCCCGTCCAGTCGCCGCATACGGCGGAAAGCCTAGCCCGCAACTCGGCATACTGGGTGTGGGTTGTGCTAGAGAGGCCAAAGGCTGGCCCCCGCACGCCCGCCACGCTCCCGAATAGCCGGTACAGGGGCGAAAGCCCGGCGTCGCGGCCAACCACCACCGCGATTCCCTCTCGCGGGGTATGGTGACGGCCCCATAACAGGCGGTCTACGCCCGGCGAAGCGCCCGGATCGCGGATCAGGGGGTGGCGGGTGAGGCCTCTTAGGGCGCTGTAGGGGATGAATTTTTCCCGCCACAACATCGGGCGTACAATCAAGCCGTCTGGGGTGAGGGTGATTTCGGGGTGGCTGACGGTGTGCATGGTCAGCGGGATCGCTAGCAAGGCACTAAAAACCGCCACACCCAGCAATAACGGCATAAAGGTCGGCATGGCGGGGATCAACAATAAGGCCCCCGCGCAGGCCACCCCGATCAGCCCCAGCCCAATGGCCGTTAAGATGGCATCAAACCGCCGCAACGCCGGGATCGGGTGGCCGTAAACCGCCCGGCTTTCGGCCCGATCTGTTGAGTCATGCTGCATTGAGGAATCACTCATGGGACGTTCCAGTTCGCCCGGTTCGGGCGATGAAATTTTTGAACTTGAACTCACGACGATGGCACATGGGGGGGCTGCCATTGGCCGCCATAACGGACGAACGATCTTCGTCCCGTATGCCATCCCCGGCGAAAAGATCACGGCGCGGATTGTACAAGATCGGGGCCGTTTTGCGTATGCGGAAGGCGTCACCCTGCTAGAACCCTCTCCCCACCGGACGGAACCGCGTTGCCCGCACTTCGGGCCGGGCCGTTGCGGGGGGTGCCACTTCCAACACATTGAATACACCGCCCAATTGGCGCTAAAACAGCGCATCGTGGCCGAACAGTTGGCCCGGATCGGCGGGATTGAAGAGGCCCCCGTCCAACCGACAATCCCTAGCCCAGAGGCTTGGGGCTACCGCACCCATGCCACGTTTCACATTACGGAAGAGGGCAAGCCCGCCTTCGTCGGCACTGACGAACGGAGTTTGATCCCCATCGAAGAATGTCACATCATCCGCCCGGAACTTCAAGAATTGCTGGAAATCATGGAATTTGAGCCGCCTGCATCAGAGGGGGAACGGATTGACCGGGTGCGCGTGCAGGTCGGGAGCGACCCCAATGACCGCCTGATCGCCATCAGCACCGAAGATGACACCCTGCCCGCCGTCGAGATTAACTTGCCCGTGCAGGTCAGCTTCCTGAGTAGCGACGAAGAACCGCAAGCCCTGATCGGGACGGGGAAAGTAACCTACACGTTGCGCGGGCGCACCTTCCAGACCACGGCGGGGAGCTTCTTTCAGGTCAATTTGGCACAGGCCGAAACGCTCATCGAACTGGTCTTGGAACGGCTGGCCCTCACGGGGGCGGAGAACGTGCTAGACTTGTACAGCGGGGTGGGCTTGTTCACGGCATTCTTGGCCGAACGCGCCGCGCTGGTCACCGCGATAGAGGGGTCGCCTACCGCCGTCGACGATGCGGAGGTCAACTTGGCTGATTTTGAGAATGTCACACTGGTTGAAGGGTTGGTCGAAGAAGCCCTTTCCGGCTTGGATGGGCCTGTCGATTGCATCGTCCTTGACCCGCCCCGCACAGGCGTAGAACCCACTGCCCTCGATGCGATCATTGAGACGGGGGCGCGACGGGTGGTGTATGTCTCCTGCGACCCGGCCACGCTTGCGCGGGACGCCAAACGGCTACTGGCGAAGGGCTACCAACTCGTTGACGTACAACCTGTAGATATGTTCCCGCAGACATTTCACATTGAATGTGTGGCAACTTTCCAGCGGGGCTAGACGGGGCCAAAACAGAAACGTGCGGTATAATCGCCGTATGTTGTCCATGCCGCACTGTCGTCCGGTTGGGCGTGGCGTTTCACCTTGCGCAGCAACCTTTTGAGGAGAAGTTATGGCGAAGATCATCTCCATCCACTCGTTTCGGGGTGGGACGGGTAAATCTAACACAACAGCGAACCTTTCCGCACTGATGGCGATGGAAGGCCTCCGCGTCGGCGTGATCGATACAGATATTCAGTCGCCGGGGATCCACGTGCTGATGGGCCTTGAAGAAGACCAGATGAAGGAAACCCTGAACGACTACCTGTGGGGCCGGTGCGAGATCAAACAGGCTGCCTACGATGTGACGGCCCGAATTGGCCCCAACGTGCGCGGCAAGCTATACCTTGTCCCATCCAGCATCAAGGTGAGCGATATTGCCCGCATCCTGCGCGAACACTACGACGTGGGCCTGCTCAATGACGGCTTCCAACGCCTGATCGAGGACCTTAACCTTGACGTGCTGATGGTCGATACGCACCCCGGCCTGAACGACGAAACGCTGCTCTCCATCGCCATCTCTGATGTGCTGGTCATCATCATGCGGCCCGACCAACAGGACTTTCAGGGCACGAGCGTCACCGTCGATGTGGCCCGTAAGCTAGATGTGCCGCGCATGGTTTTGGTCGTTAATAAAACCCCCACCGTCTACGATTTTAACATGGTCAAGCAGCGCGTTCAGACCATCTACCAAACCGAAGTTGCGGCGGTTTTACCTCACTCTGACGAGATGATGGCGCTGGCCAGCGAAGGCGTTTTCGTGGCGAAGTACCCAGACCATGCCATCACACAGCAGCTCAAGCCGCTGGCCCTTTCGCTGATGAGGGGCTAAGCATCTATACAGGAACAAGGGGGGGGACTGAGAACGTGCTATGCCCAACATCGATTTAGTCGGTCAGCGTCTAGGGCAATTTGAAATTATTTCCCGGTACGGCGAGGGGGGCATGGCTACCGTCTACCGCGCCCGTCAACTCAACGTTGATCGGGATGTGGCCCTGAAGGTCATTGAGCCGAAGTTGGCCCAAAAGGACGTCTTCAACCGCCGTTTTGAGCAGGAATCGAAGCTGGTGGCCCAACTCAGCCACCCGCATATTGTCAAACTGTTTGATTACGGCATCATGCGTGGCTATCACCTACGCCTGATCAATCCTCAGTTCGACCCTAAGACGGATATTTACTACTACGCGATGGAACTCCTGACGGGCGGTAGTCTGGCGTCTAAAATCATGAAGGGGCCGCTACCGCCAGCCCAAGTCGGCGCCATCCTGAACCAGATCGGCCCGGCCTTGGATTTCGCCCACGCCAAAGGCGTGATCCACCGTGACCTGAAGCCCGCCAATATCCTCTTCGATGGGATGGGAAACGCTTTCCTGACTGATTTCGGCATCGCCAAACTTATTCGGGAAAGCGCGGAAACCAACAGCCTCACCCAAGAGGGAACCACCGTCGGGACGCCTTCTTACATGGCCCCCGAACAATGGCAGGGCGAAAACATCGGCCCTTGGACGGACATCTATTCGCTCGGCGTGATGGTCTATGAGATGTTGACGGGCAAATTGCCCTTTGTGGCGGGCACGCCCTACCGCCTCTTGACCATGCACATGAACGATCAGCCGCCGTCTGTGCATAAAACCAATCCGGATTTGCCTGCCGGGTTGGATGACATCATTGCGAAGGCTATGGCGAAGAAGGCCAAAGACCGCTACACGAGCGCTACCGCGTTGGCCCAAGCCTTTAGCCAAGCGCTGAACGCGCCCGCCCCAGTGACCGTCAAAAAGCCTGCTCCCGCCTCCGGCGATCCCGATCAGACAGTTCCGGCCTCACACGCGGATCGCGGCGCGAGGGCCGCTGCCCCGCCCGCCCTGAACAATCGCGGGTTGCTGATCCTGATCGCAGTTGCGCTGATTACCTTGATCGTATTGGTGCTGGCACTTTTACTCGTGACTGCAACCATGCCGCGTGCCTCTGGGTTGCCAGAGCACCTCTTGAACCTCTTGAATAGGTTGGCTTAACTGCCCAAGGGGCGCCCATGAACTTTTTGAAGCAGCTTGTCGCGTTGTTGGCTGGCCGCCCCCGCCCGTCGGCGGCCCCCCCCCCGCCCGTTGAGGAGGAGTTACCCCTCAGCCCGACAGACATGCTGGCCCTTTCGCCCGTCCAGCTGCGGATCATGCGGCTGATGTTACGGGCCAATGAGATGAGCCTGCCCGTTTTGGAACGCGCTTTACAGGCTTTGCCCCCCGAAGAACGCCCTACCCCTGTCGAGTTTGAACATGCTTTGCATGGCCTCGTCCATGGCGGGTGGCTGGTTCAGGTGGCAGGGAGCCAACCGCCCGTCTACCGAACGGGGCGCATTAGCCGCACAGGGGCGCTGAATCGGGAACGGGAAACGCCCCCACCGACGCCCAAGCCCGCAGACCCCTCGCCGCTGACCACGTCGAGCACCGCTGCAGCTGAGGGGCGTACCCCGCCCGCCATGCCAACGGCCAATCAGTTGGCGACGGCCCCTCCCCTTGAACAGGAGTCGGCGACAGCGGTGACGGCCCAACCCGCCGCAGAGCACCCCAAGCCCGATCTAGCGGAGCGTCGGCGTAGGGGGGCTGACCGGCTAGGAGATTTTTGGAAGGCCGTTGACGACGTGGCCGAACGCCCGCCCAAGATCGACATCCCGACCAACATTTCCGGCGCATTTATGAGCAAACCGAGCGATGAGTCTGAGGGGCAAGCACCCCCATCCCCCCCCCCTTCCCGCCCGAAGGTAACGAGCAGTTTATTCGAGGATTTTGTCGCAAAGCCGCCCCCCCAAAAAGACGATAACCCGTCCGATCAGGGCTAGGCGGGAATCAATTGAGGGGCGTCGACGCCCCTCAATTTTTTGGGTTTTTGGGTGGGGAGAAGCGCGGTCAGGCTTGGGTCTGCACCAGCCGGATGGCGCCAAAGGTAGTATACCCCTCTGCATAGACTAACTTTTCTGCATCGGCATAATGCAAAGTGGCATACAGGTTCGGCGCTAGGCGTAGAAACCGCCGTTCGTCAATCTGGACGCGGGCGAAGGGGCCGGGTCGCACCCGAATCACCGCCTCGACGCCCTCCGGCACGCTGAGCGTAACGTTACCGAGCGTCGAATGGGCGCGGACGCTGCCCGAAATGTTCTCCGTCAGGACGGCCCGCACATCGCCAATGCCCGATCCCAGATCAACCCGATTCAGCATTACGCCGCGCAGGTCAATATCGATCTCGCCCAGTGTCGCCCCGATCAAGATGGTCCAAGGCAGGTCTTTCGCTAGGCCGATCTCCCAATCTGCCAACGAAAATGGCCACGTCGCCCCGCGATGCATCGTCAGGCGGGCCGTATCTCCGCGCACTTCGAGTGCGGGCCGCGAACGGGCCGTGTACACCCCCGCGATCAGACGGCCCTCACGGCGCAACGCCCGAAGTTTCACATCAAGCTCACCACTATGCACCTCAATCACGCCCGCCCGCACCGTCCCGCGGGAGACGCCAAAAGGGGCCGCCTGCCAAGACAGGCCAATATCCCCCCGCAGGAGGGCTTGCAAGCCCGCTAACACCAACACGACGGGCCAAAACTGCAGGAGATCGACATCGGGCAGGTAGCCAAAGTTACGTAGGAGCAAGTACCCCCCGATCCCGATCAGGAGCAGGGGGAGGAAGATCGGGGGGCGGCTAGAACGCACGGGTAGGCTCCTCTGGGGTGAGTGGCTAGTCCTGATCGTACATAAAATCGCGCAGGATTTGATGGGCGGACGAACGGCGCAGGCGGTTGAGGGCTTGTGCCTCCAGTTGGCGCACCCGTTCCCGCGTGACGCCTATCGCCTTGCCGACTTCTTCCAACGTGTGCATCTCCCCATCGGCGAGGCCGTAGCGTAATTGCAAAATGTGCGCCTCCCGATCCGGCAGGCGGGAGAGGGCTTCGGCCAGATGTTGGCGCAACATTTCCTGCTCCGTCATTTCGGACGGAGCCGGGCTGCGTGTGTCCTCCACGAAATCGCCGATCTCGGTCTCTTCGTCCTCGTCGGTGGGCGCTTCCAAACTGATCGGACGGCGCGAAATCTCCAACAAGGTGTTTATCTTGTCCGGCGTGGTGTGCATCGCTTCAGACAGTTCGTCCATCGTTGGGTCGCGCCCCAATTCTTGGGTCAGTTGGAGCGAGACGCGCCGCAGGCGGTTGATCTGGTCACCCATGTGGACGGGGACGCGGATCGTCCGGCCCTGATCGGCAACGGCGCGGCTGACGGCTTGGCGAATCCACCACGTCGCATAGGTGCTGAACTTGTGGCCGCGCTGGTACTCGAACTTCCGCGCCGCCCGGATCAGGCCGATGTTGCCCTCTTGGATCAGGTCGAGGAAGGGCACGCCGCGCCCAGTGTACTTCTTGGCCACGCTGATCACGAGGCGGGAATTGGCCTGAATCAGGTGTTCTTGGGCCAACTTGCCGTCTTCAATGGCGTGGATAAGGTCAAACCGGTCATCGGCAGGCAGGCGCTCGGCGTACTTTTCAAGGTGCACCTTCGCCATCCGTCCGCGCTCCATGCGCTTAGCAAGGTTGACTTCTTCCTCTGCCGTGAGCAGCGGTACGCGCCCAGCTTCCTTCAGGTACAGGCCAACTACATCATCAGTTTCGATGGCCTGTTGGTAGCCGTCATCTTCCAGCAGGTCGGGGTCAGCTAGCGCCATCTGTTCAAGTTCAGGGTCTAGCTCAAGCTCCTCAATGGCGTCGTCCTCATCGGCTTCGGTGGCCTCTTCAAGTGGCTCATCAATCCCGACCAGCGCAAGCCGCTCCAGATCGGCTATATCGATAACCTCTGGCTCGACAGAGGGCGCCTCTGTAGGGGGAGCTTCTTGCAAGACCATAATCCCCGCTTGGATGAGCGATTCCATCAATTCTTCAATGAGGTCGATGTTTTGCTCCGCATCCGGCACATAGCTCAACAGATCGTCATGGGTGACGAACCCCTGCGATTCGCCCTTGCCCAGAAGTTGCTGTTGAATGTGTCGAAACGTTGCCTTGTCTATTGCCATCAGCATCCCGATTTTTTTCTTACCCCGCGTGTCCTAAACCTTGTGTCCTAAACCTTGTGGACGAGTGCCAAAAAAACGCCCTACCAGACTGTTTTGGCAGGGCGTCTCTTGACCGAACGTGAAGGTTGGTGCGTAGACGTTTGCCCTAAGGCCCCTGCACTTCCAAACTTTGGAGGGCACGTGATAATACCGCCGCCTGTGACGCGGAGACGAAAAGAACCGGTCCGTCTCCGCTGGTCTGAATATAGGTGATGGTTTGATCCGGGTTGTTGCCGCCGAGCGCCAGACGGTAAGGTTTACCGTTGGCAATAAACTGGACGACAACCATTCCGCCGTCTTTCAAACCGAATTCCTCCACCTCTGCACGGTCTATTTGACGATTATAGCGCAACCCCGCCAAAACGCGCAGTACGTCCGGAATTTTCGTTAGATCAGGGGTAAAAGGCCGTTCGCCCTCACGCCCCACCCAACTGCCCGGCACTTTGTTTAAGATAATTGTACGCCCAACTGCCGTAAAGCGCACCTCGAGTTGGGTGATCTGGTGGGCGTACACCTCCGGGAAGACGAACGGGTCTGGCGGGACGGTGGGAGGCTGCGTTTGGGCCACCATCATCGGCGTGCTGCGCCCGGCCCGCTCGAGGCCCGGCAAGGCCAATGCCATCCCGATCAGCAACAAAAAGACCGCAAACAACCCCCAAATGATACGACGTTGAGTCATCGGTGTTTGAGTTCCGTTAGGCAGCCCGCCGCCGCAACCAAACCACCACCCCGACCACCAAGACCATCCCCGGCAACAGCACCAACGTGATGAACGCCGCAATGTTTAGCTCATTCTGAGTGACGTTCAGCGGCAGGCGCTCAAAGACCGGATCGATCTTGATGCGTTCTAGGAACTGGGTCAGCCAGTCGATCATGTTCGTCCACAGCACCTGACCATCAAAGGCCACGATCAGGTCGTTGGTGATCCAATCGGCATCGCCGACGGCGACGATCCGTGCGCCCGTGCTCTTGTTTTCCGCAGCAACGGCCAGCGTCAGCGGCCCGGCGATGTCTAGCGCGCCGCGTACCGCACGGTTGGGGTTGCTAGCCACCTCACGCAGGTCGGTCTTCCCAAAGGCCTGATCGGAGGTGGTGTACAGCAAACTGACTTGCACCCCGTTTGGCAAGGTAGGGGCCACTGCCCACGATTGCGCGAGGTTGAACAACGGGCGGGCAGGCGTCCCGCTCGCATCCTTCCTGACGATAGGGTGCTGGTCGGCAAATTTGGCCGGCTGCACGTAGTACTGAGTCTCGTAGAACGACACCGGATCGAAGACGATAGCACGTTCCGGCTTAATGCCCCACGTATTCCATAAATATACGGCGAGGGGGCTATCGGCGGCCTGCATGAAGCGCACGGCACTCTGGTAAGCGGGTTCCGCCATGATCAAGAGCTTGCCGCCGCCCGCCAGATACGCCGCGATCTTGTCCGTCTCCGCTTGGGTGAAATCCCGCAGCGGGGCGAGGATCACCAAGAGCGTCGTCTGCGCCGGAATATCGGCTTGGGTCAGGTCGACGGTGCTGACGTTGATCCCGACGCTTCGCAAGCCATCCCGAATGCCCGTTGCATCCGTATCAAGGTTGATTTCCCCACCGCCTGTCGTGAACACGATATTATACTTGCCCCGCGCCTGCAATTGCAAGAGCGCCTCTGCCACCCAACGTTCATTCACGAAGTCCGCATCAGGGCGCATCTGCACGGTGAAACGAGGATCGGGGTTGCCTTCAGGCGTCAGGTAGCTGACGAAGATGCCAAAGCCGCCCGTGACCCCGAATTGGCGGGCAAGGATGGGCTGCTCGTCCGGATCGACGTAGATCAGCCGGATTTTATCCGGCGCGGCGTCCACAAACAGCCGCAAAATGGGCGACTCCGCCGATTGTTGGCCCAACCGTTGGCGGTTGTAGAAGGCCGTGATCTGGGTGGGGCGGCTCAGCCCTTCGACGGCGGGGCGGGTGGCGTCTTTCAGGCGGTAGTAGCCCAAATTCGTGAAGTCTACGGCGATGCTGGCCCGCGCCGAAAGGAAGTACACCAGCACCATGATCCCGACGAACAGCAGCAGGATCAGGGCGTTGTTGACACCGAAGGCCGCCCGCCGCCCCCGCAAGGTGGCGCGGAAATCGTCTGGGGCAAGCGTGGCCCATGCCCCGATTCCGATGAAGCCCGCCGCCGCCATGATCAGCACGAACGGCGTGGCATCGCCGCTGGCCACTAGCCCAACGACGGCTAACACCAGTGCTCCCCCGCCGATGAGGCTGGCAGTACGGGCGATTCGCAAACGTTTCAACGCCACCTCCGCGATTCGACGATCTGCGTCGTGAGCAACAACAAGGTCGCAATCACCGCGAGGAAAAAGATCACGTGGTCTAGGCGCACTAAGCCGAGCGCAAAGCTGTAGGCATAGTTGCTCTGGAAGCTGAAGGCCCGCACCAGTTGGGCCACGCTCCGGTTAGCGATCACGTCCCCGACCAAATCGGCCTGCCAGAGCAGCAGCAAGGCCGCGACGCCCAAAAAGGCCGCCACAATCTGGTTTTCGTTCAGGGCCGAAAAGACGATCCCGACGGCGAGGGCCGCCCCGCCGAACAGCCACAAGCCCAGATAGGCCGCGAAGACCACGCCGAGATCGGGCACGTTCAGCCATATCAGCACGACCTGATACACGACGGTCAGGCCGAGGAGGATAGTGTAGTAGGCCCACGCCCCCAAGAACTTCCCGATCACGATCTGGTAATCGCGCAGGGGGAGGGTCATCAGCAGTTCGAGCGTGCCTTCGCGGTTTTCTTCGGCCAACAGCCGCATCGTCAGCAGGGGGACAAAAAACACGCTAAACTGGGCCAGATACACCAACGCGACGGCCCCATCGCTGGCGGCCCGCCCGTTGCGCGTGGCGAGATCGCTATTGAAGACGAACCCCGTCAGCAACAAGATCGCAAAGGCCACAAAATACGCGATGGGCGAGGTGAAGTAAGCCGCCACCTCCCGCCGGAAGACCAGCCACAAGTTCTTCATTTGCCGCCCTTCCCCTCCCGGTTGCCTTGCCGCGCCGTGAGTTCTAGGAAAATATCCTCAAGAGACATCGCCAACGGGCGTAATTCGATCAGCTTCCAGCCCGCCCCGACGATGGCGGCGGCCAACGCCCCGCGCACCGCTACTGGATCGGCGTTGGGGTGCGTCTCTACGCTCCAGCCATCACTGAAGGGAGCCGCCCTCGCCACGCCCGCAACCGCCTCGATCACCTTGCGGGGTTGATTAGACGATGGCTCCCCTTCAAATCTTACGAACAACCGCGCCCCGCGTTGCAACCGATCCCGGAGTTCTTGGGGCGTGCCCATCGCCACGATTTGGCCCTTATCAATGATGATCACCCTGTCGCAGACCTGCTCGGCCTCGCTCAGGATGTGGGTGCTAAACATGATAGTATGTTGCTGGCGCAGGCTGCCGACCATCTCGCGCACTTCTAACGTTTGGCGCGGGTCTAAGCCGATGGTCGGTTCGTCAAGGATCAGGACTTCTGGGGCGTGCACAAGCGCTTGGGCTAACCCCGTCCGTTGCCGCATCCCCTTCGAGATGCTCCGAATCAGGCTGTGGCGGCGCTCCCACATGCCAACCGTCTTGAGGACAGCTTCCGTCCGGCCCGCCGGGTCGTCCACCCCGCGCAGCTTGGCGATGTACAGCACATACCCGCCAACGGTCATATCTGGGTAGAGGGGGACGGTTTCCGGCAAGTAGCCTACCCGCCGCCGCACCTCGAGCGATTCCTCCAGCACATCGAAGCCGCACACACGGGCCGTACCCGTCGTCGGCGGCATGTATCCGGTCAGGATGCGCATGGTGGTGGTCTTCCCCGCCCCGTTGGGGCCAAGAAAGCCGAGAATCTCGCCGGGTTCGGCCCGGAAGCTGATTCCGGCAAGGGCCGTAAACTCGCCGTAGCGCTTGCTCAGGGCTTCGACTTCGATCATCGCGTGCTTCCCTCTCGGCTATGCGGGGCCATGTGGCTGTTGTCGATGATCAGGACGTAGCCGGGCGCAAGGTAAGCGTTGGCGGCTAATTCTTGATACACGTCCATGCCGCCCTCACCTGTGCCCCACAAGCCCGGAACCCGCACCTGACGGGCCGCTAACAGCGCCCGCCCGTGCTGTTCATGGGCCATGTCGGTGTTGGCGATGAAACTCAGCCACTGGTTGCCCTTCCGGCGGGAGAAAACGAGGATGTTCGGGTTATCCGATGACCCCATCACGAAGGTGGATGGGGCCGGATCGCTGAGCAGGTCTTCGTACTGCCGCCGGATGTTCATCGCGTGCCGGACAGATTTTACGTAGTTTTCGGCGCGTGTCCAGTTGTAGGCCCACACGCTGAACAGGGGCAGATTCTCAGGGCTGTAGCGGGCGAGTTGTTCGCTGCTGAAGCCTAAACCCGTATTGAGGGGGTGTGTTTCGGCCAGTTCAAAGCCACTGTTGATGAACGGAATCCCCGGCAACCCAATGGAGAGGGCTAAAGCATAGTGGGCATAGGCCACCCCGCCATACCGATCAAAGGTGCGGGGGGTGTTGTGGTTCTCCGAGCCGACGAAGAAGGGAATCGGCATGGCGTGATGCGCCAGTTGGGAGATGAAATTCCGGACGCTGTGCGCCTCGTGGACGCTGAGCATCCAGTACCCGACGACGGCGTTATAACCCTCTTCTCGGCTGGTTCCCTCAATCGAGAAGTTTTCGTCCCAGAAGGCGAAGTCTGGGTTAACGTCTCGCGCCGCGCCGATAATGCGCTGCTTGAGCGGATGCGGCAGGGCGTGCCCCATGTCGATCAGCACGCCGTCGATGCCGAACTGCTTCTGGTAGTGCGGGATGACCCCGATTTGGGCCTCCCACAGCGGCAGGTTCCGGTTTTCGGGGGCGGCGAGGCGTGTATCATACATGCGGAGCGTGTTGTAGGCCATGTAGTTAAAGTCGACATGGTCGTACAGGCGCAGATACGTCACGTCTGACCAAGGCGGTTGTACATCGTTGGGCGGCCAATCGGTGAACGCGCCCGGAACCCGCACCTGCGTCCCATCCGGCAGGACTCCAATGTAGCGATCCCCATCTTTGAAGATCGATCCGGGCGGCGGCGGCGGGGTGAACAAAGCTCGGTACTGATGCGGCGGCGGCGGCAGTTCGTTGAAATCCCCCCGCCCGACCTTGCTGTAAATGACGTTCAGCGTATCTGGCGGGAAGATGGGTTGCCCGTAACTGTTGAGCATCGCCGTCCGTCCGGCGCGGGCGGGGCGGTCTGGCACGTCGGCCCGAATCCAGTAGAACCAGTCAGGGTGTTGGGGAATCCAGTCCGAATCTTTGGCGGCGGTGCGGAGGACAAATTCCAGCACGACGCGCATTCCGAGCCGATGGGCAGCCTCCACAAAACCGGCGAACAATTCATCCACACTCAGGCCGAGCGCGGGTTCGTCCAAGTTTTCGTCCAGTTGGTAGGCATTCCGGATGGCATACGGCGATCCCAGATTTCCCTTGCGCCCATCGCGGCCGATGGCCGTGATCGGCAACAGGTGGACGGTGTTAAAGCCCATCTCCCGAATGTAGGGCAGCAGGGCAAGGCACTTGAGCAAGGTTCCCGTCTCTCGCCAGCCATCGGGATTCGGCCCGATGCTGACCTGATCGTCGCCGTCGTGGTCAAAGGCCGTCGTAACGCGGGGAAACAGGCTGTACACCACCGCCCGCGCCGACCACTCCCCGCCCGCCCCTGTGACCAGCGGTTGGGGCGGTTGGGCGGCGATCCGAGCGATAATCATGTAATAGAAATCGTAGGGGTTGACCTGAACAGCGGCGGTCATGCCGGTTCCGGCCCCCCCCGTGATCCACAAGCCGGGGACATAGTACGGGGCGTGGACGGTGCGGCGTCGGCTTTCGAGTGCATGCAAAATCGCACGAAGGGACAATCAAGACTCTCCCCAACTCACCACAGCAGGACTTCATGCAGGACGCGCCCGATGCACGAAGGCCGGGGCGGCCACTTACTGATTGTAGTCCGGCCCAAAGACTTCTACCAACAACTGCCCAATAGCGGCCCGGTTGGGCGAAAGGACACTGGCCCCATTGTAGAAGATCGGCTGCACATATGGCCCTTCGATCACCCCCGTCCGGATGGCTGTCGGGGAGATGTCTTTGGCATAGACCGCCAAGCGGAGCCATTGCTCCAACGTGAGGCCGCTTTGCATGTGGCGGCTCAGTTGTGACCACAGGCCCGGCGCACGGATGATCAGTTCTGGTAGCATGTTCAGGCTGAGGATTTTATCCCGAATGGCGAGGATCACCTTTTGCTGGCGTTTGGCGCGGTCAAAATCGCTCGTCCCATGCCGAGAGCGGGCGTATTTAAGGGCTAAATCGCCGTTCATGTGTTGGACGCCCGCTGCGATGTATAGCGGATCGTAGCCGTAACTGTTCATATCGGGATATTCGTAATCGATGATCTCCCGCTCGACGTTGATCGTTAGCCCCCCAACGGCATCAATCGCCCCGATCACGGCCTGAAAATCGTACACGATGTAATCGTTAATGCGAATCCCAAGGTTGTACTGGACGGTTTGCATGGCCAGTTGCGGGCCGTAGCCGGGCTGCACCGTCTCCCCGATAAAGTAGGCCGTATTGATGCGCTGAATCCCGTAACTGCTGGGAATGACCGCCGTGCGTGGAATTTCCACGTACAGATCACGCGGGACGCTCAGCATCCCGATGCTGCGCGTCTTTGGGTCAATGCTGACGATGATCATCGAGTCGGTGCGGAAGGCCGTCCCCCGATCGAAGGGGCGCTTATCCAACCCCAGCAGTAGGATGGTAAAGCGCTCCGTGCCTTCCCACGCCCTGATGACCAGATCGAGGGTCGGGGTCGGTGGCGGTGGGAAGGTCGGTAGAGACGGTGTGGGTGTTTCGACGGCGATCAGCGCCATCGCTGGGGAAAGGCGGAAGCCCGCTTGTGCGTTGCTAATCACCCGCACGGCAACGGCCCCCAGCAAGATCGCAACCACCACCAACCCGATCCCCAATAGGCCAATGGCCAACCACCAGCCGCGCTGTGTGGGTCGGGCGGGCGGCACGGCCGGATAGACCGGAGGCGCGGCAGGCGGCGGGACGTGCTCCACGGGCACTGCTGTAACGGGAATCGTCGGCGCTGCCGCGATGGGCGGGAGCGGCTCAGTATCGGGGCGGGTGGGCAGTGTCGGCGCAAGGGAGTCGTCCGGCGGAGTAGGGTGGCTAAAGCGCCGTTGCCCCCGCCGCAAAATATCCGGCGGGGGTGTGGTGCGCCCTGTTGGGCGCTGCTCTAGCGTCTCATCGTCGTGATGGGGTGGGTAAACGCTCATGCGTGGTCTGGCATTCCAGTTGGTTGAATTTGCATTTCGCCCATTGTAGCGCAAGGTACGCTGGGCGTAGCGGGCGCTCAACGAACGATCAGTGAACGGGAGCGCCCAGCATTCTCCAATTAGACCCGAAGGAGGGGGGTGCGTTGCAAGGCGGGCACATCTGCCGCGCCCGCACAGAACATAGCAATCTGAATGACGCGCTGCGTCGCTCGGATCAGGTCGATCACGGCCTCCACGCTCTGGACGGCGGCCTTCAGGAACGGCCCGGCCATGCCGCCCATGGACGCCCCCAGCGCGATGCACTTGGCAATATCGACTCCGCCGCGTAGCCCGCCGCTGGCGATAATCGGGAGGTCGGGCGCGGCGGCCTTCACATAGCCGATGCTCTCCGCCGTCGGGATGCCCCAATCGGCGAAGGCGCGGGCCACATGCCGATGATAGTCCGTATGGGCGCGGTAGTACTCGACTTCGCTCCAACTCGTGCCACCCGCCCCCGCCACATCGAACGCTGCGATCCCGACCCCCGCCAAAGCCCGGGCGTCAGCCTCGCTAAACCCCCACCCGACCTCTTTGGCGATCACGGGTACGCCAATGGCCTTCACAAGGGCTTCGATCTTGGGCAGCAAGCCCGCGAAGTTCACGTCCCCTTCCGGCTGGACGGCCTCTTGTAGGGCGTTGAAGTGCAAGATCAGCGCATCGGCCCCGATCATGTCCACCGATTTGCGGTATTGGTCGATTGTAAAGCCGTAATTGAGCTGAACGGCCCCCACGTTGGCAAAGAGCAGGGCCTTCGGGGCCACGTCCCGCATGTGGAAGGACGCCGCCAAATCTGGGTGAACAATAGCCGCCCGCTGGGAGCCAACCCCCACCGCGATGTTGGTCGCTTCGGCGGCTTCGGCCAAGATGCGGTTAATATCGCCCGCTTGAGACGTGCCGCCCGTCATGGACGAAATTAGGATTGGGGCGTTGAGCGTCTTGCCGAAGAGCGTAATGCGCGTGTCGACGGCATCAAGGTCGAGTTCGGGGAGGGCGCGGTGCATGAAGCGGTAGCGCTCTAAGCCCGTCGTCAGGTGCGGGAATTGGACATCTTCCTCAAGGTTGATCCGAATATGATCGGCCTTGCGGCGCTCGATCAAGCGGTCATCGGTCTGGTCTGTCATAGGTGTATGGCGCAACGTGCGCCGGTGTCCTTCTCCATTACGGGATATGATGGGGGATTCTATCACATTCTAGCGGCGCTATCCGTGCCCCCCGCCGATAATGTTGCGGATTTTCATTGGTCTATCACCATTTTCGACCTCGTCAAAACCGCTCTGGCAGGCCTATGATTGAGAAGGATTGACCTTGTACCCGAAGGAATTGCCCTGAATGCGTAGAAAAACCTTTGTGCGTCTCCTCGTTGTGCTGCTGATCGTCCTCGTCGTTGGGGCGGTAGGCTTTGTCGTGTGGGCCGGGACGCCCTCCGGCGTGCTGATGGACGAAGCAAAAGCCGCCCTTCAGAGCAGTGCTAGCGTCACCGTCACAACGGAGCGCTGGCTGGCCTTCGCGCCGACGGGCGCAACGCCCAAGGCGGGCCTGATCTACTATCCGGGCGGGCGCGTCCAAGCGGAGGCCTATGCCCCTACGGCCCGCGCCGCTGCGGAAGCGGGCTATCTAGCAGTGATCGTCCCGATGCCCCTCAATCTCGCCATCTTCGACGTGAATGCGGCGGATCGGGTCATGGCGGCCTACCCCGATGTCAAGCGCTGGGTGATCGCGGGCCATTCGCTAGGCGGATCGATGGCAGCGCGGTATGCCGCGCAAAATCCGGGCAAGGTGGCGGGCATGATCTTGTTTGCTTCTTACCCAGAGGCGGCAATGGACATGTCTAAGCGGACGGATTTGGTCACGGCTTCGGTGTACGGCTCCCGCGATGGGTTAGCACAGCCGGAGCAGGTGGAAGGCTCGCACAGTTTGTTCCCCGCCGATGCGCAATTTGTGCGGATAGAGGGCGGTAACCATGCCCAGTTTGGCTGGTACGGCAAGCAAGACCGCGATAACGATGCCACCCTGCCTCACGCCGAACAGCAAGCCCAAGTCAACGCAGTGGTGCTGAGCGTGCTGGGAAAGGTCGCCCAGTAGAAAACAGGGCGGGTTGCCATAACCCGCCCGTATTGCCCCGCCCCGTGATGGCCTACGCTGGCGCACCAAATTCGCCTTGTGTTCACTAGAACCAGACGACCGAAACTGCGGAGGGTAGCATTATTTGATTGATGTGGCCTCAGGGTTCCAGAGGTTGACCCTCGCCCAAACCCTACTGCAAATTGGCTCCGTAGGGGTTGAAGGTACACGCATTATAGCGCTCCCCGATGACCACTTTGAAGTCGGTTTGGGCGTTGGGATCGGGCGCTTCGATGACGGCCTTCGCATCGGCATTGAGCGCCCGCAAAAGTGCCCGTAAGCTGCCCGGCTTGGCCCCGCCCGTGTAATCGTAGACCACTGTGCGCTGTTGAACTTCTTCCGTCAGGCCGTGATAGGTCGGTTGGAAGCCCTCCCACGCCAACCGCGCCGCCGCCACCTGCCCCCAATCCGCGTGGGAACTGGCATTGTAGACGGCTACGGTGGGTTCTTCCGCCGCGAGGACGTTTGCCGTTGGTGGCTGGTACATGCGCTCGACGACCTTCCGCACCGCCGCCGGAAGGGGAACCAGCACCGCCGCCCCGTCGATGTCTTGCGGGCGGACGTGGTTCAGGTCTAGGAAGAGGTTCCGTAACCGGAGGCCTTCCACATCGAGCGCCAGCGGCAACAACCCGATTACATCGCCCAGCGTGAGGTTTGTTTTGACGATCTTGGTCACTTCGTCCCACAGTTGGGGCAAGTGTTGGGTCAACCCCTCCGCCCGGATTTTCTGCCACATCGCCCGTAACAGTTCCTGTTGCCGCCGGTGTCGGTCAAAATCGCTGCTGCGGATGCGCGAACGGGCGTACCACAGGGCGAGGCTCCCGTCCATCTCATGCACGCCGATGGGGAGCGTGAATAGCTTATAATTGCTCGGCACGTTAGGGTTGAGGTCGGGGCGGGCAAGGCGGTAATCCGTCACGGGGCAATCGACTGGGACTTCGACCCCGCCAATAGCATCGACCAGTTGCTTGAATCCGGCGAAATCGACGCGGGCGTACCGGTCGATCTTGATGCCGAGATTGTAGGTGATCGTCTCAGCGATGAGCGCTTCGCCCCGACCCGGCCACTTCATTAAATCCCCCCACAGGCTGGCCGTATTGATGCGTTGCATCCCATAGCCGGGGATGTACAAGTACATATCGCGGGGGAGCGAGAGCATCGTGACGGCCCCCGCCGTCCGGTTGACGGACACAACGATCATGGCATCGGTGCGGTAGGCTACCTCGCCGGGCCGAATATCGCTCCCCAACAGCAGGACGTTAAAAATATCGGCCCCGTTAGTCGAAACAGGCGGAACCGCCGTCGGGGCGCCGGGCAGCGGAAGGCGTGTGGCCGTCGGGTTGGGCGTGATGCTCGGCGTGAGAGTCTGGCTGGGGGTGGGGGTGGCCGTTGGGGTCGCCGTCGGGGTGGGGGTGAAGGTGGGCGTAAAGGTCGGGGTCGCCGTCGGGGTGTGCGTCGCCGTATCCGACGGCGTAAAAGTCGGGGTGCGGGTCGCACTCGGCGTGAAGGTATCTGACGGAGTCGGGGTAAAAGTCGGCGTCCAAGAAGGGGGCAAGGTCGGGCGGCCCCGTCGTGGCGTGCCCGTCGGCGGCGTGATGGCGGCACGGGTCGCGGCTTGGGCGATCTGGGTGGCAGCTCCAGCGGCGGCTTGCAGGCGGTCTGTGGTCGCGTTGCCCTGTTGCATCACGAGGGCCGTCACCAGAATGCCGATCACCAACACCACCAGTGCGATCAGGACGGGGAGGACGGGAAATTGCTTGGGCGTCATGGTGGCGGGTCGTGTGGCCTCTCAGCGGGCAAGTATAGATGGGCAAGATGAACTTATTGTAGCCCAATTGTAGCCCACTTTTCCGCCGGAGGGGGGCGCAAGGCCTTGCTTGCGCCCAATCATGGGACTACCTCACTGCGAGGGGAATGAGGGCGCTCCCACCTTTGGCCCCCTCTACGACGATCTGCTTTTTCCCGCCGCTCACGGTGATCAGGATCAAGTTGTTCAGCACGTCCGCCCCTTCTTTGATCTGCTCCGAAGTGGCGACATACACGCCTGCCCGATCCACGGCCAAGCCTTGAAACGTCCCGCGCAGCACTAAGGTTGGTTCTGTGCCCGGCTGTCCCACTTGAAATGAGAACAGGCCCGTATTAGTGAGGTAAAAGAGTTGATCGCCCACCCAACGCACTGCCGAAACCCGTGCCCCACGTGCCACTGATGTGTATGCTGTCGGCTTCTTATCCGGCGTATTCAAGTCATACAAGAACAATTGCTCATCGCCGTTCCCGTCGCGGGTCACGAGGGTGAGGAAACGCCCGTTGGCCGAGCGGGTGAAGCGCGTCGGCAGGGAGGGGGGGTGAATTTCGGTTGAAACGCCCCTGATCACTTCCGTGACCGCGCCGCTCGCAAGGTCAACCGTGACTAGATTGGCAATATCGGAGTTGAGGCCGTTCGGGTAGGCGATCAGGGCTTGGTTGCCGCTCAGGATCAGCTTATTCGTGCCCGTGTTGGGGAAATAGGCCCCACCTGTTTGCCCGCCTGCAATCGTCTTGATCTCGCCGCTGGTGCGGTTCTGGGAGCGCAACACCCACCGCGAAGGGTTGCCCGCGCAGCGTTGACCCCACAGCACGTATAGGGTATCGCCAGCGCTTACCGCCTGACCGCTCGCGAACTCGCAGCCCTCTTCAGGGGTATGTTCGGGCCGGATGCGTTGCCATTGGCCGCCAATTTCCCATGTCGCCAACGCCCCTTTGATGGCTTTGCCGTCTACGTCGGGGGAAATTTGGACGGCCAGCACGCTGGGGCCTTCTACGCTGAAGCTATTGACGCTCGGCAAGGTTGTTATCTCACTCCCGTCCGATCTCCTCAGCACGCGCAGGTCGCCAGTTGCCAATTGCCGCCGCGAAACATCGTCCGGATAGCGGATCAGAGCGATGTCGCTTGTGGCAGACATGAACTGGGTGCCGAAGGTGTGGGTACACGAAAGGCCCGGCAATTCGCCCAGCGAAAGGGGCTTATGTTTCCCATCTAGTGGGTACACATCCTGATTCGCCATTGTATCGCCGCCCATGCGTAAAATGAGCGTGTCATCTCGCTCGGCACAAGTGGCGACGACAGAACGGGTGGAGGGCGCCGAAGCGAGGCTCTCTGGCGTGCCGCCCGCGACTGGGAACCATGCCAGCAACCGCTGATCGGGGCTGTAGGCCATGATTTGGCTGGCGGAGATGGGGGGAGGGGCGGTATGGCTTTCGATGGGCAGTACGGTCTGGCGGGCGTCTGGTGTCTGATTGGGGGTGATGTTGCTGGGCTGGGGGGGGACGGGTTGCGAACTACAGGCGGTGGCAAACAAAAGCGTCAATAAGGCGAGACGTGCGAAGCGTGAAAGCATCGTGGGAATTTAGCCTTTCTCAGAAACGGGTTTTCCTTTGTCACGAAATTCGGCAGAGATGACCGTCAGGTCGATTTCATCGGTTGGGAATCGCTCTTTGCGGCTCCGCTTCCATCGGTCTGGTCGGCAGCAGTGGGGGAAGCAGGACGTTCTTCAACCGCCCGCTGGAAGCGAATCCGCATGACCATTTGCCCCAGCCGGATTTCATCGCCGTCATACAAGCGGTTGGGCCGGTGGGCAACCAACTTCACCCCGTTGAGATAGGTTCCGTTGCTGCTGCCCAAATCCCACAATTCAAGGTGGGTATTTTCGGTCTGGCGGATGGCAGCATGACGGCGGCTAACGCCCATCCGGTAGCCAGCGAAGGGGGTCAGGTCGACGTCGGGCATGGCTCCGGTGGCCGGGTCTCGCCGCCCAAGAATCGTCTCTTTTTTGGAGCGCAGCACAAGCGGTTCGCCGCCTTCAATTTCGATTCGGAGTAGCATACTGGCATTAAAAACATCCGTCCCACTGGGGGGGGAGGGGGGTTCGGGGTGTGGTTCGGGCAGGCGGGTTGTCCCACCGATGTTGCGCGTGCCAAGCGGGGCATCCCCAATCAGGCTGGCCCCGCAATTTTCGCAGAACACGACCCCAATTCGGTTTAAGCGCTTGCAATTTGGACAGGCCTGCATCACTCAATCTCCCCTCGCTAACGCGCAAGGTGGTCGTTTTTCAACATGCGATAAAGTGTAGACAAGACACGCTAATAATGCTAGTTTTTTCAACGCTTTTACAGGTGTGGGCATGGTGAAATCTGGTAGGAACAACGCAGGCGCGTAGCACGCCATACCCTCGTTGGGAGGGCACGATGCATTGTACCCCCGTCACCTTTCTTTTACCACGCCCATATGTGAGGGGGTGTGGTGAATTGTATAGACGATTGGCCCTCAACCCCCTCCCCCGCATTTCCACCACTCCCATGCGAGGAACGATTGCCTTCTCTGCTACGTTCCTATAGAGGCATTGTATACCAAATTGGCTTGGGCCGTTGGTTAAGAAGATATGGCTGCGTTGCAAATGCAATCGGTGTCTGAATTATCGTAGAATCGCGTACAATGGGGGTGGGACTGCGATTCGACAGCGATAAAAGGAATAAGCTAATGAACCGTCAGCGGTTAGTGTTTGCGGCGGGCCTTCTCGTGGTTGCGCTGATCAGTGCAGCTGGACTAGGCACAATCCGCGTTATCGCCCTCACCCCGACAGCGCCGCCGCCCACCATCCCCCCCACTGAACGTGCGACACTGGGGGTCGGCGTTCAGAGCACGGCTGAACCCGGCGTACTCGTAACCGTTGTCCAGCCGGGCGGTGCAGGGGAAGCGGCGGGCCTCCGCCCTAATGACGTCATCCTGACCCTTGACGGTCAAGACATTGGCGATGTAGAAGACCTACTCAATGTTTTGCGGTCAAAGCAGATCGGCGACCGGGTAGTCATGGGGGTGCAACGGGCGGGGGAAACCCTGACCCTGACAGCCCGACTGACCGCCCCTATACCGACGGCCACACCGCGCCCGTCATCCACCCCCCGCCCAACGCGCACACCCGGCCCGACCCGCGTTCCGGCAACATTATACAGTTTCTCCCGCTTGGGGTTTAGTGCCCAAACGACAATCGTCGGTACGTTGCAGGTCATCCGCATCACCGCCAATTCGCCGGCGGCGCAGGCCGATTTACGCGTGGGGGATAACATCATCGTGGTGAACGATGTAGCCCTCACACTGGAGAATGTCCGGACGGTTGCTTCACAATTGGCAATGGTGCGGGGTGGGTCGGTCACGCTACGCTATCTGCGTGGAGCACAGGGAGGGACGGTCATCCTTTCCCTCGATGGCAGCCTGACCCCGACGCCGTTCACGACCCAGCCGCCCGCCGTGCGGACAACCCCCTTCCGCCCGACGTTGGTCTTCCAATCGCGGGTACAGTTGGGCGTCATTTATGACGTGATCACGCAGGAATACGCCCGCGCCAACAATCTCGGGGTGAACTACGGCGCGTATGTGGTGCAAGTCCTGCCCAATACGCCCGCCGAAGCTGCGGGCCTACGCGTCGGGGATATTATTCTGGCCGTCAATGGGGATATTGTCGACGCCAAGCGCCCATTGCCGTTCCGGTTGGCGGTCTACGCGCCCGGTGACCGGGTACAACTGACCGTCCGACGCGGCGCACAAACGCTGACGATCACGGCGACGTTGGTGACGCCGCGTGGCATCTCCAGCGGGGCCATTGGTTAATCCGTATCATGCCTGAGAATGTGGGCGGATCGTGCATGATCCGCCCGCATGTTTGGGCGACCCCTATTCGGCGTCGCTGGCGGCGGGTGCAAGGCCTTCGGCTTCCACGCCGGACTCCTCCACGCTCCCTTCGCCCATCACTTCGTCGGCGCTCCCCACGAATCCGCTGCCTTCGTCGTCCGGCACAGCCAACGATGCCTCAATCGATTCGGGGTCTTCGCCGCGTTGGAGGCGCTCGACAACGGTGTTGAATTCTTCGCCCAAGTCTGTGCCGGTTTCGTCCCCTAGTCGGCGCATGAAGCGGCCCAGCGTGACCGGATCCGCCGTCGCTAAGTCCTCTAAGGTGGACTCGTCTTCAAGGCTAGCGCTGGAAAAACGGCTAAACTCAGATTTGATCACCGCCACTTTTCCGATCACACGGCGGAGGTTCGTGCCCTGACAGCGCGGGCACACTTTGGGGGCATGGTCATAATCGGCGTAGGTCTTAAAGGTCAGCACGACCCTTCTATTGCAGGTGAGGCACTTGTAATCGTAGGAAGGCATAGGTTCTGGTTCCTTCATATGGTCAGGTTTGGGCAATGATTATAACCCGTCTGGGGGTGGGCAGATGTTCAACAAGGTGAAGAATCGCTAAAAGGGGGGTGAAGATGGCAAGGAGAGGCAGCGGTTCTAGGGTAAAATATCCTTCAGAAAGGGAAGCCAACCATGCAAAACCAGCCACCACGCCCGCCCGAACCTCAAATTTCGATGCCGCTGCCCACCCAACGCCCCTTGCTGACCTACGCCCTCTTAACCGTGATCGTTGGAATCTTCGTCGCGCAGGTCGTGTATAACCAAGTCAACTACGATACGTGCCCCATCCTTGGCGACCCGCGCTGTGACCCGATCATGCGCTTTGGGGCACTTAACTATCCCCGTGTCCTTCAGGGGGAATGGTATCGGTTGTTTACGGCCATGTTCCTCCATGCCAACCAAGTCCACCTGCTTTTTAACGGCTTGGCCCTCTTTTCGTTCGGGCGGACGGTGGAATCGTTGTTCGGGACGCCCCGCTTCGGCCTGATCTACCTGCTCGGTGGGCTATCGGGCAGCTTGGCGAGTCTGGTGTTTACGCGGGGGCTTTCAGTCGGCGCTTCGGGCGCCATCTTCGCCATCTTCGGCGCGGAAATGGTCTTTTTGTACGTGAATCGGGAACTGCTAGGCCGGGCTGCGCAAGAACAGTTCCGCTCGCTGATCTTCCTCGCGCTCATCAATTTTGGGCTAGGCGTCTTCACCGCCATTGCGGGAAATGGGGCCGTCGCCATCGATAATTGGGCGCATTTGGGCGGCTTCGTCGGGGGGCTGATCCTGACGTGGTTCATTGGGACGCGCTACCAACTTCACGACGACCCACGCGGGGCCTACGGCTTACGGGTGGTAGACGAAAACGCCTTCGCCAAGACGTGGCCCGCCGCCGCCATTTACGCCGTCGTCCTGCTCGGCATGACCATCTTCGCCGTCACGAGTTTGGGCGCGTAAGGGCCGCATACAGCGCGGCGTACTGATCGGCGACGCCTTCCCATGTGAAGCGCGATTCGACCAAGCGGCGGGCGGCGGCTCCCAATGCTCGTCCGTAGGCCGGATCGTTCAGCAAGCGGATCGCGGCGGCGGCTAATTCTGCCGCCGTTTGGCCGTACAGGGCATGTTGGCCCGCCACCAGCCCGATTCCATCGGCGGCGACGGGGGTGACGATCAGCGGCTTGGCCATCGCCGCCGCCTCCAGCACTTTGTTTTTAATGCCCGCTCCCGTTCGGAGGGGGGCGATAAAAGCAGCGGCCTGCGCGTAGTAGGGTCGCACGTCTGGCACGCGCCCCGTCACCGCGATTGCCGACCCAGCCAGCGCCCGTACCTCCGCCGGCGGCCCATTCCCGACCAGCCACAACCGCGCCCC
>Ga0272446_1002555_pt1 | contig 24497 bp, 25 predicted proteins | sample YNPCB0061_FD_194587 | JGI IMG/M metagenome (GOLD analysis project Ga0272446, IMG submission 194587) | Hot spring microbial mat communities from Yellowstone National Park, WY, United States - YNP-CB-006-1 | ecosystem: Environmental > Aquatic > Thermal springs > Hot (42-90C) > Sediment | place...
CGGAGGCACCGAGAAAATCGAGATGTACCAGAACTCGCTCGGCGTGACCTACAGCTGGAAACTGTAAACCTGCGGCCCCGGAAACGGGCAAGCCGCACGCAGGCCGGGATCACCGATCCCGGCTTTTTTTCGCCATGATCTATACGCTCCTGCGCCCTCTCCTCTTTGCCCTCGACGCCGAGCGCGCCCACACGCTCACGCTCGCCGCACTCGATCTGGCCGGACATCTCGGGCTTCTGAACGCGCTCCCGCGCGCTGCGGGACGGCCGGTGCGCGTCATGGGCATCGACTTTCCCAACGCGGTCGGGCTTGCGGCCGGACTCGACAAGGACGGCGCCCACCTCGACGCGCTTGGTGCGCTGGGCTTCGGCTTTCTGGAAATCGGCACGGTCACGCCGCGCCCGCAGCCGGGTAATCCAAAGCCCCGCCTGTTCCGTATCCCGGAAGCGCAAGCGATCATCAATCGCATGGGCTTCAACAACCTGGGTGTCGACAACCTCGTCCGCAATGTCGAGCGTGCCGGTTTCAAGGGCATCCTCGGCATCAACATCGGCAAGAACCGCGACACCCCGAACGCGCGCGCGGTGGACGACTACCTGACCTGTCTGACCAAGGTCTATGCGCACGCCAGCTATGTGACGGTGAACATTTCCTCGCCCAACACGCAAGGTTTGCGCGACCTGCAAAAGGATGCCGCGCTCGACGCCCTGCTCGCAGCGCTCAAGCGCCGTCAGGCGGAGCTTGCCCAGACGCACGGCCGTTACGTGCCCATCGCGCTGAAGATCGCGCCCGATCTCGACAGCGCACAGATCGCGGCGATCGCCGCGCTCCTCATGACGCATCGCATCGACGCGGTCATCGCCACCAACACCACGCTCGCGCGCGACGCCGTCGCCGGCCTGCCGCACGCCGACGAGCCCGGCGGGCTGTCCGGCGCGCCGCTGCGCGCGCCCTCGACCCACGTGGTGCGCACGCTCGCCGGACATTTGCAGAACGCAGTGCCCATCATCGGCGTCGGGGGAATTCTGTGTGGCGACGACGCGCGCGAAAAGATCGCCGCAGGCGCCGCGCTGGTGCAGCTTTACACCGGCCTCATCTACCGCGGCCCGGCGCTGATCCGCGAATGCGTGCGCGCGTTGGAATGATCAGCCGGCAGCGCGCCGGCCCAGAACGCGCATCTGGAACAGCGTGCTGCGCTCGTCTTCTTCGAGCACGGCGCGGATGTAGCGCGCCGTCGCCCGGTACTGCGGGAGGATGTTGTATTGCAGCGCATTGACCCGCTTGCGGGTCTTGCGGCTCGCAGCCAGGAGCCGCCACAGCGCGTTCTCTGCCTCGCCCAGCCGCGCCAGCGTGAGTGCGAGGTCGCGCAGCCGCAGGCGCGCTTCGTCGAAGCTGACATCGGTCCACATCAGGCCGACCGGCTGCAAGGGCAGCGCCTCGGCCGCCACGCTGGGGTATTCGACGCCGACGCTCGACCGCGCCACGATCCGGATCGCAAGCGCGGGTTTGAGTCCGATCGCGGCCTGACGCAGCATCTGCCCGCCCATCCGCATCTGCACGATGCCCAGCCAGTGATAGGCCTGGGCGAGCTCGGCCTCGACCTGGACGCGCAATTCGCGGTACTCGCGCAGCCGCTCGTAAACCAGGCGGGTCAGGAGATCGCGCTTTTTTTCCAGCATTTGCCGGCCCTGCTCCAGAAAGCGCGTCTCACGCCCGATCCGCAGCAGCGTGCTGCGCGTGGGGGGAAGCCGGAGCGGGTTTTTCATCGAACCCCGGGCTGCGCAACCACGCCTTTGTGGTATTGCGCCAGTTCGTCCGGCGAGACGCGGGTGAGCGTCGCCGGCGGCAACATCGACAACAGGTCCCACGCCAGATCGAGGGTTTCGAACACGCTGCGCGCCTCGTCCTCGCCCTGGGCCACGAAGCGGCGCTCGAACGCCGCGGCGAAGTCCAGGTAGCGGCGATCGCCTTCCGACAACTCGTCGGCACCGATGATCGCGGCCAGCCCGCGGATTTCCAGGGCGCGCGCGTAGCTGGCGAAAAGCTGGCTGGCGACATGCGGATGATCGGCGCGCGTGAACGCCTTGCCGATGCCGTCCTTCATCAGCCGGGACAGCGACGGTAGCACGGCGATGGGCGGATAGACGCCCTGGTTGGCGAGATCGCGGCCGAGCACGATCTGCCCTTCCGTGATATAGCCGGTGAGATCCGGGATCGGGTGGGTGATGTCGTCCGAGGGCATCGACAAGACCGGGATGAGCGTGATCGAGCCACGCCGGTTCTTGATGCGGCCGGCGCGCTCGTAGAGCTCCGCGAGGTCCGAATAGAGATAGCCCGGATAGCCCTTGCGCGCCGGCACGTCGCCGCGCAGCACCGCCACTTCGCGCAGCGCCTCGGCGTAGGCGGTCATGTCGGTCATCACCACCAGGACGTGCAGATCGCGCTCGAAAGCCAGGTATTCGGCGGCGGTGAGCGCAGCGCGCGGCGTGAGCAGGCGCTCGATGACGGGATCCTCGGCGAGGTTCAGGAACATCACCACCTTGCCGAGCACGCCGGACTCGGCGAAGCTTTCCTCGAAGAAGCGCGCGTCGGCATTGGAAACGCCGAAGGCGGCGAACACGACCACGAACCCGCCGGGGTCGTCGCCGATGAGCTGCGCCTGACGCACGATCTGCGCGGCGAGACGGTTGTGCGGCAGACCGCCGCCGGAAAAGATCGGCAATTTCTGACCGCGTGTCAGCGAATTCATGCCGTCGATGGCGGAAATCCCGGTCTGGATGAATTCGCGCGGATAGGCGCGCGCCGCAGGATTGAGCGGCGCGCCGTTGACGTCGCGGCGCTCGGCGGAAATGATCGGCGGTCGCCCGTCGCGGGGCTGGCCGATGCCGTCGAAAATGCGTCCCAGGATGTCGCCGGAAACCGGCAGGCGAAACGGCTCGTCGAGAAAGCGCACCCAGGTGCGCTCCAGATCGACGCCCTCGGTGCCTTCGAAGACCTCGACCAGCACCGCGTCCTCGGCCGAACGGATGACCAGACCGGAACGCAGCCGCCCGGCGTGGTCACGCACCTGTACGCGCGCGCCGACCGCGACGCCCGGCACCCCTGCCATGACCATCAGGCCACGCTGAAGCGACGCAGCGGTGCGGAATTCGACGTTTTTCATCGGCCGCTCGGCAAAGCCGCGCCGCCCTGCGCGTAGTCCGCTGCGATCGGCGCGAAATCGTCGGCGACGCGCCCGGCACGTTCCCTGAGCGCGGCGACATCCGCCGACGCGTACGTGCTCTTCCAGCGCCGCGCCTCGGCGACGAGCGGCATCTCGATGAGGCGCCGCGCGGGAACGCCCATGCGCACCAGCCTGAGCCCCTCCCGGTGGATCGCCAGCAGCGCTGCGAGCAACGCGTACTGCTTTTCGGGCGACGCGAAGCTGTCGGTCTCGTCGAGCGCCGATTGCTGCAGCAGCCCTTCCTTCAGCAGGTTCGCGGCCTCGAGATTCCAGCGCTGCTCGGCGGACAGCGCCTCGACGCCGACCAGGTTGACGATGCGCTGCAACTCCTCGGCACTGGCCAGCAGATCGAGCGCCGCGGCGCGTGCCGCTTCCCAGTCCGCGGCGACGTGGGCGTGCCACCAGCGCGCGGCTGCCGCGACCGACACGGAATAGCTCTCCAGCCAGTCGACCGCCGGATAGTGGCGCGCGTCGGCGAGGTCCTTGGAGAGCGCCCAGAAGGTCTGGACGATTTCCTTGGTATGGCTGGTCACCGGCTCGGAAAAGTCGCCGCCGGGCGGGGAAATCGCGCCGATCAGCGTCACCGAGCCGGGCGCGCCGGAAAGGCTCTCGACCCGTCCGGCGCGCTCGTAGAACGCACCCAGACGCGAGCCGAGATACGCGGGATAGCCCTCCTCGACCGGCATCTGGCCGAGGCGTCCGGCCACTTCGCGCAGCGCTTCGGCCCAGCGGCTGGTCGAGTCGGCAACCATCACCACGTCCATGCCCTGGTCGCGGAAATATTCGGCGAGCGTGACGCCGACATAGATCGAGGCCTCGCGCGCGACGACCGGCATGTTCGAGGTGTTGCCGATGAGCAGCGTGCGCTCCATCAGCGGCCGGCCGCTGTGCGGATCGCGCAGCGCGGGCATGGATTCCAGCACGTCGGTGAGTTCGTTGCCGCGCTCGCCACAGCCCACGTAGATCACGATCTGGGCATTGCACCAGCGCGCGATCTGTTGCTGCAGGAGCGTCTTGCCGGCGCCGAACGGCCCCGGGATCGCCGCCTTGCCGCCCTTGAGGAGCGGGTAGAAGGTGTCCAGGATGCGCTGCCCGGTGATGAGCGGTTCGACGGCATGGTCGCGGCGCCGGAACGGACGCGGCGTGCGCACCGGCCAGCGATGGTACAGGCGCAGCTTCTCGATGCGCCCGTCGCCAAGCCGTATCCGGCCGATCACCTCGTCGACCGTGTAATCGCCTGCCGGCGCGATGTCGATGAGCTCGCCGGACAGCAGCGGTGGCACGAGGATGCGATGGGTGATCGCGGCGTTCTCCTCGACCGTGCCGAGGACGGCGCCGCCCGCGAGCGCCCTGCCCGCCTCGCACTGCGGAACGAAATGCCAGCGCCGGTCGCGCGCCAGGGCCGGCACCACGATGCCGCGCGCGATGCGGTCGCCGCTCTGCTCCCAGACGCTCGCCAGTGGCCGCTGCATGCCGTCGAACAGCGCCCCCAGAAGGCCCGGGCCAAGCTCGACGGAAAGCGGCCAGCCGAGCGCGGTCGCCGCTTCGCCCGGGCGCAAGCCGGCGGTATCCTCGTAGATCTGCGCCAGCGCGATGTCGCCATCGCGGCCGATGACCTCACCGGTGAGCCCCAGTCGGCCGACCCGCACCTGATCGCCGAGCGCGGTCTGCGGCAAGTGGAGCCGCACCAGCGGCCCATTGATGTCGATGATTCTGCCCGCGTCAGCCATGCATCAGGGTGCCGAGGTCCGGCGCGCTGGCGAACAGGTGTTCCATCGCCACGCGCGCGAGTTCGTCGTGCAGCCGTTCCCAGCGCGCCTCGAAAGTCTGGTCGCAGCGCGCCCGGCGATCGGCGGTCAGGACCCGCACCCCGCCGAGGCTGACATCGGCATGCGGCTCGAGGGCGATGGCGCGCCCCGCGGCGACGCGCGCCGTGATCGCCGCCCACTGGGGCGCGAGGAGGGCCACGTCCTCGGCGCGCACCTCGGCGACGAGGTCGCCCGGCGGCAATGCGGCGACCGCGGCCGCCAGCCAGCGCTCGACGATGTCCAGGCGCGCAGCAGCGTCGGCCATGCGCTGCGCGAACGCGCCGCGCGCCGCGGCGAGCACGGCCTGGGTCAGCGCCCAGCGCAGTCGGTCGAGCTCGGCGGCAAGCTGGATTTCCGCCGCCTGCACGCGGCGCCGCACCAGGCGTTCGGCTTCGACCTTGGCGGCGAGCAGCTCGCGCTCTTCGGCAAGCTTCAGGCGCTCGGCCGACTCGGCGAGCATCTGCGCGCTGGCAGCTTGCGCGTTGCGGATCTGTTCGCGCGCGAGGGTTTCCGCCTGCTCGATCAGCGCCCGTTCGAGCGCGATGACGTTCGCATCGGTCATCGGGCGAGTGCTCCAGGACCGAGCACGGCCCGCACGACCCCGTCCACCGCGGGCGCATAGCTCGCAGGCGCAGCGAGCGGCGGCAGTTCCGTGACGACGATGCTGCCGCCTTCGTTACGCAGGCGGTCAAGCCAGTAACCGCCCGGTCTGGCAAGATGCGATTCGATGAGCACCAGCGCCTCGCCGCCGTCTTCGACCAGCCGCGCGAGAACGGCCTCGACGCGCGCCGCGTCGGCATTGGGATGCACCTCGGCGCCGATGAGTGCGAAGCCTTCGACCAGACCGGCGCTGCCAAGCACCACCAGGCGCGCGCCAGCCGGCCTTGCCGGGTCTCTTTCCACGTCGTGTCCTACAGTTTGCCGAGCATGAGGATGGACATCACCAAGCCATAGATGGCGATGCCTTCGGCCAGCCCCATGTACACCAGGGTGCGGCCGAAGAGCTCGGGTTTTTCGGCGATCACCGCCATCGCCGCCGAACCGATCGGGCCGAGCGCCACGGCCGCCGCGATCGCCGCAAGTCCAGTCGGCAGACCGATGCCGAGGAGCGCGAGCCCCTTGCCCAGACTCACCTCCGCGCCGCTCGCCAGAGCCGGCTCGGCCGCCAGGGCTTCATGAACCCCGAACAGCAGCAGCCCGGCCATCCCCAAACCGAACAGGGCAATGTTGGCGATCAGCCCGCGCTGAGCCCAGCCGGGCGCAACCGCGCCGCGTGGCCGCAGTTCGAGCCACACGCCGGCACCCACCGACAGCACCACCGGCATCACCGCCAACACGATCAGCCAAGTCATCATTGCGCCCTCCCCGGATTTCCGTTGTCAGATTGTCTCAGCCAGCCGCAGCGGGGTAAATGGTTTGCCGTCGGCATTGAAGAACCGCGCGAAACCCTCGTAGTACACCAGCCGCAAGGCCTGGATGGCGACCACCCCGCCCTCGAGCACGACGATCACGCTGTTGCCGAGCACCAGGGTGATGCCGTGCGCGGCCGCCGACAGCCCGCTCGCCAGGGTGAAAATCGCCATCGTCAACGCGACGTGGTTGAAGCTGAACGCCGCCACGCGCATGAAGGACAGGGTGTTGGAAAACAGGCCGATGGCGCTTTCCAGGAGCTCGATCGCGGCGACCAGAACGCGCTCGCCGGGACTGCCTTCGCCGCTGACGCTCTTGTACGCGACGATGATGGCCAGCGCGACCGCCGCCGCGGCCGGCACCGCCCAGGTCTGGCCGACCACGCCCGCCATGCCGCCCAGCAGCGCGAGCACGGCGAGATAGAACGCGATTCCCGCCACACCGTTGGCATCGAACAGCGCCCGCGCGAACTGTCCGGCCAGGAGCTGGTTGCCGACGTTGATGACGAGGGTGAGGAGCAGAAAGCCGACGCCAAGGCCGGTTGCGATGCCCAATAGCCGGAACGGGTCGGCCAGCGGCGACACCCAGACGGGGGCGAGGATGTCCTCGTAGCCGAACACGCTGCCATAGAGCAGCCCGAACAGCATCGAAACCAGCCCGGCCGCGACGCCGATCCAGGCCAGGCGGCCGATGCGCGGCATGAGAAGGATGGCGAGCAGGACCAGCGCGCCGCCATGCCCCACGTCGCCGAACATCGCCCCGAAGAGCAACAGGTAGAGCAGGGAAAACGGCAGCAGCGGATCGAATTCGCCATAACGCGGCGTGCCGTACCCCTCGACGAGCGGGCGGAACGGCGCGAGCCACGGCGGATCGCGGACGAGCGTGGGCACACCGCGCGCTTCCCCGGCCGACGGCCGCCGCGCGTCGAAAGCGTAGCGCCCCGGAAAGCGCGCGTCGAGCCGCGCACGCAGGGCGGCGACGTCACGTTCGGGAACCCAGCCGACGAGCGCGGCCAGGCCACCTTTGCCACGGGCGACGCGCGCCGCCTCGGCGAGCGGCTGCGCCAGCGCCAGTTGGCGGCGCGCCGCTTCGAGGCGTGGCGCGAATTCGCCGCGCAGCGCATCCAGACGGCTGCAGGTGGCGCCCGCGCGCGCTTCCAGGCGCCGCCGTTCTTCCTCCAGCCAGGCCCTCGCCGCGCCGGGGTGGGTGCGTAGCGCCGCCGGCACCGACAGTTCGCGCCAGCCCGCCTGCGCGAGCACGCCGCGCGCTTCGCCGTGACGCGGGCGCGGGCCGGCGACGACGGCAAAGACCTGGTCGCCGCTCTGGGCAAAACGCGCGATCACGAAACCGGTCATGGTCAGTGCTTCGCCGACGCGCTTCACGCTGCCTGCGGGCAGGCTGCCGATGTCGGCGGCGAGCAGGCCGTCCGGGCGCAGCAGGCTGTCCAGGTCGACGTTCAGGTGCTCGAGCTTGGCCAGCGTCGCCTCCAGTTCCGCGAGCCGGGCGCGTTCCTGCTCGATGACCGCCTGGCCTTCGTGGCAGGCGAGGCAGGCGCTCCACACGGTCTTCAGCCAGGCGTTGAGCGCGACCAGGTCGTCGAGGGTGGGTGCGACGTCCGCCGCGAGCGGCGTGGCGTCGGCCGTCGGCGCGCCGCACAGCTCGACGAGCTTGGCGCAACGGGTGCGTGCTTCGTCCCACACTTCCGCATACGCTTTGCCGGGAACGTCGGGCAAGGCGTCGGGCGCGGCCGGCGCCGGGCTGAAGGCGCCAAAGCGTGCCAGGAGCAGCGCGACGTCCTGCGCTTCGGAAGCGAGGATCCAGAGGCGGAGCTCGATGAGCGGCTCGGCGCGGAACATCAGTGGCTGCCGACCGGTGCGCGCTCGATGGCCTGACGGATCGCACGCGCCGGCAGCCCCAGGTGGCGTCCGCGCAGGATGCCGCGCACCGCCCGCAGGTCGCGTTCGCGCAGGATGAGGTAGGCGAACGCGCGGACGAAGGCGGCCGCCTTGCCGGGGGCGAGGAGCGCGCGGGCCTGCGCGGCGGCGAGCTGTTCCATGCGCGCGAACACCTCGGCGATGCCGTGCGCGCCGGCAAGCCGGGTACGCCAGAAGGCGGGCAGCGCGGCGAGCACCGCGTCGATGCCTTCACGGCCGACGAGGTCGCGCAGCCGTGCGCCCGAAAGGCCATAGCGGCTGGCGATGAGCAGGTAATAGACCTGCGCCGGCGGCAGGCCGTAATTGAACCGGTAGCGCAACAGCCACACCAGGTTGATGCGCGCGAAAAGCCTGTCCATGAGCGTGACGAAACCGGCACCGGCCTCGCGTTCCAGCGCTTCGGCGCGCCGCCCCAGACCCTCGTAGTAGCCCCGGTCCAGTGCGGCGTCGAGATGGAAGGGGTCGTGCGTCTGCTCGAACGCATGGCGCGCCTCGCGCACGATGGCCGCATAGGGGCTCGCCTCCAGCCGGCGCAGCAGTTCCGCGAGGTCTTCGGCGTGCGCCAGCGCCGTTTCGTCGACGCGGGCGAAGCCGCCCATCGGGGTGAGACTCGCCAGGAGCGCCGCGGGCCGCTCCCCGATCAGTTTGCCGCGCAAAAGCGTCTTGAGGTTGTTGACCTCGAAGCGCGCGGTCCAGTAGGTGAGAAACCCCCGCTGCCCGTCGCCCAGCGGGCGCATGAGCACCCGCGTCTCTTCGAGCAGCTGGGCGACGATGCGCTGCTCGAGCGAACGGGCGTCCGGAGTCGCGCCGTCGGCCGCGCGAAAACCGCCGATGAGCTGCGGCAAACCGCGCAGCGCCAGCGTTTCGACGAGTTCCGCCTCGCTGACATCGACGAGGTGATCGAGCGTGGCGTCATCCCACAACCGGTGCGCATAGAGGCTGACGCGCGTGTCGAGATAGGCCGACGCCATGGCGCCAGGCTCGCGTCAGGCGGCCGGGTCGAGCAGAACGCCGAGCACAGCCTCGACGGCTGCGGCCTCGTGGCGGTCCGCCAGCGCGCGCAGGTGCCGCTGGCGCTCGGCATGCTTGCGCGTCAGTTCGGCAATCGCCTGCGCCGCACGCGCCTCGGCGTCGCGCAGGATGGGCTCGCGCAGGCTGGCGCGGTTGGCCGCGAAGCGCGTCTCGGCGTCGTGGATCTGCGCCTGTGCCGTGTCAAGAATGCGCTGCCGCTCTGCGGCGGCCGCGTCGAGGATGGCCTGGGCACGGGCCTCGGCCTCGAGGAGGCGGGCAAGCGTGTCGTCCATTGCCTCAGCCCAGCAAAAGCCCTGCGCCGGTGAGGGCGGTGACGACCCCCAGGCCGCGCAGCACACGGGCATGGCCCCGCAGCAGCGCGCCAACCGCAACGCCGCTGGCATGCAGTGCCGCAGTGGCGAGGACGAAGCCGGCCATGAAGCCGGTACCGGTCCCGGCGGGCATCTCCATGCCGTGCGCGAACCCGTGGAACCAGGCAAACGCCGCGCTGAGGACGACGAGTGCGGCGGCGGGCAGAACGAGACGCACGGCGATGAACGCGCCGAAGAGCAGCACCGACAGCGCGATCGCCGGTTCCACTCCCGCCATCGCCAGCCCCGTCGTGCCCGCGACCGCGCCGGCCGCCATCACCGCGACGAAGGTCGCGGGTGCCACCCACACGCGCCAGCCGCGTTGCTGGGTTGCCCACAAGCCGACGGCAAACATCGCCAGGAGGTGGTCGAGACCGGTGAAGGGGTGGGCGAAGCCGGCGGCGAAACCGCCGTGGGCATGCATACCGCCATGTGCCCAGGCGGTTGCCGCGGCGAGCGCCGCAACGGCGCCGATCAGGGTGCGACAAAGATTTCTTGCGTTCATGGCATGCTCCGGTTCATTTGATCTTCACCTGCACCAGCTCCGCGCCCTCGGGGTCGGTCACGTGCACCGCACAGGCGATGCACGGGTCGAAGGAGTGGATGGTGCGCAGAATTTCGATGGGCTGCTTCGGGTCGTGCAGGACATGGTTGTCCTGCAAGGCCGCCTCGTAGGCACCGGGCTGGCCCTGCGGGTCGCGCGGACCGGCGTTCCAGGTGCTGGGCACCACGGCCTGGTAATTGGCGATCTTGCCATCCTCGATCACCAGATAGTGCGCCAGGCAGCCGCGCGGCGCCTCGTGCGCGCCCACGCCCTTGGCGTGCTTGGGCCAGGTGGAAGGGTCCCACAGCTTGTCGTTGAAGGTGCGCACATCGCCGGCCTTGATGTTGGCCATGAGGTCATCGAACCAGCCCTGCATGGCGTCGGCGATGATCTTCGATTCCAGCGTGCGCGCCGCGGTGCGGCCAAGGGTGGAGAACAGGGCCTTGACCGGTACGTCGAGGGTCTTGAGCGTGTAGTCGACCAGTTCGTGCGTTTGTTTGTGGCCCTTCGCGTACAGCGTGAGGACGCGCGCCAGCGGGCCGACCTCCATGGCATGGCCTTTCCAGCGCGGCGATTTGAGCCAGGAATACTTGTGCTCGACGTCCAGATGCGCATACGGCGGCTTGGGGCCGGTGTAGTTGAGCTCGGTTTCGCCCCGATAGGGATGCAGCCCCTGGTTGTCGCCGCCGCTGTACTTGTACCAGGAGTGCGCGACGAATTCCTGGATCTCGTTGTCGGCATACAGGTCCACGTCGTGCACGCGGCTCAGGTCGCGGTCGAGAATCGCGCCACGCGGCATGAGATAGGATTCGACGTCGTCGATGCGCTTGGCGGGAAAATCGCCATAGCACAGGAAGTTGCCGAGCCCTTCGCCGCGCCCGGCCCAGTCCTTGTAGAACCCGGCGATGGCGAGCGTGTCCGGGAGATAGACCTGGTCGACGAATTCGCGCATCTGGCGAATGACGTTCTGCACGATCTCCAGCCCCACCATGTTGACCGCGGTCGCATCCTGGCCGCCGCGGTATTGCGGACCCTTGCCCTGCCCGCCCGTGCTGTGGACCGAAATGGCGCACGGCACGCCACCGACGACGAAGTTGGGATGCGGGTTCTTGCCGCCGAAAATGGCGTGCAGCTTGACCACGTCGCGCTGCCAGGCGAGCGCTTCGAGATAGTGCGCCACCGCCATCAGGTTGGCTTCCGGCGGCAGTTTGTAAGCCGGGTGGCCCCAGTAGCCATTGGCGAAAATGCCGAGCTGGCCGCCTTCGACGAAGGTCTTGATCTTTTTCTGCACGTCGGCGAAATAACCGGGCGACGACTTGGCGTAGCCGGAGATCTTCTGCGCCAGTTCCGACGTCGCCTTGGGGTCGGCCTTGAGCGCGGAAACGACGTCGACCCAGTCGAGCGCATGCAGATGGTAGAAGTGCATGACGTGGTCATGGACGAACTGCGCGGCGATCATCAGGTTGCGGATCAACTGCGCGTTGTGCGGAATGTCGTACTTGAGCGCGTCCTCGACCGCGCGCACCGAGGCGATGCCGTGCACCAGCGTGCACACGCCGCAGATGCGCTGGGCAAAGGCCCAGGCGTCGCGTGGGTCGCGGCCCTTGAGGATGATCTCGATGCCGCGCACCATGGTGCCGGCGGAATAGGCCTGGGTGATCCTGCCGCCGGCATCGGTTTCCGCCTCGATGCGCAGGTGCCCTTCGATGCGGGTGATGGGATCGACGACGACACGCTGTGCGGTGCTCATGCTTGTGGTTCCTTGTTCGCGACGGGACGGGTTTCGACCAGATGGCTGGCGATCATTTCGGTCAGTCCCACCACCGGGATCGCCATGTTGTAGTGCTCGAGCCCCTCTTCGAGCGTCGAGCGGCAGACCGCGCAGGCCGTCACCAGTCGGTCGGGTTGAACCGCCTCGATCTGCTGCTTCTTGCGCTTGAAGGCTTCCAGCCGCAGCGCCTCGGCCTCCTCGATCGCAGTCACCCCGCCGCCGCCGCCGCAACACCAGTTCATGAACCCGGCGTCGGGCATTTCGACGAAGTTCTTCGCCACGCTGCCGAGCAGGTTGCGCTGCTGCCGGATCACGCCGCCGCGCCGCGCGAGCTGGCAAGGATCGTGGAAGGTCAGCTTGTCGGTTTCGAAACCCTCGGTCTTGATGAGGCCCTGCGCGCGGAACTCATCCAGAACCTCGACGATGTGCTTGACCGCGAACGTGAACGGCCGCCCGATGAGGTTGGGCCCCTCCCAGCGCAGCGCGGTGTAGGCATGGCCGCATTCCGGGCTGATGACGGTCTTGACCTTGAGACGCTCGGCCCCGTCCACGATGCGCTGGACGATCAGCCCCGCGAGGTCCGAATTGCCGAGCTGGATGCCGCCGTTGGTCGCCTCGAAGGCGGTCGAACACAGGGTCCAGGTCTTGCCGGCCTGGTGCAGGATGCGGGCGACGGATTCCAGATATTCGGGAAAGTTGATGATCTCCATCGAGGACATGATCACCATGTACTCGGCGCCTTCCACGTCCATCGGCACCGCAAGCCCGGTATTGGCCTCGACGTGCTTCATCTGCGCCTGGACGGCGGGCAGCTTGATGCCCATCGGGCTGCCGGTCGTCACGGTGCGCGTGACCGCTTCGTCGATGCCGTGCGGCGCGTGCCCGGACACGGCCATCCCCTCGCGCAGCTTGCGCACCATGTAGACGATGTCGTTGCCGACCGGGCAGACCGCGGAACAGCGGGCGCAGAGCGTGCAACTGTTGTAGACCAGTTCCTGCCACTCGGCGAGTTCGTCGTCGGTCACCGGCTTGGACACGCCGAGCAGCTTCTTGACGCGGCCCAGGAGCGTGTATTCCTGTTCATAGACGCGGCGCAGGGGCTCGAGCTTGTGGATCGGCGTGTACTTGGGATCGCCCGTTTCGGTATAGAACAGGCAAGCCTCGGCACACAGGCCGCAGTGCACGCAGCTCGCGAAATAGCTCGCGATCGGCGCATCGATGACTTCTTTCAAGGCATGGATGCCTTTTTCGAGTGACGCACTCATTCGCCCTTCTCCCTCGGTTCGTTGTCCGCGCGCCGGCATGCGGCACGGTCCCGGTCGATGCTCATACCGGTACTCCCTTGCGGCCGTTGGTGTCGCCGTTGTACCAGCGCGAGCCGATCAGGGCGAAGGCGTGAAACAGCTTGGTGAACGGCAGGAAGACGAGAAGCAGCTCGACCGTGAGGATGTGCAGCGCGAGCATGCGCGTATACGGCAGCAACAGGTGCTGGGTCGCCATCCAGCCGGTGACCAGCGGCAGGAAAGTGAGCGCCCAGGTAAACCAGTCCTCGAACGTGGACAGGAAACGCTTGACCGGCTGCCTGATGCGGTCGACCAGAACCGCGAGCATGGCCACCATCGTCACCACCGCGGTCAGGTTGATGAGCTGGCTCGGCAGGCCGGGCCAAGAGAGGCCGGTCAGTTGCTTCACGAGCAGGATGTGCTGCGCGAAGAAAAACACCACGATCGCAAGCCCGACGTGAAACACGTAGCCGCCGATGTAACTCACCGGCGAACGCGCCAGCATGCCAGGCGGCGGCAGCGAGCGGCGCACGATCGTGTGCCACCCGGATGCCCCAGGCACGTGGCGCGGCGCGGCCAGGTCCGGCTTGCGGCCAAGCGTGTAGACCTCGATCAGACGCCAGACGACGCCGAGCAGAAAAATGCCGACCGCGATGTTGAAGCCGGTGCCACGCACCCAGGTCAGCCACTGCAGATCGTTCATGCTCATTTCTCCAGGTCCTCGAGGGTCGTCGGCTGGTGGGTGCGGATCGCGGCGCTTTTCTTGGCGCGATTGGCGACGCTCACCGCCAGCCCGGCGACCGCGCCGACGCCGGCGGCCGCTGCGGCGGCCGTCGCCGGACGCACCGGCATCGACAGCGCCTTGTAGAAGCCGCCCGCGTCCCAGAAATCGGGCTCCGAACAGCCCAGGCAGCCGTGTCCGGATTCCACCGGCCAGGACGTTCCGCCGTTCCACTTCGTCGTCGCGCAGGCGTTGTGCGTCACCGGCCCCTTGCAGCCCAGCTCGAACAGGCACCAGCCGCGGCGCGCGCCCTCGTCGTCGAAGGTCTTGGCGAACTTGCCCTGGTCGTAGAACGGCCGGCGGTAGCAGCGGTCGTGGATGGTTTCGCCATAGAACGCCTTCGGCCGGCCCTTGTCGTCGAGCTCCGGCAGGCTCCCGAAGGTGAGGAAGTGGGCGAGCACGCCGGCGATCACGACCGGGATCGGCGGGCAGCCGGGAATGTTCATCACCGGCTTGTCGGTGATCAGATCGCCGACCGATTTCGCGCCGGTCGGATTCGGATTGGCGTGGGGAATGCCGCCGAACGCGGCGCACGATCCGACGGCGATGACCGCCGCCGCGCCCTTGGCGGTTTCCATCAGCATGTCGTAGTTGGATATGCCGGCGATGGTCGAATAGGCGGTGTTGGCGGTCGGAATCGAGCCGTCGACGATCAGCAGATACTTGCCGAAGTTCGCCTGCATCGATTCGAGGCGCGCGCGTTCCGCCGCTTCGCCCGAGGCGGCCTGCAGGGTGTGGTGGTAATCGAGCGAAATCATGTCGAAGATCATCGTCTCGATCGTCGGCGAGTGCGAGCGCGTGAGCGATTCCGTGCAGCCCGTGCATTCCTGGAACGACAGCCAGATCACCGGCGGGCGGCGCGTTGCTGCCGCGGCGATCGCCGCTGCCATGGCCGGCCCCGCCGCAGGCGGCAAGGCCATCATCGATGCGAGCGTCGCGCAGTATTTGAGAAAGCTGCGGCGACTGACGCCCTGCTGCACCAGCGAGTCGATCAGGGGACCTTTCATGGGTTTCTGCCTCCGGGTTCGTCGTTCGGTTCTGAAAGCGCGAGTTCGAGACGCTCGAGCCCCGTCGCCACGTCGTCGCGAGGCGCGCCGACGAGATAGGGGACGAAGGCGATCTCGATCAGCTCGCACAGGACATCGCCACGCTGGTTGCGGTGGGTCACCCACCACACGCCAGGGAAAGCTGTCTCGGCGAGCGTCGATTCGCCCTCGGCGTCGAGCGTGATCGACACCTCGCCGCTACCCAGCCGCTCGCGCAGCCAGTCGCGGTCGGCCGGGTTGAGCGGCAGCGCCGAAAGGTCGATGCTGGCCGCCTCGCCCGCGTCGAGCAGGCGGCGCAGCTGCGCGGCGATCTCATGCAGTAGCGGCCGCGCATTGCCGCTGACGGCCCACTGCGCCGCGGCAACGACCGGAATGCGCTCAAGCGGCATCGCGCCACCCCGCGATGAGCGATTCGATCGCGGCGCAGGCAGGCGCGATCGCGGCGGCGACGGGCGTCGTCGGCGCCTCGCCCCAGTCGACCACCGCCGGCTGGATCGCCAGCAGCGCACGCCGCTTGGGCCAGTGGCCGGCGAGCATAGCGATTGCGCGCAGGTCGGTGAGCCCGACCTCGTGGACGGTGGACTTGCGGTTGTGCATCAGAAAGCGGTCCATGTCGTCATCCCGCATCAGCGTCCAGGCACCGGGTTCGGCGCGGATGTTCGCCGCGTCGACGACGACCAGCGCGTCGGCGTCCTCGATCGCGCCGGCGAGCGTGAACGACAACGTCCCGCCGTCGACCAGCGTGACATCGTCGCAGCCGGCAAACGCGGGCGCCAGGGCCCGCACCACATGGACGCCGACGCCCTCATCGGTGAGCAGGGTGTTGCCGATGCCGAGGACGAGGATTCGCATGCACCCAATCTAGCAGACACGCCGCGCCATAACAACCAAGCGCAACGCTCGGGTATTCGCGGTGGTCCACGCTGTTGCCAGCGGCGGATTGGCGTGCGCTATACTGAGCCTTCAGGTCTTCCGGGTCTCGTTTATGTGCCTTGCCATCCCCATGCAGATCGCCTCGATCGACGGCTTCACCGCGCGTTGCGAGGCGCGCGGCGTGTGGCGCGACGTGAGCCTTTTCATGATGCAGGACGATTTGCCTGCGGTCGGCGATTTCGTCATGGTGCACGTCGGCTATGCCATCCAGAAAGTGACCGAGGCGGACGCGCGCACGACCTGGGAACTCTTCGACCAGATCCTGGAGGAATCCGGTGCATGAGATGGCCGTCGCGCAAGCGCTCGCCGACCAGGTCGATGCCGTCATCGAGCAGCACGGCGCGACCCGCGCGGCGCGCATCCGCGTGCGCATCGGCCCGCTCGCCGGCGTGGTGCCCGAACTCCTCGCCAGCGCCTTTCCGCTCGTCGCGGCGGGCAGCCGCATGGCGCATGCGGCGCTCGATCTGGTCTGCGCACCGATCACCGTGCGCTGTCAGACCTGCGGCGCGGAAACGGAAGCCGCGATGAACCGCCTCGTTTGCGGTGCGTGCGGCGACTGGCACACCCAGGTCATCAGCGGCGACGAACTCCTGCTCGAACGTGTCGAACTCGAAACCGCCCCGTCCCTGACCCTGGATCCTGACCATGTGTGACACCTGCGGCTGCAACATCACTCCCGGCAACAGGCACCTCGCCTTCAAGCCCGTCGCGCGCGGCGCGACTGCGGTCTCGGTGCTCAAAGGCCTGCTGCAAAAGAACGACGACCAGGCGCAGCACAACCGCGCGCACTTCGACCGCCGCGGCATCCTTGCGGTCAACCTCATGTCCTCGCCCGGCTCTGGCAAGACCGCGCTGCTCGAAGCCACGCTCGATGCACTGCAAGGCGAATTCACCTGCGCCGTGATCGAGGGCGACCTGGAAACCGAAAACGACGCCCTCCGCATCCGCGCCAAAGGCGTGCAGGCACACCAGATCGTCACCGGCACAGCCTGCCACCTCGACGCGCATCTGGTGCACGACGCGCTGCACCACATGGACCTCGACGGGGTCGACATCCTCTTCATCGAAAACGTCGGCAACCTCGTCTGTCCGGCGAGCTTCGATCTCGGCCAGCACCTGAACGTCACCCTGCTCTCGGTGACCGAAGGCGATGACAAGCCCGCGAAATACCCGGTGATGTTCCGCGCCGCGGACGCCATGCTGCTCACCAAGACCGACCTCCTGGCCGTGCTCGACGACTTCGACCCCGATCGTGCCGAAGCGCACCTGCGCAATCTCGCCAACCCGGCGCCGGTGATGCGCCTGTCGGCACGCAAGGCGCTCGGCATGGCGGCGTGGCTCGACTGGCTGCGCGAACAGCTCGCCACGCAGCGTGCCCGCGTCGCCATGGGCCAGTCGCGGCGTCCGGCGATCCAGCCCGACGGCCAGCAGCTCCATAGCGCGACGACCTGATGGACGCTGCCCGCACCTGGCTGGAGAAAATCCACGCCCTGGAATTCGACCGCACGATCAAGATCATGAACGTGTGCGGCGGGCACGAGCGTTCGATCACCCATGCCGGGCTGCGCGGCGCGTTGCCGGCGTGGGTCGAACTGGTGCCCGGCCCCGGCTGTCCGGTGTGCGTGTGTCCGGAAGAAGACATCTATCAGGCCATCCAGCTCGCCTTGCAGGACAGGGTGATTCTGGTCGCGTTCGGCGACATGCTGCGCGTGCCGGTGAACGTCAGCAAAGGCGCGGTGCGCTCGCTCGCCGAAGCGCAGGCCGCCGGCGCCGACATCCGTCCGATCGCCAGCCCGCTCGATGCGAAAAAGATCGCGCGCGAGAACCCCGAGCGCCCCGTGGTGTTCTTCGCCGCCGGCTTCGAGACCACCACCGCCCCGGTGGCGGCGCTGCTCGCCGAGGGGCTGCCGGCCAACCTGTCCATTTTGCTCTCCGGCCGGCTCACGTGGCCCGCGGTGGCGATGCTGCTCGACTCGGGCGCACCGGGCTTCGACGCGCTCGTCGCGCCCGGCCACGTCTCCACGGTCATGGGCCCGGAGGAATGGCGCTTCGTGGTTGACCGCCACGGCATTCCCGCCGCTGTCGCGGGCTTTTCCAGCGAATCGCTGCTCGCCGCCTTCTATTCCGTGCTGCGCCAGTTGCAAAGCGACGAGCGCTTCCTCGACAACTGCTACGCCGAGGTCGCGCATCCCGGCGGCAACCGCACCGCGCAGCGGCTGCTCGCCACCACGCTCGACGTCGTCGACGCCAACTGGCGCGGCATCGGCGTCATCGCCAGCTCGGGCTATGCGCTCAAACCGGCATTCGCGCGCCACGACGCGCGCCTGCTGTTCCCGGACCACAGCGACCCGGCGCGCCGCCGCGCCGGCGAGATGCCACCCGGCTGCGACTGCGCGCAGGTCGTGCTCGGCAGGATCTATCCCAACCAGTGCCGCATCTACGGCCGTGCCTGCACGCCGCGCCATCCGGTCGGACCGTGCATGGTGTCGGACGAGGGCGCCTGCCGTATCTGGTGGGCGGGCGGCGTGCGCGCAACCGCCGATGTCTGAACCCGTCGCCCGCCGCATCCGGATCAGCGGGCGGGTGCAGGGCGTGGGGTTCCGCCCCTTCGTCTATCGCACCGCGCAGCGCCACGGCATCCGCGGCTGGGTGCGCAATTGCAGCGGAACGGTCGAAATCCACGCCGAGGGCGACGCCGCCGCCGTGACGCGCTTTGCCGCCGCGCTCGTTGCCGAGGCACCGCCGCTGGCCGCGCCGCGCGCGCTGGCCAGCGACGCTTGTGCGCCGCTGGCGGTCGACGGATTCTCGATTCTCGACAGCGCGCCCAGCGCCAGCGCCGACGTCCATCTGCCCCCCGACGGCTTCGTCTGCGACGACTGCCTGGCCGAACTGCGCAATCCCGCCGACCGCCGCTACCGCTACCCGTTCATCAACTGCACCCAGTGCGGGCCGCGCTACACCCTCATCACCGCCCTGCCCTACGACCGCGCCAACACCGCCATGCGCGACTTCGCGCTGTGCCCCGCCTGCCGACGCGAATACGCCGATCCGTGCAACCGTCGCTTTCATGCCGAACCGCTCGCCTGCCCAGTCTGCGGGCCGCACCTGCGCTTCGTCGGCGCTGCCGGAAACCTCGACGGCGACGAAGCGGCCCTCGCCGCCACCGTTGCCGCCCTGAAGGCCGGCCGGATCGTCGCGGTCAAGGGCGTGGGCGGCTATCACCTGCTGTGCGACGCCGCGAACGCGGCCGCCGTCGCCACCCTGCGCGCCCGCAAGGCGCGGCCGGCCAAGCCGCTCGCAGTGATGTTCCGCGACCTCGACGGCGTGCGCGCGGCGGCCGGGCTCACGCCCCAGGCCGCGGCATTGCTGAGCTCGCCCGAGCGGCCGATCGTGCTGTTGCCCCGGCGCACGCCGGGCGTGCTGTGCGAGGCCATCGCCCCGGGACTCGGCGAGATCGGCTGCCTGCTGCCGTATTCGCCGCTGCACGCGCTGCTGCTGGACGATTTCGGCGCCCCGCTCGTCGCGACGTCGGGCAATATCGCCGGCGAACCGGTCCTCACCGACGACGCCGAGGCGCAGGCCCGGCTCGCGGCAGTGGCCGACGCCTTCCTCCATCACGACCGGCCGATCGTGCGCCCGGCCGACGACGCGGTCTACCGGCCCATCGCCGGCGCGCCGCGTCCCCTGCGCATCGGCCGTGGCAGCGCGCCGCTCGAACTCGATCTGCCCCGTGCCCTGCGCGAGCCGGTGCTGGCGCTCGGCAGCCACATGAAGAACACCCTGTGTCTTGCGTGGGACACGCGCGCGGTCGTCTCGCCGCACATCGGCGAACTGGACAGCGCGCGCAGCCTGGACGTCCTCGTGCGCGTCGCCGAAGACTTGCAGCGCATCTACCAGGTGCGCGCCACACGGCTGCTGATCGACGCCCACCCCGGCTTCGGCTATCGCCGTTTTGCGCGCGAGGCAGGCTTGCCCTCGACGTCGATCCCCCATCACCGCGCCCACGCCTCGGCGCTCGCCTGGGAATTCCCGCAAGTCGGGCACTGGATCGTGTTCACGTGGGACGGCGTGGGGCTCGGCGACGACGGCACGCTGTGGGGCGGCGAAGCCTGGGTCGGGCGGCCGGGCGGCTGGCAGCACGCCGCCACCTGGCGTCCGTTTCATCTTCCCGGTGGCGAACGTGCCGCACGCGAACCGTGGCGCGCCGCCGCCGCGCTGCTGTGGGCGCTGGGCCGCCCCGCACCCTTCGCGCCCGATGCCCTCTGCAAGGCGTGGGCCGCGCGCGTCAACAGCCCGCAGACGACGTCCGTCGGGCGGCTCTTCGACGCCGCCGCCGCGCTGTGTGGCGTGTGCACGCACGCCAGTTTCGAAGGCGAAGCGCCGATGCGCCTCGAAGCCGCGTGCGCCGAGGGCGTCGAGGGCACCGTCACCCTGCCGCTGAGCCGCGATGCGGACGGCCTGTGGCAAAGCGACTGGGCGCCCTTGGTGCCGATGCTCGCCGACGCCACGCGCCCGGCCGGCGAGCGCGCCGCCGTGTTTCATGAAAGCCTCGCCGCAGCGCTCGTTGCCCAGGCGCGGCAACTGCGCGAACGCACCGGCATCGCCACGGTGGGCCTGACCGGCGGCGTTTTCCAGAACCGCCGCCTGACCGAACGCGCGCTGGCGCGGCTCGCCGCTGCCGGCTTCGAGTGCCATCTGCCGCAGCGCCTGCCCGTCAACGATGCCGGCATCAGCCTCGGTCAGGTCGCCGAATTCCTCGCCCAACACACCCCCGCATGAACGACCAGCGCATCCTCCTCGCCCACGGCAACGGCGGCCGTCTCATGCGCGAGCTCATCGCCGAGGTTTTTGCCCGCCATCTCGCCAACCCCGCGCTCGACACCGATGCCGACGCCGTGCGGCTCGCCGCGCTCGACGGCGAGCTGATGGTCACCACCGACGGCTTCACCGTGCAGCCGCTGGAATTTCCCGGCGGCGACCTCGGCTCGCTGGCGGTGCACGGCGTCGTCAACGACCTCGCGGTCGCCGGGGCCGACCCGCGTTACCTCACGCTCTCCGCGATCATCGAGGAAGGTCTGGAGATCGCCGTCCTCGACCGCCTCATCGCCAGCTTTGCGCGCGCCGCGCGGGAAAACGGCGCCGCCGTCGTCGCCGGCGACACCAAGGTCGTGCGGCATGGCGAGGGCGGCGGCTTGTATCTCACCGTCGCCGGGCTGGGCGTGCGCCGCGCGCGGGCAGCACTTGCCATCGCGTCCATTGCGCCGGGCGACGTGGTCCTGGTTTCCGGGCCGGTCGGCGACCACGGCATCGCGGTCATGCTCGCGCGTGGCGAGTTCGGCCTCAGCGGCGACCTGCGCTCCGATTCGGCATCGGTTCTGCCGCTTGCGCAGGCCGTGCGCGACCTGCCCGGCCTGCGCTTCATGCGCGACCCCACGCGCGGCGGCCTGGCCACCGTCGCGCACGAAATCGCCCACGCCTGCGGTCATGGCGTGGTGCTCGAAGCGGCCGCCGTACCGCTGCGTCCTGCCGTCGTCTCGGTATGCGACATGCTCGGCTACGACCCCTACTACCTGGCCTGCGAAGGGCGTATCGTCGCCGTCGCCGCTCCCGCAGCCGCGGCGCAGATCCTCGCTCGCTGGCAGGCGCACCCGCTGGGCCGGGACGCCGCGCTCATCGGCCGCATCGAAGCGGGTGCGCCCCGCGTCCTGCTGGAGACGGGGCTGGGCGGCCGCCGCATCCTCGACGAACTCGAAGACGACCCCTTGCCGAGAATCTGTTAGCGCCGCACACTGCGGCGTCCCACTCCCAGGAGCCTCGCGCATGCAGATCGGCATTCCGAAAGAAATCAAGAACCACGAATACCGCGTCGCGCTCAAGCCCGAAGACGTTCGCCAGCTCGTCGCCGCGGGGCATGGCGTTCGGGTCGAACACGGCGCGGGCGCCGGTGTCGGCTACGGCGACGACGCCTACCAGGCCGCCGGCGCGACCCTCGGCGACGCACCCGCGGTGTGGCGCGCGGAACTCGTGGTCAAGGTCAAGGAACCCCAGCCCGCCGAAATCGGCTACCTCGGCGCCGGCCAGATCCTGTTCTGCTACCTGCACCTGGCGGCGGCGCCCGCGCTGGCGCGCGCCCTCATGGCACGCGGCGTTTCCGCGATCGGCTTCGAGACCGTCGGCGACGCCCAGGGCGGCCTGCCGCTGCTCGCGCCGATGTCGGAAATCGCCGGGCGGCTCGCACCGCAGGTCGGCGCCCAGGCCCTGACCAAAATCCACGGCGGCTGCGGCCTCCTGGCCGGCGGCATGCCCGGCGTGCCACCCGCGCACATCGTCATCCTCGGCGCCGGCACCGTCGGCACCCACGCCGCGCGCATCGCCCACGGCCTGGGCGCGCGCGTCACCGTCCTCGATCGCCGCGCCGACAAGCTCGCGCGGCTCGAAGCCGGCGGCCACATCGTCACGCGCTTCTCCACCCCGGACGCCATCGCCGACGTCCTGCCGCGTGCCGACATCGTCATCGGTGCCGCGCAAATCCCCGGCCGCCACGCGCCGCGGCTCATCACCCGCGACCGCCTCAAGACCATGCGCCCAGGCAGCGCGCTCGTCGACGTCGCCATCGACCAAGGCGGCGTGAGCGAAACCTCGCGCCCCACCACCCACAGCGACCCGTTCTATATCGAGGAAGGCGTCGTCCATTACTGCGTCGCCAACATGCCCGGCGCCGTCGCCCGCACCGCCACCCTCGCGCTCAGTCACGCCCTGCTGCCCTACGTCAGCGCGCTCGCCGCGCAAGGCCTCGCCGCCCTCGACGCCGACCCCGGCTTCAAAGCCGGCCTGCAAGTCCACGCCGGCCGCATCACCCATCCGGGACTCGCCGAAGAACTTGCCTGAGTCACCGCGCTCGCGGCGTAACTTGCGGCGCTTGTCGGCGCGCAAATCGCCCGGCGCCGTATTGCGTTTCTGTGCGGATGCTGTAATAGCCAATTATTCATTGTCCATTAGGCGGCCCTACGGGCCTACGCACGCCCTGGCGGTCGCTTTGCGGCGTCTTCGCCCCCGTGCTCGTCGCCAATAGACTCGGCTATTGGCTCCTCCCCCGTGCGCGAATCCACTCGCAAACCGCCGCGCCATCTTCGTGCGTCCTGATGGATAATCTGGGCTGAAAGGAGACGAAATGACCGCCTTCGACCCCCTCCATCCTCCTCGCCAGGAGGATCACTTCTTCGAGCTGTTCGGGCATCCCGCAGTGGACGTGCCGGACGCGGAGGATGCCCCCCAGGAGGCCGCGCCATGACCGAAATCTGGGCCCAGGCGGCGTTGTGGCTGGGGCTGGCCCTGCTGGCCTCGATGTTGTCGCTCTGGCTGCGGGTGGCGACCGCCTTGTCGGAGATCGTCGTCGGCACCATCGCCCAGTTGTTCATCGGCGCGCTGCTGGGCAGCGCCCTGCTGGCCGGGGATGCCTCCTGGATCAAGTTCCTGGCCGGGGCCGGCGCCATCCTGCTCACCTTCCTGGCCGGGGCGGAACTGGATCCGGTGGTGTTTCGCCAGCAGTGGAAGCAGGCCACGGCCATCGGCCTGGTCAGCTTCATCGCGCCGTTTCTGGGCTGCGCGGCCCTGGCCCGCTGGGGTCTGGGCTGGAGCGTGGAAGCGAGCTGGCTGGCGGGCATCGCCATGTCCACCACCTCGGTGGCGGTGGTCTACGCGGTGATGCTGGAGTTCGGCCTCAACGCCACCGACTACGGCAAGACCGTGCTGGCCGCCTGCTTCATCACCGATCTGGCCACGGTCATCGCCCTGGGTCTGATCTTCGCGCCCTTCACCTACAAGACGCTGATCTTCCTCGCTGTCGGTGTGCTCGCGGCGGTCGTCCTGCCGCGCCTGATCCCGCATTTCTTCAAGCGTTACGGCGGTCGGCCCTCGGAGCTGGAGGCCAAGCTGCTGATGTTCTGCCTGTTCGCCCTGGGGGCGCTGGCCACCTGGGCGGACAGCGAAGCGGTGCTGCCGGCCTATCTGCTGGGCATGGTGCTGGCCGGCACGGTGGGCAAGGACCACGCCCTCGTCCGTCGCCTGCGCACGCTGACCTTCGGACTGTTGACGCCGTTCTACTTCATTCGCGCGGGCTCGCTGGTGTCGCTGCCGGCTCTGGTCGCAGCACCCTTGGCCTTCATCGCGCTGCTGCTGGCCAAAATGGCCACCAAGATGGCGGGGGTGTATCCGGTGGCCCGCGCCTACGGCTCGCCCCGGCAGGAGGGCATGTACACCACCCTGCTCGTGTCCACCGGGCTGACCTTCGGCACCATCTCGGCCCTGTTCGGCCTGAGCCACCAGATCGTCGATCAGGCGCAATACTCGGCCCTGGTGGCTGCGGTGATTGGCAGCGCCGTG
>Ga0272446_1002556_pt1 | contig 24495 bp, 14 predicted proteins | sample YNPCB0061_FD_194587 | JGI IMG/M metagenome (GOLD analysis project Ga0272446, IMG submission 194587) | Hot spring microbial mat communities from Yellowstone National Park, WY, United States - YNP-CB-006-1 | ecosystem: Environmental > Aquatic > Thermal springs > Hot (42-90C) > Sediment | place...
CGAACCGTAGCCGGGCGTGTGGTCCACCAGCTTGAAGTCCGCGTCGCCCACGTCGTTGTCAATGGTCTTGGGCACGCCGGTGGCGATCAGGTCCAGGCCCTGCTCGCGTGCCAGCCGGGCCACCTTGTGCGCGGTGTCCATCGAGTCGTTGCCGCCGATGTAGAAGAAAAACCCGATGCGGTGGGCCTTGAAGACCTCGATGATGCGCTGGAAGTCCTCGCGCTGTTTTTCCCGCAGTTTGTAACGGCAGGTGCCGATGGCCCCGGCGGCCGGCGTGGTCTCGAGCCGGCGGATTTCCGCCGGGTCCTGCGCCGAGAGATCGAGCAACTCCTCCCGGAGCACGCCCTCGATGCCGTGCCAGGCGCCGTACACGCGGCCGAAGGTCTCGGGGTGCTCGTGGCAGAAATCAATGACGCCGCGCAACGAGTTGTTGATGACGGCCGAGGGGCCGCCGGATTGGGCTACCAAGACGTTGGGTTTCATGGTCGTGCCGGCGCCCAGCTTGCGGCCCGCGACGCCGCAACTCAAGTCATCGCCTCCGGTCGGACCTGCGCTGGGGTGCATTTCAGTTTTTGAACCACCCACAGCATTCCCGCGATTTTCGCCGGTCCGCGCCGCGGCAGTATTGTGGGAGAACGGCTGTTTGCGGGGCTTTCTGAGGTCGGCGCTCAAAAACTGAAATGCGCCCCTTGCGTTGCGACCGACCAAACACCGCCGGCCGTACCACGCGGGATCGGCTGCTCCTCCCCGCCCGCCCTGGCCTGGGTAACGCCCATTTTTGAATGATGCGCTGTATGGACAGGACCGGAGCATTGGCAAAGACCGCGCCTCGCGCTTCACTCGACGCCCATGCGTGCTCCCCTGTTTTTGCTGGCGCTGTTGACGGCCGGGCCGATGCAGTACCCGGCGCAAACACAAGCCGCATCAGCGGTCGGTCCCGGCGCAGTGCTTTACGTCGCCCCCAACGGCAACGACCAATGGTCCGGCCGCCTGGCCGCGCCCAATGCGGCCGGCACGGACGGTCCGCTGGCCAGCCTCCACGCAGCGCGCGAGGCCATCCGCCGGGCCCGCGCCGCAGCCGGAGGCGCGCTCGGCCCGGTCACGGTGCAGGTCCGCGGCGGGCGGTATGAGTTGGAGACGCCGCTGGTGTTTGAGCCGCAGGATTCCGGCACGGCGGACGCGCCGGTGGTGTTCGAGGCCTACGGCAACGAGCGGCCTGTGTTCAGCGGCGGTCGGGTCATCACCGGCTTTCGCGCCAACGGCCCGTGTTGGGAGACCGAGATTCCCGAAGTCAAAGCTGGGCGCTGGTATTTCCGCCAACTGTGGGTCAACGGCCAGCGCCGCACCCGCGCCCGCTCGCCCAACCAGGGCTATTGCCGCATCGCCGGCTTGATCCCCGGGCCGGCCCGGCCCAACGCCAAACCGGTCCTGGCCGACCGCTTCGTCTTTGCGCCGGGCGACCTTCAGCCCTGGGCGCGGCTGGCCGACGTGGACCTGATCCTGATGCACTCATGGGAGACTTCGATCCACCCGCTCAAGTCCGTGGACCTGAGCTCGAACCTGGTCGTGTTTGCCGCGCCGCTCAAAGAGTGGTGGGGCCTTGGCTACTGGGAAACCAACCAGCGCTATTACGTCGAGAACGCCCTCGAACTGCTCGACCAGCCCGGCGAGTGGTATTTGAACCGCGACACTGGCGTGCTGACCTATTGGCCGATGCCCGGTGAGGTGTTGGGCGAAACCGAGGTGGTCGCGCCGCGCTTGACCGAGTTCGTGCGGTTCGCAGGAAATCCGGATCGCGGCGAGTTCGTGGACCACATCACGCTGCGCGGGCTGACGTTTCACCACGCCGATTGGGTTTTGGACCCCAAGGGCAACAGCAGCACCCAGGCGGCAGTCGAAGTGCCCGCCACCATCACCGCCGACGGCGCGCGCCACTGCACTATCGAAGGCTGCGAGGTCGCCCACATCGGCACCTACGCCATCTGGTTCCGGCGCGGCTGCAAAGACGGCCGCATCCAGCGTAACCGGCTTTTTGACCTGGGCGCCGGCGGCGTGCGCGTGGGCGAGGACCGCATGGCCAAGACCGATGTGGCCGAGACCAGCCGCACCTTGGTGGACAACAACCACCTCTTCGACGGCGGGCGCGTCTATGCCGGGTGCGTGGGCATCTGGGTGGCCCAGAGCAGCGGCAACCGGATTTCGCACAACGACATTCACGACCTTTACTACACCGGCATCAGCGTGGGCTGGAACTGGGGGCTGGAGCCGAACCGCACCAGCAACAACGTCATCGAGTTCAATCACGTCCACGACCTGGGCCACGGCGTGCTCAGCGACGCGGGCCTGATCTATTGCCTGGGCGTGTCGCCCGGCAGCGTGATCCGCCACAACGTCTTCCACGACATGTGGCCTTACTCGGCGCCGGCGTTGGGCTGGGGCATCTACCTGGACGCGCAGTGCGGCCAATACCTCGTCGAGAACAACCTGGTCTATAACACCCTCAGCGGCGGCCTCATGTTCAACAACGGCGGCCACCAACACGTCATCCGCAACAACATCTTCGCCCTCTCCGCCAACCACGCCCTGTGGCCCTATTCGGAGAAACGGCCCAGCACCTTCCGCCGCAACATCGTTTACCTGACCCAGGGCGACCTGCTCATCCCGCTGGGCGAACGCTCGCTCAACGAGTGCCTGGCCGCGGGCGAGTCGCCGGGCGACTGGGACGAAAACCTTTACTGGCACACCGGCGGGCCGGACCGGCTGCGGTTTTACCGCCGCACCTTTGCCGAATGGCAAGCGCTGGACCTGGACCGGCACTCGCTGGTGGCCGACCCGAAGTTTGTGGACCCGGCCGCGCACGATTTCCGGCTCCAGCCCGATTCGCCCGCGCTGCGGCTGGGTTTTCAGCCGTTCGACATCAGCCGCGTGGGGCTTTACGGCGACCCGGCCTGGGCCAACGAAGCCAGTCACGCCCGCTGCAAACCTCGGCCGCTGCCGCCGCCACCGCCGCCACCCCAGCCGCTCAGCTTGGACGACAGCTTTGAAGACACGCCGGTCGGCGAGCACCCGGCCCGGGCGCACGTCAGCGGCGAGGAACAAGGCGCCTCCATTCGCGTGACTGACGAGCGCGCAGCGGCCGGCCGGCGCAGCCTGAAGGTGACCGATTCCGCCACGCTTCAGCCCGCTTGGCAGCCGCACTTCTACTACGAGCCGCACCTGACCACGGGCACGGTCCGGCAACGGTTCGACGTGTGGCTGGGCACCAACGCGCAGTTCTTCACCGAATGGCGCGACGCGGGCGACTATCCCCGGAACGTCGGCCCCAGCGTGCGGTTCGACGCCAATGGCGACGTGAGCGCAGTTGGTCGGGTCCTGGCCCGGATGCCGGTGGGCGCGTGGTTCCGGGTCGAGATCGAAGCCGCCGTGGGCAAGGACGTCCCGCGCATGTTCACGCTGAGGCTGACCCCGCCCGGTGGCGCGCCGCAGACTTTCCGCGACCTGCCCATTGCCGGACGCGACTTCCGCGAAGTGCACTGGCTGGGCTTCAGCAGCACCGCCGCGACCCACGCCGTGTTCTACCTGGACAACGTGGCTGTTGAGGCGCGCTGACCCCGGAGAGCGGCCGTTTGCCGGGTCGGCTCAGGCCAACGGCCAACCACCGTGTTCGGCGATACGCGCGTCTATCTCGGCCATCCGGCGGACCGTCTCGTCCAGCGCACCCACCAATTGCTGGTAAGCCGCCAACTCTTCGTGGCCCAGCCGAAGGCCCAAACGGTCCTTGAGCCAGCGTTGCGCGGGCTGGTAGCCGCCGATGGCAAACTCCCAGGCCGCGGCAGAAACCGGCTCGAAAAACTGTTCCGGGTTGATCCAAACGCGGCCGGCGGCCGGAGCGGTTTCCTCGCCGCTCGGGCGGGTCCTGCCGCGCACGCCGCGGGGGCCGCTCGTCTCGCCCGGTTGGAACCGCGCCTCGCGGACTTCATCGGAGCCCTTGACCGGGAAACTTACCGGCCGGTCCGGCGGGCCGCTGCGAGCGTGCAGGTCCACGAGGCGCGCGCCCAGGGCCACCAGCGCCTGAAAAAGCTTCCAGTTGCCGGTCAGGGGCAGGCGCGGGAAGTCCGCGCGCAGGAATTCGGCGTAACGCTCGCGGTAGCCCGGGCTGTGAAAGACCGCATAGACGTAATGGAAGAGGCACTCCGGGCCGAACTCGCGCTTGCCCGGGCGGACCGGAGCGGCCGGGACAAATCGGGCTTGCCAGCGTTCACAGGCTTCGCGCACGAAGGCGGCGCTCAGATTGGGCCGGCGCCCGTCCTGGTGGGCGAAAAGGTCCGCCTCGGGCAGCTTGCCATTGGGATAGAGATAGAGCGGGAACAGGTAATTGACCTCCTTGATCGAGACGCTGTGCAGTTGGATCGGCAGCGTCGTGGCCAGGACGTGCTGCCAGGGCGTCTTGATCTCGGTGCCGCGGGTGGTCGAGAGCGCCAGATTCGGCCCGGCCAGGAGGTGGCGCATCACCGCCCGACGAGTCCGACAATGGAATCCGCGCGAAACGCCGGTGTAACAAGTGAAGCGAAGGTCGAACGGACGGTAGAGAATCGGCACCAGAAGGTTGGTCCACGGGTGCCGTTGGAGGTCGCTTTGGGCCGAGATGACTTTCCACTCCAGCGAGTCTGGTCCCAGTCCAAACTCGATGCGCGCTGCTTCGGGAGACAGCGTCAAGAAACGCCGCAACCGGGCGCGCAATTCTTCCGGGCGGAAGGCCACGGTGAAGTGGTCGCGCCCCGTGGCGATACCCAGGCTGTGCACCGGCATGATCTCGGTGATCTTCCACCCGCGCTCGTACTCGCGGCGGCGATGGGTGCTTTGCGGGATGAACAGGTAGTGCGGCGCGGCGGGGTCGAGCGTGGTCCACGGGGTGTTCTTCACGTGGTGGCGGTCCAGCCAATCATATTTGGCCTGCCGCCGCGCGCCCCACAAGTGGGCGTGGCGGACCACGCAACCGCTTGCGCCCTTGCGTTTGGCCCGGCGTTCCGGCGGCCATTTCACGAAAATCCCGATCGCCACGCCCTGCCGGATGTCGAACACGTTCTTGTCCGGTTCGCCCGTGCCGGGGACGGTTTCCTTCTTCTTCGAGTTGCCGTGCAGGTCCAGGACGTAGATTTCGTCGAAGGTCCGCATCAGGTGCTGCCGCATGCCGCGGAAGGTCGGGTTGTCGAGGTAGCCGTGGTTGGTGATAAAGGCCAGAATGCCCTGGCCGGTCTGCTCGATGCGCCACTGCCCCCAGCGGATGAACTTCACGTAGTCGTCCTGCAACCATTTCGGGTTCCGCTCGCCCAGCGGACGGCCGTCGCAGAAGTAGTACTCGCGGACGAGCCGGGCGATCCATTCGCCTTTGTTGGCGCTGTGGCCGGAGTAGGGCGGGTTGCCCAGCACCACCAGCACGGGCTTGCGTTTCTTGATCGCGGCGGCGGCATCGGCCTCGTCGCTCAGGGCGCGCAGCGGGCCGAGCATTTCGACGTGGCGCTCGACGTCCTCCAGCGTGTTGGTGAGGAAGATGTTCAGGCGCTCGCCCGGGCGCGGCTCGTAGCTCCATTGCGGGCGGAACAGCGGCTCTTCGTCCATCGCGGCCAGCGCCAGGCCGAGTTTGAAGTGCGCCACGGCATACGGGGCCATGAGCAACTCGAACCCAAACAGCCGCGGCAGCAGATGCTCGTGGACGTAGCTGCTCCATTGCCCGGCGTTCTGGCGCCGCTTGAACTGCGCCCGGATGAAGTCCAGCACGGTGTAGAGGAACGTGGCCGTGCCGGCGGCCGGATCGAGGATGAGCACGCGATGTGTCTCCTCGGCGACCTCGCGGCCGCCTTCCTGGCGATTGACGGTGAGCTTCGAGCGGTCGGCCAGGCCGTCGGCCAACCCGAAGCGCTCCCGCAGCAGCGAGTCCACGCTCCGGACGATGTAGTTCACCACCGGCTCGGGCGTGTAATAAACGCCGCGCAACTCGCGCAGCCTCGGATCGTAAGCCTGCAGGAAGGTCTCGTAGAAATGCACCACCGGGTCGCGGCCGGGGCCGCGTTTGCCGAAATCCTCGAGAATCCGCCCCATGTCCGCGTGATCGAGGGTCTGGATCAAGTCCTCGACGAACCCGGCGAACGGCTCCTCGTCCAACGCCGCGCCGGTGATCTGCTCGAAGAACACGCGCAGAAACGGGTTGGTGCGCGGGATGAGCTTGCGGGCGGTATCTCGCGTGAACCGGGCCGTCCCGCACGAGGCGCGGGCGCTGAACAGGCCGTAGGCCAGCGTTTGCGCGAACATGTCGGCAAACTCGTGGACGGCCACGGCTTCCTTCTTGGCGTCCGCCTGCGGGGCCAACTCGGGCAGGAGCGTGGTGGCAAAGGCGTGGCGCCAGTCGCGCAACGGTTGCGATGCCGCGCCGGTCTGGAACGCGCCCACGAGGACGTCGCGAATCATGTGGGTGAGGTTGGCCAGCCGGCGGGCGAGTTCTTCGGCGGAGGCGATTTCGACCGGCTGTTGCGCGAGAAAACCGCGCAGGAGATGCCGGGCGCGCTCCCGTTCTTCCGGCGCAACCGGGATAAACCGGCGCCCAGGGCCAAGGGTGGCCAGGCGGAAGGTTTCCCGCCGCTGGCCCTCAACGAACCAGCGGAACTCGACGTAGTCGGTCAGCAGCAGGTTGGGCAGCGACGCCAGGTAGCGCTGGAGCTGGGGGCTGCGCTCCGCCTCATCGAGGTCGGCGCCGATGTCCTTGGCCTCGACGTAGCCCAGCGAAAGCCGGTCGCGCCGGCGGGCGATGACGTAATCCGGCGCGCCGCAAGCCGAGCGCCGCGGCTCGTTGGTTGCCACGATGTCGGCATCCAAGGCCTCGAGCAATTCCTTGAGTGCAGGGCGGTGGGTGTGTTCGGTCGCGTCGCCACGCTCGAGCGCGCGTTCGAGCTTCCGCACGTATTCCGCCAGCGGATCAGGCGGGCCGCCGCCCCCGCCAGCAGGCGGTTCTTCGCGGAGCAGGTCGGCGTCACTCATGCGCGGGCGCAGCTTCGAACCAAAGCCCTTTGGCGTCCAGTCCAGTGAACACTCGTGGTTCGGCGGACGGGCGGGTCGGACGGTTTACGCGGGCACCTGGTAGGCCAGCCACAGGGCACGGAAGTAGCGCATCACGCGCAGCGGGTCCGGGCTTTCGGGGATTTCCGCCAGGCAAAAGCTGGCATAGCCGATCTGGTTGAGCCGGGTCAGGAGCCGCCGCCAGGGGTATTCCTCGAGGTAGAGGTCACGCAGGTGGACCTCGACGATCTTGTCCTTGACCAGGTCGAAGTTGGCGTCGAAGCCCGCGCCGGCCAGGTCGGTCTGGTTCGAGTTCCAGCACACGCCCACGTTGGGATGGTCGGCCACGTCCATGATGGTTTTGATGTGCGGCAAGAGGGAGGTGCCGGTGCCGTGAACCTCGAGCCGGATTTGCTGGCCGTAGCCGGCGCCGAACTCGCCCAGCTCGCGCAAGGCCCGGCCGATTTGCTCGAGGGTTTTCTGAACCGGCACCTCCTTGGGCAGCGCGTTGGGGCGCACCTTCACGCCGCTGGCGCCCACGTCGTGGGCCAGCACGATGTACTCCTTGGTGGCCTCGAGGTCGCGGCGCAGCCGGTCCGGGTCCGGCGTGTGGTAATCAAACGCGCTGCCCAGGCCGAAGAGCGTCACCCGCGAATCGGCGAAACGCCGGCGCACCTCCGCCCGCTCGGCAGCGCTGAGCGTGACCTCCACGCCGTGCTTGTGGGTGGTGCGCAGCTCGACACCCTCGAACCCGGTGGCCTCGCAGTTCCGGATGATCGTGGGCAGGTCCCAATCCTTGGCCAGGTTGTACGTGACCAACCCCAGCTTCATCCGGCCGGGCGCGCCCGCCGCTGCCGGGGCGGCGGCGCGGGCGGTGGGTTGGGGCAGCCCGGCGGCCAGGGCCAGCGCCCCGGTCAGGCGCAGGAACTCACGACGATTGGCGGGCAGGTCTTGCATGGCGTGAGTGGAAGACGCCGCCGCCGGGCTGGCAAGTCCCAACCGCCGCCGGCGCCACGGGCGCTGCCGGTCGCGGCCGGCATCCGGGCGGGGATTTCCTTTAGGTGACGCAGTTCGACGCGGCCGTCGCGGGCGTCGCAGCCGGGAAGGAAAGCAAGCCACCCCCGCCGCCGAATCGGTTGCTCACGGTGATTGAATTGGGCGAGCGGCCGGCGTAGCGGCTGGCCGGGCCGGCGAGGCGCGGAAAACAGGCGCCCGGGGCAGGCGCGCTCCCCGTTCAACCACGCGCGTCGCGCTCAGCGGGTCCAGCAATGCACCGTCACCGGGGTATTCACGGGAACGGTCACCGGGACATCGGCCAGGGCGGGGTTCTGCGCGGTATTGTCAATCTCGGCGTCAAACTGGACCGGCGCGCCGGTGTCGGGGGTCAGCACCACGCGGATGGGCACCACGCGATTCCAGTCGCTGGCCTGCACGCGGACGATCTGATTGGGGTCGGAGCCGAAAGGAAGCTGGAAGGTGACCGGCGCGCTGCCCACGGGGATGACCTGCCCCGCCGCCTGCACCACATCCAGCCGGGGGACGACAGGCGGGAAGATGAACAGGTTGGCGCCGACGGAAAGGGAAGCCAGCGGATTGAACGTCAAACTGAATTGCCGGCGATCCACCGTGTCCACGCGAATGCGGCCGGAGCCTGCAAAACCAGCAAAAGTCGTCACATCCACCGTTCCGTTGCCCGCCACCACTGGAGCGACCAGGCGTACGGCCCCGCCACTGCCGCCGTTCCCACCGACCCCCGGAGATGCAAACCCACCCCGCGCCAAAACTCTGCCGGTGAGTTCCAGACGGGTATTGGAGGAAATGAGAATAGCACCGCCTCCGCCCCCGCCGCCTCGACCCGGCGTACCGGCCGAGCCGCCGCCGCCCGAGCCGCCCACCAAGGGGATCAGCAGTTTGCTGCCGTAGATCGAGCCTCTGTTGGTATTGCCGAAATCATGGCCCATACTGCCATACGAACCGCTCCCTGGCCCCCCGGGTGAGTTGGAGCTTTCGGATCCGCCCTTGCCGGCGCCGGGACCGTAGCCGGCGCCTGGTGGCATTTCGGCAAAGCCACGTTTACCGCCGTCGAATCCGCCGGGCCCACCCTCGCCGCCGCTCGGGCTGTTATCCGGGGCTTGCTCGCCCGAGACGTCAATCGTCCCGGCGATGACCACGTCGCCCTGGCTGAGCACGTACACCGGGGTGTTGTGCTCGTTGCGGGCAAACCGCAAGGTGCGGCCGGCGTTTACCCGCAGGCTGCGGTAATGCAGGATGCCGTCCGGTGGCAGCGGCACGGTGGTGTCGGCGTCAATCACGACATCCCCGAGCGCGCCGGTGCTGCCGTTGTCGAAGTTTTGCGCGGCCAGCGGCGTCGCCAGGAGAATTCCCGCGAACAGGGCCCGCCACGGCGTGGCGCGTTCGAGTTTCTGGAGGTTTGAGTTGGCTGTGGTTTTCATGACGGTATGAGTTCGAGCGTTTGAGTGAAGTGTGGACAAGGGGGCTAAGGTTGGGGGTGCAACCGAACCACGGGTCGCGCGATCGTGGGACCCCACTCCTCCGGAGCGGCAGTGGAGGCCGCGGGCAGCGCCACCTGAACCGTCGGCCGGGCCAGGGTGAGTCCCAAGTCCGAGGCATCGAGCTGCGGGGCCACCGGGAGCAGCAACTGCGCCGAAGGCCGGGCGAGGGTGAGCCCCAAGTCCGAGGGATCGAGCTGCGGGGCCACAGGGAGGGTCAGTTGGGTCGTCGGCTGGGCCATGCGGAACAGCCGTGGCGTCGAAGCGGCATCCCGCGGGTCGCTCTCGCCGGTCAGTTCGGCTTCATCCAGCCAGCCGTCACCGTCGGTGTCCGCACGGCGTGGATTGAGCCCGCGCTCAAACTCGACGCGATTGGCGACTGCGTCGCTGTCGAAATCTTCGTCGCCGTCATGGACTCCGTTGCCGTCGGTATCGCGCAACCGCGGGTCCAAGCCGTGGGCGATTTCAAAAGCCGTGCCCAGCCCGTCGCCGTCCGGGTCCTCCAAACCGTCGGGCACACCGTTGCCGTTGGTGTCGGCGCGGGCGGGATCGGTGCCCAGCAGCCGTTCCACGTCGTCGGGCACGCCGTCGCCGTCGGCGTCCACCGCGCCGTCATACACGGTCAGGTCCACCGTGAACGGCGCGGCAAGAGGATTGCCGGCGAGGTCGGCGAGGGGTGGGGCCAGGCGCAAGCGATAGCGGCCGGGCGGGAGCGGCCGAGCGGTGGTGACCGCCAGGCCGGGAAGCTGCGCCCGCGCCTCCCGGCGCAGATCGGTCAGCGGCACGTCATCGGCCGTCCCCGGCTGGCCGTCGGCGCCGGCGGCCAGCAGTTGCACGGAGGCTTCCGTCACGGACTCCGGCGCGATCGCCTCGCTCAAGAAGGCCAGCACGGACGAGAGTTCGGGCAGCAAGGCATTGGCGCCGGGCACCACCCGGAGGACGCGGGGCGGCGTGGCGTCGGCGGCGAGTTCCAGCGTGAGCTCCTCGCTCCAGGTTTCGTTGCCGGCGGTGTCGGTGGCCCGGGCCCGGACGCGGATGGCGGTCCGTCCCGCGGTCAGCGGGGGGGCGACAAACGTGGCCTCAAAGGGGAAGTTGCCGTCCGCCGCGAGGCGGATGTCATCCACGTAGAACTCGACGCGCCGCACCTGCACGTCGTCGCGAACGGAGGCCAGCAGGCGCAGCGGTTGACCGGCCTCGGCGCGTCCTTCGGACCGGTCGGTACGCAGGTTGATGGACGGCGGAGTGGTGCCGGTGTCGCTTGGCAGGTAGTTGACGATCTGGAGGCCGGCCCGGCCGTCGGCCACATAGGCGAAGTTGTGGTACAACGCCGCCGCACGAGCCACGCCGGGAGTGGCGTAGAGCTCGCCCGCGGCGTTGTTGACCCCCGGGTTGGTGAGGTCGAAGACCTGGACGTTGTGTCCGCCGGGCAGCACGGGCGGGTTAGGCGCGCCACCCACCACAGCCAGCCCCGAACCGGAGCCGTTGGGCAGAATCTGCTTGAACGCCGCCGGGCCGTAGGACTGGGACCCTGACATCCTCACCGGCCGCGCCGGATCGCTGATGTCGAAGCGTCCGAAACCGTCCAGGTCAGTGACGTAGGCGACGCCATCCCCGACGGCTACCCGCCGCCGGCCGGTGACCAAATCCGCCATACCCAGCCCCAGCGACACCCGGCCCAGCGGCACCAGGGCACCCGCCTGCTGCCGGAAGGTCAGCAACTCGCCCCGGGTCACGGCCACGATCACGCCATTCTCACCGGCGAGATCCGAGGCCACTCCCGCCAGCGGGACAGCGTCGAGCATCGCCCCCGTCGCCAGGTCCATGACGTGGAGGGACGCACTGTCCGTGGCCAACCAGCCGAAGCCCGCTTCGACGAACGCGGCCGTGACGGCCGCCGTCGGGCCGGGCACGCGCCGCAAGGTGGCGACCGGATCCCGTGGATCGAACACAAGCACGCCCGGGAAGCTGCCGCCAGCGACACCGTAATCCTGGTCCAACGCTACGACACGGACCTCGCCTGGCGCGGAGAGTTGCGCCGCCAGCACGCCCAGGCGGCCGGACCCGACTTCCACCACGCCCACCCCGCCCTCCTTCAGGGCCACCAGCACCCGGTCGTTGAACGCCGCCACGTCCACCGCCTCACCGGGCAGCGGCAACGAGCCGATCACGCCGAGCGCGGGGGGACGGCCATCCAGCGGATCCAGGCCCTGTTCGACTTCGGCACCGTCCAGGATGCCGTCACCGTCGGTGTCACGATTGTTGGCGTCCGTGCCGTGGACCAGTTCCGCCAGGTCGGGCAGGCCGTCGTCGTCGGAATCCAGCGGGGCCACGTCGGCGAGGTCGCCGAACGTCATGCCGTAGATCACGAAGTCACCGGGGAGGACGGTGGTGCCGCCGAAGCGTCCGGACCGCTCGAAGCCCAGCGCGCGACCCAGCCGCCCGGAGACCGGGTCGTGGGAATACACTTCAAGCCGCCAGTTGCGGTAGGTGACCTCGGGATTGCAAGGCCCCGGGACGCAGCGCTGCTCCGGCGCAGGCGGGAACAACTGGAACTGGCCAAACGGCTCCATGATGCCGCGGGTGGCGCGGACGATCTCGGTCACGTTGGTCTGGAAGGAAATGCGGCCCTGGTCGTTGATCGTGGTGATGGCGACGCGTTCATAGCGTTGGATGGCGACGAAGGGCAGCCGGCGTTCGGGCGCGGCGTAGGTGTAGGCGGCCTCGCGGTCCAGGTCGGACTCCGTGATGGCCCGGGCCCAGAAGGCCCGGGGATCCGGCCCGACGATGGCGCGCAACTGTTCCCACAGATTCCGATGCTGCGCCTCCTGCTCCGGCGTGGCCGAGCCCTGCGCGCGCACCGTCCGGAGCAAGTCCACCCAGGCTCGCAACAGCTCGCTCGCCGCTTCGGCCGGGGACAGCCCACCGTTGGCCAGCCCGCGAGCGCCGAGCTGCGTGCAGCGCGGCAGCGGCGGACAGTTGGCACGGCAGATCCGGCCATAGGCGTCGCAAGTCTCATAACAGTCGGCCGTGTCCGGATTGAGGGCGGAAGCGGCTTCTTCCACCGAGACGGCCAGGTCCCGCATGCTGGCCCCGATGCCTTCCAGATCGTTTTGCAGATCCAGGTCGCAACTGTGCCGGCAGCCCCGCACCTGGGCGGCGCAGTCCGTGCGGCAGCGCCCGCCCTCGGTGTCGCGGCACGGCGGGTCGGTGGGTGGCGGCAACGGGGGCAGCGGCGGCGGCGGGGGTGGCGGAGGAGGTGGCGGCGGAGGAGGCGGCAGCGGGGGCGGGGCCTGGAACCCGTGCCAGCCCGGTTGAAGAATCCCCACGCCGGGATCGGTGCAGACCAGCTTTCCATCTTCGCTGACCGTCATGGTGCCCGACGTTTCCCAGCGGCCCGTGTCGTGGTTGAACGACATCAGTACCGCCTGTTCGCCCGGCGCCAGGATCACGCCGTCGCGGTTGGGCACGTTGGGAAAGCACGCCGGGACCGGCCGGTCGAAGTTCTGAGCGCCGTCGGTCTGGACCGTGATGTCCAGCACGTGATCGAGGCCGTCCGGCAGCGGCTCGGGCAACCGGGTCGGGTCCACCAGACCGATACCCACGCGGCCGCCACGCCGGCCATCGTTGTCGAAGAGCGCATTGGCCGGGACGAGCAGGCGCACCCCCGCGAGTTCGGGGTTCTCCGCCAGCACCTCGGGCGCGAAGCCAATCACGACGTCCTCGGTGAGGCTCACCGGCTGAAGCGTCCCCGCGGGGATGCGCGGCAGGTAGATGACACCGCCCGGCACGAGGTTGTCTGCCCGGCCGCCAACCGCCTCCCACGCCTTGCCGATGAACGGATAGTACGCGCCGGACGGCCACTGGCTCAGCGGCGAGGTGCGGCCGTCCACATGCACGAAGAACCGGCCCGCCGGACAGTTGGTGAGCGTGAAACGCCCCTCCGCGTCGGTCACCGCCCGGAGGGTCTCCTCGGCGCCGTCCACCGTGATCGTCACGCCGGGCAGGGGCAGGTTGGTCGAGCCGTCGGCTCGTGGCGGCACCGGCTCGCTGGCGTACACCACGCCGGAGATGGCCGTGCCCGCCAGCGGCGTGGTGCTATAGGTGTCGTACTGCATCCGAAACACGCCGCCGGGCTGACCGTCGCCATCGGCGTCGAGCGGCCGGCCGTCGGCACCCGGCACGGCGCTGCCGTCGAATTCCACCGTCACCCGGGTGCTGCCGGGAACGGGTTCCAGAAAGAACAGCGAGGCTTTGCGGCGATCGGAGCTCTGCTCGACCCGGCTCAGGAACCTCCGGCCCCCAAAGCCGGCGTAAAAGTTCGCGGTGCTGACCATCGCGTCGGCCGCCAGTGGTTCGGAGAAATAGACCACCACCTCGCGGTTCACTGACACGCCACCCTCGCCCGGCATGGGCGACGTGCCGGCGATGGTGGTTGGCCGGGGCGGCGCGAGCGTCGCGAGATAATCGTCCAACTCGGACCGGCCGTTGCCGTCGAGGTCCTGTTGGGCATCGGCGGAGTTCAGGCCGTCCAGCGGCGGGTGCTGCAGCTCGTACGCGTCGGGAATGCCGTCGGCGTCCGTGTCGAGGCTGGCCGCCCGCGGCACCTGCTGGACGCGGAAGAAGGCGGCGTCTCCGCCGGACAACGGGGAAATCAAGGGCGGGGTCAGGCTCAGAGCGGCGACCTGGTTGATGGCGTCCACCCGGGGGCCCAAGAGGAGCCGATAATAACTGGCCGGATCCGCCGGGAAGCGCAGCGCGAGGCGTCCATCCACGCGAAACTCGAGGCGCTCGATGACCAACTGGGCGCGGATGGGCGGCTGAATCACCACACACGCCAGGGCCGCGAGGACGCTCCACCCGACCGCGCGCACGAGTCCGAACCTCGAGGGCTTTCTCGTCATTTGACCCCAGTTCGCCGGCTCGGGGGAAAATCTAACGGACAAAGTAAAAAAATCCGTCTCCCGCCCGTGACACCTGCGGCGGCCGCGAACGGGCGGCGCCGCCCGCGGGGAATCCCGAGGCGCGCCCGGGCCGGGCCGGCGCCGGCTTAGTCGGAATGCTCAGCGTCCAGTTCCTCCTTGAGCAGCCGCCCCACGCGCATCTTGGCCATGTACACCTGGGCGCGATTGCCCCCGACCACGGCGCTGACCCGGTCGGCCGGCCAACCCTGCAGGGCGGTCAACTCGAACATCTGCCACTGCCGCAGCGAGACGCGGGCTTTGACCCGCTCGATGGCGCGCGCGAGCCGGGTGGCCCGCCACTCCTCCTCCCACGCGGCTTGTAACGGGTCCTCGGCCGCCGCCTCCGGCAGTTCCTCCGCTTCGCGGGAGTCGGCGATCCATCGCTGCTGGCGGGCGCGTTTGCGGCACTGGTCGGCAATCCGCCGGCGGACGATCTGAAACAGCCAGCTCTTGAAGCGGCCGCGCGTCGGGTCGTATTGGAAGCCCGGCATCTCCGCCGCCACGGAAATCATGGTCTCCTGCAGGACCTCGTCCGCATCGCTGCGCGACAACCCCGAGCGCAGGGCAAAGCCGTGAATCACTCCGGCATAGGCGCGGAAGAAGCGCTGCCAGCCCTCGTGGTCGGCCGCGTCCTTGAGCCGCTCGAGCAAACTGGCCCGGGTGGCCTCCAGGTCCTCCGGCAGGGAGCTCGGGCGCCGGGCGGCCAGCGTCGAAAGCGTGGCGGTGATGTCCATTCCCCTCTCCATTCGCGGGTCGGGTGGGGTTTCTAACGGCGAATCGCGGGGTCGGCCCGGTCGCGCGGGGCCGGCAGGAGGGTCAGCGCGCCCCCCGGACTGACCACGGCCAGCCAGTTGCCGGCAGGGGAAAACCGCAACCAGCCCGTGCCGTCCACCGCTGGAAACGACCTCACCCCCGCCTGCGCCCGATGGCCAGATGCCAGAAGCGCAGTTCCCCGCTGCCGCTCAGGACGGCCAGCGTGCGCCCATCCGGAGCAAACGCCACCGCATGCACGGCGGCCGGGTGATCGGCATACGCCGCGACCTCCGCCCCGGTGGCGGTCTCCCAGAGCCGGACCGTGTCATCCCAACTGCCGGTGGCGATCCGCCCGCCTTCCGGCGCGAAGGCCAGCGCGCTGACCGCCATGCGGTGGCCGGGGAACACGGCGAGTTCGCGGCCCGTCTCGAGCTCCCAGAGGCGGGCAGTCTGATCCCTCGCGCCCGAGAGCAACCGCCGTTCATCCCGGGAAAACTCGAGGCTGATCACCGCCTGCCGATGCCCGTCCAACCGACGCGGCGGATCGCCCGCCAGGGCATCCCGCACCCTAATCTCACCCGGCCCGGTCCCGAGGACCAACCAGCGGCCCGAGGCGGACAATCGCCGCGCCGTGACGCCCGCAGGTTCGGCGCCGACCACGCTGGCCCGCAGCAACCGCCCGTCATCCGTCGCCCGCCACTCGACCGCCCACTGCGAGTTCAGCAAACTCACCGCCGCGCCGTCCGCGCTGAACCCGCCCAATTCCACGGCGGGGCCGAGAGCCCGATGCTCGTCACCGCTGGCCGGGTCCAGCAGGACCACCCCGCGATCCTTCAATCGCACCGCCAGCCAGCGCTCGTCGGGGGAAAACTCCGGCGCCTGAACCAGGCCGGTCCATGCGCGGCCGGGCGGCTGCGGGTCCGAGGCCCACAACCGGATCGAGGCGTCCTTGCCGCCAGACAGCAGACGCCGACCATCGGGCGTCCAGACCACCGCCCAGACTTCGCTGCGATGACCGCGCAGGGTCTGGAGTTCCTTGAGCGTGTCCGCGTTCCAGACCCGCACGGTCTGGTCGTTGCCGGCCGTGGCCAGCCGGAGGCCGTCGGGCGAAAAGGCGACACTCCAAATCACGCCGCCGCCGTGCGCCGTTTGCTCCTTCAGCCGGCGGCGGGTCTCAATCTCCCAGACCGTGAGCCGCCCCTGACGGGAGACCGCCGCCAGCCGCCGGGCGTCGGGATGAAACGCCACGGCCATCACGGTGCCGGCGTCGGGCAAATCGCCCAGAGCCACCAGTTCCGGCCAGGACCACAGCCGCAGCGCATTGCCCCAAGGTCCGGTGACCAGCAGCCGGCCCGCCGGCGAGAACCACGCCCGGCCGCCTGACTCCGCCAGAACGCGCGCCGGCCCTTGCAGGTCGGCGCCGAGGATTTCGGTCACCGCATTGGTCTTGAACAGGATCATTCCCACGCCGCGCAGCAACCGGTCCCCCTCCGGGCTGAACACCGTGCCCGGCGAACCGCGGCCGGGGCCGCAAATCCACTGACCGGCCTCCAGGTCGAGCACCACGGTCTGCGGTGGCCGATCTAACTCGAACGCCAGCCGGCGACCAGAGGCATCGGCGGACATTCCGGCCACGAGGCTCCCCGGCCAGGCCCATTGCCGCGTCTCGCGCAACGACTCCAGGGACCACTCGCGCACGGTGCCGTCGAAACTGGCGGAAAAGAGCCGTTGACCGTCTGCACTCACCGCCAGCGCGGTCACCACCTTCTCATGGCCGGTCAGCACTCCCAGGCTCATGCCCCGCGCCTGCTCGCGAAAATGGAACCACTCGAAGCCGCGAACATCCGGCTCGCCCGCACGGGGCCGATGCGCCTCGAGCAACGCCTCGGCGCGTCCGAAATTCCCGGCGGCCAGGGCCTGCTGCGCCAGATTGAGGTCCGCCGCGTAAAGCGCGGCACGCGCGGCGCGCTCTTGGGCGGTGGCGCGTTCACGGAGCGCGGCCTCCGCCGCAGCCCGCCGGTTGGCCGCCTCGACCTGCCCGCGCTGGAACCACGCCACGCCAGCGGCCATCAGCCCCGCCACCGCCAGGCCCGCCCCGATCCGCCGCCAGCGCCCGAGCAGACGCTCGCGGCGACGCCACCCGCGCACCGAGTGGCCGGCTTCCAGCAGCAGCAATTCGTCGCGCAACTCAGCCGCCGAGCGATGTCGGTCCCGGGCTACCGGGGCGCAGGCCCGGAGCATCAGTTCGTTGAACTCGCCAAAATGCTCCGGTGGCGGGCGGTGCAGCCACTCCCCCGGCAGGTCCGGGAAATCCAGCCGGCTGCGCCCGGTCACCATTTCGTACAGCACCTTGCCCAGGGCGTACACATCCGCGCGGGCCGAGCCGGGCCCCTCGGGCGCGATGTACCCCTCGGTGCCCACAAACGAGCGGGCCTCGTCCATCCCGGTCACCAGCCCCACGTCCGCCAACTTCGGCTGACCGGCCACGAAGATGATGTTCGAGGGCTTGACGTCGCGATGCACCAGTCCGCGTTCGTGCAGAAAGGCGAGGGCGTCGGCCACCGCCGACCCCACGCGCGCGCACGCCACCACGGGCAGCGGCCCGCGCGTGCTGCGCAGCCACTCCCGAAGCGTCAACGGCACATAGGACTCCGGGTCAAAGACGCCGTCCGGGCCGGCCGGGTCGGCCAGTTCCATCACGTAATAGAAGTAGCCGTCCGCGTCCGAGCGCCCCACTTGCAGCACGTCCACCAGGCCGGCATGGGCGCGGGAGACCGGCTCGAAGCGCTTGAGCCCCTCGAACTCGCGCTCGTAAATGCGGTCGTGCTCGAACCGCTCGCGCCGGACGACCTTGACCGCCCGCGGAATGCCGGTCGCGTTGCGCGCCAGCCACACCTCGCCGTACGCGCCCAACCCGATGGGCCGCAACACTTCGTGTTCCGGTACCCGCGGGGGCGCGACCTTCATGGCCTGTTTGGTCTCCGACCTGTCCAAAACCTTGCGCTCCGATGCTCCAGCCGCCGCGATCGGTCCCGGCGGAGGGCCGCTCCGCGCGCCGTGCCGGCAACGAACCGCGACGTTGCCATCAGACCACCGCGCGCCCCCGTCGTCCAGCCGGGCGTTGAGACGCGCACGACCGGGCTGGGGCAAAGTCTGCTTGCACTGCGTCCACGCCGGCGTAAAGCTTCACGGCAGAAATCAGCCGCGAACATGAAGACGACCCTCACCCCATGTGTGCCGACCCGGCTCCCGAGCCGGGGTTTTACCCTGATCGAGCTGCTGGTGGTCATCGCCATCATCGCCATCCTTGCGGGCCTGCTGCTGCCCGCCTTGTCCCGGGCCAAGGGCAAGGCCAAGCAAACCGCCTGCCTGAACAACATGCGCCAGTTGGGCATCGCCACGGTGATGTACGTGAACGACTACGGCAAATACCCCGGCTGCCTCTTTGCCCAGGGCGGCTTCCGTTACGTCTGGCCGCTGCGCCTGTTCACCCAGTTGGGCACCAACCGCGCCGTGTTCTGGTGCCCCGCCGCCCGCGCCGACAGCAGTTGGGACACGAACGTCAACAAAACCCTCGGCGCCCCGTACATGACCGGCCCGGGACGCGACCCCTGGGGCATCAGCGAAACCGCGCTCTTCTCCATCGGCTACAACGACTGGGGCGCCTTCCCCGCGTTTTCGGACAAGGGCCTGGGCGGCGACGTGGACAACCCCCAGTACGAGGTCAAGGAGGCCGCCGTGCTCGCCCCCAGCGAGATGATCATGCTCGCCGACAGCAAACCCGGCGACGGCAGCAGCCCCAAGCCCGCCCGCGGCCTCTTCGACGCGAACATTGACCCCACCACCCCCTCGGAATGGCCCTCCAACCGGCACAACCGCCGCACCGTGATCATGTTCTGCGACGGCCACGCCGAAGCGGCCAACCGCAACGAGGTCATTGACCCCAAGAATGACAAGTGGCACCGGCGCTGGAATAACGACCACTCCCTGGCCGGTTCGTGGACGGTGAACCCCGCCGACGCGAACAAGCTCGACCCCTGACCCGCCGCACCCCTCCGCGGCAACCCGGTCCGGACCCGAGCGGAACCAAAAGCCGGCACATCGCCGTGTGGCGCAAGCCCGGAAAGCAGCGGTTGTAACCCGACCGGCCTCGGCGGCTTTGCCGCAACGACTCGGTTGGTTCCGGGGGCAAGGCCAACTTGGTCGTGGTCGGCGGCAACCTGCCGGCGACTTCGGAGCTTCAAGTCGCCCCCACCAAAAAAGGTGCGCTTGCACCGGCCTCTCGGCGGCGGGCTGGTAGCCCGCCGTAACGGGCCAGTGGCCCGTACCACCCCCGGCCAGACAGAATCGTTCCGGCCTGGGGCACTGGGAACAGCCCGCCGCAGCGGGTAACCGCCGAAAGCGCATTGCCCGCCACGCCGCCCCGCAATACCGTCCCGGCCATGCGTTACCTGTTTGCCTGGCCCCGCTGGCTGAGCCGGGGTTGCTTGTTCTACCTGCTCGCGCTACCGGCCGGGCTTGGCGCCGCGCCGGCTTCGTCCGCGGAAACGGCCCGGCTCGAGGCGGTGCCGCGCGCAATGCAGCGGTTTGTGGACGACCAGACCATCGCCGGCGCGGTCACGCTGGTCGCCCGGCACGACCGGGTGTTGCGCGTGGACGCGGTGGGTTGGGCGGACCTGGCCGCGCGGCGGCCCCTGCGCCCGGACGCGCTGTTCTGGATCGCCTCGATGACCAAGCCGATGACCGCCGTGGCGGTGTTGATGCTCCAGGACGAAGGCCGCTTGTCCGTGGATGACCCGGTGGAAAAACACCTCCCGGAATTCAAGGGGCAGTGGCTGCTGGCCGAATCCACCGCCGCACGCCGCGTGCTGGTGCGCCCGACGCGACCCGTCACGTTGCGCGACCTGCTCACCCACACCTCCGGCCTGAGCGATGTGCCCGCGCCGCGCTGGGACGTTACTCTCGCCGAACTGGTGGCCGCCTACGCCCGCGAGCCGTTGCGCTTCGAGCCGGGCAGCCGTTGGGAGTACTCGAACGCCGGCATCAACACGCTCGGCCGCGTGGTGGAGGTGGTCGCCGGCGAACCGTTCGCCGACTTCCTCGAGCGCCGCCTCTTCCGGCCCCTGGGCATGAAGGACACCACCTTCTGGCCCACACCGGCGCAGGTCAAACGCCTGGCCAGGGCGTACCGGCAAAAAGCTGAAGGCGCCGGCCTGGAGGAGACCGGGATTTTCTTTCTCGAAGGCGGCCTGAGCGACCGCCGTCGCGCGCCCCGCCCTGCCGGCGGGCTGTTCTCCACGGCGGCGGATGTGGCGCGGTTTTATCAAATGATGCTCAGCGACGGGGTGTGGCGCGGCCGGCGGCTGCTTTCGTCGCAAGCGGTGGCGGCATTGACGCGCCCGCAGACCGGAGAGTTGAAAACGGGGTTCGTGGACGGGATGAGTTTCGGGCTGGGCTTCGCGGTGGTGAAAGAGCCGCGCGGCGTCACCGCCATGCTTTCGCCGGGCACCTTCGGCCACGGCGGCGCCTACGGCACGCAGAGCTGGGCCGACCCGCGGCAGGACCTGATCTGCGTGCTGATGATTCAACGGGCCGGGCTGCCCAATGCGGACAATTCCGAGGTGCGGCGGGTGTTCCAGCAAACGGTCGTGGACGCGCTCGGGCGCTAAACTTCCCGGTGGCGGGCCGGGCCGGCCGCGGCGCGCGGCTTCACCACATGCCGTAGGTGTCGTACTTCTGCGAGGCGCGGTAAATCCGCATCTCGCGGATGCCCTTCCAGGTCACGCTGCCGTCCACGCGGCCCACGTTGCCGCCGCGGGCGCCGATGTCCACGCAGGTTTCGTCCGGCGCGTGGTCGTTGCTTTCGTAGTAGGCTTCTTCCTTGACCACCGGGCCGGCGCTGGCGTGCGGGGCGACCATGCGCAGGTAGGGATGGCAAAACACGTTCAGGTCCGCCACCAACGTGAGCGTCGGGTCCTCGGCCGTGCGTTGCGGGGAAATCCAGGCGGCATTGGCCGGGGCGCTGACCTGCCAGGGGGTGTTCGAGTGGCCGCCCAGATAGTGGTAGCCGATGGCGAAACCGAAGCCCTCGTGCACGCGCCAGTCGCGCTTGGTGCGGAACGACGGCGCCAGGTTTGGGCAGTCGAGCACGTCGTGGCCGCCGCTGTACTGGAGCAACAGGCTGCGGCTGTTGGTGGACAGAATGGGCGTGTGGGTATCGTCCGGGTCCAGCGCGTCCGTCAGGCCGCTGGGCAGGCGGTCGCCGAAATCCCCGGCGTAGATGTGCGTGGCGAGGATGAACTGGCGGAGATTGCTTTTGCAGGCGGCGCGGCGGGCGCGTTCCTTGGCCGAAGCCAGAGCCGGCAACAACAAGGCCGCCAGAATGCCGATGATGGCAATCACCACCAACAGCTCAATCAAGGTAAAGGCCGGACTGCGGCGCCGCTTCATGCCCGCTGAACCAGCAGTTTCCAAACCACGTCCGGGCGCATCGGCCCGACCGCCCAAAATAGGCTGCTACCGCCGTCCACGCCAACCGGCGGTCCTTTTTTCGGGACCGTGGTGAGCCCAAAATCACTGTTACCCGAACGGGAGGCGAAGAAGGCTTCGTTGCGCCAGCGTGGGTGTTGCCCTTTCCCCCACAGCGGAAACGAAGGACCGGGGCCCTCGGGTCCGGCCGGCCTCCCACGTCCCGTCTTTGGGTCCCGGGGACGCACGCCACGGACCTTGCTTCAGCCCAGAAAGCCTGTTGACGCAACCGCTGTCTTTGGTACCTTCGCCGCTCTTTGTTCGGAGCTTGATGAAGACATACTTGCCCAAAGTGGATTTGAACGCCCGGCAGTGGCGGGTGGTGGATGCCGACGGCATGGTGCTGGGCCGCCTGGCAGCCACCGTGGCCAACCTGCTTCGCGGCAAAGACAAACCGGTCTTTACCCCGCACCTGGACACCGGCGATTTTGTGGTCGTGATCAACGCCGAAAAGGTCCGCCTGACCGGCAAAAAGGAAACCCAGAAGCGCTACATGACCTACTCGGGCTGGAAGGGCGGCGAAAAATTCCGCACCGTGGCCGAGGTGCGCGCCCGCCATCCCGAGCGGCTGATCCTGCACGCCGTCAAGGGCATGATCCCGAAAAACCGCCTGGGCGCCCGAATGCTCACCAAGCTGAAAGTCTTCCGGGGACCGCAGCATCCCCATCAGGCTCAGAAACCGATTCCCACTCCCATTCCCGCCTAGTCACCCATGACCCAGGTTGCTGAACTTCTCGGCACGGGCCGGCGCAAGGAAGCCGTGGCGCGCGTGCGCCTGGCCCCCGGCAGCGGCAAAATCACCATCAACGGCCGGCCGATCGAAAACTACTTCGTCCTCGAATCCCAGCGTGTCTGGGCCACCCATCCCTTGGCGGTCACGGACACCGCGGGCAAGTTCGACGTGCGCGTCAACGTCACCGGCGGCGGCCTCAGCGGTCAGGCCGGAGCGGTGCGCCTGGGCATTGCCCGCGCGCTGCTCAACTCCGACCCCAGTCTGCGTCCCCGGCTCAAGGCCGAAGGCTTGCTCACCCGCGACCCGCGCGTGAAGGAGCGCAAAAAGTACGGCCAGCCGGGCGCGCGCAAGCGTTTCCAGTTCAGCAAACGCTAAGCCCGTTTGCCCATCGCTCCCGCGGAAGGCCGGCTTCCCGCCGACTTTCCTCGGGGAGGCTGGAAGAACCCGCCCCGGTCACCTACAGGCGCTCGAGCGCGGCCTCATTGCTTGCCGGGCCACGAAGCTCCGAGCAAGCCCCGGCCAGCCAGCGGATTTCACCACCCTGCCGAACCTCCGGCGGGGCTTTTTTTTTTTTGTGGCAGCTCGATTGTGGTGTGGCTTGACACCTCAAGATTTTGTGGGCAACGTCCAGGCCAGCCACATTTAGCAGTAGGCCGACCCGATATGCGCTGTCCCAAGTGCGGTTGCCGAGAAGACAAGGTCATTGACTCCCGGGCCTCCCGGGAAGGGGCAACCATCCGGCGCCGCCGCGAGTGCCTGGCCTGCGGCCACCGCTTCACCACCTACGAGCAAGTGGAAACCCGCCCGCTGGCGGTCATCAAGCGTGATGGCCGCCGCGAGCCGTTCTCGAAGGACAAGCTGCGCAGCGGCATCAGCCGCGCGTGCGACAAGCGCCCCGTGAGCCCTGCCCAGATCGAGGAGCTGGTCGAGCGGGTCAGCGGCGAGCTGCACAGCGAGTTCGACGGCGAAATCCCGGCCACGGTGATCGGGGAGCGCGTCATGAACGAACTGCGCGGCCTGGACCCCGTGGCGTACGTGCGCTTCGCCAGCGTCTATCGCCGGTTCGAGGAAGCCACGGACTTCCTGCAAGCGGTCAAACATCTGGAGGTGCCCCATGATACGGCTACGTACCGACTGCCTGGTTTTTGAAACGGCCGCGGGCGGGGTGCCCTGCCCGGTGGAGTACGTGATCCACGAGCTCCTGGGCGAGGCCTCCACGTGGGTGGACCCCGAGATCCTCCGGCAGGCCGCCGCCGGCGTGCTGCGCTATTTCCGGGACGACCTGGAGCGCGACACCGTCACCGTGGACGAGTTTTCCCGCGTCCTGGCCCGCGTGTTGCGGAACTTCGGCGTGCAGGTGGTCACCGAAACGGCCGCCAAGACCGCGGCCTCCAAACCCGGCGAGGAAGTTTTCCCGCTCGACCTCCGAGACCTGGCGCGCGAAGCGGGCGCGAACTTCGAGCTGGCGTTTTTCACCCGCCTGCGCGGCGAACTGACCCAGCGTCTGGCCCGCGCGCCACGGGTGCTGCGCCTGCACGGCCTGCGCCCCTGCGTCAAGCACCTGGCCTCGGCGCAACGCTGGTGCCCGCGGTGCCGCCGGCTCAGTCACCAGATTCTGGCCTTCCTGGACGAGTGCCTCCGGGACTCCGCGCCGGGCAGCGGCTGCGCCCTGGTGGTGAGTTGAGCCGCGCGCCGGCCGGCGCCACCGAAAAACCAACCGAGCCACCGGCCTTCCAACCCGCACCGCAGCTCACAGCCGGTACTGCGGAATCTTCAGCCACTCCCCGCCCTTGAGCGCGGACTGGTGAGCCACGATGCCGGCCACGGTCATGTTCAACGCCAGCGCCACATCCACGCGCGGCCGGCGCCGTTCCAGGATGGCGGTCACAAACTCGTTCATCAAATACCCGTGCGAGCCGCCGTGACCGCCGGCCTCGACCCCCGGCGGCAGCGGCGGGCG
>Ga0272446_1002557_pt1 | contig 24493 bp, 23 predicted proteins | sample YNPCB0061_FD_194587 | JGI IMG/M metagenome (GOLD analysis project Ga0272446, IMG submission 194587) | Hot spring microbial mat communities from Yellowstone National Park, WY, United States - YNP-CB-006-1 | ecosystem: Environmental > Aquatic > Thermal springs > Hot (42-90C) > Sediment | place...
TATCCGCATGAAGAGAACGTTACTACAGTATGTCGGAGGTACGTGGAGGAGTGAAAAAGGTCAATCTGTCGCCATTATGAGCGACATATAGCCGATAACCGATAGCCGATAATCGATAGCCGGGTTGAGAAAGGTCAGTCTGCCGCCTGCACAATAGACCCCCGGACTTTCCAGCCGGGACTGCCCTTGACCACTTCCGCTACCGGTCGGCGCACGCGGGCCTGGTTGTCGTCGCTGGCGGAGCGACGTGACGCAGCGGCCATCGCATTCGCGAACATTTACAGCTTTGTTACGAACCACATCTTCACATGGCGCGGCGTCTTCTGGTATTGTACCAGCGTAGCGCATCCGGGGAGCGTCTGCGATGTCCGGCACAGGTCGGAACGGATGCGCGGAAGGGAGATGCGGGCGATGCGTCAGGTCATCCGGCGAATGCCGCGGTCGCATCAATCGGGGACGACAGTGCGCCATGCGCGGGGCGTCATCGGCGTCCGGCGCGTATGGGCGCACGAATGCGGCGCAGAAGCCGTCGAAGCGCTGGCGCTGGTCGCCGTGCTCATTGCGCTGCTGGCGCTTCTCAGCCTGGTCATGCGCGACCGGGCGGCCGCGATCGGCGCTGCGGCGACGGCGACGCTCGCGGGCTGGCTGACGGGCGCGCCGGGCGTCACGCCGCTGACAGTGACGGCGCCGCTCTATACGGTCGTGAGCCTGCCGCAACTGCTGGTGCAGACGACGGACGCCGCACCGTGGGTGACGTGGGGGATCGGGATCGCGGGCAGCCTCCTGTCGGCTGCGGCGGCGTGGCAGACAACGACAAGTCGAGCGCTGTCAGCGGACGCCGGGGCATGGTTTCGTCCGGTCGGCGCCGCACTCGACTGGCTCGTCCGGCAGGGGGCGAGGCTGGTGAGTCGAGCGCTGCCAGCAGACGCCGGGGCGTGGCTTCGTCCGGTCGGCGCGGCAGTCGACTGGCTCATCCGGCAGGGCGCGGGGCTGGTCATCGGCTTCGGCGAGGGGGTCGTCGACACGATAGCCGGACTGGTCACGCTGGTCGGCGACCTGGGCAAACTGATCGCGGGCGATGCAGCCACGCGCCGCACATACGGCGCGCTGCTCGACGCGCTGGCGCGCGACCCGCTCGGAACCCTCGCCCGTATCTTTGAGGCGATAATCGCGCCGATCAAGACCGACTGGCAGGCGGGGCGCTACGGCGAAGCGATCGGCAGGACGGTGTTTGAGCTTTTGCCGGCAATCCTCGCCATCGTTACCGGGGGCGGGGGCGCTGCGGGGTATGCGGCGAAGGCGGGGAGCGTGGGCAAAACGGCGGACGTGCTGGCGGACGCCGGGCAGGCGGCGGACGCGCTGGCGGACGCCGGGCGGGCGGCGGACGCGCTGGCGGACGCCGGGCGGACGGCGGGGACGGCAGCGGGGAAGGCGGCGAGCCATGCCGATGACGCCGCCGGACTGGCAGGACGAATCAGAATCACCCCTGACGACGTAGATCCCCTCAGGCTGCGCACGCTGGAAGCCAGACAAAGAGCTTTGGGAACAGAGCCTCGTGGTGGGCGTTATCGCCCTCATGAGGGTGAAGTCGGTGCTATAATTGAGGACTGGTTTGGAGGGCTGCGACGTAGCCCCGATCCAGAAGCGGATTGGATTGGAACAAGCGGTTCTTATGAAGGCAAGACTTTTGATCTTATCGGACTTCCGCGAGGCGCCAGCGCTTTCCATTCGGATAACATGGAGAACTTTCTCCCTGCGGTAGATATGCATTTCTTGAAGTCTGTCGACTATATCGTCCTTGATGTACGATTTATGACCCCAGCTCAAAAAGAGACGGTACTAAGGCATATTAATGCACAATGGGCGTCAGAGAAGTCTCGCTTGATACTCGTGGAGTAAGATATGAGTGTGCTACTGCCTACAGGAAGACTTTGGGCGGCTAATCGATGGATAACTCGCACGTTTCTTGAAGATGCCATGTTATTCATAGATGCCGCTCCCTCATTAGAAAGCAAGATAAAGTTTTGTATCGACACAGAACTTTACGATTTATACCTCGAGAGTGTCGATTTATCCGTGTTAGAAGAATTCAGATCGCTGGTCGGGAAGGTCATAGATTATCGCTCAAGAGTGGGTGGAAGCGACTTTTACCTCCCTGACTACTTTCCAATGTACATGTCCAAATTGACTGAACTGGGACGGCTGGTAGAAGAAGCCCGTAATGAATTAACTTATCGGTTAAGAGGAGGTCGTGCACAATCATGAGACGCTTTAGGCAAAAGACGTTACTTGCAAGGACTTATATTGATTTATGATATACCTCCTGGAATTATGACCAGGATGACGCCATGCTATTCGTTGTGCGGATGAATGTGCCAAAGCCAGGGCGATCTGGCAGTTAAGTCGCTATGAAATATAAACACTTACTCACGGAAATTGATCGAGACATCAGGACTATAGGACGGACGCTGCAACCCGGATGTACTAGAGACCAGCTCGATCAACTTATACAAAAAGTGCAAAATGAATTAGGTGCGAAACTTCCTGAAGGTTATATAGAGTTCCTTTCCTACACCGATGGATTATTGTATAACGGTCTGATGATATATGCGTCGAACGAATCTTTTCTTCAAGGAAGGCAAGATTTGTCTGTTTGGGGTATTATCGAAGCGAATATCTTGCATCGAAGCGACCCTTTTTATAATGACTTCCTGGTTTTTGGGCAGGGAAACATGGATTACTATACCCTCCACCTGCCTGATGACTCATATCGCATTATTGATCGTGTTCCCGGGAATGTCATAGATATTCTTCCATCCTTCGATGACCTTATAGTGCAAGCTATTGAAGACCATTTATAGGCTATTCCGCCGGTGTACGCAGTGGCATGGCAGTTCCCGCAATCGAGACAGCGCGCCCTTCAGATGGTCTGGCGCGATCTTCACAGCGCTTATCCCACCCGGCTTCCCGGCGCTGAGCCGGCAGCAGCGAATGGGACAGGCGCCGTCGCTCTCTGGCACGCATTATAACCGTACCCGAATCGTCTTACAGCAGTTCTCAGATACATTGACCGTCGTCCAGGTCTGCCGTGTCACGCGAGACGCCCCGTTTTCGGCAAAGCGTAGACCGAAATTCATTTCGGTCACCGTGTCGGGAGCGCGATTCTGGGAGCGTTCAACCCTGTCCAATTGGTTCAACCTCTATGGGAACTGCTATAATCTCGAACGGACGCACGTTGCACCGCACCCTGTTCCCCTCCACCGTGACCGGTCCGGTCTCGCGCAACCTCCACCGCCGACTCCACCGGTCGCCCGAAGTCGAGGCAGACCTGACCGCGCTGGTTGTGCGCTTCGTACATGCGCACAATCAACCCATCGCCGTCGTCCGCAGTTTTGATCGTTTCGACCCCTTCGACCGTTGCGCGCAGCGGTCCGTCTTCGACCACGCGCCACTCGCTGATGTCGTGGATCGGGTACGGTTTTTCGAGATAGAACGGATCGATATCCCAGGCATCCCAGAACATCGGGCGGTCTTCGTACAGGACGAGCTGGTTGCCGCTGGCGCCTTCAGCAATGATTTCACGCTCATAGCGTGCATCGTAGAGCGATCCGATTTCGCCATGCGTATCGAACTCGATGCGAAACTCGTCGGGCGCCAGATACTCGCGACGGGCGGTGCGACGCTTTGGCAGTTGCTGGCCATTGCGACGCAGATGTGTCAGTTGATCGCGGCGCGTGGCGACGACGCGGGCATCGAGGCGGCGCTGGCAGCGCTGGGGTGTTCCTGCCGCCCCAGCGCCGCCGGTCGCCCGGCGCGCGCGTGGCTGGCGGACCTCTGCGACCAAATGCTGCAGGCAGCGGAGGCGATCCAGCACCGGTAATCGTCCAGGCGGATGCGTTCGGCGAGTGGGTGCGTCGCCTGGGCTGAGCATAGACCGGAGGGCGCTGCTCTGGACTACTTTATAGCAGTTCTCAGATACGTTGACCCCTGTCCGGATCTGCTGTGTCGTGTAAGGCGCCCGTTTCCGTCAGAGCGTAGACCGAAATTTATTTCGGTCACCGTGGTGTTTGGTAGCGCGATTCTGGGAGTGTTCAACCCCGTCCAATTGGTTCAACCTCTATGGGAACTGCTATAATGCTCAGTGAGGAGAATGACTGTGCAGAGGTATACATGCCTGGTGTGTGGGTTTTCGGAGCCGGATCAACCCCCTTGGGATCCACATACAGGGGCGCCCGGTTTTGATATTTGCCCGTGCTGCGGATGTGAATCTGGATATGACGATGCAACGATTCAGGCGAAGGAAAAGTACCGTAAAGAATGGATCAGGCAGGGCGCCATATGGTTCGAACCGAAGTTGAAACCAGATGAATGGGACCTGAGTGAGCAATTACGCCGAATTGGGGTAGATCTCGATAGCGTCATGAAGCGGTAGCCCGCAGCGCTATTAGAGCCTATCCAAAAAACCGGCGCACCTCTTCGCTTGTGGCGTGATCGCCTTGCGTTCCGCACCAGCGCCCCATCCGATGACCGAAATAAATTTCGGTCTACACCCCGCTAGACGCGGGCGCCTCATGCCGTCGGGCTGAAGCCCCAGACTCTCCAGGGCGAGGTCCGCCTGTGCGGGCTATATCGGATTATTTATTCAAGGACCATCAGGTCGCCCGGATGCAGTCATACACGACATCCAGGCGACCCGCAGATTGAGCGATGCCCGTCTTCCGGCTACCAGGCGGCGCGGAGGATGGCGAGCGCATCCTCATATTCGACCGGGCGCGGATTGCTCATGATCGCGCCATCCATCAATGTGCCTTCCGCGAGGGCGGGCAATGCATCCTCTGGCACACCGACGTCGCGCAGGCGCGTGGGCAGACCGCAATCGGCGGCAAGTTTGGCGACGGCGGCGATCCCGTCTTCAATGACATCCTCTTCGGAGCGCCCACCGGCATTGACGCCCATTGCCCGCGCGATTCGGACCATGCGGTTGGGAACGACCGGAGCGTTGAACCGCATGCCGTGCGGTAGCAGGATTGAATTGGCGGTGCCGTGATGCACGTGATAGGCAGCGCCAACAGTATGCGACGCGGCGTGGATGATACCGGTGTTGACGCCGATACCTGTTGTTGAAAATGCAATGCCAGCAATTGCCGCTGCGATCAGCATGTTTCCACGCGCCTCCATATCTTCGCCATTGTGTGTGGCAGCGCGCAGATAGTTGGAAATCATATCGATTGCCTGGATTGCCAGGCTGTCGGTGATCGGGTTGGCGCCAACGCCGACGAACGTCTCAATCGCGTGACTGAGGGCATCCATGCCGGTTGCTGCCGTCAGGCGTGGTGGCAGGGTGCGTGTCATCTCCGGATCAAGGATTGCCAGTTCCGGTCCCAGGTATGGGCTGAGGAAGAAGAGTTTTTGTTCCGCCTGCTCATCGCGGATAACAGCGACCGGCGTTACCTCACTACCAGTGCCAGCGGTCGTTGGAATGGCAATCATCGGGAAGAGCGGGCGGGTAAGCAGGTTTGCGCCCTGATAATCGTATAACGTTCCGCCCTCGGTCAACAGGATGCGCATCGCTTTGGCAGTATCGATGGCGGAACCGCCACCGACAGCGATCAACACATCGGCGCCGGCATCACGCGCAACTGCTGCTCCCTGCTCGACCGTGGCCACCGATGAGTCGGGAGGGACATCGGTAAACGCGCCGACGACCGTGATCGAGCCTTCCAATCCTTCGCGCACCCGGTCGATCAGCCCGGCCTGCACAACGCCGGGATCGGCGACGAGCAGCGCGCGCTCGACGCCAAGTTGAACGACCTCATTGGCAAAATCGCGCGCCAGACCGATCTTGTACATCAATCGGGTGCGCATATGGTACTCGAAAAAGTCGATCATAATCACTCCTCCTGAAGCCCTTCGCGAACACGACGAAGCAAGGCGCGGCACTCGACCGCATGCTCTGCCAGGGCATCATCGCCACGGGCGCGAGCGCCAGCGGCGAGTTCGAGCAGTGCAGTTTGCGCCGCATCCGTCAGCAATGCAGGGTACTCGCCCACCACCGCTGCCAGGGCGTCGGCTTCACCGCCAGCGCGCAGCAGGGCGTGGATCGCCTGATACAACCCTTCCTCTCCGGTCATTTCGGTGCGCAGGCAGGTAAGTGCGTCACGTCGGAGTTCAATCACCTGCGCCAGATGTTCGTTTCCTTCGTCCAATGCACTCTCGACCCGTCCTGCCAGTTCATCATCGACCCACGGCTCGAGCAGCGCCGGGTAGGTCGAGACGGTTTCGCGCAAAGCGTGTGGACTATCAGCGCGCAGGAATGCTTCATACGCCTGTTCTGCCAGGCGGTGTTCACTCATCGTCGATGCGGATAGATGGGGAGGAGCGGCAGCATGTGCATCATTCCGGCGTTCATCGGGTATTGTACCGGTGCGGAAATCGTGCAACAACGCGCGAACCTCCATCAGCGCACGCGCAATATCGTGGTCTCCCTGCGTATGCGCTGCGGCGATCAGACGTTCGATCAGCGCATCCACGTCGGATGTCAGTATCTCTGGATGGTGATCGATGATCGCGAAAGCTTCAGCAGGAGTATCGGCGGCGAGCAGCGCTTCGATAGCGCCAATAATTGGATCGACTGTCGGAGATGCCGGTCGGATGTCATCGACTGGAGGTGGAGGCGAGGGTTCTGTCGTGTATTGCGCAGCATCCGACGCCTGCGGAGCGAACCGCCGCCCACGGCGCAGCATCGCGCGGCGCACACCACTGGCTTCGACTTCGACCTGCACATCGCTGAGATACGGCAGGCGTCGCTCCTCGGGAAGACTGCCAATCAGCACATACAACAGTTCCTGCGCCCGTTCGCGCCATACATGCTCCGGCGCATCGGCTGGCGCCGCAAAATAGACGCGCCGACCCGCCGGATCATGCACCAGGAGCGGACCGCCAGCGTCCGCCTGATGACCGCACTGCGGGCAGGTGACCACATTCAGCGCGCCCGACAGCAGCATCTCCGCCAGATCGGGGCGTTCGTCGGCATCGATGATCGTCCAGATCTCCGCTGCGAAAGGCGCGCGGCAGGCAGGGCAGATCAGCGAAGCAAATTCGGCGTAAGAGATCGACATACCGGTGAACGGGTGACAGAAGCCAGGCTTTGGAAGTCCGTCATCGCAGAGCCAATTGCCTGAACCTCTGTCACCCCCGTGGTCTCAACCGTAGAACGATTGACCGTCATGCACCGGCGGATGGCGTACCAGCCGTTTCCATTGCCGGTGCTCCGGCCTGTTTGGCTTTCTCTTCCTCGATCAGCACGCGGCGCAGCACCTTGCCGACCATCGTCTTGGGCAGTTCGGTGCGGAACTCCAACTCACGCGGCACCTTGTACGGCGCGAGTTGCTGCTTGCAGTACTCGCGGATCTCTTCGGCGGTCGCCGTCTCACCCGGCTTCAACACAATGAATGCCTTGATCGTATCGTCGCCGCGGGCTGGATTGGGAATACCGACGACTACTGCTTCAAGCACTTTGGGATGCGTGAAGAGCACTTCCTCGACATCGCGCGGCAGCACTTTGTATCCCGACGCGATCATCATATCCTTCTTGCGATCCACGATATAGAAGTACCCTTCCTCATCGACCTTGCAGATATCACCGGTGCGCAACCAGCCATCAGGCGTAAACGTGGCTGCTGTTTCCTCAGGACGATTCCAGTACCCCTTCATCACCATCGGACCCTTAACGACCAGTTCGCCCTCTTTGTCGGATCCGAACGGAATATCCTCACCTGTTTCCAGATCGATGATCTTGGCATCGACATCCGGCAGCGGAATGCCGATCGATCCCTTCTTGCGCTTGCCGAACACCGGATTGCAGTGCGAAACCGGCGAAAGTTCGGTCATACCGAAGCCCTCCACCAGGCGCCCGCCAGTAATCTGACCAAACTTCTCCTGAACTTCAATCGGCAGTGGCGCGGAACCGCTGATACAGGCTTTGATCGACTTAAGGTCGTACTCATTGATGCGCGGATGATTGACGATGCGGATGTACATCGCCGGGACGCCGGGGAAGAGCGTCGAGCGCTCGCGCTGCATCACGTCCATCACGTGGTCGAGTTCGCGCGGGTTGGGCACAATCGTCAACTCACCGCCCAGGTACAGACCATAGATCATCGCCACCGTCATACCGTACACATGGAAGAATGGAATGGCGCACATCATCTTCTCGGCGCCGTAATCCGTTTTCGTCAGCCACGAAGCCACCTGCACCGTATTCGCCACCAGGTTGTGATGGGTCAGCATTGCTGCTTTGGGCAGACCGGTAGTGCCGCCAGTGTACTGCAGCAGAGCGACATCGTCCGGAAGCACCTCGACGGCGGGCGGATTGGGTCCGTAGCGTTCGAGCAAATGCTGGAACAAATACACGCTCGAGTCGTGCGAGACGTCGACCCAATCCGGTTGTTTGCTCTGTTTGGCGTGCACCAGGAAACGTGACAGCGGACCGAGCGTATCGTAGATATGGGCGACAATGACACGTTTGACCGGCGTTTCGCTGCGGATCTCCTGCAGGCGGGGGTAGAACAGGTTCAGCAGCACAATCGTTTCTGAACCGCTATCGACGAGTTGATGCTTCAGTTCACGGGCAGTGTACGTCGGATTGTTGTTGACGACAATAGCGCCGATGCGCATTGCCGCGAAGAACGCAATGACGTAGTGCGGCGAGTTGGGCAGCATCAGTGCGACGCGGTCGCCTTTCCGAACCCCCAGTTGATAGAGTGCATTGGCAAAGCGGTCGACCATCTCACTGAGCTTCTGGTACGTCATCTTACCGCCAACGGTGTACAAACCGCGCGCCAGGTAGCTCAGCACAAAATTCGTGGCAGTGTTGTACGGATACTTCCTGGTGCTTTCCGCCAGGAAATGGTTCAGGGTGACGTTGGGGATTTCGACGGAACGCGGCACATTTGGCTCATAACTCGCAAACCAGGGTCGATCCATGTTGTTGTTCATCATTCATGCTCCTTCGCATGGCGTCAGGCGGCGCACCAGACCCCACGAAACGACACATTCCTTCACACATCTCAGCGCCGTCGAGTGAACATCCAACCTGCTGTGCTGTCAGACAGCATACCAGACCCCACAGTACGATCCATCAAACGATCCAGCGCCGTTGAGGGAACATTCAGCCTGTAGCGCCACCAGGCGCCTGCACCTGGCAGCGCTGACGCATCCCTGATGAAAATCTGCGATGTCAGACGTCGTCGCGCAGCCAACCGCGCTCACGCGCGATGAACTTGATCGTGGCTTCGTCGGGCGGGTAGAGACCGGCAGCCTGGTAGGCGTATGCCAGCAATGCCGCACCGCCGATCAGTCCGATGCCCAGTCCAATAAGAAATGCTAGTGCGCCCACAACGTTGCGCATGGCTGAAACTCCTCTCACAGTCCAATCCTTACCCTGCACGTCTGAAAACAGGTGCAACGGTATGATACCGCACAGCGCGCCATTGCGTCAACTCACTTTTGGATGCGGCGCGTCATTATGCATCGATGGTGTGCTGCTGTGCTATAATTGATATGTACTCGATCCCGACTCACTGGAGAGTCGACGACGCACAGAACAGGCGCCAGCGCCACCATTACCGATCTCCCGATCCCAACCGGCGCATCTTCTCCACGAGGACGGGTTATCGCCCCCATAGATGGCAAAAGTGGAGGTGCGTCATGCTTGCCAGAGCCTATGTGCTGATTGAAGTCGAAGCCGGTCAGGTCGGTTCGGTGCTTGCCACCCTGCGCTCGATTAAAGGCATCACGCTTGCCGATCCGGTCACCGGTCCATACGATGTTATCGTGACAATCGAAGTGCCGGACCAGCGCGATATCGGGCGCCTGGTGATGAATGAGTTGCACGGTATTCCAGGAATCAAGCGCACCGTGACGTGCCTGGCGATCTGACACACAGGACGCATATGGTACTGTTTGCCGGAGGGCGCCGGGAGCAGCGGTTTTCGCGTCCAGGGAGAGTGGAAGTCTGCACCTGTTCGATACGTGGTTCGATAGAGTGGTACTGTGCCCCGGCTCAACGGAAAACCTGAGTTCGCCGTCATTGGTCTTGGACGGTTTGGCAGCAGCCTGGCGCTTACGCTGGCAGAACGCGGATTCAGCGTGCTGGGCATTGATCGCGACCGTTCGATTGTGCAGGCGCTCGCCGACCGGTTGACGCAAACCGTTGCGCTTGATTCGACTGATGAACAGGCGCTGCGGGCGGTCGATATCCCTTCGTTCGATACAGTCGTTGTCGCTATCGGATCGAATTTTGAAGCGAACCTGCTGACGACGGTCGCGGTCAAGTCGCTTGGCGTCCCACACGTCATCTGTAAAGCGACGACGGATCGCCAGCGGACGATCCTGTTGCGAGTCGGCGCCGATCGGGTCATCCTGCCGGAACACGAGGCGGGTTGTCGCCTGGCGCAGGAACTCGCCGCTCCAGGGATGGTCGATCAAATTGCGCTGGGTGTCGAGCATAGCATTACCGAACTGCGCGTACCATCATCGTTCGTCGGACATACGTTGCGCGAATGCGATTTGCGCCGCCGCTATGGAGTGACGGTGCTGGCAGTCAAGCGCGGCGAACATCTGACGGTCTTCCCTGCGCCGGATTTTACCTTTGCGTCGGGCGATCTGCTGGCGGTCATTGGTGAGAACAGCAGCATCACACGTCTCGCTGAACTGAAATGAGGCTTGCGTCACGTCCATCGGTGCGCTCACCCGCCCGACCGCGTCCTATGCCCGCTGCCCTGCGGCTGGTCATTGGTCTGGCAGTGCTGGTGGCTGCTGGCACGTCGATCCTCATGCTGCCGTGGATGGGCACGGAACGCCCGCTTACCTGGAACGAAGCCCTGTTTACCGCAGTCTCGGCACTGAGCGTCACCGGTCTTTCGATCATTACCCCCGTCCGTGATCTCAGTCTTGCCGGTCAGATTGTGCTGCTGCTGCTGATCCAGATCGGCGGCGTCGGCTTTATGGTCGTGGCAGTGATCGTCTTTCAGTTGCTGGGACGACGCATTACGCTGACCGATCGCCTGGCGCTGACCGACTCGATGGGATTGCTGGTTCCGGGCGCGATTGTGCAACTGGTGCGGCGCGTCTTGCTGACCGTGCTGCTGCTCGAAGCGATCGGCGCAGCCCTGCTCTGGATCCACTGGCGCGACATGCTGGGACCGGAGCGCGCCCTGCTGTACGCTATCTTTCACGCTGTTTCGGCATTTTGCAATGCCGGTTTCGACCTGTTCACCGGTTTGCCAGACTACCCTTACGGTATTCCGAATGATAGCATCACGCTGGCAATCCTGGGATCACTGATTTTCCTCGGTGGGTTGGGCATCCCGGTGCTGGCGGAATTGCTCACCTTCTGGCGTATACGATTTTCGCTCCACACACGCATTACGTTGACAGTTGTCATTATTCTGGTTTCAATTGGTGCAGGAGGATTGTTCCTGACAGAACAGCAATCCGGTCATCTTCTGGAACGCGAGCCGCTCGACCGTCAGATTGCACTCGCACTGTTTCAGTCGATTTCAACCCGAACTGCTGGCTTCAGTGCACTCCAACCACTCGATGAACTGTCGCCTGCCGGTCGATTGCTGACCATTGTCCTGATGTTCATCGGTTGTGCGCCGGCTTCGATGGGCGGCGGCATCACCACCGGCACCTTTGCCGTTCTCATGCTGGCGGTTGGCGCCTATGCACGCGGTCTGGCGTCACCGCAGATCGGCGGGCGCACCCTGGCGCCGCAAACGGTGCGCAAAGCCGCCGCTATTCTGACCGTTTCGCTGCTGGTGGTGCTGACGGCGACCTGGTTGATCCTGGCGACGCACGAAGCAACGCTCGATGATGCCCTGTTCGAGGTCGTGTCGGCGTTCGCTACCTGTGGTCTGTCGTTGACATTGACCAGCGAGTTAAACCTGTTCGGTCAACTGGTGATTTGTGTGATGATGTTCTGGGGACGCCTGGGTGCGTTGACGCTCGTGGTGGCGCTGGCAAACCAGCGTCCGCAACTGGTGGCGTACCCCGAAGAACAGGTGTTGATCGGATGAAGGTTGATCCACTGCTACGTAGAGAAGACGAAGGCGTTGAGCAGCAGGGTCAGTCCGATCAACAGCAGCGAGGTGATGGCTACCGCAATGGCCTGTGCAACACTCAGCGGCAGCGACTGGAGCGATGGTTGAGCGGCAATGCGCGTATTCTCCGTTGATTGAAGCATACGTTCCCCTCCTGTTTTCTTTTTTCGTTTTATATAGCATAGCAATCATCCTGCGGCAGCGAAAGAGAACGGCATCCCGCTCGATACGGGAAAAAATACCCGTTGTGCATTGTTACGCACATGGCTCTTAAGGGTCGCCGAAGCGTAACGCCACCAAATGCTCTGTGCGGTACCATGCCAGATCGTAAGCCCGGAAGCGTGCATCGGTATGTTCGTCCGATGCAGGAGTGACAGTGATGGAACGGTCGGTATTCATTGCTGCTGGACTGTTTGTTCTGTCGGTTGTTTCAGGCATGCTGGGATTGGGCGTCGCTTTTGCTGCGGTGCCATTTCTCGGCTTATTTATGAACGACCTGGTTCACGAAGTGCAGCCGTTGAGCCTGTTTTTGAATGGGGTCACTGCTTTATTCTCTGCATTTGGTTTCGCACGCAGTCGTCTGGTGGCATGGCGGGAAGCGCTATTGCTGGCGCTGGTCACAACGCTGTTTGCGCCGCTGGGATCCTGGATGGCGCAGTTTACCGCACAGTCGTGGCTGTGGGGACTGTACCTGCTGGCGGTGCTCTATCTTGCCTGGCGCATGTTTCAACCAGAGAAAGGAAATCGCCCTGCCGACAGTGATACCGTAACGCCGCGTCGCTTTTCGCTTGCGCTTCTCCTCGCCATCCCGATCTCGATCCTGGCAGGTTTGCTGGGGGTTGGTCCAGGATTCCTGTTGATGCCGACGCTGATCATCGCAGGTTTTGCACCCAAGCGAGCTGCGGGGATCAATGCAGTTGCCGTCACACCGCCGTCGTTCTCGGCGCTTGTACCGCACCTTTCGACCATGGTGATCGACATGCGCCTGGCTGCCATCCTGGTCGTTGTGGGTGCAACTGGAGCATTCATCGGCGCCCGGCTCACCAGCCGATTCGTCTCAGGTCCGCGGCTCAAGCAGGTGTTTGCTGTGCTGATTGTGGTGGTGACGGCGTATAAACTGGCGACGCTTGTGCAATAGCAGGCGCAGAGCGCCTGATCGACGACATTGCGTCGGGGGGCGCAGCAGATCGGTCATGGCTCTGTGCAGTGGCCGCGTGTGCGCTGGCGGATGTAGGTCAACGGCGGCGTCCCAAAATGTCGCCGGAACACCCGGCTGAAGTGGCTGAGATCGTGAAACCCCCAGCGTGTAGCAACGTCACGAATGCAACCCCGCTCGCCGCCACGCAGCAGCAATTCGCTACGGATCGTCTCCAGGCGGCGAATCGTGATCCACTGAGCAACGGTTGTGCCGGTAGCAGTGAAGAGGGCGTGCAGGTAGCGGACTGAAATGCCAAAACTGTTGGCGATGGTGCGCGGGCAGAGTTGATCGTCGTCGAGATAGCGTTCGATATAGGCACAGATCGCGTTGAGTAATTCACGGCGATGAGCGGACAGGCGGGCACGAACCGTCTGCTCGCTGCGAAGCCATACGACAATTGCGTCAAGGGCGCCATCGCCCAGGGTCTGGCGTTGTTCGTGGCTCAACAATGGCGCCTGGGCGATGAGGGCAACCAGCAAGGTAAAGCAAATTGCTCCGCTTCCCTGATCGCAGGACAGGGGTCGTCGGTCGAGATCCGCGATGCTGCCAAGCCGTGCTATGAGCGCCTCCGCCGGAAGTCGGACGATGAGTGCGCGACCAGGAGTACGCGGCGTAACGACGAACGTAGCGCTTTCTCGCCATAGCCATGCTGTGCCGGGGATCAAGGTATTGCTCTGTGGTGGCAAAGCATCGGTCAGGTCCCCTGCCTCAAACCGGTTGGGCGCCTGGCGGAGCGGTTCAACCAGGGGCATCTGAGGCAAGCTGGCTGGCGTCTCACCGACGTGATCCGCATCACCGCACCTGACGTGCAGCGAAGACGATGCGATTGGCGTCTCTCCTATCGGTTTGTTGGGGATGGATAACTGAGGTTGTTCATTCCCGCTGTGCGCAGGATCTGGGACTCTGGCGAGCGTGGTTGCGTCCTCTCCTGCGATAGTAATATCTACTGTGCCGCCATCAGCCAGCACGAGTGTCAGGTGCTGTTCGGAAGCCAGCGTAGGCGCGAACTGCACTGCTTTCTCCAGCCATGTCAGTTCAACAGCCCCGTAGCGCCACAGGGCAGGCTCCACAACGTTGTGTCGCTCCACGTCGTATCCCCATTGCTGACCATCTGTTTGCGCTGGCGGAGTGTTCGCAAACAGGCAAGAAACAGTTCGCTCTCAGTCATTCATGGTGGAGGGATTTCCACCATAATACCATGTATCTCCGCCTTCTTAAGTGGCATATCCCGCGCGGTGAGCAAAGGAGCGCACAGCATGAGCAACGGCATGGGGAACCGTCCGCGCATCCTGGCAATTGATGCCGGGGGCACAATGACCGACACCTTCATCATTAATGAACGTGGCGAGTTTGTCGTTGGCAAGGCCCAAACTACGCCGCACGATGAGTCGATTGGCTTCCTCAACTCGGCGCGTGATGCGCTGCACTACTGGGGTATGGGGGTTGAAGAAGCCTTCAGTGCTATGGTCAGCGGGATCTATTCGGGTACCGCGATGCTCAATCGCCTGCTCGAACGCAAGGGTCGCACCGTCGGTCTGATCGTCACTGCCGGCATGGAAGACTACCTGCGCATGGAGCGCGCCATTCAGACGTATCTGGGCTACTCCTACTCTGATCGTCTGCATATTGTGACTCACCATCACAACCCGCCGCTCGTGCCACGCAAACGAATCTTTGGCGTGCGTGAGCGGGTCGATGTGTTCGGCAAGGTTGCCATCCCGCTATACGAACACGAAGCGCGCGCGGCGGTGGAGCAGTTGCTGGCAATGGGGGTGGATTCGATCGTGGTTAATTTCATCTACTCCTTCAAAAATCCTGCCCACGAGCAGCGCGTGCGGGAGATTGCCGAAGAGGTCATGACAGCCGAAGGACGGCGTATCCCGATCTACCTGTCGTCGGATCTGTACCCTCTGCGGGCCGATTTTCCGCGGCTGAACGCAACGCTCCTCGAAGCCTACGCAGCCGAGCCTTCACGCGAGCAGTTGCAGAGGGTGCGTCAGGTCACGCGCGATCATGGCGCCCGGTTCGACCTGCGAGTGATGGCCAGTCATGGCGGCACAATCTCGATCGATGCGCGCGAACTGGCACGCACGCTCATCTCTGGTCCAATCGGCGGAGTGATCGGTGCGAAGTACCTGGCGGAGCGGATCGGTGTACATAACGTCGCATGCACCGATATTGGCGGTACGTCGTTCGATATCGCGCTGATTACCGATGGCGAATTCCAGATCAAGAACGTACCAGACGTTGCACGCTTTCTGCTGAACATTCCTCTGGTGCAGATTGACTCGGTTGGCGCAGGCACCGGCTCATTTGTACGGGTCAATCCAGGCAACCGGCGGATCGAGATCGGTCCTGACAGTGCTGGAGCGCGAGTAGGGGTGTGTTACCCTGAAGGCGGCGTGGATACGGTGACGATTACGGATTGCAATGTGGTGCTCGGCTACCTCAACCCGGACAATTTCCTTGGCGGCGAAATCACGCTCGACCGCCAGCGTGCAATCGCAGCAGTGCAACAACAGATTGCCGAACCTCTTGGTCTTGATGTGTACGCCGCAGCGTCCGGCGTGGTGGAATTGTTCGAGGATAGCCTGAAGAATAACCTGCTGGGGCGCATCATTGGGAAAGGGTATGGTCCTGAGAATTACACGCTGCTCTCCTACGGCGGGGGAGGACCGCTGCACGTAGGCGGATACTCTGCGGGTCTCAACTTTGAAGATGTGCTCATCCCTTCCTGGGCGCCTGGTTTTTCCGCTTTTGGGTGCGCCTGTGGCGACTTTGAATATCGCTACGATCGCTCAATTGACCTGCCGATCTTCCCTGGCATCGACGACGCAACCCGAATGCAACTGGGCGATGCAATCAATGCTGCCTGGAACGCCCTGGCGGATCAGGTGGCTGCCGAGTTTGCCAAGAGCGGTATTCCGCGCGAGCAGATCCGCTTTAAGCCAGCGATTCGCATGCAGTACTACGGGCAACTCAACGATCTGGAGTTTCGCTCGCCGGTCCAGCGGATCGAGGAACCGGGCGATATCAGACAGCTGGTGCGTGCGTTCGACGAACTCTACGCCAAGATCTACTACAACGCTGCGCGCACGCCCGACTTTGGCTACCTGGCGACGCGGGCGATCATGACCGGCTCGGTGGATGTGGAGAAACCTGCTCTGCCGCATCGCGTCGAGACCGGTCCTGATCCCGATCCGGAAGCTCAGGTTGGTACGCGGGACGTCTACTGGAAAGGTTCCTGGGTGGCAACGCCAATCTTCACCATGGACCGGCTGCACGCCGGCAACCGGATCGTTGGTCCGGCGATTATTGAAGCGCCCGCCTGTACTCTGGTCGTTCCGCCTGATCGATGGGTATGGCTTGATCAGAACGATATATTCCATATGCGGAAGGTGTGACGTGCAGGATACGCGCAGGTTCTTGCAATGCTGTCGAGGGAGACACGACTCATGACTGCTACAACTGAGATCGCCCGTGCCGGAATTGGTTGGGGGGGACGTCCACTCCGTGCGATGCTGGAGGAGAGTGAGCGCCTTTTCGCAGAGACCGGTCGTTACTATGGCATCGAGCGCCTGACGCTCAAGGAAGAGGATCCGATTCGCTATGAAAAACTCTTCTCGCGCCTGCGTGGGGGTATGGTGAATGCACGCGAGACAGCGTTGAACATCTCGGCATCGCCGATTGTCCGTGAGATCGGCGAGTTGTGCTTTGCGCTCTACACACCCGAAGGCGACAGTATTACACTCTCGACCGGCATCATGGTTCACGTGCATACCATGTCTGATGCCATTAAGTGGATGATTCGCAACGACTACGAAGAAAATCCGGGCATCGAAGATGGCGACATCTTCTGTAACAACGACGCCTTCATTGGGGATGTCCATAATGCTGATGTGCAGGACATCCTGCCGATCTTCTGGGAAGGTGAACTGATCGGTTGGGCTGCCGGGGTAACCCACGTCATCGACGTGGGAGCGCCGTTACCCTCTGGCATGCCGATGGGTCCGATCCATCGCTACGAGGATGGCTTTATGCTCTCGGCGCAGAAGGTCGGCTCGAAGAACCGCCTGCACCGCGATTACGAGTTGCGCTGCCAGACGGCTGTGAGACTGCCCTTCTACTGGATGCTTGATCAACAGACCCGTATTGCGGGTTGTCAGATGATCAAAGAGGCGGTTCATCGCGTGATCCGCGAGGAGGGGATCGAGACCTACAAACGCTTTATCCGTGAGGTTATCGAGGATGGACGCCGTTCTTTCGTTCAGCGTGTCAGGGAGTTGACCGTTCCAGGCAAATACAGTGTGCCGAGCTTTATGGATGTGACCTTTGGCGGCGAGGCGGGTCGATTGCCGCCAGAGGCTGCCAGAGACACGCTGATGCATGCCCCGCTGGAGGTCGAGATCGGTCCCAGCGGCGAATTCAAGGTGAGTTTTGAAGGGGCAAGCAAGTGGGGCTACCACTCGTTCAATGCTCCGCCGAGCGCCATGCAGGGCGGGTTGTGGGTTCTGTTGACCCAGACACTGGTTCCGAATGACAAGGTCAACGATGGCGCCTACTTTGCCATCCAGAACAATCTCCCCTACGGTTCGTGGGCAAACCCCGACAATAAGTTCTGCTCGGTAAGCATTGCCTGGGTGTATCTCATCCCTGGATATTCGGGAATCTTTCGTGCGCTGAGCATGGCTTATGTGGGTCGGGGTTATCTCGAAGAGGTGATCGCCGGGCATCCCGGCACGTGGAACATGACCCAGGGCGGCGGTCCGAACCACTACGGACAACCCGGCGCCTGGACCAATTTTGAGATGAGTTCGTGCGGCGTCTCGGCACGCTATGTGATGGACGGGGAGGATTCCTGCGCGGCAATGTGGAACCCCGAAGGCGATATGGGCGACGTCGAAGCCTGGGAGATTCTCGAACCACTGCTCTACCTGGGACGACGGATCCGCCCCAATTCCGCCGGTCCGGGTAAATTCCGCGGCGGTAGCGGTTTCGAGTCGATCCGTATGGTGTATAACACGCCCAACCAGGTACTCTACAACCTTGGTGAGGGCAATGTCTTCCTTGGAACGGGTCTCTTTGGCGGCTACCCGGCTTTTGCAGGCTATCGTCAGAGCATCAAGCGCACCGATATGGCTCGTCGCATCGCTCATCAACTCCCCTACCCGGTCAGCGATGAGGACCCTGAGAATAGCCAGATGGTGGCTCATGTCGAGGGGGTGCTGGAGCGCGACAAGCGCACCATTCACCTGCCCGATCCACATGCCGAGTATGACCTCTATCTGAGTGTGTTGCGTGGCGGCAATGGTCTTGGAGATGTGCTGGAGCGGGATCCGATGGCAGTCGTGCGTGACCTGAACGAGGGATACCTGCTGCCCCGTTTCGCTGCCAGCACCTATGGCGTGGTGGCGTTCCAGAATGCTGCAGGCGAGTGGGAACTGGATGCCGAAGCCACTACCGAACGACGTGCAGCGATGCGACGTGAGCGGATCGAGCAGAGTATGCCGGTGGAGGAGTGGATCGCTCAACAACGAGCCAGAGTCGTTCAGAAGGACTTCATCGAACCTGTGCGCCAGATGTACCAGGAGAGTATGAGTCTCAGCCCAACCTGGGCTGCGCATTTCCGCTCTTTCTGGGGTCTGGATGCTGATTGGTCGCTGTAACCGTGTGGAGACGTTTTATGACGCACTATGATAAATCGACGATTGCCGATCTGGTTGATGGCCGGCTGGAATGGTCGCAACTCAAGGCGATGATGAGCAATTTCAAGGATCCTGAACGCTTCGATACGTACATTGCCGTGTTGCAGGAACGGGTGCCGTGGGACGATCAGATCCTGCTGCCTCTGGGTCCGCATCTGTTCATTGTACGCAAGGCTGATGGCAGCATCGTCACCAAGAGTCGCAGCGGCTATGAGTTTGGCGACTACCGCCAGAACTGGAAACTCAAGGCGCATATCCGTGTGCGGGATACCGATGCAAGCCTTCAGGAACTCTACCCGGCAATGATGCATTGTACGCCGGGCTGGATGGAGTTGCGCGAGTATATTGACCCGCTCGACGGCACACTCCTCGAAGTCGAAGCGGTGCCTCCCGGCTATCCAGTCGTGCATAGCTTCCAGCCCGATCTTGAGACATTTTATCGAGAGTGGTTGGGGCGTAGTCTGTAGAATCCAGGCGTGTACGATGCAGTGAAGCGCTGACGCTCGATGGCATGGGTTCACGACATGGAGCGCCTGCCCGTGGATAGACCTGGATCGACCTGCATCTATCCGCGGGCTTGCTCTTCCGGTATGAGTCGTTCCCGTGTCGTAGCCAGTATCAGGCAGTCTACTCGACGGAAGAATCGATGATGGATACTTCACTCTATACGCTCCTGGAGCGACAGGCTGCTGCTTGCGGCTCGCGCGTGTATCTCTACTGGCGTGATGAAGAGGTGAGCTACGCTGCGTTTGCCCGTCAGGTGCGCCGGGTAGCTCACGGTTTGCGCACGCTTGGTGTGGATCGTGGCGACAAAGTTGCCCTGTTGCTTGGCAACTGTCCCGAGTTTCTCAGCGTCTTCTTTGCCTGTGCGGCGCTCGGCGCGGTTGCGGTACCGATCAATCCACGTCTGAAGGCGGGAGAAGTACAGTACATCCTTCAGAACTCCGACAGCGTGGCGCTCATTGTTGCGAGCGATCTGCTGTCAATGATTGCCCCTGTACTCGATGATTGTCCATTGTTGCGCCACGTTGTGATCGTCGGCGCTATCCCGGATATGCCCGTCAGTGTGCCGCTCCATCCCTTCAGCAGTCTCAGCGCCTCGGATGACCGTCCAATTGTCGCATCTGTCAGCCCGGACGATATTGCCAGCATCATTTACACATCCGGCACGACAGGACGCCCGAAGGGAGTTCTGCTCTCCCACGGCAATTATTTGTTCGACGTCTGGTCGTATGCCACGGCGTGCCAGATCAGTGCAGCGGATCGGTTGCTCTGCATGCTGCCGCTCTTCCATGTCAACGCACAGGTTGCCAGCGTCCTCTCGGCGTTGCACCAGGGTGGCGCCCTGATTCTGCTGGAAGGCTTTTCGCCACGCGAGTTCCTGCCAGCGCTGGCACGTTACCGCGCTACCAGTTTTAGTGCAGTGCCGACGATTTATGCTATTCTGAACAATCTGTCCGACGCGTCGCAGTACGACTTGAGCAGTCTACGGGTGTGCATTTGTGGAGCTGCACCGATGCCGGTAGAAGTGTTCGAGCGTTTCGAGCAGACCTATCGCGCGTTCATCCTGGAGGGGTATGGGTTGAGTGAGGGCACGTGCGTGAGTACACTCAATCCTCTCGACGGTCGTCCACGCAAGATCGGTTCGATCGGAGTGGCGCTACCGGGTCAAGAGGTGCGCATCGTGGATGAGCATGGCGGATCGGCGCCAGCAGGGACAGTCGGTGAGATTGTCATTCGTGGCTCAAACGTTATGCAGGGGTACTACAAAAATCCTGAAGCGACCGCTGCTACCATCCGCAATGGATGGCTCTATACCGGAGATCTGGGGTTCTGCGATGCTGAAGGCTATTTCTACATCGTTGGACGCAAAAAAGAGATGATCATCCGTGGCGGTGAGAACATCTATCCCAAAGAGATCGAAGAAGTGCTTTATCGCCATCCGGCAGTGGTCGAGGCTGCTGTGGTTGGTCTGCCCGATCCGATCTGGGGAGAACAGGTGGCGGCATTTATTGTTCCCCGTCCTGACAAAGCAGTAAGCGCTGCGGAGATTGCCGACTACTGTCGGGCAAACCTGGCAGACTTCAAATGTCCGCGTGTGATCGAGTTCATTGACGCCTTTCCCAAAACGGCGACGGGCAAGATCCAGAAAAACCGGTTGATCGAGCAATACCGCCAACAATCCGGTTATGACGACACAGACCGATCTTGAGCGAGAGGTTAAGCGCCTGCGTCAGCGCGTTGCTGAGTTAGAGCGTCAGCTGGCTGCACTCAATGCGAGTGATCGCATGGAGGCGCAGTACCGCCGACTGGCTGCCAACGTACCGGGAATGGTCTACCAGTTCGTGCGGCGGCCCGACGGTAGTTCCTATTTCCCCTTCGCCAGCGACGGATGTCGTGAGTTCTTCGGGCTTGAACCGGACGATTTGCGCATCGATGCACAGGTTCTGATCCGTCTCATCCATCCCGACGATATGCTTGACTTCCAGATGTCAGTCGATCAATCAGCACGGTCACTGCGCCCCTGGCGGTGGGAGGGGCGCTTTATTCTTCCGACCGGCGAAGAAAAGTGGATCCAGGGCGCTTCGCGTCCCGAATTACAACCCAATGGCGACATTCTCTGGGATGGCTTGCTCATGGACATTACCGACCGGCGCCGTGCCGAAGAAGCGTTGCAACAGCGCATCTTCGAAGTTGCGCATCTCCACGAGCAGATCCGTGAACTCGGCATCCGCGATGGTCTGACCGGTCTATTCAAGGGACGGTATCTCGAAGGGCAACTTGCCCATCTTTTTGCCGATCATGACTCGCATAGCACGCTGGCGGTTGCGATGCTCGACATCGATCATCTGAAAGAGATCAACGATAAGTATTCGCGTCAGATCGGCGATGTCGCGCTCCAGACTGCGGCGCGGATCTGTCAGAGCCAGTTGGACCGCAGCGATATGGCCGGGCGTTATGGCGGCGGTGAGTTCATGCTCGTGCTGCAAAGCCCCAATCGCCCTGCGGCAGGTGAGCGATGCGAAGCAATCCGGCGAGCAATTGAATTACATCCCTGGGCGACGCTCCGGCGCCACCTGCGGGTGACCGTCAGTATCGGGTTGGCTTTTGCCGATAGTTACAAGAATTATCAGCAGGTGATCCGTGCCGCCGACGACCTGATGTATGCCGCAAAGCGCCGTGGTCGCAATCGGGTGATGATTGAGCGGTCGGGTTAGCAGTGCGCGTCGCACCGGGATTGCGCTGCTCCTCACGATTTATCCCCAAGCGGACCGGTGCCACGGCGTGGCTGCGATGGCTGAGCGCCAATGCCGCTCAGCGTATGCCGTCGCGTGTCGTAGTGCCCTCTAAGCTCATCGACCATTGTGCCTTTCCACAGCGGCGCGCCGATCATATAGGCGGCACGCCCGATCATGTGCGCGGCGACCGGCGCGGTCAGCAGCAGGAACAGGAGACCGGCAATCGCGCGCACCGTCACCGCAATATCGGCTGCCGACACTGCCACCGACAGCAGCACGCATCCGGCGCCCAGCGATGATGCCTTCGACGCTGCTGACATGCGCAGGAAAATATCCGGCATTCGCACAATGCCGATGCCTGCGATCATGAGGAGCAACACCCCGATAAGCATCAGAATGATGCTGATAATCTCTTGAATGATACCAATCACAGGCGTCGCTCCGCATAATATGCAAAGGCTATCGTTCCGATAAAGCCAATCAACCCCACCACCAGCGCTGCGTCGAGGAATGCTGGCTGGGCATTGATCAGCGCATAGGTGGCAAAAATGGCGATCGCGGTTGTCCCCATCACGTCAAGCGCCACCACGCGATCCGGCAGCGTGGGACCACGCACCAGGCGAATGACTGGCAGCGCAACTGCGATGCTCAACAACGGCAATGCAACCCAGAGTGCAATCGTCTGTAACATCAGTTAAACACCTCATACACCAATCGCTCGAAACCGTCTTTTATCTCACGTCGAAACTGCTCCGGGTTGCCGACGTCGATGCTGTGAACGTACAGACAACTCCGGTCATCGGCGACATCCAGGCTCAATGTACCGGGCGTCAGGGTGATCAGATTGGCGAGCATCGTGATCTCCGCGTCGGTGCGAATATCGAGCGGAACTGCAACGATGCCGGGTCGAATCCGTTCGTTCGGCGTAAACAGCACCACCCTGGTCATATTGATGTTCGCCAGAATGATTTGCCACACCACATACCCGATAAAATAGATCACCTGCGGCACTTTGGTAAAGTAACGTTCGCCGCGCAATTGTCGTCGCAGCGACCAGAGAATGGCGTAGCCAAGCACAAAGCCAAATGCCAGATTGCCTGGACTGAACTGTCCCGTCAACGCGCTCCAGGCGATCGCCAGCAAGATGTTCAGCAAGAACATGCCTGTCTCTTTCTACCGTAGCGCCAGCGATGCGTTGTGCACCGCTGCGACATATGCCGAAGGATCGGCTAACTGATTGGCGGCGCCCAGTGCCAGTTCGTAGAATGGCTGGGTCGCAAGACCGATAGTAACCGTCACTACCGCTAGTCCAACAGCTGGTGCAACCATGAATCCCAGGTTGCGCGTATTGGGTTGGGTCTGGATCGGCGCCTTTTTCCAGAATGCTTCAGCCCAGATTTTTACCATTGAGAAGATCGTCAGCAAGCTGACCAGGAGCGACACAGCAACGATAATGTACTGTTCGACCTGCAATCCAGCCTGCACCAGCATTAACTTCGCCCAGAACCCGGAGAGTGGCGGGAAGCCAGCCAGAGAAAACGCCGGGATCAGGAACAGGATCGCCAGCCAGGGGTGCGTTTTGTACACATCACCAAGGTCTTTCAATTCATACGAACCGCGCAGGCGATGCACAATGCCGCTGACCAGGAACAGGTTCATCTTTACGATAATATGGTGCATAATGTAGAAGACTGCGCCTGCCAGCGCCAGTGGGGTGAACAGTCCCAACCCCATGATCATGTAGCCGATCTGACTGATGATATGGAATGAAAGTACCCGACGGAACTCATTTTGTGCTACTGCCCCCAACACTCCGGTTACCATGGTCAATCCCGCCAGGATCAGGATAAGCCCGTGGGTAAGGGCGATATTCTGAACGAAGAGCAGCGAGAACACACGAACCAGCGCATAGACGCCGACTTTGGTGAGCAACCCGGCAAAGATCGCCGAGACGGCGATCGGCGGTGTGTGGTACGATGCTGGCAGCCAGGCGAATAACGGGAAAATCGCTGCTTTGATGCCAAATGCCACCAGAAAGAGCATTGCCAGGGTCAGCACAATACCCGGTTGATCGAGCAGCGATAGTTGTAGCGACAGGTCAGCCATATTCAGAGTGCCGACGGCGCCGTACAGAATGCCCACTGCACTTAGAAAGAGCGCCGAAGAGAGCAGGTTCAACGTGACATATTTGATCGATCCCTCAAGTTGCGCGCGTTCACCCCCCAATGCCATCAGGACGAATGACGA
>Ga0272446_1002558_pt1 | contig 24490 bp, 23 predicted proteins | sample YNPCB0061_FD_194587 | JGI IMG/M metagenome (GOLD analysis project Ga0272446, IMG submission 194587) | Hot spring microbial mat communities from Yellowstone National Park, WY, United States - YNP-CB-006-1 | ecosystem: Environmental > Aquatic > Thermal springs > Hot (42-90C) > Sediment | place...
CAGGATGATCTTTCCGCAGTAGGCGGCCACGTCGTGCTTGCGCGGGTCCATCTGCGGCACCATCGCCGTGTTCATCGGCGACAGGCCGATCATCTCCATCACCGTGGCCATGGTGTTGGCGGTGAATTGCCCGCCGCAGGCGCCGTAGCCGGGCGAGGCGCACTCCTCGATCTCGCGCAGCTCGTCTTCGGTGATCCTGCCGGAGGCGCAGGCGCCGACGGCCTCGAACACCTCCTGGATGGTGATGTCCTTGCCCTTGTACTTGCCGGGCAGAATGGAGCCGCCGTAGAGAACGAGCCCGGGGATGTTGAGCCGCAGCAGCGCCATCGCCGCCCCGGGAATGGTCTTGTCGCAGGCCACCAGGCAGACGAGCCCGTCGAACATGTGGCCGCGCGCGACCAGCTCGATGGAGTCGGCCACGATCTCGCGCGAGATGAGCGACGTCTTCATGCCCTGCGTGCCCATGGTGATGCCGTCGCTGATGGCGATGGTGTTGAACTCCATCGGCGTGCCGCCGGCCTCGCGGATGCCGCGCGCCACGTCCACGGCCAGATCGCGCAGCAGGAAGTTGCACGGCATGGTGCCGATCCAGGTGTTGGCGATGCCGATGATGGGCTTCTTGAGGTCCTCCTCGGTGAAACCCATTCCTTTGAGCTGGGAGCGCGCCGGCGCGCGGTCGCGCCCCTGGGTGATGGTGTAGGATCGCAGGCTCATGGTGAAACGTCTATCTTAGCAACCGTTGTCGGCAAGCAGCGCAGAACCGGATCGAAAGCTCCGCCACTCAGCCGCCGTACGCGGCGTCCACCTGTTGGCGGAGGAACTCGAGGTCCCGCGCGATGGAGGGCAACTCGTCGCCGTCCGGATATTCGAGGTGCAGAGAGAGCGGCCCGGCGAAGCCCGCCTGCGCGAAGGCGCGGAACACATCCTGCCACGGCACCATGCCCTGGCCGAGCGGGCGCCACGCCACCTGCCAGCGCCCGCCGCGCTTGTCCCACTCGAAATCCTTGATCGCCGACATCTTCATTCTCGGCAGCACGACGTCGAGCGACACGCGCCAGTTGTACAGCCCGCCCTCGATGACGGCGTGGCAAGGGTCGAAATAGAACCCGGCCAGTTGCGGGTCCGCGCCGGCGAGGATCTCGCGGTAGTCCCACACCGCGCAGCCGACAAACGAACCGGAGTGATTGTGCAGCCCTGCCGTCACGCCGTATTCGCGGCCCGGTGCCAGCAGCCCTTCCAGCCTGCGCCGGCACTCGCGCAACGTCTGCTCGGCGGGCGTGCCGGGCTGATAGCGCCAATAGCCGGGCTTGTAGAGCCGGATGCCGAGCTTCTGCATGGCGGCGAAAGTGGGGCGCGCCGCCGGGTCGGAGGCGTCTTTGAGGTCCGTGGTGATCATCGGGACTTGCAGCCCGTGCTTCCGGATTGCTTCCACGGCGCGCGGCAGGTCCTCCGAGACACGCTCCGGCAGGACGTGGCCTTTCGGGCGGACGGTGAGATCGACGCCGTCGAAGCCGAGCCGCTTCGCCTCCGCGCCGAGCCCGTCCCAGCCGAAGCTGGCCATGTGCTTCGAGAAGATGCAGAGCATGGGTTTCGCGTGCGGCGTCTGCGCGGCGGCGGTGGCTGAAACAAGAGAGGAAAGAAATGTTCGGCGATCCATGGCCTCACCCGAGCGTGTAGGGCTTGCGGTACTCGTAATGCAGGTAGCGGTTGGCGCTTTCATTGTTGGTGAAGCGCTCCGCGCGCGCGTCCCATTCCAGATAGCTCTTCGTGCGCAGCGCGATGTGGCCGATGATGCAGGCGGCGGTGGACAGATGCCCTTCGAGCACGTCGCAGTGGGTGCGCTTGCGGCTCCTGATGCAATCGAGGAAATTGCGCGTGTGAGGATACGTCTCGGCCGCCCCGCTGCCGCCGCTGCGCGGCTCCATGGCGGGCTTGCGCGAGGCGCCCCAGGCGCGCTCCACCGCGCGGTCGACCGGCGTGCGCTGGCCGAATTCGAGCTCGGTGATCCGCTCCGGCACGACCTCCCAGCGGCCGCTCTGGAGGTACATGGTGCCCTTCGTGCCGCGCAGTTCCAGTTCCGCGCCGCGCGCGTTGCCCGGCGCGGCGTTGGCGTTGTACTGCGTGAACACGACCAGCGTGCCGCCCATGTCCCACAGCACTTCGCAGGTGTCGGGGATCTCGCGGTTGTCGCGCACCGCGTACTTGCCGCCCATGGCCGTCACCGCCAGCGGCGCCTCCTTGCCAAGGCACATGCGGATCATGTCCATGTAGTGCACGCCGAAGTTGGTGATCTGCCCGCCGGAGTAATCGTAGAACCAGCGGAAGTTGTAATACATGCGGTTGCGGTTCCAGGGCCGTTTGGGCGCGGGGCCAAGCCAGGCCTCCCACTCCTCCTCGCTCGGCGGGGGCCCGTCGGGCGGCGCGCCGATGCCCGCGGGCCATTCGTTCTGCACGTGGTAGCCCTTGGCCACCGTGACTTGCCCGATGCCGCCGCTGCGGACGAACTCGGCGGCTTCGCGCAGCGATTCCACGCTGCGGCGCTGGATGCCGACCTGCGTGACGCGCTTCGTTTCCGCGGCCACCTCCACCATGCGGCGGCCTTCGCGCACGGTGAGCGAGAGGGGCTTTTCCACGTAGACGTCCTTGCCGGCGCGGCAGGCGTCGATGAACATGAGGGCGTGCCAGTGGTCCGGCGTCGAGATCGCCACCGCGTCGACGTCCATGTCCTCAAGGAGCCGGCGGTAGTCCCTGTACTTGCGCGGCGCGCCGCGGGACTTCTTCACCGCCAGGTCCATGTATTCTTCCTTGAGGTCGCACACGGCGGCGGTGAACTGGTCGCCGTGTTCAAGAAAGGCCTCATGGACCTGGTCGCCGCGGTTGCCGAGCCCGATGTAGCCGACGCCGATGCGGTCGTTGGCGCCGAGGATGCGGGAATAGCTGGCCGCCGCTGCCGCCAGCGTGGTCCGGGTGAATTGCCTTCGGTTTGAGGACATGATCGTGCGCTGCTCCGTTGAAACGAATCCGAAATGCTTTGATGCTATCTTGTGGGCATGTTGCTGGCAAGGACGCTGCCCCTGCTGCTCGGCCTGATGATGATGATCGACTCCGCTCCCCGCATCCTCGTGCAAGGCCACCGCGGCGCGCGCGCGGTGCGCCCGGAAAACACGCTGCCCGCGTTCGAGTACGCCATTGAAGCGGGCGCCGACGTGCTGGAGCTCGATGTCTGGGCGACGGCGGACAACGTGCTGGTGGTCCACCATGACCCGCTCATCAACACCACGATCTGCGAAGGCCCCGGAGGCGAGCGCGCCATTCGCAAGCTCACGCTCGAGCAGGTGAAGCTGTGGGACTGCGGCTCGAAGAAGAACCCGGAATTTCCGCGGCAGGAGCCGCGGCCGGGCGCGCGCATCCCCACGCTCGACGAAGTGCTGGCGCTCGCACCGCGCGGCGCGTTCCTGTTCAACATCGAAATGAAGAGCCAGCCGGCCCGGCCCGAGCTGCAGCCCCCGGCGGAAGAGTACGCGCGGCTGGCGGCGGAGGCGATCCGCAAGCACAAGCTGGAGAAGCGGGCGATCGTGCAGTCGTTCGACTTCGCGCTGTTGCGCGCGCTGCGTTCCGTGGCGCCGGAGCTGCGCCGCGCGGCGCTGTACGCGGGGCTGCCGCGGGATTTCACCGAGCTTTCCAGGGAAGCCGGGGACGCGCCGATTGTGAGCCCGCACTATTCGCTCGTCACGGCGGAACGCGTGAAACAGGCGCATGAGGCCGGCCTCGAGGTGGTGCCTTGGACCGCCAACACGGCCGAGCTGTGGGACAAGCTCATCGCAGCCGGCGTCGATTCGATCATCACGGACGATCCCAGGGGACTCATCGACCACCTCCGCGCCAAAGGCCTGCGCTAGCGTAAGCTCAAGCTGAGAATGCGCATTGGCGTCGATACCGGCGGCACCTTTACGGATTTCGTCATCCTGCGCGAGGACGGCTCGCTCGAGACGTTCAAGCTGCGCTCGAACCCCGCCGCGCCGCACGAGGTGATCCTGGAAGGGCTTCGCCGCGCCGGCGTGCCCGCGGGCGCCGAGCTGATCCACGGCTCGACGGTGGCCACCAACGCGTTTCTTGAACGCAAGGGCGCGCGGACGGCTCTCATCACCACGGCGGGGTTTGAAGACCTGCTCGAAATCGGCCGCCAGAACCGCGCGCAGCTCTACAACCTGACGCCGGGCCCCAAGCCGCTGCTGATTCCGCGGCGGCTCTGCTTCGGCGTCCATGAGCGCATCCTGCCGGACGGAAGCGTGGAACGCTCCCCGTCGCGCGAGGAATTGCGGGAATTGAAGCGGAAGCTCGAGCGCGCCGGGGCGGAGAGCGCGGCCATCTGCTGCCTGCATGCCTACCGCAATGCGGCAAATGAGCGGCGCATCGCGCGCGCCCTGGGGCGCGGGCTGTTTCTCTCCGTGTCGAGCGAAGTCTCGCCGGAATTCCGGGAGTACGAGCGCGCGTCGACCACGGCGCTCAATGCCTATGTGGGGCCGCTGATGAGCCGCTATCTGGAGGCGCTGGAGCGCCGCGCGGGGATGCGGCTGTGGGTGATGCAGTCCAACGGCGGGTTGCTGACCGCCGCGGAAGCGGGGCGGCAGGCCGTGCGCACGATCCTTTCCGGGCCGGCAGGCGGCGTGCGCGGGGCGGCGGGCGCGGCTCGGGCGTCGGGGTTCGCGCGCATCATCGGGTTCGACATGGGAGGCACGTCCACGGACGTGAGCCTGTGCGACGGCGAGCCGCGGGAGACGCTGGAAGCGGTGCTGGGCGGTTTTCCGATCCGCGTCCCCATGCTGGAAATCCACACCGTGGGCGCGGGCGGCGGCTCCATCGGGCGCGTGGACGCGGGCGGGCTGCTGCGCGTGGGACCGGAAAGCGCCGGGGCGGACCCGGGGCCCGCCTGCTACGGGCGGGCGATGCTGCCCACGGTGACCGACGCCCATGTGGTGCTCGGCCGCATCGGGGCCAGGCAGCTTGCCGGGGGCGAGGTTGCCATCGACCCGGAGCGCTCGCGCCGCGCCGTGGCTTCGATTGCGCGGGCGTTGGGCCATTCGCTCGAAGAAGCCGCGGAGGGCATCCTGCGCGTGGCGGACGCCACCATGGCGCGCGCCATCCGCGTGGTGAGCGTGGAGCGAGGCGTGGACCCGCGCGGCTTCGCGCTGGCCGCTTTCGGCGGCTGCGGCGGGCTGCACGCCTGCAGCCTCGCCGCCGGGCTTGGCATGGAAACGGTGATCGTGCCGCCCATGGCCGGCGCGCTCAGCGCGCTCGGCATGCTGATGGCGGACCGCGTGCGCGACGCCTCGGCGAGCGCGCTGCAGGCGGAAGACGCGGAGGCGCTGTTCCGCGAGTTGGAGCAGCGCGCCCGGCAGGAGGCGCCGGGAGCGCGGCTGGAGCGGTTCGCCGACATGCGCTACCGCGGGCAGAGCTATGAACTCACGGTGCGGTGGGATCCGCGCCGCCCGGAGAGCGCGTTCCATGCGGCGCACGAGCAGCGCTACGGCTACGCCAACCGGTCGCGCCCGGTGGAGATCGTGCAGGTGCGCGTGCGCGCGGTGACGCCGGTGGCGCCGCCGCGGCTGCTCGCTCCCGCCGCGCGGCCCCGCGCGGCCGAGGAGCGGCGCAGGGTGCATGTCAATGGGCGCTGGCTGGAAGTGCCCGCCCTGCCGCGGGAAGCGGTCAGCACGCGCTGGGCCGACGGGCCCGCGCTGATCCTGGATGCGGGCTCGACGGCGCTTGCGCCCCCGCAGTGGCGCTTCCGCCGCGACCGCGCCGGAGCGGTTGTGATTAACTGGAAGCGATGAAAGCTGCTCTCCTCGCCTTCTCTTTGTTCTGCCTGCCGCTCGCCGCGCAGGTGCAGTTCCAGCAGTCGGCCGATCACATCGACATCACCATCGACGGCAAGGCTTTCGCCACGTTCTATTTCGGCGAAGACGCCCCGAAGCCTTACCTGTCTCCGTTGCGCGCCGCCTCCGGCACGATCGTGACGCGGCGCTTTCCCATGGAGAAGATCGAAGGCGAAACGCGCGACCATCCGCATCACCGCGGTTTGTGGTTCACGCACGGCGACGTGAACCAGGCGGACTTCTGGGCCAACGAGCCCGGCGCCAAGGGGCGCAAGGGGAAAGTGAAGCTCGAAAAGATCCTTGCAGTGAAGGAAGGCAAGAAAGAGGGCTCGATCCGGGCGAGCTTTCTGTGGGTGGACGACGCGGGCGAAACGCTGGTGCGCGAGACGCGCACGATGACGTTCTATTCCCACGCTTCCCTTCGCATGCTGGACTTCGACGCCACGCTCGCGGCGGTGAAGAAAGCCGTGTTCGGCGACACGAAGGAAGGGTTCTTCGCCATCCGCCTGCGCGACGCCATGCGCGAGCGCGGCGGAACGGGGCGCATGATCAACGCCGAAGGCAAGACCGGGATGAAAGAGGTGTGGGGCAAGGCGTCGCCGTGGGTCGACTACAGCGGCACGCTGGACGGCGAGGCGCTGGGGGTCGCCATTCTCGACCACCCGAAGAGCTTCCGCCACCCGACGTACTGGCACGCGCGGGATTACGGGCTGTTTGCGGCCAACGCCTTCGGGCTGCATGATTTCTTCAATGACAAGACGAAGGACGGCAGCCACACGCTGGAGCCGGGGCAGAGCATCCGCTTCCTCTACCGCGTCATCATCCATCCCGGAGATGCCGGGTCCGCCGGCATCGCCAAACACTTCGCCGAATTCGCGAAGAAGAAGTTCTGATGAGCGCGCCTTCCGCCCGCCCGCTGCGGATCGGCATCACCTGCTACCCCACCTACGGGGGCTCGGGCATTGTCGCCACCGAGCTCGGCATGGAACTGGCGGCGCGCGGCTACGAAGTGCACTTCATCACCTACGCCAACCCGATCCGGCTGGATGCGGGACTGCCGCGGATCTACTATCACGAGGTGGAGGTGGCGTCCTATCCACTGTTCCAGTACCCGCCGTATGACCTCGCGCTGGCTTCGCGCATGGTGGAGATCGCCGAGTGGCAGCGGCTGGACCTGCTGCACGTGCACTATGCCATCCCCCACGCGACGGCGGCGTTTCTGGCGCGGTCGATGCTGCGCGAGAAGCGGCGGCTGCCGTTCATCACCACGCTGCACGGCACCGACATCACGCTGATCGGCAGCGACAAGTCCTATCTGCCGGTGACGCGCTTCTCCATTGAAGAGTCCGACGGCGTCACTTCGATCAGCGAGTACCTGCGGCAGCAGACCTATGAGGCGGTGGGCGCGCGCAAGGCGATCCGCGTGATCTACAACTTTGTGAACTGCGACCTGTACCGTCCGGCGAAGCAGCCGCACGAGGGGCGCCCGCGGCTGCTGCACATTTCGAACTTCCGCCCCGTGAAGCGCGTCTCCGATTGCGTGCACATCCTGGCGCGCGTGCGCGAACGGGCCGATTGCGAGCTCTGGATGGCGGGCGACGGGCCGGATCGGGGCGCGGCGGAGCGGCTCGCCTTCGAGCTGGGCGTGCATGAGCACGTCCGTTTCCTCGGCAAGCAGGACCACATCGAGCGGCTCATCCCGCAGTGCGATGTGCTGCTGTTGCCCTCGCGGCTGGAATCGTTCGGGCTGGCGGCGCTGGAGGCGATGGCGTGCGGCGTGGTTCCGGTGGCCACGCGCGTGGGCGGACTGCCGGAGCTGGTCACGCACGGCAAGGATGGCTTCCTGGAAGAAGCCGGCGATACCGACGCCCAGGCGGCGCGCGTGGCGGAGCTGCTCGAGAACCGCGATCTCTACAACCGGATGCGATGGGCCGCGCGCGCCACGGCCGAAGAGCGCTTCTGCACCTCGAAGATCATCCCGCAGTACGAAGCGTTCTATCGCGAAGTGCTCGAACAGGCCTGAAAAACAGACCGGCCCGCCTCCGCACGGCGCGGAAGCGGGCCGGGGTTCACAAGCAGAAGGTCAACGCGCCGCGAGCAGCGCCCGCAGGTGGCGCGCCCGCTCGGGCGAGCGCAACTGCCGCAACGCCTTGGCTTCGATCTGGCGGATCCGCTCGCGCGTGACATCGAACTGCTGCCCGATCTCCTCGAGCGTGTGCTCGCGCTCGCAGCCGATGCCGAAACGCAGCCGGATGACTTTCTCTTCCTTGGGCGAAAGCGTCTTGAGGATCGCCGCCGTCTCCTCGCGGATGTTGGAGTCGATCACCGTGTCGACGGGCGAGCCGACCCAGCGGTCCTCGATCAGATCGCCGAGGGCGGATTCGCCGTCGCGGCCGACCGGCGTCTCCAGCGAGACGGGGTCGCGCGAGATGGTCTTCAGCTTCTGGACCTTTTCCACCGGGATGTCCATCCGGCGGCTGATCTCTTCGTTGGTGGGCGCGCGGCCGAGTTCCTTTTCCAGCTCGCGCGTGGCGCGCAGGAACTTGTTCATCGACTCGTTCATGTGCACCGGGATGCGGATGGTGCGCGACTGGTCGGCGATGGCGCGCGTGATGGCCTGGCGGATCCACCACGTGGCATAGGTCGAGAACTTGTAGCCGCGGCGGTATTCGAACTTGTCGGCGGCGCGCATCAGCCCGATGTTGCCTTCCTGGATCAGGTCGAGCAGGTGCAGGCCGCGGTTGACATACTTCTTGGCCACCGAGACCACCAGGCGGAGGTTGGCCTCCACCAGGTCCTTCTTGGCGCGCTCGGCTTCCATCTCGCCCTGCCGGATGTCGGCAAGCGACTTCCTGAGTTCGGCGTGCGTGGCGCCGGCCTGTGTTTCCCGGCGCTTCATCTCGCGCCGGATCTCACGGATGCGCGCCTGGTTGGCGGAGCGGTTGGCGTCAAGCTGCTCAAGTTCGGCTTCAAGCTGGTTGAGGTCTTCCACCGCCTGCTCGATCGCCGTCGAGAACTGCCGCCACTTGGAGGGCAGCCACGGCAGGCTTCGGATGGCGCGCGACGTCTCCACGCGCCCCCGGTAGTACTTCCACAGCGCCTTTTTCTGGGCCTTCTTGTTGGCCGCGGGACCTGCGGCCATCTTCTCCCGGAGCTGTTCCTGCTTGCGGAACAGGGTGATGAAGTTGCTGAACTGCTCGCGAACCTCCTGCAGCCGCTTCTCGTAAGCGGGGGTGCCTTCTTCCACCTCGCCCAAATCCACCAGCGACTCCGGACTCAGTTCGCCCGACTGGACCCGCTCGGCCAGTTCCAGCACCTGATGCTGAACGAGCAGGGAACGGCTCGCCGCTTTCTGCATCCGCAGCTTGCCCTGCTCCATGCGGCGGGCCAGCGTGACTTCGCCTTCCCGCGTCAGCAGCGGGACGGCGCCCATTTCCCGGAGGTACACGCGAACCGGGTCGTCCGTGTAAATCGATTCTTCCGCCGGCTGCGCGGCGGCAAACTCGTCTTCCTGGACGTCTTCAGGATGAAAGAAATTGGTTTCCTCATCGAATGGCAGACCGAGCGCATCGGTCGCATCCGTCAGGAACTGATCTTCAAAGTGATCCACTGGCGACAAACCTCCAGGTCCGAACAGAAATTTCCGGCAACGCGGCCGCTGCCCGGATCCGAATCATACTGCCAACTACGCTCTGAGGAGCTATGCCTGCCCGCCACAAACCCACGGCAATGATCCGTGCCGGGGCTGCGGCATCCGAGCCTTGACTCTCCGGCCCGGTCCTGGTTGTCGCGTCTACGCAGATCCGCCCGTGCTGCTTCTTGCGGGGGGCACAACAGCCCCTCCGGGCTTCGGGTTGTTCATACCGGCGGCAGATGGGAAGACGCTCCCAGACAGCATAGCACAGAATTGCGATCTTGTTAAGCTCCCAATCTTTTGGATGCGACCCGGCGCAATTCGTTACACCATCTTGGGAAAGCCGCCGCCGCCCCGCCCCGGTGTGGCGGATCAGCTACGCTTCTTTCGGATCAAGTCCTTGATTTCACTCAGGAAAGCCTCGACGTCCTGAAAATCCCGGTACACCGAGGCGAAACGCACGTAGGCGATCTTGTCCAGGGCGAGGAGCCGCTTGGTCAGATGTTCTCCTATTTCTGCAGTAGTCATCTCCCGGTCCGGGCGATCCACCAGCATGCCCTCCACCTCATCGACCAGTTCGGCCAGCTTCGACATCGGAACCGGACGCTTTTCGCACGCCTTCAACAAACCATTGAGCACTTTTTGGCGGTCAAACTTCTCCCGCCGCCCGTCCTTCTTGACCACCATATACGGGACTTCGTCAATTCTCTCATATGTAGTAAAGCGGCGGCCGCACTGGAGGCATTCCCGGCGCCGGCGGATGACGTCCCCTTCCTTGCTCTCCCGGGAGTCGATCACGCGATCCTCTTTGAACCCGCAAAATGGACAGTTCATGATACGGCCTCGGTTTCCAGACTGGAGAGTTGCTGCCAGCGCAGTCCTTCGCGGACAACGAGCACCGCGCCGATGGGAACTGCTCCTGCCACGGCGATGATCCAGTTCAGCAGCGCCAGGCTGGTGGCGGCCTCCAGCGGCACGCGGAACAGCTCGGTGGTGACCAGGATCGATGCCACCTGGAAGCCGCCGCCAAGCCCCGGCACCTGGATGACGCTGCCGATGGCGACGAACCCGATGTAAGCCAGCACCTGGCTGGGGGTGAGTCCGGCGGTTTCCGGAAAGGCCCGGAACATCAAGTAGAAGCTGGCATAGATGATGAGCCATTCCAACACGCTCCAGGCCAGCAGGCGGGCGATGGCGCCGCCCGAGCGGGCGGCGCGGAGCCCGTCGAGCGCGCTGCGCACCAGCCGGGCGGCGCGGTCCTGGTGATGCTCGCGGAGGAAGCCGAGCGCCGCGATAATACGGTGCTCGAACTTCGGCGCCCAGTGCTGGAGAATGACCAGGGCCGCCAGGCACAGCGAACCGGAGACGCCGATGATCCAGCCGCCCTGGGCGAGGAGCCAGCGGATTTCGGGTCCGGCAGAGGGGTGGATGCGGATGGAGGAGGCCAGCGCGTAGCCGAAGAAGGCCAGGATGAGCAGGGTGTCGTAGATGCGCTCCAGCAGGAGGGCGGCGATCTGGGAGGCAAACGAGGCGCCGGCGGAGCGGGCGATGAGCCAGGGGCGGACGAGTTCGCCGGCTCTCCCGAACAGATAGACGGCCGAAAACCCGATGATGGTGCTGGAGAGCACGTCGCGGTAACGGGCGCCCGGCGCCAGCGGGCGGAGCATGACCATCCAGCGGACCGTCCGCCCCACGTAAGAGAGCAGCCCAACGGCCCAGGCAGCGGCGATCCAGCCCCAATGGACTTCCCGGAAAGACCCGGCGAATTCCGCCGGGTCGAAGCCGGTCTGGCGGGCGCGCCAGACAAGGAAACCCAGTGCGGCGAGGATGAACAGGCAAGACAACCAGAGGCCGCGCGCCCAAGGGGGGCGCGATTTGCCGGCGGGACTGGGCAGCGTCTCCTGCACGTCGGGCCGTTCCCGGCGAGGCGGCTCTCCAGATCGACTAAAATGGGAGCCGGTTCCGTTCGCCCTCGCCACGGTCGAACTTTTCATGATAAACCCGCGTTGTACAGATAGGAAGCTTTTCCAGAAGGCTTCCCGAGCGGGGCCCGCAGGCGGCCCCGGGAGAGGGATTTGTGGCGATGGCAGCGGGCGCTCAAGTCTGGGTTGGCAAACAGGGCGGCGGCGCCCTGTCGCCGCTGCCGTCGGCTGTCTGGAACGGGAGCAGCCCCCGCGTGCTTGACGTTGACGCTGAAAGCGAACTGGTGGCTCGCTGCCTGGAGGGCGACGAGAATGCCTGGGAGGATCTCGTCCGCACTTACACGCGGCGGGTCTATTCGATCTGCTACCGGTTCACTGGCCGGGAGAGCGAAGCGCAGGACCTGACGCAGGAGGTTTTTCTCAAGGTCTTCCGCAACGTCCGCAGCTTCCGTTCCGGCGAAGGGTCGTTTGGGGTCTGGCTGGCGCGGCTGACGCGGAATCTGCTGATCGACCACTACCGGCGCTCGAAAAACGAGCGCGCCACGGCGTCGATCGAGGACCAGTTGCCGATGCTTGAGGAGAAAGCGGCCATCGAAGGCCGCACGGAAGCGGCGCTGGCCGGCCGCGAGGCGAGCGAGGCGCTCCAGAAGGCGCTCGCGAAACTCTCGCCCGACCTGCGGGAGACGGTGATCCTGCGCGACATCGAGGGACTGGAGTACCGCGAGATCGCGCAGGTGCTTGGCGTGCCCGAGGGCACAGTGAAGTCCCGGTTGAACCGGGGACGCAGCGAACTGGCGCGCGCGTTGCGCCAGATGAGGGTCGTGCCATGAGGTGCAACGATCTCGAGGCCCTGATCTGCGACTACGTCGACGGCACGCTCACGGCAGCCGAGCGGGCGACGGTGGAGCTGCATCTGGCCTCCTGCGCCTCCTGCCGCGCGATGGTGGAAGAGGCCAGCGCCGCGGTCGCCTTCATCGGCAGGGCGGCCGAGGTGGAGCCGCCGCCCGCGCTGGTGAATCATCTGCTGTTTGAAGTCCGCCAGGGCGCCGCGCGTCCGGTGCGGGAGCGCGGCGGCTGGCTGGCGCGTCTGCTGGAGCCGGTCCTGCAGCCCCGCTTCGCCATGGGCATGGCGATGACGATTCTGAGCTTCGCGATGCTGGCGCGGTTCGCCGGGGTGCCCGTGCGCCAACTAAGGATCACGGACCTGGAGCCGGCCAGGGTCTGGATGGCGGTCGAGGAAAAAGCTTGGCGGTCCTGGGACCGCGCCAAGAAGTATTACGAAAGCTTGCGGCTGGTGTACGAAATCCAGCAAACGCTGAAAGAGTGGACGGAAGAGCCTGCCGTTCCGGCGGAAACGCCAAAGAAGCAGGCCCGGCCCGGCGGCGCGGAACGCGCGCCGGCGGGGGACGGCATCGACTGGAGCGCGCCCGCTCCGATCGAGCCCTCCGGGAAGGGGAAGAAGCGATGACCGAGAATGCACAACCAAAACCGGTGGCGGCATACTGCCGCATCTGCGGCGCGGCGCTGGGGGAAGACGAAGTCCGTCTGGCGCACGGGACGGTATACTGCGCGGCCCACGCCCCTGCTCCGGAGGAGCAGGCCGGGCCTCCGCCTCTGCCCGCCAATCCGGGCGTCTCGCCGGGGTTGGCCTTCATTCTGGGCCTCATCCCCGGAGTCGGCGCCATCTACAACGGGCAATACGCCAAGGGCATCGTCCATGTGCTGATCCTGGGCCTGCTGATCAGCATCAACTCGAGCGATGCCGCCGGCGGGCTGGAGCCGCTGTTCGGCCTTCTGATCAGCGTGTTCTGGTTCTACATGGCGTTCGAGGCCTATCACACGGCGCGGCGGCGCATGCAGGGCGAAGCGGTGGATGAGTTTTCTTCCCTCGTCGAACTGCGCGGCGGGGGCCGCTCGCCCTTGCTGCCCGTGCTGCTGATTGTGTTCGGCGCGCTGTTCCTGCTGAACAATTTTGGAATGCTGCCCATGCGGGAGGTGCTCCGCTACTGGCCCGTGTTGCTGATCGCGGCCGGCGTCTGGATGCTCACGCAACAGTTCGGCGGCGCCCGCAAGGGCGGCGGCGCCGAAACAGGCGGCGGCGCCGCCACAGGAGGTGTCCAATGACACGCACCGCGGAATTGATGCGCGCCATCCGCGGCCCGGTGGTGCTGATCACCCTGGGCGCGCTGCTGCTGGCGGACCGGTTTTCCGGCGTGCCGGTGACGAAGAGCTGGCCCGTGTTGCTGATCGTTTTCGGGCTGATGAAGCTGTTGGAGCGCACGGCGGGGGCGCCGGGCGCGGGCGGCGAAGCCCGCTACCAGGGCTGAGGAGGATGGCATGAGACGAGGATCGCTGGCAGGCCCGCTGCTGCTGATTGTCATCGGCGTGGTGTTCCTGTTGCGGAACATCCGGCCCGATCTGCCGCTGTTCGAGCTGTTCGTCACCTGGTGGCCCGCCCTGCTGATTGCCTGGGGCGCGCTGCGGATCGTCGAGCTTGCGGCGAGCTATGTCCGCCAGCGGCCGTTGCCGCGCGCGGGGATCAGCGGCGGCGAGTGGGCGCTGATCATCCTGATCACGATCGCCAGCATGTCGATCTGGAGCGCGAAGCGGTGGTCGCAAGAGCTGCCCGGCAAGATTCGCATTGGCGGCGTGGAAGTGTTCGGCGAAGCGTTCGATTACCCGGTGTCGGATCAGACGGTGGCTGCCGCGGCCAAGGGGCGGCTGGTGATCGAGAATGCGCGGGGAAACACGCGGATCGCCGGCGTGGAAGGCACGGAGGTGAAAGTGATGGCGCGCAAGTCCATCCGTGCGCTGGACCGCGAGGCCGCAGACCGCGCCGCCGCCGCCGCGGAAGTGCAAGTGAAACGGGACGGCGACAACGTGCGCGTGACGCACGGACGTGACACGCCCGACGGGGCGCGGGTGAGCGTGGATCTGGAGATCACCGCGCCGCGGGGCTCGAGCGTCGAGTTCCGCGGCAAGTACGGCGACCTGGAAGTGAAGGACATCGAGGGCGAGGTGATCTGCGATTCGGAAAACGCCGGCGTGCGGCTGGAGTCGATCGGCGGCCGCGCCCGCGTCAATCTCCGCCGCAGCGACATCATCCGGGCGTTGAAGGTGAAGGGCGACATCGAGATCAAGGGGCGGGGCCGGGACATCGAGGTGGAAGACGCCGCAGGGAGTGTTTCCATTGAAGGAACGTGGTCCGGTGAAACCATCCTTCGCCGCGTGGCCCGGGCCGTGCGGTTCGAGAGCAGCCGGACGGAGATTCGCGCGGGCGCCCTGCCCGGCGAAATGAGGCTCAGCCTGAGCCAGTTGATGATGACGCGCGTTTCCGGCCCGCTTTCCATCCGCGCCGAGACCAAGGACGTCCAGCTTGCCGACGTCACGGACACGATCACGCTGGATGTCGACCGCGGCGACATTGAAATCCGCCAGCCGCGCCCGGAACTGGGCCGCATCAACGCCGGCACGCGCAGCGGCGACGTGGAACTCGCCCTGCCGCCCGGCGTGCGCTTCTCGCTCACCGCCACCACCGAGCGGGGCGAAGTGACCAACGAATACGACACACGGCTCAAGCTCGAGCAGGACGAACGGAAGGGCGTGCTGACGGGCGCGACGGGCCCGGGGCCTGAGATCCGCCTGGAGACGCGACGCGGGCGCGTGCTGTTGCGCAAGCTGACACCCGCCGAGGTTTCCTCGCTGCTGGGCCGCCCGCCGCAGGCGCCGCCCCCGCCGGAGCCGCCGAAAGCCGTCAATCAATAGCGGCGCGCGTCCGCGCCCACCAGCATCAGCCGCACGTCCATGACGTTGGTGCCCGTGGGGCCGGTGATCACCAGATCGCCGAGCGGCTGAAAGAAGTGGTAGGAGTCGTTGTCCTGCAGCGCGCGGCGCGCGTCGATGCCGAGGGCGGCCGCGCGCTGGAGCGTTTCTCCGTCGGCCATCGCGCCGGCGGCGTCCGTGGGGCCGTCGGTGCCATCGGTGCCCGCGCTGAAGGCCAGCACGCCGGGCACGCCTTCCAGCGCGATCGCCGCCGCGAGCGCGAACTCCTGGTTGCGCCCGCCCAGCCCCTTGCCGCGCAGCGTCACCGTGGTCTCGCCGCCGCTGATCACGCACACCGGCGGGCGCGCCGGGCGCCCGGTTGCGGCGATCTCGCGCGCGATGGCGGCATGCATGGCGGCGATGTCGCGCGTTTCGCCTTCAATGGTGGTGGACAGCACCAGCGGGCGGTAGCCGAGTTCCCGCGCTTTTCGCGCCGCTGCATCCACGGCAAGGCGGTTGGATCCGACAATCACATTCCGCGTGCGGCGGAAGCAGGGGTCGCCCGGCTTGGGGGTTTCCTCGATCTTGCCGGCGAGCCCGTCTTCAAGGAGCCGCCGTGCCGTGCGGGGGATCTTCGCCTGCAACCCGTATTTCTCGATCACCGCCCAGGCGGAGGCGAAAGTGGATGTATCGGGGGCCGTAGGCCCGGAGCCGATCACATCGAGGGGATCGCCCACGACATCGGACAACAGCAGCGCAAGCACGTGCGCCGGTTGCGCCAGCCGCGCCAGCCGCCCGCCCTTGATCGCCGAGAGATGCTTGCGCACGGCGTTGATCTCGTGGATGGTGGCGCCGCAGGCCAGCAGCAGCCGGGTGGTTTCCTGTTTCTCCTCGAGCGAGACCGGGTCGAGCGGCAGCGGCAGCAGCGCCGAGCCGCCGCCGCTGATGAGGCACAGGAGCAGGTCGCCCTCCTGCGCCTGCGCCGCGATTTCGGCGATGCGGCGGGCGCCCGCCACGCCGCGCGCGTCGGGCACGGGATGGCTGGCTTCCTGCAGCGTAATGCGCCTGAGCGGGGCGAGGTGTCCGTCTTTGGTATTGATCCAGCCGCCGGCGATGCGCCTGCCCAGCGCCTGCTCGGCCGCCTGCGCCATCGCCGCGCTGGCCTTGCCCGCGCCGACGACAAAAATGCGGCGGAAGCGGGAGAGGTCCTCTTTTTCGAGCGCCGCCCTCACGGTGCGCCGCGGATCGGCGGCCTCGACGGCGGCGCGGAAGATGGCCAGCGCGTGGCGGCGCAACAGCTTCCCGGTTGCCACAGCGTCCCCCTTTCAGAAAATGGGCAGTTGCAGGATCTGCTCCACCGCGTCGGCCGAGCCGCCGGGCCCCACCTCGATGCGGTAGTCCGCTTTCTCGTACGCCTGCCGCCGCGCCTCGTACAGATCTTCGAACTTCGCGGGATCGCGCGCCAGCGGCCGCGTGCCGGAGTGCGCGATGCGGGAACGGATCATCTCCAGCGGCGCGTCCAGCCAGATCGAGACGCCGTTGTTGGCGATCAGCTCGGCATTGCGCGGCTGCGCAAAACAGCCGCCGCCGACAGCAAGCACCCAGGGCACGCCGCGCGCGATGTCGGCGATGCGCTTTTTCAGCGCCTCGTGTTCAATCCGGCGGAACTCCTCTTCGCCGAAGCGGTCGAAGATCTCGCTGATCGTCATCTGCTGCCGCGATTCGATGTCCTCGTCCAGGTCGGCAAAGCGCCATCCGAGCCGCCGCGCCAGAGCGCGTCCCACCGTGGTCTTCCCGCAGCCCATAAAGCCCACCAGGTAGATGCCGGGGGTGCGCTTCAGTTTCAGGATCATCGTGCGGCGCCTCGTTTCCGCAGGCTCGGCGCGCCGTGCGCCGCATGCCGCGTTCCGCCTCTGTGGCGCTGTGTCTGCATGAGCGGGCTCAAGGGTCCGTATGAGCCATAATACAAGCATGCCGGAGGAGATGCTGCCTCTGTTCCCGCTGGAGACGGTGCTCCTGCCGCATTGCGAGCTGCGCTTGCACATTTTCGAAGAGCGCTACAAGGAAATGATCGGCGAGTGTCTGGAACGGCGGCAGGAGTTCGGCGTCGTGCAGGCGCGCGGCGGCGGGCTGATGCGCATCGGCTGCACCGCCTCGATCGAGGACGTGCTGCGCCGTTACGAAGACGGGCGGATGGACATCGTCACGGTGGGGCGGCGGCGCTTCGCCCTCGAAGAGGTGCTCGGCGGGCGCAGCTTCCTGCAAGGCAAGGCGCAGTTCTTCGGCGATCTGGAGGAGGCGCCGCCGGAGCGCAGCCTGGTGATGGACGCGCTGGCCGCATGGTTGGAGGCGGTCCAGGAAAAAGGGGCCGAAGCCGAGACGCCCGATCTCGACCACCCGCAGCTCAGCTTCCTGCTCGCCGACCTCTCGCCCGACCTCCACTTCCGCCAGCGCCTGCTGGAAACGCAGAGCGAGCGCGAGCGGCTCGAAGCGGTGCGCGACCATATGCGGCGGCTGGCGGAAAAAGAACGCATCCGCGCCGCCATGGAGAAAGTGGTCCGCTCCAACGGGCACGGGCGCCATCTGTACTCGCGGCCGGAGTAGGCCCCGCACGCATGCAAGGCCCGCAGTTCCTGCTCATCGACGCAGACGACACCCTGTGGGAGAACAACATCTACTTCGAGCAGGCCTTTGATGAATTCGTCGAATTCCTCTCGCATTCGAGCCTCGGCGCGGCGGAGATCCGCGCCGTGCTGGATGAGATCGAGCTGGCCAACAGCCGCATCCACGGCTACGGCTCGCTGAACTTCGGGCGCAATCTCCAGCAGTGCTACGAGCGGCTGGCCGAGCGCGAGATCCGCGCGGAAGACCTGGAGACGGTGAAGAGCTTCGCCCTGCGCATCCTCGAGCAGCCGCTCGTGCTGATCGAAGGCGTGGAAGAGACGCTGGCCGCGCTCAGCCTGCGGCACGACCTGGCGCTGTTCACCAAAGGCCACCCGGACGAGCAGCGCATGAAGATCGACCGCTCCGGCCTGGGCCGGCATTTCCGGCACACAGCGATCGTGAAGGAGAAGGACCGCGCCTCCTATGAGGCCCTGGTGCGCGAGCGGCGCCTCGATCCCGCGCGGACATGGATGATCGGCAATTCGCCGAAGTCCGATATCAACCCGGCGCTGGAAGCGGGCCTGAACGCCGTGTTCGTGCCGCACGCGCGCACCTGGACGCTGGAGCGCACGCAACTGCGGAGACCCGGGCCGGGGCGGCTCGTCGTGGTGGAGCGGTTCTCCGATCTGCGCGAGCTGTTCTGACGCGCTACGGGCCGCCTGCGGGCTGCGCCGACGCGCTCTCGTTCGGCGACCACAGCACTTCCGGCACGCCGAGCTGCACGTTGGCCCACCGGCTCCAGACGAAGAGCGCGTCGCTGAGCCGGTTCAGATAGCGGAGGTTGACTGCGTCGATCGGCTCCTGGCGCGCGGCGGCCACGAGCAGCCTTTCCGCGCGGCGGCACACCGTGCGGCAGATGTGCAGATCCACCGAGAGCCGCGACCCGCCCGGCAGCACGAAGCTGCGCAGCGGAGGCAGCCCGGCGTTGGCGCGGTCGATGTCGCGCTCGAGCGCCGCCACGTCCTGGTCGGTGATGCGAGCCTGCCGCGGGTGGACGTGTTCGGGCGTGGTGGCGAGGATCGAGCCGAGGTTGAACAGTTCATGCTGCACGCGCAGCAGCGTCCGCGCCAGCTCGCCGAGCACGGGCGTGGCTTGCGCCAGCTCGGAGGCGGCAAGCGCCGCCGCGCCGACAAACGAGTTCAGCTCGTCCACGGTGCCGTAGCACTCGATGCGCGGCGCGTCCTTGGGCACGCGCTCGCCGCTGGCCAGCAGCGTCTCGCCCGAGTCGCCGGTCTTGGTGTAAATGCGGTTGAGCGCCAGCCGCGGCTCTTCAAAAGGAGGGTTTTCAGCCATGAGGGAACGCACTTTCATTGTAGGGCCGCGGCGGCTATTGCTTGAGCAGCGGTTCCAGGTGGCGGAAGACGAGCTCGGCCACCTTGCGGCAGCCGGCGGCGTTGGGATGGAGCATATCCTCCTGCATCAGCGCCGCGTTCATCGCCACGCCCTCGAGAAAGAACGGGATCAGCACGGCGCCGCGCTGCCTGGCCAGCTCGCGGAAGATGCGCTCAAAGTCGCGCACGTAAGCCGCGCCGTAGTTGCGCGGCAGCGTCATGCCGGCGAGGATCACCTTCGCCCCCTCGCCCTGGAACGAATTGATCATGAGGTCGAGGTTGGCGCGCGTGCGCTCGAGCGGCAGCCCGCGCAGCCCGTCGTTGGCGCCCAGTTCCAGGATGACGATCTTCGGTTTCAGCAACAGCGCGGCGTCCAGCCGGGAGACGCCGCCGTCGGTGGTGTCGCCGGAGATGCCCATGTTGACGACGCGGCAGGAGTAGCCTTTGCCGTCGAGCATGCGCTGCAAGTGATCGGGGTAGCTTTCGCCCTCCTCCACGCCGTAGCCCGCCGTGAGGCTGTCGCCGAAGGCCAGGATCACCGGGCGCGTGTCGGCCTTCTCCTCGGCGCGCCTGGCTGGCGCCGGGGAGGCTTCCGGAGCGCGTTTGGGCGCGTCGGAGCCGCTTCTGCCGCACGCAGCCAGCAGGAGGAGCGCAAAAACCCAACAGCGGCGAGGCATCTCTTGCCATCATAAAAGACAGAGTTGAACGCAGAATGACGGCTCCTGTTCTTTCCCTCCGCGATGTCGCCAAGACCATCGACACCGGCACGCACCGCGTGGAGATCCTGAAGGACATCAGCTTTGACATCGGGAAAGGCGAATTTGTCGCCATCATGGGCGCGTCCGGGTCCGGCAAGTCCACGCTGCTCGGTTTGGTCGCCGGGCTCGACACGCCGACTTCCGGCTCCATTCGCATCGAAGGTGACGAGATCTCGCGGCTCGGAGAAGACGAATTGGCCGTGCTGCGCGGCCGCAAGATCGGCTTCGTCTTCCAGAGCTACCAACTCATCCCCACGTTGACGGCGGAGGAAAACGTGCTGTTGCCGGCGGAGCTGGCGGGCGAGGATCTCGCCGCCGCACAACAGCGCGCCAGGGAACTGCTGCGGACCGTCGGGCTGGAAGAGCGGCTCGACCACTATCCCGTGCAGCTTTCCGGTGGCGAGCAGCAGCGTGTGGCGCTGGCGCGCGCTTTCATCCGCAAGCCGCCGCTGCTGCTGGCCGACGAGCCGACCGGCAACCTGGATTCGGTGAACGGGAAGCATGTGCTCGAACTGCTGCTGTCGCTGAACCGCCGCGAGGGCGCCACGCTCGTGCTGGTGACGCACGACCGCGAGCTGGCTTCCCACGCCACGCGCATCATCACGCTGCGCGACGGGCGGATCCTGAGCGACGAACGGCGGGCCACGGCATGAATTTCTTCCGTACTCCGGCCTGGCGCATGGCGTGGCGCGAAGCCCGCGCTTCGGCGCCCAAGTTTCTGTTCGTCGTCTTCGGCGTCGCCGCCGGCGTCGGCGCGCTCACCGGCGTGCGCGGCTTCTCGGCTGCGTTCCACGACTCGCTGAAGAGAGAAGCCCGCACGCTGATGGCGGCGGACCTGCTCATCCGGCAGTTCGGCGAACCCACGGAAGAGCAGGAGAAGGTGATCGCGCAATGGGAACAGCGCGGCGCGCGCCTTTCCCGCATCACGGAGACCGTCTCGATGCTGGCGGGCGGGGAGAATGAACCGCCGGTGCTGGTGAGCGTCAAAGCGGTGGATCCTGCCACCTATCCCTGGTACGGACGCGTGCGGCTGGAGCCGGAAGCGCCGCTCGCCACGGCGCTGAACGCGGAAACCATCGCCGTCAGCGAGGATCTGATGCTGCGGCTGAACCTCGAACCCGGCTCGCGGGTGCGCCTGGGCGACGCCGAGTTCCGCGTGTGGGGCGTGGTGCGGCTGGAACCGGACCGCATGACCGGCTCGCTGAACGTGGGGCCGCGCGTGATGATGACGCGCGAAGGGCTGCAGCGCACCGGGCTGCTGGTGTTCGGCTCGCGCGCCTCGCAGCGGCTCTTGTGGAAGCTCCCCGCGCAGGGCGCCCGCATCGAGGAGCTGCGGGATTCGATGCGGAAGACTTTCCGCGAGGCGCTCATCACGGACTACCGCGAAACGCACCCTTTCATCACCCGCGCGCTCGACCGCGCCACGACGTTCCTCAGCCTGGTGTCGATGATCGCGCTGATCGTGGGCGCGCTGGGGGTGGCCATGGCCATCCACTCGCACATCCAGCAGCGGCTGGACACGATCGCCATCATGAAGTGCATCGGCGCCCGCTCGGCGCAGATCATCCGCATCTACACGCTGCAGGCGGCGCTGCTCGGCCTGGCGGGCGGCGTGGCGGGGCTGGCCGTGGGCGCGGCTGTGCAGTGGGCCTTCCCGCTGCTCCTGCGGCGCTACTTCCAGTTCGAGAGCCTCGCCTGGAGCGCGTCCTTCGCCGTGGAAGGCATCCTGGCCGGGCTGCTGGTGGCCCTGTTGTTTACGGTGCCGCCGCTGCTGGCCATCCGCGAGGTGAAACCCGCGCTGATCTTCCGCCGCGAGATGCCGGAAACAAAGCCGCCCCTGCGCTTGAGGCTGCGGAGACTGCTGCCTTCGGCCGGGGCCGGGGCGCTGATCCTGGCCGGCCTGGGCGCCATGGCCGCGTGGCTGGCGGGCTCGGTGAAAACGGGCGCCTGGTTCGCGGGGGGGCTGACCGCGGCTCTGGCTTTGCTCGGCGGCATCGCCTGGCTTCTGCTCCGCGCGCTGCGCTGGCTGATGGCCCATGCACCCGTGCGGCTTCCCCTGTGGCTCCGCCACGGCGTGGCCAACCTCTACCGCCCGGGCAACCACGCCACCAGCATCCTCGTGTCGCTGGGCGTGGGCGTGATGTTCACGCTCACCGTGTATCTGGTCCAAAACTCGCTGCTCAAGGAAGTGATGGTGGCGATGCCCAAAGGCGCGCCGAACGTGTTCCTGATCAACATCACGCCGCGCGACGCCGATGCCGTGCGCGAGTTTCTGGCTTCGCGCAAAGACATCGACGGCCGGGCGCAACTGGTGCCCACCGTGGCCGCGCGGCTCGAGAAAGTGAACGGGACGCCGCTCGACGAGCTGCCGCCTCCGCCGGGCGAAGAACAGCGCCGGCGGCGCAACTTCACGCGCCAGGTGACGTGGATGCAGGCCATGCCGGAAGATATGCGCATCCTCCGCGGGGCATGGTGGAGCGACGGCAGCCGGGAGGCATTGCAGAGCGTCGACGAGAACACGGCCAAACGCTGGGGCATCGAGCCGGGCGCGGTGCTCGAGTGGAGCGCCGCCGGGCGGCGGTTCGAAGCGCGCGTGGCCGCCATCCACCGCTTTGAGAGCGTTCGCCGTGGCGCCAGCGACGAGTTCGTGTTTACGGAAAAAGCGCTCGCCGGCCTGCCCGTGCAGTATTACGCCACGGCGCGGGTGCGCCCGGAACAGACGGCCGTGTTCATGCGCGACAGCTTCCGTCGCTTCCCCTCGGTGACGGTGATCAACGCCGCCGACGTGGTCAACATCGTCCAGGAAGTGGTGGACCAGGTGTCGCTGGTCATCCGCTTCATCGCCGGCTTCGCGATCCTTGCCGGGGCCATCATTCTGGCCTCGACGGTGGCGGGCACGCGGCTGCGGCGGGTGCGCGAATCGGCCGTGCTGAAGACGCTCGGCGCGCGGCGCCGCACGCTGGTGTCGATCTTTTCGGTCGAGTTCGCCATTTTAGGAGGCGCGGCAGGTTTCCTCGGCGGCGCGCTCGCCACCGGCTTCGCGCGCCTGCTGATGACGCGCCTGCTCGACGCGCGCTTCGACCCCGAGTGGCGCGCCAACCTCGTCACCACGCTGCTCACCATGGCGCTCGCCATCGCCGCCGGATGGCTGGCGTCCCTGCGCGTGCTTTCCCACCGCCCGCTGGAAGTGCTGCGCGACGAGTAACTGCCCGCCGTCCGTGCAGATCCGCCCGCCAACCGCCACGCCTCCGGGGGGCGTCCCGCCAGTCCCGCCTGGATAAGCCAAGCCGGGTTCTGGTACTTTTCGCCGTCAGTTTGGGGACTATTCACCCATTTTAGGTATAGACACATACACGACGAACCCTCAGGCGGGGGAAGGCGGTTCCAACCACACAAAAAAGAGGAGCAATCGAATTGAGAAAACTACTGGTTCTTTTTGTGGCGCTTTCCATGGCGCCGGTCTTTGGCGCTCCGCTGATCTTCTTCGGGGAAGATCTCGGTATTGGCGAAGGGACGCGGCTTCTTTCGTTTCCCAACGCGCTAGCCGCCCGGAATTCGTTCCTGGCGAACCTGGTCGGCGTTGGTACGGAGAACTTCGAGGGGTTCGCGGATGACACTGGCGCTCCGCTGAGTCTGACGTTTCCCGGTTCGTCTGGCAGCATCACCGCCACGCTGACCGGCACCGGCGCAACGAATGAAGTTGTCTCCGGCACGAACGGCGTTGGCCGGTATCCGACATCCGGGAACATATACTGGGAGTCGGGCCAGACGTTCGCTATCCAGTTCAGCGCGCCCGTGGCGGCGTTCGGCTTCTACGGCATCGACATCGGCGACTTCGGCGGGCAGTTGACGGTGACCCGCAACAGCGGCGCGATCACGACGTTCACGGTGCCGAACACCGTCAACGGCTCGGGTGGCGGCGTGCTCTTCTGGGGCATCATCGATCAGGCCGATCCCTTCACGCAGGTTGCGTTCGGCAACACGGCGGCGGGGACCGATTTCTTCGGTTTCGACGATATGACCGTTGGCGACGTGGAGCAGGTGAACATCGTGCCTGAGCCCGGCACGTACGCCATGCTGGGCGCCGGCCTGCTGGCGCTGGGCCTGCTGCGCCGCCGCAAGCAGCAGTAACCGTTTGTCCGAGGTGTTCCAAGCCACGGCCGCGCCCTGACGCGGCCGTGGCTATTTCGGTCTTTGGGGGCGACTTTTCACGCTTCCAGCGGCACGAGCCCCGGTTCCATGCGCTTCAACTGCCCGCACGCGGCGTAGATGTCCAGCCCGCGGGGCTTGCGCACAAAGCAGGGGATGGCGCGGTTCACAATGGCCTGGAAGGCCGCCAGGCGCTCCGGGTCGGGTCTCTGAAACGGGATGCCCGGCCCGGGGTTCAAGGCGATCAGATTCACCTTGCACCGCAGCGGCGCCAGCATCCGCACGACGCGCCGGGCGTCGTCGTCGGAGTCGTTGACGCCCTTCAGCAGGACGTACTCGAAGGTCAAGCGCTCCCACGGGCGCAGCGGATAGGCGCGGCAAGCTTCGATCAGGTCCC
>Ga0272446_1002559_pt1 | contig 24488 bp, 23 predicted proteins | sample YNPCB0061_FD_194587 | JGI IMG/M metagenome (GOLD analysis project Ga0272446, IMG submission 194587) | Hot spring microbial mat communities from Yellowstone National Park, WY, United States - YNP-CB-006-1 | ecosystem: Environmental > Aquatic > Thermal springs > Hot (42-90C) > Sediment | place...
TCCACAGCCACTGGTAGAGCTTGAGGCCGAGCACCCGGGTGCTGAGCACGGAGACGTGCGCCAGCAGCCGCGCTCCCAGGCCGGCACGTTTCTCGACGGTGCTAGCCACAGGGCGCCTCGCCGGGGCCGGCCGTGCTCACGATGCCAGCCATACCTGCACCTCTACCGTCTGGCCGGGCGGGAGATCGAAGGTCGCCAGCCCGGCGGCGGGCCACCAGCCCCTGCCCCGCGGCAGGCGGCGCTCGTTGCGGGCCAGTTCCTCGCCATTCACCGCCACCCGCTGTGTCGCCGCTGGCATGTGCAGCGTCAGGTCCGTGAGCGCCGTGGCGCTCGGGTTGCTCACCCGCACGGTCAGCACCTGCCCGGCGCCGGCCGGCGCCGTCGCGACGGGCTCGACCTGCAGCGTGGCCAGCGCCGTCTGCCAGGCGGCGATCTCGCTCAGCGGCGCCACCCAGATCCGCGCGTCTTCGGCCACGCGCCGCACCACTCGCTCCCAGGCTGCGATCTGCTGCGCAGTGGTCACCTCCTCGGTGTGGGCCCAGAGGTCGATCATACCACCGGCGGCGACCGCCAGATCGACCTGGCGCAGGGCCAGGCTGACCCGCTCGGGCGTGAGGTAAAAATCGGGGCAGGCCAGGATGCGATCCTCGCGGCCCGGCAGCCAGCGACAACGCGGCTCGGCGACCAGGCCCTCGCTATCGGCCGGGAAGAGATTGTACTGCGCCTGGTTGCTCAGGCGGGTGACGCTCCTGATACCGTGTTGCTCCAGGATCTCCCAGCTGGCGTCGCTCATCCCGGCGCTACCGCTCCAGGGGAAGGCGAGCGAACTGGCCGGGGCCACACCCCGCTCCGCGGCCAGGTTGTTCCATGTCTGCAGATCGGCCTGCCAGGTGGCAGCGTCCACCAGGCCGCCATAGAGGTGGCTGAAGGTATGGCTCTGGATCTCGTGGCCCCCGTCGAGCAGCGGCTGGACCAGGTCGCCGAAGTACCAGGCCGGGTGGCTGCGGTAGCTACCAAAGGGGTCATCGGCGAACCAGGGTGTGCTGAGCCAGCGCTCGGTGGTCCAGCCATTGGCCGGGCTGGCCCAGCTAAAGACCGGGTCACCCAGGAAGCTACGCCGCTCGGCATTGCCGAGCAGGAAGTTGTAGCCGGTCGCGTAGTAGGTAGCGCGCACGCCATAGCGCCGGAAGAGCGCCAGGGTCGTGGTGATGCCCTCGCGCATGCGCAGCCCACGCAGCACGGGGTCTTGATCGAAGTTCGGGTCGCCCACCGAGCGCGAGTGGATGAGCCCGCCCATCGTGGTTTCCCAGTCGAAGGTGAAGGCCACAGCAGCGCGGCGTCCGCCCGGCCAGCGGGCTGGTTGGGGCAGCGGCGCGCTTGCCGCGGCGGGCGCGGCGGCAGCGAGTGGGGCAAGTTCGGCGCCGCCGCGGCGGATGCTCATCACGTCCAGGTAGATCCGGTCGTCCGAGGCGGGCTCGACGCGCACCACCAGCGTGCTGGCCCCGGCGGGCGCAACGAAGCTCCCGCGCAGCGGCGACCAGTCGCGGGGCGGCGCCTCGGGCGTCCAGAGGACTACCGCTTGCCAGCGGGTCGCATCATCGCGCAGGGTGGCGCCGGCTGCATCGCGCCAGCTGAACACCAGGCGTGCGCGGGTCGCGGAGCGCAGAAGCGAATCGGTGAGCGCATAGCCGCTGAAGCAGTAGCGCGTGGCGGGGCGTACCGCCACCGGCGGCGTCTGCACATAGTTGGCGATGCCGAGCAACTGCAGGGCGCGCCCATCGCCATCGAGATCGAAGCCCTGGCCGTCCACGGCGGGGCCGCGCAACTCCACACCGCCCGCGCGGCGTGCCCAGCCGGCAGGCAGGCCCGGTATGGCGCCAGGCGCGGCGAGATCGGCATTGGGCAGCAGCTCAACGGCAAGCAGGGGCACCGGGGCGCAGCGGGCGATTCGTTGCTGCCCATAGAGCCACGCACCCAGCGCGCCCACCAGCAGGCAAACGATCGTCGCGCCGAGCAGCACGCGTCGTGGAACCATTACATCGGGCGCCGCCCTCGCCCCAGCGAAGGACGGCAGTGTTCCGCTCGTTCAAACGCCCAATTGTAGCATAGAATCGCCCTGCGGGGTTCGTGGGGCGTCGTCCTCCATACGCATCAAGTTAAGGGCTGCGGCCGTGCCGCTCACCCACACGGAAGGATGAACGCTTTGTTGTGTTGGCATGTTCTGCCAGCGAAGCTGGCAGAACATGCCAACACAACGACATGTTCGCCTGTCGCGTGGCAGCCGCCGCCCTGCCAGGGGCGTATCTTGATGCGTATGGGCGTCGTCCTCCCACAGGGCTTGAGCAATGTCCGCCTTCGGCAGTGGGGAATGACTCTTCACGACAGGTTGCGCGCCTGATTCGCCCGTTGACCCCGTCTGGTGCTACAGTGGAAAATTGACCCGATCCGTCCCGTCGCGGATGCTGCGCGATCCGCACGGCCCGCTCGGGTCCATGCCAGGGTAAAGCAGAGTTCAGAATCAGGCGCTTCAGCCTGGCAGTTCGTGGTGCCGGCTTGAACCGCCTGATGTGTGGCTGCGCCGGCTGAAGCTGGAGGCCCCCGTACCCGGGTTGAGGCGCGCGGGTCACTGGCGTGCCGGAGGAGGTGACCATATGCGACGCGCTATCTGCCTTGTGCTTGTCCTGGTCCTGGCCGCCATCTGGACGGGAGGGGTGTCTGCCCGTGTGCAGTCTCAGCCGGCAGCTACCCCGACCATCTTCGAGGTAACGCCCTCACATGTGTACAATGACAGCCCCGCTGAGGTGACGATCAGCGGGGTCGGCTTCGTGGCCACGCCACGCGTGACCCTGACCCTGGGCGATCTGCCGCCCATTGTGCTGAACCAGGTCTCTTTTCTTGACTTCGCCACCCTCCGGGTAACGGTGCCAACCGGAACTCCCGAGGGTGTGTATCTGGTCACGGTCTACAACCCGGATGGAGCCAGCACTGCTCCGGGGCCGCATACGCTCACGGTTGTCCGTCCGGGTGACCAGTCAATGAGCGGCTGGGCAACGACAACGCCGCTGCCCGCTGAGCGCGAGGCCTTCGCTGCCCTGGCGGCTGGCGACAGCCTGTTCCTGATCGGCGGCTACAACGCGAGCACCATGGCCGATCCCACGGTCTTCCAGGCGCCCATCACCCCGGGGGGCGAGTTGGGCGCCTGGAAGACCGCAGGCCAGTTAAACAATGCGCGTGGCAGTTGTGTGGCCGTGGCCGCTGGCCAGTATCTCTACGTGTTCGGCGGGGGCATGGGCGCCGGATTTCCCACTGAACGGAGCATCGAGCGGGCCAGGTTCAACCCGGATGGTACGCTCGGCCCCTGGGAGGTCATCGGATCCCTGCCTGAGGTACGCTACGGGGCGGCCGGGGCGGTCGTCGGCGACTACCTGTTCATTATTGATGGCGCAATGAATTCGCCGGAACCGAACCCACCTGATACACGGCGGGCGCAGATCGCCGCCGATGGATCGCTGGGCCCCTGGAGCGCAGCGTCGCCGACGGCGGGGCGCAGCGTCGCCGCGGCGGTCTTCGGGTCCTTCATCTACGTTCTGAACGATGATGGTTTGCTCGAACGCACAACGATGAAGCCTGATGGCTCGCTGGAAGCCTGGGTCGGCGTGGCGCCGACGAATGTCAGCCATCGTGGCGGTGGGCTGGCGGTGCTCGATGGCAGCCTCTTCGTCGTGGGCGGCTATGGTGGCGTCTACCCCAACCAGTATGGGTTGACCAGCGTCGAACGGGCCAGGATCAACGCCGATGGCTCGCTCGGTGCCTGGTCGTTTGCGCCATCGCTGCGCTTCAGCCGATCCAACGTTCCGACCGTGGCCTGGAACCACCGGCTCTACGCGATCGGCGACAACACCAACATCCGGCAGGCTGGACGGTCGGTCGAGTATGCCAGTCTGAGAGTGTCGCCGCTGGATCGGCGCCTGTACATGCCGCTGATCAGGCAGGCCGCCCCGTAGAGCGTGTTTCAGCAACGGCTATTCCTGCTTGACGAGGTGCTCCACGGCTCCACAGCTCTACTCCCCCCACACGACCGGATTGTAGAGCTGTAGAGCTGTGGCGTTGAGGGCCGGGCTGGCAGGCAAGTTTACACCCTCGTTCTACCCCTCGCCCCGTTGCTGGATCAGGCGGTGTTGTTCGACGATCACCTGGGCCATGCGGATGTTGACCGCATCGATCATCTTGCCATCGAGGCTGACCGCGCCGCGGCCCTGGGCTACCGCCTGCGCGTAGGCTCGCAGCATCGCCTCGGCTCTGGCCACCTCGGCGGGCGTGGGCGCGAAGACCTGGTTGATCACCGCCAGTTGCCCGGGGTGGATGGCCTGCTTGCCGTCGAAGCCCAGGGCGCGGGCGGCGCGACTGGCCCGCTCCAGCTCTGCAGCGTCTTGCAGGCCGGCGAAGGGGCCGTCCAGGCAACGCAGCCCGTTGGCCCGCGCCGCAGCGACGATGCTGTGCATCACCGCGTGCCAGCGGTGGCCGGGGTAAGCGGCGTCGTACTCGTCGCGCTCACCGACGTTCGCCAGTGGTGCTCGCAGCCCTGCCGCGTAGTCGCCGGGGCCATAGATCAGCGCCTCCAGCCGTGGTGAGGCCGCGGCGATCTCGCGGGCGTAGAGGAAGCCGCGCGCGGTCTCGATCTGCGCCTCGATGCCGATCCGCCGCGTCAGGCCGCGCGCCAGTTCGATCTGCGTGAGCAGCCGGTCGACGAAGGCGACATCCTCGGGGCTGCTCACCTTCGGCACCATCACCAGGTCCACGTGCTCGCCGGACGCTTCGATGATCTCGATCAGGTCACGGTAGGCGAAGGGTGTGTCAAGGCCGTTCATCCGAAAGGCCCGCAGCCGGGGCCCAAAGTCGAGTTCGCGGAAGGCGCGGGCGACATTGGCCCGCGCCATGTCCTTCTCGGCGGGGGTGACAGCATCCTCCAGGTCGATGCAGACCGCATCGGCGGCGCTGCGGGCCGCCTTTTCGATCATGGCCCAGCGCGACGCGGGGACGAACAACTCGCTGCGTTCGAGCCGGCCGGCTGCCTCCGGGTGGCCAGGGTAGCTGATCATTGGCACTCCTCACAGGCGGAAGAAATCGACCACCGAGCTGCGCTCCTCCTCGCTGGGCATCAATTCGATGAAAGTAATGCGGTGCCAGGGGAAGATCACGGCCTGCACGCCGGCGGCCAGGTAGTTGACTGGCTTGCCGTCACGCCGGCGCATGTTGGTCACACGGATGAACTGGTCGCCCGGCTGCGGCTCGGCGTCGATGTCGGCCAGAAGCGGGTCCTCGCCGGTCAGATGCAGAATGACGGTCTTGGCCACGTCAGATGCTCCTGTGTGCTAGCAACCAATCTCGAAGCGCAGGATCAGCGTCCCGAGTTTCAACTCGTCGCCGTGGCGGATGGGTGCAGGCTCCTGGGGCTGCAGGCGCTGCCCATTGACGAAGGTGCCGTTGGCGCTGGCCAGATCTTCGATGCAGAAACCGTCGCCCTGCACTGAGATGACGGCGTGGCGGCGCGAGACACCGGCCTCGTAGCCGCCATCGAGCCCGAGATCGATGTCCGGGTAGATCCCGCGCTGGTTGTCCTTGCGCCCGATGAGCAGGTCATCGACGGCCTCGAGGGTGATGCGGCGACCGCTGTTGATCACGACGAGCGCGAGGCTCGGGCTGCCGCTGGCAACCGGCGCGTCGATCACCAGTGGCCCGCTGAGCTCAACTGCGGTGGGCGCCCCGGCTGCGGCAGCCTTGTTCAGCGCGGTTGTGGTCTCGCGGCGCTGGCCGCCGCCCAGCAGGCTGGCCCCGCACGCAGAGCAGAAGATTGTGCCGTCGAGTTGCTGGGCGTGACAGTGGCTGCATCGCTGCATCGCTCCCTCCGTGGCTCAGCTGCGCCGCGCCTCATCCGGGCCGATCAGGCCCCGGGTGCCATACTTGATCCGCTTCCGGCCTTCGGCGCTGGCATTGCCCGAGCGCAGGAGCCGCGTCGCCTCTTCCTGGACGGTCCGGGCCAGTTCGGTCTCGCCGGCCTCGAACAGGCGCGTCCCCGCCATCTGCAGCCGGCGCGTGGCCTCCTCGACCCGGCCATCGGCGACATCCTGCCAGGCGCTGGCCTGGAGCCGGTAGGCCACCAGTCGCTCCAGCCAGTGCTTCACCGTCGGATCGACGTCATAGGCAACGCTGTCAGCCGCTCTGACCGCGACGCGTAGCACCAGTTCGCCCTCTTGCTGCATGAGGTTCATCCCTGGCAGATTGTAGCGCAGCTTGAGCCGCAGCAGCGGGTGATCAGCGACGCCAAGCGGCGGTACCACCACCTCGAGCAGGAAAGCCTGCGGATCAGTGCCGGACCAGTCGCCGAGGCTGGCCGTCCAGACCAGTTCACGCTCCTCCACCGCCTGCATGCTGGCGATGAAGGGGCGCACCCGGTCGAGCGAGCGCAGGAGCGCCCCGGGGCGCACCTCGACGCGCAGCGCGACATCCTGGGCGAAGATCGAGGACATGCGCTGCACCTCGTCGGTGAAGACGCGGGCAATCTCGGCCGCCGACGTGATGTACTGGGTGCGGCTGTTCTCCCGGGCCGCCATGGTTTCCAGCAGGTCCTCGTTCCACTCATTGCCCACGCCGAGCGCGGTCAGGCCGATACCCCGGCTCTGCGCGCGCCGGGCGATCTCGACGCAGCGGCCCTCGTCGCCGTAGGTCCGCCCATCGGTGAGCAGCAGGATGCGGCTCACGCCGCGGGCCAGCAGCGGCTTCTGGATCTCCTGCAGGGCCAGCGCCATACCGGTGGCCATCTCGGTGCCGCCGGCCGCCTCGACTTCGCCGATCAGCCGCTTCAGATCGCCGCGGTTGCGCACCCGCTGCGCCGGGATGACCACCTCGGCCCGGTCGTTGAAGCTGACCATGGCGAAGTGGTCGTCGTCACCGAGCATGTCAACGATGCGCGCCGCGGCCTCCTTCACCTGCTGCAGCCGCTCGCCGCGCATCGAGGAGCTGCGATCGATCACCAGGCAGAGGCTGAGCGGCAGCTTGGGCAGCACGGTCGGCAGGCCCTGGGCCGACAGTTCGAGCAGGACGTAGATCAGCTGCGGCTCGGCGCTCGCGGCGAGCACGCTCCGGCTGAGGGTCGAACGCAGTTGAATGCCTGGCCCCATCATCAGCGCTCCGCCAGGGGCAGCGTCACCACTACCGCTGAGATGTTGTCATCACCGCCGGCCAGGTTCGCCAGGGCGATCAGTTCATCGCACGCGTCCTGGGGCCACGGGCTGTTGCTGAGCGCGCGCTCCAGCATCGGCTCGTCGACGAGACCCCAGAGGCCATCGGAGCAGAGCAGCACGTGGGAGCTCTGGCCGACCGGCTGGTAGATGAAGTCCACCGGCACCTGGGGCTGCTGGCCGACCGTCCGGTAGAGTTGGTTGCGCAGCGGGTGCTCGCGGGCCTCGCTCGCGTCCAGCTGGCCCAGCTGGATGAGCCGGCCCACGGTGGAGTGGTCGGCGGTGAGCTGGCGCAAGCCGCCGGGCTCATAGAGATAGGCGCGGCTGTCGCCCACGTGGGCGATGTAGAGACTGTGGCCAACGAGCAGTGCGGCGGTGCAGGTCGTGCCCATATCGGTGCCCAGCACCTGGGCCGAGTCCCAGATCGCCTCGTTGGCCGCCTGCACGGCCGCGATCATCAGCGGCTGCAGCGCCTCGGTCATGGCATCGTCGAGGGCCGGCAGTACCAGCTGGCTCAACACGTGCTGGACGACCGTGCGCACCGCCAGACGACTGGCCAGTTCGCCGCCCTGGTGACCACCCATACCATCGGCCACAATGAACAGGCCGATCGTCATATCGCTGTTTTCGCGAGGAAGCGAGGTGAGCATCGCGAAGACGCTGTCCTGGTTTGTCTCGCGCAGGCGGCCGATGTCGCGCGCGGCGCAGGCGGCGAGGCCCTGCACCGAGCGCCGGGCGCTGAGCGCCGGCGCGCTGTCGGCGCTGAGCTGGTGGGTCGCCTGGTTCAGGTCTTCGGCGTCGGCGTCTGGGGGAGCGGTCAGGGGTTGGGTTGGCGCCCGTGCGGGGTCGACCGGTTCGCTGCTGACGGGTGGCTCGGCGGAGGGCGGGGTGGTCGTCTCGTCCCACCAGGGGGTGGAGGGCGCCTCAGGGCCGGGTGCTGGCCCCGCCGGTGGGCCGGGCGGGGGGCCATCGGCGGGCTGGTCGCTATCGTCAGCGCGGAAGAGCCTGTGGTACCAGATCATGTGAGCTCCAGGGGCGGGGTAAACACGCGCGCTGCGTTCCCGCGTAGCGCGCGCTACGCCTTCAGCGCATAGAGCTTGTGGTCCATCGAGCCAATGTAGACCACGCCATCGGCAACGGCTGGCGATGAAACAACGGCGGCGCCGGTCGGGTATGTCCAGAGCAGGCTGCCCTGGCCGGCGTCAAGGCAGTAGACATTGCCATCGACGGCGCCGAAGTAGACGCGCCCTGCCTCTACCCGGGGCGAGGAGGTGATCTGGCTGCCCGTCTCGTACTTCCAGACCAGCCGGCCGGACTTGGCGTCGAGCGCGTAGAGGAAGCCGTCCACGCCGCCCACAAAGACCCGCGTGCCGACCACGCACGGCGAAGAGTTTACATAATGACCGGTGCGGAAGCGCCAGGCCGGCCAGCCGCCCTCGGCATCGAGCGCGTAGAGGTTCTGGTCGAGCGAGCCGACATAGATCAGGCCCTCGCCGGCCGCCGGCGAGGAGCGCACCGGCTGCTGGGTGCGCTGCTTCCACTTGACTGCCCCGCTCCGCACGTCGAGGCAGTAGACATGGCCATCGTCGCCGCCGATGAAGATCGTCTGGCCCACGATGCAGGCCGAGGAGCGGATGGGGTTCCAGGTGCGATACTTCCAGATCAGGGTGCCGCGCAGGCCGTCGATAGCGTAGATGTGCTGGTCATCGGAGCCAACGAAGACGACCCGGTCCTCGACGCGCGGCGAGGAGCGAACCGCCCTGGCGGTGCGGAAGGTCCAGCGCAGGCCGCCGCGGCGAATATCGCAGCAGTAGACGGCGCCGTCCTCCGAGCCGACCATAACGTTATCTTGCCAGACGGCAGGCGAGGAGCTGATCCCGCCCTCGGTGGCATACTTCCAGCGGAACTCGCCCCGGCCCGCGTCAAGGGCGTAGAGGTTGGTATCGTAGGAGCCGATGAAGAGCATCCCGCCGGCCAGGCAGGGCGATGAGCGGATCTCGTCCTCGCAGGCAAAGCTCCAGATCAGTTCACTGCGCCCGGTCCCGCGGACGATGGCGGGCGCGCTGGGGCCGGGTGCGGGGGTGTCACCGGCAACCCCGGGCACGGCGAGCAGCGCGCGCTTCATCTCCTCGGCGCTCTGCCAGCGGGCCGTCATATCGTACTCGAGCGCCCTGACGATCACCGCCTCCATTTCGGGCGAGACGAGCGGATTGAGCTGGCGCACCGGGCGCTCCTGGAAGGTGAACGGCGTCTCCAGGCGCGGGTCGGTGTTGGTGAGCAGATGGTGCAGGGTGGCGCCGAGGGCGTAGATATCGCCGGCGGGCTCGGCGATGCCGCGATACTGCTCGGGCGGCGAGTAGCCCTCGGTGCCGATCATGGTGCCCTTGCGGTCGCTGCGGTTGAGGTTGCGCGCGATGCCAAAGTCGATCAGCACCACCCGATCGTCGGCGAGCACCATGATGTTCGATGGCTTCATGTCGCGAAAGACGATCGTCTCGGGCTTGTGCTCGTGCAGATAGCTGAGCACATCGCAGATCTGCACGGCCCAGCGGGCCACGCGCAGTTCGTCGAGCGGCTTGCCCGCCTCTTCGAGCACCGTCTCCATATCCTTGCCGCTGATCAGCTCCAGCACCAGGTAGACGCGCCCGCCTTCCTCAAAGAAGTCGTAGACCTTGGGGATGGCGGGATGCTGCAGGGTGGCAAGCAGGCCGGCCTCACGCTCGAAATTCTTCAAGTTGAGCAGGCGGGTGTGCGAGTCGGGCGCGCTCTGGCTCATTTCCTTGACCGCACAGTAGCGTGCCACGTCTTTGAAGCGCAGGTCGCGTCCACGATAGACCACGCTCATGCCGCCGATGCCGATCGGTTCTTCGATCTGGTAGCGGCCCTGCAGCACACTGCCTGCGGCGAGTGTCTGCAGGGGGGCGGCGCGGGGCGTTTCGGCATCGGCGGGTGCGGCGCTCGCCGGCGCAATGGTCCGGGTCCCGTCATCGGGGGCTGGCGGCGGGTTTGCGCTCCCCGTGTCGGGCGGGGCGCTGTAGGCTCTGGTACCGACTTTTTTGATCAGACCCATTCTGCACCTCGCGCAGGGCCGGGCGAGCAGCGGCACTCGTGATTCCAGTGGCGTGATGGGGCACGCAGGCGCGCCAGCCACCATTATAGTGACAGGCTGTACCAGTTGGCAACTGGTGGGCAGGGCTCCGTTGGGCTGATGCAAAGATACTGCTGGCAAACCCGGGTACGCGGGCCTCCGGCCCGCATGCGGGCCGGAGGCCCGCGCACCCGGCGTGGGCAAAACGGCGTTTGCCAGCAGTATCACGCAACGTCGCCGGCTGCCCGCACGCCGGGGCGCTGATGGTCTTTGAGGAATTCATCCGCTCTAGACCGCGCAGGCGGTCTTCGCATCCCCTGGCCGAGGGCTTATGGTTTTTAAGCATTCATAGGGGTAGACGCCCGTACCGTCGGCGTCAACGCCTCGGTTACCGCTGCGAAGGCCACCTGCGTGGCCTGTGGAGCCCGCGGCGTCAGTCGCCGGGCGGACAACGTTGACGTAGACGATAGGGCTACGCCTGTGGGGATTGCGCAGCCATCCCACCCTTCAGCGCCGATGGGGGAACGTGCACAGCCCTGCCAGCCTACACCGGGTGCAGGCCGGGGAACTGCAGGCCGGCCGTCTCCTCAAAACCGCACATCAGGTTCATGCACTGCACGGCGCTGCCCGCGGCGCCCTTCATCAGGTTGTCGATGGCGCAGATGCTCACGATCCGGCCGGTGGCCGCATCGAGCGCGAAGCCCAGATCGGCATAGTTGCTCCCGGCGAGGATCTTGGGCTCGGGGAAGCGGTAGACGCCCTGCCGCTCCTTGACGATGCGCACAAAGGGCTCGTCGCGCGCGAAGCTGCGATAGGCCTGCCAGAGTTCCTTCTCGCTCAACGGGCGCGTGGTGAAGACGTGGGCGGTGGCCAGCGCGCCGCGCACCAGTTCCACCGACGTGATCGACAGGTGCACGTTGCGCAGCCCGGTCACCTGTTCAACCTCGGCGGTATGGCGATGGCCGACCGGCGCGAACGAGCGCACCGCGCCCGCCCGCTCGGGGTGGTGGCTGCTCTCACTGACCGTTGCTCCGCCCTCGGAGGAGCCGACTTTGACCTCAACGATCACCGGCTGGCCCGGGTCGACCAGGCCTGCCCGTACCAGTGGCAGGAGCGCCAGGTTGGTAGCGGTGGCGTTGCAGCCCACGCCACTGGCGCAGCGCGCGCCCTGCAGCGCCGCGCGGCTCACCTCGGGCAGCCCGTAGACGAAGCTCCCCAGCAACTCCGGCGCGGGGTGGGCCTCGCCGTACCAGCGGGCGTAGGCGGCCGGGTCGCTCAGCCGGAAGTCGGCCGAGCAGTCGATGATCGTCGGCGCCAGGCTCTGGTAGCGCCCGATCGCCCGCGCCGCCTCGCCGTGGGGCAGGGCCAGAAACAGCACATCGCAGGGCTCCAGCCGGTCGGGATGGACAAACTGCAGGTTGGAACGCCCGCGCAGGTTGGGGTGCACCTGGTACAGATAGCGGCCCGTGTTGCGTCCGCTGGTGGCCTGCGCCACCGTGACCTGGGGGTGCCAGAGCAGCAGGCGCAGCAGTTCGCCCCCAACGTAGCCGCTGGCCCCGACAATGCTGACGCGGAGTGTCATATGCGTGCCCTTACCTCTGACCAGGCGAGGAGGTGACGAGGCGACCGCGCGCTTCGCTCACCCGCTCATCGCCCCTGGCCGACGGCCACTAGATAGTCGATCATCCGCGCCGGAATATCCACCCCGGTCGTCTCGATCGAGTTGCGGAACTCCATGGTGTAGTTGACCTCATTGACCAGCATGCGCCCATCGCGGGTTTCCAGCAGATCGATGGCGACCACGCCGCCGCCCACTGCCTGCGCCGCGCGGATGCTCAACTCGGCCAGTTCGGGGCTGACCGGGCAGTTGCTGGCGATGCCGCCGCGCGCCGTATTGGTGATCCAGTGATCGCTGGTCCGGTAGATCGCCGCGATGCACTCGTCGCCGACGACGAAGGAGCGGATGTCGCGTCCGGGCTTGTCGACGTACTCCTGGATGTAGAAGATCGAGTGCTGATAGTTGCCCAGCACATCGCGGTGTTCGAGGATAGCCTCGGCAGCATCGCGGTCGTTGATCTTGCTGACCATCCGCCCCCAGGAGCCAATCACCGGCTTGAGCACCACCGGGTAGCCGAGTTGCTCCATGGCCTCGAGCGCGCTCTCGGGGGTGAAGGCCAGCAGACAGGCCGGCGTCGGTACCTCGGCGTGCACGAGGGCCTGGGTGGTGAGAAACTTGTCGCCACAGGTCAGGGCGACCCGGTAGCTATTGACCGTAGGTACACCGGCGTCGTTCAGGATCTTGAGCATGTACAGGGCCCGGCTGTGCTGAATGGCCCGCTCGAGCACCACGTCAAAGGGGTACTCGCGCTGGTGCAGGTCGAAGATCTGCTCGCGGTCGTCGATCTTCTCAAACGTCAGCCCGCGCCGCTCCAGCTCGCTGAAGAGCAGCTTCTCTTCGGCGCGGATCCGCGAGCAGAGAACGCCAATACGCATCGCTGCCTCCTTGTGACACGGACGTTGCCGGCATCTACTCGCCCCAGTCCTCCTCCACCTCCGGCGCCAGGGCCAGGGTTGGTGGCTCGAGGCTTATGACCTCGAGCTCGGCGCCACACTCGGGGCAGACGATAATTTCACTCTCCATGGTATCGTCGGGCAGGGTGATCTCGGCGGCACATTCGGGGCAGGTGGCGATCATGGCAGAGTTCCTTTCCAGCACGTTATGCGCTCGGCGGGGCCGCGCCCCGCAGCTGAGTGAGGATAGCCGCAGTCACATCTGCGGTCGTCGCGCTGCCGCCCAGGTCGGGGGTATGGGGGCCGGCGCGCAGCACGGCGGCGATGGCGGCGCGCAGACGCGCGGCGGGTGCGGTCGCGCCCCGCCAGGCCAGCAGCATGGCCACACACGTGATCGCAGCGAGCGGGTTGGCCACGCCGCGCCCGGCAATGTCGGGTGCCGCACCGTGGACCGGCTCGAACAGCGCCCGTCCCTCGCCCAGATTGGCGGAGGCGGCCAGGCCCAGCCCGCCGCCGTGGATGCAGGCCACATCGGAGAGAATGTCGCCGAAGAGGTTGGTGGTGACCAGCACGTCAAAGCGCTCGGGCGCCTGGGCGAGGCGCATGGCCGCCACGTCGACCAGCAACTCGTCCACGGCCACCTCCGGGTAATCGCCGGCCACGGCCAGGGCCGTCTCGCGGAACAGCCCGTCGCTGATCCGCAGCACATTGGCCTTATGCACGATCGTCACTCGCCCGGGGCGCCCGAGCTCGGCGGCGCGGCGGCGCGCTAGCTCGAAGGCCGCGCGGGCGATGCGCGCGCTGGCGCGCCGGGTGATCACCCGCTCGGCAATGGCGGTGTCACCACCGTCTTCCAGGCGCTCGCGCCCGGCGTACAGCCCCTCGGTATTTTCACGCACGATCACCAGGTTGACCGGCCCGTGCTGGCCGACCGTGGGGCGAAGATTGGCGTACAGGTCCAGGTCACGGCGCAGTTGGACGATCGGGCTGCGGTAGCCGGGCACGGCGTGGCTGGGCGAGGCGACCGCGCCGAAGAGCACCGCATCGGCGGCGCGGGCGGCCGCCAGCGTCACGTCGGGCAGGGCCGTGCCGTGGCGCTGGAAGGTCGCCCAGCCCGCCTCGGCGCTGACCAGGTCCACGCTGGGGTCGAGCGCCCGCAACACCGTGGTCGCGGCGTCCAGCACCTCGGGGCCGATGCCATCGCCGGGGATGACGCAGATCTTCACGACACGGCCTCCCCGGGGAAGCGGCCGTACTGCCGGTAGAAGGGTACGATCCCGCCGGCTGCCCAGACCTCGCGTAGGAAGGCGGGTGGCGGCGGCAGCTGCAGGGTGCGGCCGTCGTCAGTGTGGATCCGCCCCTGCTCCAGGTCCAGTTCGACCTCCTGGCCATCACGCAGGTCGCTGGTGAGGTCGGCGGTGAAGCAGGGGATGCCGAGGTTCAGCGCGTTGCGGAAGAAGATACGGGCAAAGAGCGGCGCGATGATCGCGCCGACGCCGACCATGCGCAGGGCCAGCGGCGCATACTCGCGCGAACTACCGCAGCCAAAGTTGTTGCCGGCCACGATCAGGTCGCCCGGGCGCACGCCACCCGCAAAGTCGGGGCGATGTTCGACAAAGGGGTACTTGCGCAGATCATCCTCGTTCTTGAGCATATACGGCGCATAGCGACCGGGGACGATCTGGTCGGTGTTGATATCCGGGCCAAAGATCCAGACACGAGCCATGGCAGTACTCCGGTAGATCTTCGTCACTCGTCACGACTATCAGGCTTCGACGTGGCGCACCTCGACCACCTCCTGTGGATGGGTGATATAGCCGGTCAGGGCCGTGGCCGCGGCGACCTCGGGCGAGGCCAGGTAGATGTTGGCCTCGGGGCTGCCCATACGCCCACGGAAGTTGCGGTTGCCGGTGAAGAGGCAGACCTCACCGGGCGCGAGCACACCCATATGGCGCCCGATGCAGGCCCCACAGCCGGGGGTGCCGATCGTGGCGCCGGCGGCCAGCAGGGTGGCCAGCGTGCCGTCCTCGGCGGCCAGTTGCAGGGCCTGGGCGCTCGCCGGGACGACCAGCATACGCACGCCGGGGGCCAGGCGGCGCCCGCGCAGGATGCGCGCCGCGGCGGCCATGTCCTCGTAGTGGCCGTTGGTGCAGGTGCCGAGGTAGACCACATCGATGGCCACGCGGCCCAGGTCGCCCAGGTCGGTCACATTGTCCACGGTGTGCGGGGCGCTCACCTGGGGTTCAAGCTGTGCAAGGTCGATCGTCAACACCCGGCTGTAGCGGGCATCCGGCGCCACGTGGAGCCACTCCGGCACGGCCTGCAGCAGGCCCGCAGGCGGGACGAGGCCAGCCTTGGCCCCCACCTCGATTGAGAGCGTCGCCAGGGTCATGCGCTCCATCACACTCAGGAACTCGACGCCATGCCACTCGACGGCGGCGTAGGTGGCGCCATCGGCACGCAGGATGCGGGCGGCCTTGAGCGCCAGGTCCTTGGCGCTGACCCCCGGGCGGAAGCGGCCTACGGCGCGCACCAGCACCGTCTCGGGCACGCGGAACCAGGTGCGCCCGGTGGCGGCGGCCAGGGCGATATCGGTGGTGCCCATGCCGGTGCCAAAGGCGGTAACACAGCCATAGGCGGTCGAGTGGCTATCGCTGCCGACGATCACCATACCGGGGCGGGCCAGCCCCTCTTCGACCAGCACTGGGTGCGAGATGCCACGGCCCACGTCGAAGAGATTGACGATGCCCTGGGCGCGGGCCCAGCGGCGCACCTCGGCCTGTTTCTCAGCCGTCTGCACACTGGCGGCCGGGGCCACGTGGTCGATCACCACCGCCACCCGGCTGGGATCCCAGACGCGCTCGGCTCCAAGCTCCTCGTGCAGGACCCTGATGATGCTCGGCGAGAGACTATCGTGCATCATCACCAGGTCCACGTCCACGGTCACCACCTCACCCGCGGTCACCGGCCGTCCAGCGGCGCGGGAGAGGATCTGCTCACTGAGCGTCTGTGCCATTGTTGTGCTCCCATTGCCCATGTGGGCGCAATCCGCTGCGCCCCTACTCTGCATACTCATACAGGATTTCATCGACCGTCGTGCTATCGAGCTCGTGCTCGTCGCCGAGGGCCTTGATCCGGGCGGCGGCCGCGCGGGCGGCCGTCTCGCTCAGGTAGATGCCCAGTTCACGCGCGCGCTCGGCGACGGCGTGCCAGCCCACCAGGCGATGGGCCACGGCGACGGTGCGGCTGCGCCCGAAGAGCGCCGGGTCGAGCACCTCGTAGCTGCGCGGGTCCTGCAGGACGGCCTTGGTGTGCAGGCCCGCCTTGTGATGAAAGGCGAAGGGGCTGGAGATCGGCGCATCAAAGGGCACCGGCACACCCACCAGGTCAGCCACCGCCCGGTCCAGTTCAGGCAGGCGCGCCAGGTCGTAGCGGGCCACCAGGGCCGGGTCGAGGGTCGCGAGGCGCGCGATCATGCCGCTGAGCGAAGCGATGCCATTGCGCTCGCCGATGCCGAGCACCGTCACATCGATATGGGTTGCGCCGGCCTCGAGGGCGCAGAAGGCGTTGGCCACGGCGCAGCCGGCGTCATTGTGGCCGTGAAATTCGATGTCGCAATCGACTGCCGCGCGTACCTGGTCAACCACAGCGTAGACCTGGCGCGGCGTGGCGATGCCCACGGTATCGGCCAGGCCGACACGATGGACGCCCATAGCGGCCACGGCGCTATAGATGCGGATCAGGTCAGGCAGATCGGTGCGGAAGGTATCTTCGCTGGAGAAGCGGATCTCGACGTTGTGCTCGCTCAGGTAACCGATGACCACCGCGGCCTCTTCGATGATCTGGGCGAGGCTGCGGCCATGGCTGGCCTGGCGCAGGGGCTCGGAGGTGGCGTAGAGCAGGTTCACGCCCTGGGCGCCGCACTCGATGGCGAGGCGGGCATCATCGGGATGGCAGCGGATGTGGGTGAGGATGCGGGCACGCAGCCCACGGCCGGCGATCGTCTCCAGGTCGCGGGCGCTCTGCGGCGAGGCGGCCGGCGAGGTCAACTCGATATACTCAACCCCGACGGCATCGAGGGCCTCGGCCACGGCGAGACGCTGGGCGCTGGAGAAGCGTGCCGTGGCGAACTGCTCACCCTCGCGCAGGGTCGAGTCGACCAGAAAAAAGCGCTCAAGCGGCATACGGGGTCTGTCCTTCGCTTACGTGGCAGGCGCCAAACAACTCTGGACGGCAGAAGCGCGGCGTCAACGCGACGGTGGACTGCGGTTTCATGGCCTCTCCTCGGGATAGCAAAAGGCCCGGGGCACCTGCTGGTCTGGTGCGCCGGGCCTACACTCGATCCTCGCGTGCAAGCGCTGCTAACCAGACCTTGCGGCCGGCTTCTTCACGCGCTTGACCTGCTTGGAGCGCTGGCTGGGCATATACCTTGGCTTCCCTCACGCCGAAAACAGGCAGAGCATAACACAGGTTGTGCGGGCCGTCAATCGGGTGTGCCGGAGAGCGCCTGGCGTGCAACATCGGGCACGTTGGTGATGATGCCCGTAGCGCCCAGGTCGGCGAGCGCGCGCATCCGCGCCGGGTCATCGACCGTCCAGACATTCACCTGGTAGCCGGCGCGGCGCACCAGGGGCAGGATCCGATCAATGGCGGGCAGGTCGTAGGAGGGGTGCCAGGCGACCGCCGCCACGGCGCGCAGGGCGAAGAAGGGCCACAGTTCGCGGCTACGCACGTCTGGCCGCGTGCTGTTGGAGCCCATGAGGTAGCCGCGTGCCAGTTCGGGGGCAACGGCGCGCACCTCGTGGAGGGCCTGCGCAACGAACGACGAGACAATGACCTGCTCTACCATGGCATACGCGCGCACGAGTGCGGCGCAGCGGGCGCCCATGCCGGTGGCCTTGAGCTCAATGTTGAGCCCCATGCCGGTCTCGCGGGCGAAGGCGAGCGCCTCTTCGAGGGCCGGCACCCGCTCGCCGCCAATATCCAGGCGGCGCAGGTCCTCGAAGCGACACTGCGTGACGGGGCGTGGCTGGCCATCCCAGCGCTCGGTGGTGGCGTCATGGAAGACGGCCAGGCGCCCATCGGCGGTGGGTTGCACATCGAGCTCGATCAGCTCGGCGCCCTGCTGGTGGGCGAGGGCAAAGGCGGCCAGGGTATTCTCCGGGGCGTAGGCCGAGGCCCCGCGATGGGCAATGATCAGTGGCATACGCTCCAACGAAAGCGGCGGGGATCAGCCCCGCCGCGCAGTGTCCTCGTAACGACGGGCCGGCGGGCTAGTGCAGTTCCAGGCGACCTGTTCGGGCATCAGCGCGACCTCGACCGTGTCCAGCTGCGCCGCGCCCAATCTACCATCGCAAATCTGCAATCTGCAATCGCACTAGGCGCCGACCGGCTCCTCCTCGGTGTGGGCGGGCAGCGGCAGTTCCGACTGGCGGGCCTCGTCCGTCAGCATCGGGTTGAGGATGCGCTGCAGCGCCATCACGTGGGCGCAGGTGCCCCAGTGCTTGAAGAACGAGCAGTCACAGCTCCAGTGGCCGTCCTTGAGCGAGATGGTATGGTTGCTATTGCCACCGTGGAACGTGACGTTCAGCTCATTGAACTTGATGCGCTCCGGTTCCGCAGCGTAGCGGCGGGCCTTTTCAATCTTGCCAATCAGGTCGGACTGCATCGGATACCTCCTATTTGTGCCTGAACCACCGTGTTCAGTGCGCAGAACCGCGACGCCATGCAAAACATCAGGGGCGGCGCAGGCGTGTGCCCGCGTCGCCCCTTCAGGAACAAGTCTTCGCGATGGCGTCTTTTGCCCCCATAGCAGGCTCCTCCTTCACCAGAGGTTAAGGGGTGCTTAACACAGCCCCATTATAGGTCTCGCGAAGCCGGGGCGTCAAGGGAGTCTTTCTCCGCTGTCCATGGGCGATTCTGCGCACGGCAACGGGCTGCAAGGCCATGGCCAGGTCATGAGCCAATGGTGGAGATTCGACAAGCCATGGCCCGCCGGGCTCACCGTCCACGCATGCGGGCGGCGAGCTCGAGGATGCGCTGGCCATACTCGGTGCCCGGCACGGCCCAGCGCCCGTTCAGGTCGGTGATGGTCAGGGCGACGCCGCGGTTCGTGGTCGCCAGGCCGCGTACCGCCAGGGCGTAGTCGATCAGCGCCTGCTGGGCCGGGTTGCCCGCGCCGACGGGTAGGGCGTAGGCCAGCAGGCGCCCCAGGTGGGCGCGCACGGCGTCGCTGTCCCAGGCGGCGAAGCTGGCCCCCTCGCGCCAGACCGTGCCGTCCCAGGCCCAGTTGCGCCCCGGCGGGTCGTCGGGCGAGCCAGGGCGCGTGGCGCCGGTCACGGCGATGCCAGCCGGGTTGCGCCGCGGCCGGGCGCACCACCACGAGGTGAGGCTGCCCGTCTCGTGGGCGCACTGGGCCAGGGCGAGGAACCAGTCGATGCCCGCCTCGTTGCCGATGCGCACGTAGCCATTGACGATCAGCGAGAGGTCGTAGCGGGTGTAGAGCGTCGAGCGCGCGGCAAACCAGGCAATCGCCTGCTCGGCCGTGCCGGACGGTGCCGTCAGCAGGTAGCCGCTGTCGTTGGGCCACGGTACCGGCTCGGGAGCGGGGCCCGGCGCAGGCCCGGGCGTCGGCTCGGGGAGTGGTTCGGGTGCCGGCGTCGCTTCGGGGGGCGGTTCAGGTGGGGGCTCAGCGGCGCGTATCAGGGGCAGGTGCACCCGGTAGGCCGGCTCCTGCTCGGCGTGGGAACGGCCAGCCCGCGCGCCGGTCCCCAGCGCGGCACAGGCGGCGACCAGGCGGAAAAACGCGCGACGAGAGGTCATAGCGCCCTCGACAGACTCCACGGCAAACGTGGCTCGTGCATTGTGCTACTGAGCTAAACGTTGCGTGGCGCTGTCGTGAGCGTGAGAACTGGCTCACAGTCAGGTGAGCCGGGGCTAGTTTTTACCCTTCGCCCCCGCGTGGTGTGGCAGCGGGTCGATGAGCCGGCCGAGCCACGTGGCGACGAGCATCGCGTGGAGGAAACTCGGCTCGCCGACGCGATGCGCGGGGCGCGGGGCTGTGCAGTAGCGGGTGTACAGTGGGCGTCCGTCGATGGTCGGTCCCGTGTCGACCGGCCGGTCGGCCTCGCCTACCGCACGCTCGTGGGTGATCGTCATCGCCATCCTCCTTCCTGCCGCGGCGGGCTGCAAAGCTGGAGCTCAGGCTCGCAGTGTGGTAGAGTATCTGGGTCTGACAGCCTAAGCATACCACGGACTGGCCGTTTTCGCTACGGGTAGTCCTTCCCCGGTACGTTATGCGCTTTCTATCAGAACTCGCCCCCAGGCGTCGCTGGCCGCTGGTGGCCATGGCGGTGCTGCTCGTGCTGCTCGCCGTCTCGAGCGCTGCGGCGGCAGTCAGGCCGGCCCCGACCTCCGCCGACCCCTTTCTCGCTGCCCAGGCGGCGGCCTTGCTCCCCGCCCACAGTGGCGACCTGGAGCGTGCCGGCGAGTGGGATCGCTACACCATCGTTGCCAGCCTGAGCCCCGCCGCGCTCGCTGTGCGCGGCACGCTGAGTGTCACGCTCACCAATCGCTCGGCCGTGACCTACGAGCGGCTCTACTTCCGCCTCTATCCCAACCACCCCGATTACGGCGGGCGCCTCGATGTCAGCGCCGCGCGCGTCGCCGGACGCCCCGTCGCCTCGGGCACCGAGCACGGCGACACCCTGCTCTGGCTCGCCCTGCCCTGGCCCCTCCCGCCCGGCGGCACAACGCAGGCCGAGCTGAGCTTCACCGCGCGCACGCCGCGCAATGCCAGCGCACAGAGCTTCGGCGCCTTCAACGACGAGGCCGGTCTCTGGTCGCTCGCCGGCTTCTACCCCGTGCTTGCCCGCCAGTTTGCCGACACCGGCTGGGACCGGCGGCCGATCGAGAGCCGCGGCGACTTTGCGGTGACCAATGTCGGGCTCTACGATGTGAGCATCGATCTGCCGGCCAGCTGGACGCTCGTCAGCACCGGCACACGGCTGGAGAACGTGCCAGGCCGGGGCGGCATGCGCCGCGAGCGCCTGGTGAGCGGGCCGCAGCGCGAATTCTACCTCGGCGTCGTGCGCGGCCTGGAGCAAGCCAGCAGCGTCGTGGACGGCACGCGGATCATCAGCCACTATCAGCCCGCCAATGCCGCGGCTGGCCGGCGCGCCCTGCGCGTGGCCGAGCAGGCCCTGCGCGCCTTCAACGCCCGCTACGGCCCCTATCCGCTCGCCGAGTTGGAGCTCGTCCAGGGGGCGCTGACCCGCTTCCTGGGCATGGAGTACCCGGGCGTGGTGCTGATCGAGCGCAGACTCTATGCGGAGAATGACCGCGTGCTGGAGACCACCGTGGCCCACGAGATCGCCCACCAGTGGTGGTATAGCCTGGTGGGCAACGATGCCCAGGGCGAGCCCTGGATCGATGAGGGCCTGGCCAGCTACGCCCAGGTGCTCTACTACGAAGCGCTTGGCGACCCGCGCCGCGCCGGCGAGGAACTGGACTATTTCCGCCGGCTCTATGGGCAACTCCGCGAGGCTGGCCGTGATGTGCCGCTGGCCACCCCGCCCGGCGAGCTGCGCGGCATCTACGTGCAGGTGGCCTACGCCAAAGCGGCGCTCTTCTTCCAGGCCCTGCGCGGCCAGATCGGTGATGCCGCCTTCGAGCGCTTCCTGCAGGGCTTCCTCGCGGCGGGCAAGTACCGAGAGACGGCCGGCCCTGACCTGCTCCGCGCCGCCGAGACGGCCTGTAGCTGTGAGCTCGACCGCCTCTACGCCGAGTGGGTGCTCAGCGCCGCCCCGGTGCCCATCCCCTGAGCAGCGGAGCCTGGGCAACGCCCCCGGGCAAGCGAACAGCCAACCCGTGGGGTGGCGTCGCCGCCCCAGATCCCGCTGCGGGAAGTGGACGTCGCACGATCCTGCTCGCAACCCCGGATACGCGGGCGGGACGCCCGCGCACCCGGCCACGACTCCCCACGGTACCATTCATTTCATTCGTTTCATGGTACCATTCGATTCATGGATGCTTCACACGAACCCGACGGCGTGGCCGTCATCGACACCCACCACATGGGCCGTGCCCACGTGGTGGCCAGTTACGCCCTCCTCGGTGATGAGCCAGCCCTGGTGGACCCGGGGCCGGCCAGTACGCTGCCCAGTCTCGAGGCTGGCCTGCAGGCGCATGGCCTGTTCCTTGAGGACATTCGCCATGTGATCGTTACCCACATCCACCTCGACCACGCCGGTGCCACCGGCCTGATCGTGGCTCGCAATCCGGCGGTGCAGGTCCACGTCCACGAAAAGGGCGCGCCGCACCTGGTCGATCCTTCGCGGCTGGTCAGCAGCGCGGCCATGCTCTGGGGTGACAAGCTGGAGATTCTCTGGGGCCGCACGATCGCTGTGCCGCCCGCCACGATCCTGACCCTGGTGGGTGGCGAGACGCTCCGCATCGGCCGGCGCACCCTGCGTGCCTACGACGCCCCTGGCCACGCCAAGCACCACCTGGTCTGGTTCGACGAGCAGAGTGGCGCCGCGTTCGTCGGCGACAATACCGGCGTGCGGCTGCCAGGGGTGCGGTTCACCCGCCCGGCCACGCCGCCCCCCGACGTCGATCTCGAGGCCTGGCTGCACACCCTGGCCCTGATCGAGGCCCTGGAGCCACGCTGGCTCTGCCTGACCCACTTTGGCGCCTTCGACGATGTGGCCTTCCACCTGGCCGACTTTCGTGAGCGACTGGTACGCTGGGCCGACGTGGTGCGTGCCGGGCTGGCCTCCGGGCAGAGCGAGGCCGAGCAGATCGCCGCCTTCGATGCCCTCGGCGCGGACGAGGCTGCTGGCCTCAGCGCGGCGCAGCAGGTGGCCCTGACCCAGCAGTCGGGCGACCTGTCGCTCAGCTGGCGCGGCCTGGCGCGCTACTGGCAGAGGCGCGGCGCCTGAGCGCTGGACGTTGCAACAGCCCCGGCCTGGCCCCGCGTACGTGTTCACACTCGGGGCAACACACGCGCCTGGGAGCGAGGGCGTCCTGCCCTGGGCCTGCCTACGAGGGCAAGATGCCCTCGCTCCCAGGAGAACGGTGAGCACGTACGGCCCCGCCCCGATTTGCAGCCTGCGACGTGAGCCGCTATCATAGGCGCGCTTGTGGACGGCTGGCTCCACATCCCGGCGGTGGCAAGCGCGCCTCGACCGGAGTTGGGCAGAGAAGTGGAGGAGAACTTCGATGCGTGTGCTGATCCTTGGCGGTGACGGCTACCTGGGGTGGCCGACTGCAATGTACCTCTCGGCGCGCGGCCACGAGGTGGCTGTAGTGGACAACATGGCCCGCCGTGGCTATGACAACGAGCTCGGGGCCGAGAGCCTCGTGCCGATCGCTTCGTTGCAGGAGCGGGTCGCGATCTGGGAGGCGGTCACCGGGTATAAGATCGCCGCTCACATCGGCGATATCTGTGATTACACCTTCTTCGAGCCGGTGGTGCAGGATGTTCAGCCCGAGGCGATCATCCACTACGGTGAGCAGCGGGCCGCGCCCTACTCGATGATCGACCGGCGCCACGCTGTCTATACCCAGACCAACAATGTCGCCGGCACCCTCAACGTGCTCTATGCGATCGCCGACCACGTCCCCGCCTGCCACCTGATCAAGCTCGGCACGATGGGTGAGTACGGCACGCCCAATATCGACATCGAGGAAGGCTATATCACGATCACCCACAAGGGTCGCACCGACACCCTGCCCTACCCGAAGATGCCCGGATCGTGGTACCACGCCTCGAAGGTCCACGACAGCGTCAATATCCACTTCGCCTGCCGGATCTGGGGCCTGCGGGCCACCGATCTGAACCAGGGCGTGGTCTATGGCGTCGATACCGAGGAGATCAGGCTCGATGAGCGCCTCCGCACCCGGTTCGACTACGATGGCGTCTTTGGCACGGTGCTCAACCGCTTCCTGGTGCAGGCCGTCGCCGAGGTGCCGCTGACCGTCTACGGTGAGGGCGGGCAGACCCGTGGCTTCCTCGACATCCGTGATACGCTGGCCTGCGTCGAACTGGCGATGCTCAACCCCGCTGGCCCCGGCGAATTCCGCGTCTTTAACCAGTTCACCGAGCAGTTCAGTGTGCTCGAACTGGCCCGGGCCGTCGAGGAGACGGGCCGTGAACTGGGCCTGGACGTGCAGATCAACCACCTGCCCAATCCTCGGGTCGAGAAGGAGGCTCACTACTACAACGCCGTCAATACCAGCCTGCTCAGCCTGGGCCTCAAGCCGCACTACCTGAACGATACGCTGCTCGAGTCGGTCATCCACGTCGTTCAGCGCTATCGTCACCTGATCAAGCCCCACCTGATCATGCCTCAGGTCAACTGGCGTGAGACCGGCAACCCGCTGGTCGAGAAGGAGACCGCAGCCGACTAGCGGGGCCTGCGCCCGCTGCCGGCTCCTTTCACGTATAGAGTTTTTGGGGCGTTGCGCCCCCAGGCCTCGTATACCCCACCCCCCTACCCCCTCCCCTGCCAGGGGAGGGGGGTGAGGGCAAGCAGCGCATCAGGACGCCATCCGCCAGAAACTCTATACCTGAGAGGCTGCCGGCTCCCCACCCACCGTGAGGCCGCCGCTCTGGCTGCGCCAGAGCGGCGGCCTCACGGGCGTCTCAT
>Ga0272446_1002560_pt1 | contig 24482 bp, 26 predicted proteins | sample YNPCB0061_FD_194587 | JGI IMG/M metagenome (GOLD analysis project Ga0272446, IMG submission 194587) | Hot spring microbial mat communities from Yellowstone National Park, WY, United States - YNP-CB-006-1 | ecosystem: Environmental > Aquatic > Thermal springs > Hot (42-90C) > Sediment | place...
TACACCACAGGGGTAGGAATTTAACCTACAGGACTCCTAAGTTGTCATGGTTCAGATTGCTCTGTTCCTTGCCCCGCTTACGCTTTGAGGTTTTTCCCCTCCACTTTTGCGGGAACGAGTCGCACCATTATATTTATATATATCAATATAGATAGTCTTAAGATAATATTTAACTATAAAAGTTAGATTGGAGTCTTGGTTTTGAGAGCCATGCCCATGTAAACAACATTAGGGGACGGGATCAGGTTTGCGGGCAGAAAGTGGGGCATTAGGAAAAACCATAAGCCAACTATAATTGGATTTAGTTACTTATGTCTATAGTTACCCAAACATGGCGAGGCGTATTGAATTCTTAATCAAGCCCGATGGCACAATTGTTGAGAAAGTGCTGGAAGGCTCTGGCAATGCTTGCCTTGTGGATACAGCCCCAGTAGAGTCCGCCCTCGGTGAGGTGGTCAGTCGGGAAATGCTTCCTGAATATTATGAAAACCTTGATAATCTTGATAATATGGTGTCCAGTTCTGAGACAGCTTACTAATCACTCGCCGAAAATCTTCTATGGAAATTCTCGTGCCTACCATCGCCTGTCAAGGGTGTGTAGATACCCTCATTAGTGCCATCACCAAACTTGATGCTACCGCCGTTGTCAGTGGTGATCCTGTTAGTAAAAAACTACAAGTTACTAGCACTTTGAGTCTAAATGACATCAAACAAGCGATCGCCAATGCGGGTCATACCCCTGCTTAATTTTCTATCCTGATTCCGATGGCACAACAGATATTTATTACTGGTGGCAGTGGTTGCATTGGGCATTACCTTGTCGAATCATTGCTAGATCAGACTGACTGGCATTTGTATTTGCTGTTACGCAATCCCCAAAAATTAAAAGTTAAATATTCCAGCGATCGCTTAACAATTTTACAGGGAAGTTTGCACAATATCCAAGAATACCGCTCCATTGTGGAGCAGATGGACTACTTAGTTAGTACCGCCGCCTGTTGGGGGGGTGAGGATACTTACTTAATCAATGTGGAGAAAACCCATGCCCTATTTAGCTACTTAAATCCTGATATTTGTCAGCGGGCGATTTATTTCTCAACAGCCAGTATTCTCGATGAACAAAAAAATCTATTACCTGAAGCTGGGGCGATCGGCACTGACTACATTCGCTCTAAGTATTTAGGGTTAAAAGAAGTAGAAAGTCTGCCCATTTCTAGCAAGCTAATTAGCGTTTTTCCTACGATTGTTTTTGGTGGCAATGGCAACGATAAACCCTATTCTTTTATTTCCGCTGGCTTGCATGATGTCCTAAAATATATGCCCTACATTCGCTGGCTTAAAACTGAGGGCAGTTTTCATTTTATTCACGCCTTTGACATTGCCCAGATCGTTACCCAACTATTACTTCAAGGCTATCACGATAGTGGCAATACTCCACCACGCTTGGTGATGGGTATGCCGCAAATTTCTGTCAATCAGGCGATCGCTGAAATTTGTGAATTTACAGGACACCACATCTGGTGGCAAGTAGAAATCACTCCTGCCTTAATTAACTTAGTGCGCTGGCTGTTTCGTTTACAGATGGCAGAGTGGGACGAATTTTGTCTAAAACAAAGGCATTTTGTGTACGATCATATCGCCCCCGATAGTTTGGGATTAACTGCTAAATATCCCCATCTGGCTGATATATTAGCTGACAGTTAGTTCTCTTACTATAGATCAAGTTTTATCAGGTGGTCATTAGTTAAAACTAGGTGTTAAATTGGAACAAATTTTGGCTGACACACCCTATCAATCCTTCCTCGCCCTAAATCCTGCTCCCATGATGGGATTACTTCCCGTTGGCAAGAGGGAAAAGCGAGCATTTTTTATAGTGTCGTATAGTGTCGTAAAAATTCTTGCTACTGTTATGTACCAAGTTGCGCTAAGGTGAAAAACTCAATCATGTTCTTTAGCTTTTGGCAAAACTATAGTAATACTTTGGACTGGGAGCCTACTAAAGAACAAATAGAGCAGTTCGATTTATTATACAAGTTAGTCATAGCGGAAAATCAACGCCAAAACCTTACCCGCATTACAGCTATCTCTGATTTTTGGGAAAAGCATTTATGGGACTCCCTATTTCCCATAATACCTTTTTTTTCAGCTAAACAAACTAATTATCAGTTAATTGATCTGGGGTCTGGCGCAGGCTTTCCAGGGCTTCCTCTGGCGATCGCCCGTCCTGATTGGAGCATTACTCTATTAGATAGCAGACACAAAAAAACTGCATTTCAGCAATCAGCAATTACCCAACTTGGGTTAACTAATACCACAACTATTTGTAGCCGTGCTGAGTCGCATCAAGGTAAGTATGATTTAGTAACCATCCGTGCCGTGGGTAGTGTGGCATTGTGTTGGCAATATGCCAAACCTTTACTAGCAGAAAATGCTACAGCAATTCTCTATCGGGGACATATTACTGAGGCAGAAATAGCAATAATTAAGGATAGTCTGCTAAAAATTCACAGTTATCAAACGCCACTAAGTAACAGTCATCGTAGCTACTTATATTTGCAGAAATAATTTAGTTTTCTGCTTATTTTCTTTCCTGAAAGTGCTGGATTAGCTGTTTGACCACTTGATCCATGCCCACAGAATGCGATGCTTTACACAAAATGCGATCACCCGCTTGTAGATTAGTTACTAATAATTCCACAATGCTTTGATGATCTGGGCAGAGATACACCTTTACCTCTGCCTCGTGCGGCAGTCCTTGGGCAATTTCCCTCGCTTCAGGGTCATCTAAAATTACTAGATAATCTATGCCTAGCTCAGCCACACTGCTACCAATTTGGCGATGCAATTCTGTAGATTGTTCACCCAACTCTCGATTTGCTCCCAACACAGCCCAATAGCGTTTGCCTTGCAGTTGCTTTAATAATTTCAGACTAGCAATTACGGCTGAGGGAGAAGCATTATAGCTTTCATCTAGTAGCTGAATATCTTCCTGTAGTTCATAAATTTCTGCTCTGCCTTCAGGGAGTTTAATTTGCAGATTAGGTGGTACTTTTTGCCAATCTAAATTTAGCGATCGCAACACTGCCAAACCTGCCAAAAAATTCATCGCATTGTGTTCTCCTAACAGGGGCAAATGCCAAGTACAGTCTTCTACAGTTAGTTGATGATTAACCAGATGTCCCAGTATCTGTCCCTGTCTTAAGCCATAGTAAATAGTTTTACCTTGCCACACTTTACTAGCAGTTTCTATCAGTAATTGATCATCACCGTTCAAGACTGCCGTACTTTGTTGGGGCATTTCTGCTAGTAATTCACATTTGGCTGAGGCGATCGCCTGTTGTGAGCCAAGCAAGCCAATATGTGCCGTACCGATATTAGTAATCACGCCAATATCAGGTTGTGCCATGCGAGATAACTCAGCAATTTGCCCCCGCCCCCGCATTGCCATTTCCAATACAGCAAACTGATGCACTTGGGGATCGATAGCTAACAAAGTTTGCGCCACACCAATTTCATTATTATGATTTGCAATACTCTTATGAACTTGTTTACCCTGATCTAAAAAGTAGCCTAACAAACTAGCAATAATTTCTTTAGTAGTAGTTTTCCCCGCTGATCCTGTAATGCCAATGATCGGTATGGTTAGTTGTTTGCGCCACCAGTGCGCAATTTGTTGGTAAGCAGTCAAAGTATTAGTAACAACTAATAGGGGAAGATCAGGTTCTAAATAACTGAGGGATTGCTGATCGACAATTCCCGCCACTGCTCCTTTTTCGATAGCCTTAACCACAAATTGATGTCCATCAAACTTTTCGCCTCGCAGTGCTACAAATAGTTCTCCTGACTGAACTTGGCGAGAATCGGTACTGATGCCACGAAATGCAGTTTGCTTGTCAATACTTAAATACTGCGTATTTGCTGAAATAACTGTAGCGATCGCCCCCAAACTAGCCGCACAAACCATGCTATTTAATTCTCCAACAAACGGCAGTCTTGATTATTTAATTTGCCATCGGGCATGATAGTACGACAAAATTTCGCTCCCGATTGTACCGCCCCCAAAGTAATTGCCTCGGTAAGTTTTGCCCCCCGCAGATCAGCTTCAGTGAGGTTAGCATTGCGCAAATTGGCATTGCTTAAATTTGCCCCTTGCAAGTTAGTGCGATAGAGATAAGCCTCTTCCAAATTGGCATGGATTAGGTTGGCATTACGCAGATTGCTATTTTGCAAGTCCACATTACGCAGGTTAGCAGTGCTGAGGTTTGCTCCATTCAAAGCCCGATTGCTCAGGTCTTGCCCCCGCAAGTTGCACTCAGGACAAGCTCTGGTGCTAAATAGTTGCTCTACGGGGTCTGCCCACAGGGGTAATGTCTGCCCACTGCACAACATTAGGGCAACCCCCATCATGAAGTGACGCACTTTACCCACAAAACAACCAATTACTTACATTTCCGCCGAAATTATATCGGTTTATGCGGGCATGGTCAAAAACTGCGTGATCACTGCCATGCTCTCCTCATACAGAGCCTCCCTGCCCCAGCGTTGCAGTTGTTGAGATAGCAAACTATCTGCGCTCTGATCTGCAAGGGGCGACACTTGGTGCGTGTGATAGGATTGCGCACCTCCCGATGCCTCCATACGCATACAGCCAGTGGACTCAGAACAGAAAATGTTACAGGCATCAGTATTCAAGTTTGATGCCGTCAGGCGCAAACCGATTAAATCGCCCGCCACCTGACCCACACTCGCTAGAGGGATCGCCGCCAATTCTGCCTGCACGGGTTTGCCGTCTTTACTTTGGAAGGTGAGCCGCTGAATGTCGTAGTCGCCCCCCACCTTTACCCGTGAGGCGGGTCGCCAATGCAAGCGCGAAGCAATCCAGCCCAAAAACATTAGGGCTTGGGTGCTGTTGCCCCGTTCGTAGTCAATAGTTACACCATCTATATCCCAAACAGCGGCACGCCGATCAGGGGGATCAAAGGCTTGGGCGGTGAGTTCCTGCCAAGGCGCTAGTCTCTGCCAGTTCAAGTCGGCTACCTGCACCCCAGCTTTGATCATGGCATACTGCTTGAGTAGGTCGGCTTCGGGATCGCTAAAGTTGGCAGAATCAAAAATGATGCGATCGCTTAGGTTTACTAACTTCTCAAAGATGCGGCTATTGGGGGCGGGGCTAGTTTTCCACCACAAAAACACAGGCAGGTCGGGGATCAGTAGGTCGGCAATCAAACTATTGGCACGATTAAAGGCATCTTTAGTCCCCTGCAAAGTGATGTATTCCCCGCACACGAGGGAACTGCGACTTTTTTGGATCGGGCAATAGGCGGCAACCTGCGCCGCTAATCCCTCATCCTCGCCAGACACAGGCACTAGGCTGATCACACGGCAGGGGCTTTGTGAGGCGATCGCATCAATAGAAGCCATGCGGCTAGAGTTGTCAATATTTTCAGGCTCATAGACAATCAAATTGAAGGTGCTGGCACGAGCGGCGGCATGATCCCCGTAGGACTGCCAGATTTTGCTCAGCTCTTGCTCCACTTGCGAAACCGAGACATCCTTTGCAGTTTGCAAGGATACGACGGGAGTAGTGGGTTTAGTAGCCATAAATTTTTCCTCCAGTTAATTACACCCTACGCCATTGCCGACCATCACGATTCAACAGCAAATCCGCCTCGGCTGGACCCCATGACCCCGCCTCATATTGGGGGATATTACTGGGGTCTGTGGGCAGTTCCCACGCCGTCAGGGCAGGAGTTACCACCTTCCATGCGGCTTCCACTTCATCACCACGAGTAAATAAAGTTTGATCTCCTAACATACAGTCTAGCAGTAGGCGATCATAGGCATCTGAACCCTCAATGCCAAAGGTCTTACCATAGCCAAAGTCCATCTCCACAGATCGCGACCTTAGTTCGGGTCCTGGCATTTTGGCTTCGAACTTCAGAGCCACACCCTCATTGGGCTGAATCCGCAAAGTAAGCACATTGGGACTGGCTTGCTTTGCCGCCGATTGGAAGAGGAGGTGCGGCACTTCCCGAAACTGAATGGCAATCTCGCTGACTTTTTTGGGCATCCGCTTCCCTGTACGCAGATAGAACGGCACGCCCTGCCACCGCCAGTTGTCCACCATAAATTTGACAGCCACATAGGTAGGGGTAATAGACTGGGGATCGACATTGGGTTCCTGACGATAGCCCACCACCTGCTTGCCTTTCATCCAACCCGCGCTGTACTGCGCCCGCACACAGGAAGTATAGAGATCGCGCGTGTCTGCCAAGTGGGTGGCTTGAATTACTTTTACCTTTTCATTGCGTAGGGAGTCGGCATCTAGGTAATTAGGGGGTTCCATCGCTGTCAAGCAAAACAACTGCATCAGGTGATTTTGCAACATATCCCTGAGTGCGCCCGACTTTTCGTAATAGCCCGCTCGATCTTCTACGCCAACGGTTTCTGCCACGGTAATTTGCACATGATCCACAAACTGGCGGTTCCACAACGGTTCAAAAATGGCATTGGCAAAGCGAAATACCAGTAGGTTTTGTACCGTTTCTTTGCCCAAGTAGTGATCAATGCGATAAACCTGCCGCTCATCGCAAGCCTGTTGTACCACCCGATTTAGTTCTTGACAACTGGATAGGTCTCTGCCAAAGGGTTTTTCGATTACTAGGCGGGTTTTGTCGGGGTCGCGGATCATGCCACATTCTCCCAGCTTGGTGATTGCCTCGATAAAGAAGTTAGGGGAGACTGCCAAATAGAATACCCGATTGCCTCTAGTGCCACGCTCCTGATCTAGCTGGCTCAGCATGTGGTTGAGCTTAATATAGTCATCGCTATTGCCCATGTCCATCGGGCAATAAAATAAGCCCTCGGCAAAGTCTTGCCACATGGCTTCATTGCCAATACCGTCAGAGAATTGCTCCATCCCTTCCCGCATCTGCTCCCGAAAGTAATCATGGCTCCAAGGGCGGCGGGCAACGCCAACAATGGTCAACTGGGGTGGCAAGCGGCGTTGTTGCTTGAGGTGATAGATGGCAGGAATCAGCTTGCGGGCGGTGAGATCGCCTGATGCGCCAAAAATGACCAAAATCAGCGGCTCGGCAGTTCTTTCTTGTTGCAGTCCCACCCGCAGGGGGTTTTCTAGTAGATGTGCCATAATCTTGTCTCTAGCTGATCAGCAGGATTTAATTTAATTATCCCTAGCTTACTGAGGCACGCCTAATTATTGCCGTATTTCTTTAGTTTTGCCGATCGCTCCTGTCTGCGCTGTCCCTAATATGCAGTTTGGCTGAATTTAGCGAAAAGGGCTTGCGCTATATCTAGTGTTTGATATGATAAACGCCAACAGTAGAACACTAAATTTACATGGTTGCACAAATCAATCGTTCTAGCAAAACCCGTGAACTAACCGCCTTACCTACCACTATGTCCCTTGCTCAGGGTTCGCTTCAGTTATTTATCGCCCCCCGCAGTCAATATGGGGATGTGCTGGCAAGTGCGGTGCGTACCGCAGGTCAGGGGTCGGAAGTGTTGCTAGTACAATTATTTCAGGGCAGTACTCAAGCTATAGTCAAGCTGTGCCAGCATCTCACCTGGCGGCGTTGTACCTGCGATCGCTTTTTGGACAAACCAGATATTGTCCTCAGCGAGGCGGAAATCGCTAGTATCAAATCCCTGTGGCAGACTGTGGTGGAGGCAATTCAGGTGGGGGATTATCGCTTGGTAGTGGTGGAGGGGCTAGATTTGGCAATTCATCACGGCTTGGTTACCGAGGCAGAAGTAATCGCTCTGCTCAGCGATCGCCCTTTGAGTATGGATATAGTGCTGGTGGGTGAATCTATGCCCGCTAGTATTCTGGAAATTGCCGATCAGGTTACTAAGTGTCGTAGTTAGTTATCTGTGCCCTGTCTCAACTATTCGCCATCTCCCATTAGCTGAAAAGGCTAGGTTGGGCAAGCCAGCTCTAGTTTGCAAACGGAAGCGATGTATTTTGTGTAAATTGAGAAGGTAGCGATTTGGTGCGGTGGGGTGAGTGGGGTGTGGCGGCTGATCCCTGTGCCCACAGCTTTGGCGATCGCCTCTTTTTGCGTCCACCACCGCCAAAATGCCTCGCGCTGTTGTTCTCTGGTGAGGTGTTGCCACGCCTGATAGCTGGCTGTGTCTGCCCAACGGCGCATGATCCGATGCATAGGGCAGGAGCGAGACCGAGGTTCTATATCTACCCCAACAGATAGACCTTCACTGATGGCACAGAGGATTAAATTTTGCGCATGAGACAGATTGAAGTGCCAGCGGGAATTTGCCAGCAATGGTTTGCCAGAGGCAGTATGGATCATCTCCAGTTCATGGGGCGATCGCTCTAGGTAATGGCTCAACAGCAAGCGCAGACCGCCCCGTCCACAGATAAACTCCCGCTGACGCTGGGGTGATGTCATACTTTGCAGGCGTTGCTGTTCCTGTGCGCTAAGCAGGCTGGCATAGAACGGCACATCTGCTGAACTTTGCCACCAACTCCACAACCAGACAGACTCGATGGGACTGGGGATACAGCTAAACCTAGCGGGAAACATGCACCACTGGCTGACGGGATTCGATCAAGCTGATTACCGCTTCTACTTTTTCGGGGAAAATAGCGACTAAGCCTCCCGGAGAAACGCTATCCATAGCTGATGTGAGGGCGGCAATTTCCTCTAAAATCACCTCACAGCGCAGTTCAGGGTTGACAGATTGCACTCCCTTGAGCAAAAGGTCTGCCACTTCACCCACCGCCCGCCCCCGTAGGTCTTGATCTTCCTTGATATAGATGCGGTCAAACATCATGCCAGCTAATCTCCCCAGTTCCGTGATGTCCACATTGCGGCGATCGCCGGGCGCACCAATTACACCTATTTTTTCGCCTTGCCAAGTGCCCAAAAAGTCAGCGATCGCGCGAAAGCCAGCGGGATTGTGGGCATAGTCCACCAAAACATGGAACTGCCCCAAGTTAAAGAAATTCATCCGCCCCGGAGTTTTTTGAGCGGATGCCTCAAAGGTAGTCAGGGCAATGCGTATATCCTCAATTCTGATCCCCTGACAAAAGCCTGCCAAACTAGCGGCAAGGGCATTCTGAATCTGGAAGCCCGCTTTGCCACCCAAGGTGAGGGGTATATTTACAGCCTGCTCGATGCGCAAAGTCCAGTCCCCCTTGAGAATGGACAAATAGCCATGCTCATAGACCGCCGCCAAGCCACCCTGTTGCACATGGGCGCGCACAATCGGGCTATCTTCCTGCATAGAAAAATACGCCACCTGCCCTTTCACTTTGCTTGCCATCGCTGACACAAGGGGATCATCGGCATTGAGCACAGCATAACCACTGGGGCAGACCGCCTGCGCTACCACACTTTTGACATTCGCCAAATCCTCCACCGTCTCGATGTCGCCACTGCCCAGATGATCTGCCTGCACATTGAGCACCATGCCCACATCGCAAAAATCAAAGCCCAGCCCCGAGCGGATGATACCACCCCGCGCCGTTTCCAACACCGCAATTTCCACCGTGGGGTCGCGCAAAATTACTTGGGCGCTGTGGGGACCCGTAGTATCTCCTTTTTCGATCAGCCATTCCCCTATGTAAATGCCGTCGGTTGTGGTATATCCCACCACTTTGCCTGTGCGCTTGAAGATGTGGGCAGTGAGGCGAGTAGTGGTGGTTTTGCCGTTGGTACCCGTGATGGCAATGATAGGAATACGACAGGGCGTACCGGGGGGAAACAGCATATCCAGCACTGGTTCCGCCACATTGCGCGGCATACCCATACTAGGGGCAGTGTGCATACGGAAGCCAGGAGCGGCATTGACCTCCACGATCGCACTGTCGGTTTGGCGAAAAGGTAGAGAAATATCTGGCGTAACTACATCAATACCCGCAATATCCAAACCCACTATTTTGGCAACTCGCTCCGCCGTCCAGACATTTTCGGGGTGAATTTCATCGGTGCGATCTACGGAAATGCCGCCTGTGCTGAGGTTGGCGGTAGCCTTGAGATAACAAATTTGCCCCGCTTGCGGAATGGAATCGAGGGTGAACCCCTGCCGTTCTAACACCCCTTGACTAGTGCGGTCAATTTCAATCTTGGTCAGCACATTGTCGTGTCCATCACCACGGCGCGGGTCTTGGTTGGTAATCTCGATCAGTTCGCTGATGGTGGAAACGCCATCGCCAATCACATGGGCTGGCACTCGCTCGGCTACGGCAACCACTTTGCCATTGACTACCAAAATGCGGTGATCCCGTCCTTGGTGAAACCGCTCGATGATCACTTCTTTGGACACGCCCTGCGCCATAATAAAAGCATCTTCCGCTGATTCCAGATCGCGCACATCGATGCTGATGCCTCTGCCGTGATTGCCATTGAGAGGCTTAATCACCACTGGGAAGCCGCCCACATCGGCGATCGCCTCGTGCAGATACTTGAGACTGCTGATCACCGTTCCCCTTGGCACAGGCACACCCGAGTCCCTAAGCATCCGCTTGGTGCCCTCTTTATCGCAGGCGAGTTCCACCGCCAATACCCCAGTGCGATCGCTCAAAGTAGCCTGGATGCGTTTTTGGTACACCCCGTACCCCAACTGGATCATTGCCCTAGTGCCCAGTGCCAACCAAGGAATGCGCCGCGCCTTAGCTTCAGCCACAATTGACTCAGTGCTAGGACCCAATTGCGCCTCGAGGCGGAGTTCGTTGAGGTCTTGCAAATCCTGTTGCAGTTCCGCCTCAGGATACATACCAGTTTCCAGAATGCTCTGGCACAAACGCACTGCGGCGCGGGCGGCATAACGACCAGCCTGCTCGTATTGATATTCAAATACCACCTGATAGATGCCTGGCGTGATGGTGGGCTTAATCGTACCAAACCCCACCTGCATCTTTGCCAACCTTTGCAGTTCTTGGGCGACTTCTTGCACTGCTGAAGGAATGTTCAGCGGCGGACGCAGTGCCAACCTAGGAAAAATACGACACAGTCCCTGCTGAAAGGCTTCTAAGGACATTAGCGGTGAAACAGCGGATTGCAGATCGAGGCGCAACACGATCAGTTGCGATCGCTGAATGCTCCAAGCATTGGGTCCTCGCAGGGCTTGAATCTTTAAGATTTTCATAAAAAATAGCTAGCTAAGCTGAAATTATTGTATATCAGATGCGCTATTCTGCCCAACCATCAATGCGACCAGGCACTGGCTTTTGCGCAGGTTGCAAACCCGCTAGCATTTTGGAGAGTTGCAGGGCATCCAGCATGGGTTTTGCTTCCCGCACCTTATGCCACACCGATCGCGCCATCAGCAGAGAATGCCCCAAACGCTGGGCGTGAATTTGCTCCAAATAAGCCTCCCGCTCTGGTTGATAGTCAGCAGAAGTAAGACGCAGATCACCCAGATTAGCGGTTCCGCAGTTGGCAATGGTAATATTTGCTACCTGAGCCATCAGTTCGGGATAGAGCCATGTGTAGGCGGGGTGGACAGTCATCTGGCAGTGGTGGCTCACGGGCTGAACTTGGGGAATGCGCTCCAACAGCAAACTAAAGTAGCCGATCGCCGCCTTGCGCTGTGGTTCATAGACATAACCTGATACTTCTTGCTGATGCTTCAGCAGGTGATAGCCAAAACCCATCACTTTTTCTAGGGCATTGGTACGAAAATCCTGCACTGTCAGGTCATACACCTGCCTGATTTGCGGCGGCATGGCGGCAGTATCCAGTTGATAGAGCAGGGTGGCATCGGCATTGCTGACGGGCAGAAGGTTGGGCAGGTCAGGGGTGCAAGTGGCTAAATCCTGAATTTGCTGAGCAGATAAAGACCAGTCGGTGAGGTGGGCAAGGGGTTGAAAGCCATTCTGGCGATAGATGGCGATCGCCTCCTTTTGGTTGATATTCACCTGCGCCAGCCAGTTGCGGGCTTCATAGCACACCTCTAGGCAGTGGCGAATCAACTGCGTGCCATAGTTGCTGGCTTGTCCTGGCTCAGCGATCGCCAGACTTTGGATTTGCCATGCACTGCGATGACTATTGATGGGTGTAACCCGAATGTAGCCCAGCAAATCCTGACCCGACTCTAGGACATAGGTACGGTGGTGATCCCCTATCAACTCGCGCACGGGGCTAAACAGGCGCGCCCCCCACAAACTGACATCGTGAGGCACACTCCCTTCCTGTCCGTGCATTGGGGTTTCCGCCAGCTTGGCTACCGCCTCTAGGTCGCGGTGTTGCAACAGCCTCAAGTTAGTGCCATTCACTGGTAAGTTTTGCATAGATAACGCGTAGATAACCTAGTTAGCCCAGCCCGTCTCAATCTCTTTCTCATATAATGATAGACTGTTGCTAAACAGCTAACATACAGTAAACTTAAAAATCCGTCTAGTTATTGCAGTCATTTTAGGTAAGGATCAGAATCAGCATGGCAAAACGCCGCAACCTCAAAAAAGAAAAGGCTTTGCGCAACCAAGCCTACGCCCGCAAATTCCGCAAGCGCCTGCCGATGGGTAAGTTTGGCAGGAGGCGATTTGGTGGTAGTCCCTTTGGCGATGGTGTCGAGGGTGAGGAGTCAGAAACCACCGAAGATAGTGATAGTATCCCCGCCTAAACCACTCCTAATTCTGGCACTGCACACCACTAGCCCTAAGTTACAGATCGTGCTGGGCAGTGCCGTTGACTATCGTCTTGGGGAATGGCTGTTGGGTAGAGAACTGGGGAAATACTTGCACACTTATTTGTCAGAGATCATGGCAGATACCCCTTGGCATAGCTTAGGAGCGATCGCCGTGCATAGTGGCGCAGGTAGCCAGACGGGAATGCGTATCGGTCTCACGGTGGCGATCACCCTAGCACAGCAGTTAGGTATTCCCGTGTATGCGATCGCAGAAGCGGATCATGCCTTGCAACTAATGGCGATCACCGAACAGCATTATAATCAAGGCATATTTCCCCAATGGCAGACAGCAACTGCCTCCTTGTCCTCCTGCCCCTCATAACTTAGAACGGTTGCTATGACAGAACTCACCTTTGAGCAGGCGATCGCCGCTAGCGAAAATTTGCTCAGTCAGACTAATATCAGCCCCGCTGAATTGGCATCAGCCCTGGTAGAGCTATTGCAAACTAGCAATGGGGCAAGGGGATTTTGGGTAACTTTTTTGACTGGGGCATGGGCAGATCATCCTACCCCCGCCCTGATCAATGCTCTCAAAGCCGTACCCCAACCCAGTGCGGAACTAATGGTCAAAAATGTTGCCATGTCCTCAGCTATGGCAATCACCCACCAGCGCCACGGCGACTTGGAGAGTGCGTTGCGTTCACAAGCAGTAACGCGGCGATCGCTCCACATCTTGCAACTATGGCAATCGCCTACCGCCCAAGCGATCGCCCAAGCCATGTATGACAGCGCCGTAGGCAAAGGCGAGGCATACGCAGACTTTTTTACAAAGTGGGGCTACGACAGCGAGCAAAAAGCAGAAATCGCTGAAAAGCTAGCTATCTTGCTCAGCTAATCAGCGATCAGTGTAGAGTTCAAGAGAAATCTATTATTGCACAATAATTTTGCCCACCATGCCAGCGCCACGATGGGGAGTGCAGTAGTAGCTAAACTCCCCAGCCTCAGTAAAAGTAGTTTCTACTTCTTGCTTGGGCTTCTGCATCAGTTTTTTGTGCGACAGTTCCGCATGATCCTCAAATACCACATTGTGAGGAAAGGCTTTGTTATTCACCCACTTCACCGTATCGCCGACTTTGATGGTCAGCACTTTGGGAACAAAGGCAAGCTGTCCGCTATCCGAACCCATCTTCACAGTGTAAACCTCGGCAGAGGCAGAATTAGCACCAAAGAAAATGGCAAGACTGGAAAACAAGCAGAGGCAAAGAATAAATAGTTTTTTCATAATTGACCAGTTGTCTTTTTGCGATTTTTCTTAAGTATATATTGACAGCCTGTCATTTGCGCCAAAAAATCTATCCGCATGGATTGTCTCTAGGTTTTGCGAAATGGGGGAAAATATGCCCAGCCCCACAAACCAAGCAAATCCCAAGCAAATCTATGTCCTATCCTCCCCCGCCCAGTCCTCGTCTCAGTTTCTGGCAAAAACTTGCCTATGGCGTTGGCGACTTAGGCACTGCCATTACCACTAATCTAGTGGCTTTTTTCCTGCTCCCTTTTTTTACGGATGTGGTGGCTATTTCACCAGTGATCGCTGGGTCAATTCTGTTTGCGGGCAAAGTGTGGGATGCCATCAACGACCCGATCATAGGAGTATTGACCGACAAAACCCGCACCAAATGGGGCAGACGCAGACCATGGCTATTATTTTCTGCCATTCCCTTTGGGCTGTCCTTTGCCGCCCTGTGGTGGATTCCATTTCCCAACGACCAAAATGCATTAACTATCTACTATTTCGTGGTCGCCCTACTGTTTAACACCTTTTTTACCGCTGTCAATCTGCCTTACTCTGCCCTTACCCCCGAACTCACCCAAGACTACGACGAGCGCACCAGCCTCAACAACTTTCGCTTTGCCTTTTCCATTGGCGGCAGTGTGGTGTCCACAGTCCTGCACCTATTTATTGTGGGGCAATTCCCCAACAACCCCGCTCTGGGTTTTTTGGTGGCTGGCATCCTGTGGGCAGTGGTTTCCACCATTCCTATCTTTATCTGCTTCTGGGGCACTCAGGAAAGGTATAGTTCCTCCAGCGAAAGTATCCCCCTGTGGCAACAATTTAGCACTGCCTTGAGCAATATTCCCTATTTATATGTAATTGGCATTTATATCTGCTCTTGGTTAGCTCTACAGGCAACAGCTACAGTCATTCCCTACTATGTACGCTACTGGATGCGCCCCGACAACCCTGATGTAGTAATTTCTTTCACCATTCTCGGCGTGCAGGGCACGGCATTTGTCATGCTGTTTGTCTGGAGCAAAATCAGCACCCTGATCGGCAAAAAGGCGGTATTTGTCTGGGGTTGCTCGGCGTGGATCATGGCGCAGTTTGGCTTATTTATCCTGCAACCACAGCAGGTGGCGTTCATGTATATTTTGGCGGTACTGGCAGGGGTGGGGGTGGCTACCGCCTATCTCGTCCCTTGGGCGATGATCCCCGATGTGATTGACCTAGATGAACTGCACACGGGCAAGCGGCGGGAGGGGATTTTCTACGGCTTTATGGTGCTGTTACAAAAATTTGCCCTAGCAGGGGCATTGTTTGCTATTGGGGTTACTTTGCAGTGGGCTGGATTTATCCCCCCAATTGATAAAATTCCTGTCCTCGACCAGCCTCCAGCGGTTTTGCAGGTATTGCGGTTTTTGATCGCTCCCGTACCCACGCTTCTGCTGATTGGCGGCATAGTGCTTGCCACTTTTTATCCCATCACCAAAGAAAAACATGCGGAAATTTTGGTTTTGCTTTCTGCGAAAAAGTAATTTCTCCTCCATAATCTTTTGTATCGCAAGACATCAACATCACCATGCCTGAGCTAGACGCTGATCTATCTACAGCAACTGCGGATGAGGCAGAGACAGTTGCCGCCAAAGAGCATGACTCAGTTACCCAGCAAGTGCGTTTCAAGACGATTAATCGCCAACTTCACTTACTCCTACCCCCAGAGCGGGACATAGTTAGTGAAGATGGGGAAACCGCCCCAGCGCTGTTGTGGTCGGACTTGCTACAGCAGTTACAGCAGAGGCTGACGGGAACAGAGCGGTTTTGGGAGGCGCAAACGCCTGTATATTTGCAGACCAGCGATCGCTTAATTGATGTGCCGCAATTTGTGGAGTTGGGGGAGGCACTGCAAGAATATAACTTAAAACTAAAACAGGTGATTACCTATCGCCGCCAGACAGCCCTCAATGCAGTGACAGCGGGTTTGTCGGTGGAGCAGGCTGTAGCCAAAGAGCCGCTCAAAATTACCACCAATGTCGGTGTACCCAGTGAAGACCCCCTATATCTGAAGATGACCGTGCGGGCTGGCATGGAGATTCGCCATGCAGGTAGCGTGATCATTTTTGGCGATGTCCATGCGGGGGCGGAAATCATTGCCGATGGCGACATCTTGGTGTGGGGGAAACTGCGGGGTCTGGCGCATGCGGGGGCAAGGGGCAATCGGTTGGCAGTGGTGATGGCGCTGTCCCTCTATCCTACGCAATTACGCATTGCTGAGGCGATCGCCATGGTCGATCCGCCCAAAACCAGTTTCTGCCCTGAAGTAGCATTTATTGACACCAATTTGTTGAATTTAGATGGTGAATCTGGTATTTCCATTGTCAAAGCAGTAGACTATTCCAAACAATTCGCTTGATCCCATGAGTCGTTCCATCGTCGTTACCTCAGGCAAGGGCGGAGTTGGCAAAACTACTACTTCCGCCAACTTGGGTATGGCACTTGCCAAACTAGGGCGCAAAGTGGTCTTGGTAGATGCTGATTTTGGGCTACGCAATCTTGACCTGCTGTTGGGGCTGGAAAATCGGGTGGTCTACACTGCGCTAGAAGTAATTGCCCGCGAATGCAAACTCGATCAAGCCTTAGTGAAGGACAAACGCCAGCCTAATCTCTCGCTCCTCGCCGCTCCCCAAACCCGCAACAAAACCGCCATCACGGCGGCGCACATGAAAGCCCTAGTGGAGGTGCTGTCCCGCCATTTTGACTATGTGTTGGTGGACTGCCCAGCAGGAATCGAGACGGGCTTCCACAATGCGATCGCTGGAGCCAAAGAAGCAATTATCGTTACCACGCCTGAAATTTCGGCGGTGCGCGATGCCGATCGGGTGATCGGTCTATTGGAAGCCAATCGCATCAAGGATATTAAGCTGATCGTCAACCGCCTCCGCCCCGCAATGGTAAAAAACAACGACATGATGAGCGTGGAGGACATTTTGGAGATTCTATCGATCAAATTATTGGGGGTAATCCCCGAAGATGAACAGGTAATCGTCTCCACCAACAAGGGGGAGCCACTTGTCCTGTCCGAAAAACTGCCTCTAGCTGGTATTGCCTACGAAAATACTGCCAAGCGTCTGGAGGGCATGGATATTCCCCTCCTTGATCTCAATGCGTCCAGTGGCTCAGTGCTGAGTCGCCTGCAACGCTGGCTCACAGGCAAATCATAGGAGGATTGAGCCATGATCTTATCAATTTCCGAATTTATCGAGCGGCTCTTTACTGGCAAAAATGCTACAGCCAGCGGCACCAAGGTAAAGCAGAGATTAAAGTTTATCCTTGCCCACGACCGTGCCGCCATCACCCCGCAGATGTTTGAGGAAATGCGGCAAGAGATCATGGCGGTAGTCTCCAAGTATGTGGAGCTAGACCAAGACAGCTTAGAGTTTCGCCTCGAGTCCGACAACCGCTACACTGCCCTTGTGGCTAATCTACCGATTCGGGGCATCAAAGCAGAGGAGCCAGAACTGCTCCAAGCCGAACCCCTAGATATTGATGCACCTTTGACCATGCCCAATAATGGGGGTAATGTCGGGTAATCCCCACCGCCTTGACTGGCTAAACCTGAGTACAATCAAATACACGCAGTAAAGTTGCCCGTCTGCCTTAACAAGTTCCAGAAACCATTAACGGTTCTATTTTTAGAGCCTACACTATCTGAACTAACAGCAAAGGGCAAAAACGGTTGGTTGTTTAGTATGAGAGAGTCAGATCACGATGGCATTTTTTGAGTCGGAAATTGTGCAACAGGAAGCCAAGAGTCTGTTCACTGACTACCAAAACCTCATGCAGTTGGGTAGTAACTACGGTAAATTTGACCGTGAGGGCAAAAAGCTGTTTATCGAACAGATGGAAAATATCTTGGATCGCTACACTATTTTTATGAAGCGCATGGAACTGTCTGATGATTTTATGGCACAAATGAATATCAAGCAGTTACAAAATCATTTGCATAATTTTGGCATTACCCCTCAGCAAATGTTTGAGCAGATGCGGGCTACGCTGGAGCAGATGAAACGGGACATCAAGGGGTAGGCAGTGCCCCCAAATTAGGTATTATGCCCGCCCCATCAACTGTGCCATTGACCGCACCCGTTCCATTAAGTCCTTGAACTGTCCAAAAGTTAAGGATTGCGCTCCATCGGATAACGCTTTCTTGGGGTTGGGATGTACTTCAATCATCAGAGCATCACAGCCCCCAGCGATCGCCGCCAAAGCCATCGGCGGCACTAAATCTGACCAACCCGTGCCATGACTGGGGTCGACCATGATCGGCAGGTGGGTGAGTTTACGCAGTACGGGAATTGCCGACAAGTCCAGCAGGTTACGGGTGTATTCCCGATCAAAACTGCGAACCCCCCGCTCACAGAGAATCACCTGAGCATTGCCAGCGGCTAAAATGTATTCTGCCGCCATCAACCATTCTTCAATCGTAGCGGACATACCCCGCTTCAGCAGAACGGGCTTACTTTGCCTGCCAATCTGCTTGAGCAAAGAGAAATTCTGCATATTCCTAGCTCCCACCTGCAGGACATCAGCCACCTCAGCAATCTTGTCAATATCGCTGGTATCCATCACCTCCGTAATGATCCCCAAGCCCGATGCCGCTCTTGCCTCCGCCAAAAGTGAGAGGGCGCTCTCGCCATGCCCCTGAAAAGCATAGGGGGAAGTTCTGGGTTTGTATGCGCCACCCCTAAGAAATTTTGCCCCCGCTGATTTTACTGCCAAGGCAGTTTCCACAATCATTTCTGAGTTCTCCACCGAGCAGGGACCTGCCACCACTACTAAAGGGTGATGCTCGCCGATCGCCACTGTGCCATTGGGTGTGGGCACTAAAACTTCGCTGGGTTCATGATGACGATATTCACGGCTGGCACGCTTGAAGGGTCGCTCCACTCGCAAGACCGATTCAATGGCGGGGCTGATTTCTTCAATGCGAAAGGGGTCTAATTCTGCCGTTTCCCCCACCAAGCCAATCACTACTTTATGCTTGCCGACAATCCGCTCTGGGGTTAATCCCCACGATGCTAGTTCTTGGCAAACTCGGTCAATTTCAGAGGTGGGAGTACCCACTTGCATCACAACAATCATGGCGCAATAAAGCAGTTATCTACTCCAATCTAGCACACTACCAGCTCTGTAATGGCTGAGGGGCTTTGCGGAAATTTAGAGGACTTACGCCAAATTTGCTAAGACCCTCACCTTCCCGCTATGTGGGAGAAGGGGCTGGGGGATGAGGATAAGTCGTGAATCTTCAATGAGATAAACCCCTCACAGTTAGAGGGCAGAACCATAGGAACAGTTTCTGTTCTCAAATCCATGGGACTTAAACTATGGTTAGCGCCTTGGGATAATTTTTAACCCCACATACAGCAAGTCCTAATCAAATTAGATTGTTACAGAACAGCCAATATGCGCTGGCATAGACCAGTTGTCATGTTTGCAGAGGCACTAGCCGCAGATGGGAGAGAGAAAGTCCTCGCGAATCCAACCTCTGGTGCGACTGGGAATGTACTCCACCATGTACCAAGTGTATTGCCCATCAGTATCGCTGACGCGATCGCCATTGCGGTAGTTAAGCAAGTTCACATACTGCCCAACTAGAACATAGGAGTCAACTCGATAATAAGTCCCAGCACCTGTCCGCATATTCACCTGACTGCCACGCACCCGACCAATCACCTCGACATTACAACTGCTCCGCACTTGGGCTGAGGCTGGAGCGGTAAACTGCGGTAGGACAGAGATGACTGAAGCTAGGATGGCGGGGAGGATAAATTTAGCACGCATAGTAAAGTAAGCGGGATGGCTAGTTTAAGTTTTGTGAGGCAATTTATCAGACTGAAACGGGCAAAATCAAGTTCCAGCAATCTGACTTGAGCCTTTGGTAAACTGAAGTACACTTGCATCTCAATCTATTGGTTGTTCATGTCTGCTCTCCCTCCCCCTGATCGCCAAAAGTTGTGGCTTGCCGCCCTCAAACCGCCCATGTATAGCGTAGCGGTGATGCCGATTGTTGTCGGTAGTGCGATCGCTCACAGTCAGCTCAATACTTTAGATGTGCCAATCCTAGTTGCTTTTGCGGTGGGAGCGGTGCTGATTTTGGTATGGGAAAACCTCTGCAATGATGTGTTTGATGCCGAGACGGGGATTGACAAGCACAAATATCATTCCATTGTCAATTTGACAGGGAAACAACAACTGATTTTAGCGATCGCCTATGTATTTTTAATTTTGGGATTAGCCCTGATCGCTTGGATTTGCTGGCAACAGCACGACTTAGTAATCGGCGCTCTGGTCTTAGTTTGCTGTGTATTGGGTTATATCTACCAAGCGCCACCTCTGCGGCTGGGCTATCAGGGCTGGGGCGAACTGCTGTGCTTTATTAGTTTTGGTCCGCTGGCGGTTTCGGCAAGCTACTACAGCCAAGCCCACCGTTTTTCTGCAACTGCCTTCCTTGCATCTTTGGCAGTTGGGTTAGTGATTAGCCTCGTGCTGTTTTGCTCGCATTTTCATCAAGTAGCCGATGACTTAGCCGCTGGGAAGTATTCGCCTGTAGTGCGCTTGGGTACTGGGCGATCGGCGGCTTTGCTCCCTTTAATTTGTGTGAGTGCCTATGGAATTTTGCTAATCGGCATCAGCATTGGCGTGTTCCCCCCTGCAACAGTTTTGGCTCTGGTGGGTTTGCCCTCAGCTATCTACCTGTGTCAGACCATTGCCTCCTATCACAACATTCCTGAGCGGGTGAGCAATAGCAAATTTATCGCTCTGGGCTTTCAGTTCTGGTTCTGTTTGGGGCTGGCTTTGGGTTTCTATCTCTCCTAAAACCAGCATAACTTTTGTTACCCCCATCTTCGTTTGAGAATAAAGACTGAGCGGCTAGAGTATCCACCTTCGCAGTGCCACCATCATCATCTGCTTGCCCACAAATACATAGGGAGCGTAGGCAGTATTTTCGTTATTGTCATCAGTGAGGCAGTAGAGCGAAACTTCATAATCAGGCTCATCGCCAAACAGCAGAGGTTGGCAGAAGTCCAGCAGATGCTCAATAATTTGCTCCCTTTCCTCAAGCAGTGCTTCTTCTGGGTCTTCGGCATCATAGCTTTCAGGCTCGAGAAACAGACAGGAAAAGTAGGCTCTAAACCTTGAGCGATCTTCCATTTCTGTATTGCGAAACAAGTCCAACTCGTCCCAATACTCATTGATTTCCGCATAAGCCAGTTCCTCAGGATAGAGGCTTTTTACCCAATGGAATAACTCCACCAGATGCTTAGTGCTAATCAATTCATTATTCAGCACCTCAGTAGTAGGCTTGCGAAAGAATTTGAGATCGCAGACAAATGGCGGAGAACCAGCATTCTCACCATAAAAGATTTCTCGCTCCAGCAGAGTCTGAATTTGTGCTGACAAATCAGGCGGAAAGGCGATCGCCTCCAGTTCCATCCCTGCCAAAGTAGTGTTCATCTCTTACCTCCCGAAATTAGCCCTCTAGTTAAACTTTGCACCGCACCAGCCGCCACATCCCGATAGCGCAGTTCACCACACAAAATTTGCCCCATTCTGCGGGTTGCCCCCGGGCGCTTTACCCCCACTTGATAGGCAAAGCTGGGTATGCGATAGAAAATGCTGGCGATGCGCTTTGCCCAGAGCATATCTGCTCCCCATTCTTGCTGTACCTGTTGCGAGTAGTTTTGCAGAGCATTTTGATCCCCTGCCAGTGCCAAATCGATCGCTTTGCCCGCCAACATGCCCGTCAGCAGAGCGGGACGAATTCCCTCCGCAGTGAAAGGATCGACGACACAGGCGGCTTCTCCTGCCAACAGTGCATTTTGCGTATGTAAGATTTGATCGCCATCCCACAGACACAAAGGATGTCCAAACTGCTTCACTTGGTTGAATGCCACGCCAAAGTTCTCGGCGTACTTAGCTCCGATCTCCTTCAAGTTTTGCTTTTCGCCTCCCAAAAAAGTACCGACACCAATGGAATAGCCATCACTTTTGGGAAAGTTCCAAATGTAGCCGTTATGCACACCACCGAAATCAAAATGCGCTGAACTGATGTCGTGATTCTGAGCGGGAGCTTCCACCTCGAGGGCGGCTCCCATTCTGCGCTTGCGCTCCCTAAAACCTAGCCATTTCGCCATACTGCCCTTCGCTCCATCACAGGCAATCAGATATTTGCTACTAAATTCCTCATGTTCGGTTTGCACAATCCAGCGATCGCTCTGCCATCTGATCCCTATGACCGCTGTCTGCGCTTTTAGCTGTGCCCCCTGCCGTTGCGCTTGGCTAATCAGATAGTGGTCAAACACATCACGGCGCACCATCCACACAGGTTGCAAGTTACCCAGCGGCATAATTTGCTGGTCTTGGGACTGCCATGTGTAGCTGATCTGCTTTACAGTCAAGGAAATAGCAGGGCGAAAATCAAAATCAAACCAGCCTTGCACCTGCGGCGATACGCCACCACCGCAGGGCTTATAGCGGGGTAAGGGTTCTTTTTCTAAGACCAGCACCCTGCGCCCCAACTTGGCTAAATGATAGCTGGCAGAGCCGCCTGCAGGACCTGCCCCAACCACAATACAGTCGTAAATCATCTAAATTTCGGCTTGCCCTAACAACTTGCTACGGTACAAAGATTACCCCACTAGGATAGCCCATGCCTGCTTAAGTTTTGCGCCTAGTTAATTTTTTGCCAGTAGTGCTTCGCCTCTCAGCACAGCGGGAGATCATGCCTGCATCTAATCAGTTAATAAGTTAAGTAAAAGTTAAGTAAGCTGAAATTTAATAAGTTTTGTTTCCTTTGGCAACACTATGATTTCCAAAGACTGCTGTTTATGACTATTAGCTGAACCTAAAAAAAATTAGTGCAAACTCAACGACTGTAACGATACAGCGATAACCTCAAGGTAATCGTTGAGGAAAAGACTATGACAGTTACCACTAGCCCGACTCAGCTACCCCCACCCTTGACCGATGAGGAACTACGGAAAATTGATGCCTATTGGCGTGCCTGTAATTACTTGGCGGTAGGCATGATTTATCTCAAAGGCAACCCCTTACTGCGTGAACCTTTGGCATACGAACACATCAAAACTCGGCTGTTAGGGCACTGGGGAGCCAGTCCGGGCTTGAGTTTTATGTATGTGCATCTCAATCGCATGATCAAGAAGTATGACCTAAACATGATCTTTTTGGCGGGTCCTGGTCATGGTGCGCCTGGGGTATTGGCTCCCGTATATTTGGAAGGCACTTATTCCGAAGTCTATCCCGACAAGAGCGAAGATGCAGAGGGAATGGCGCGGTTCTTCAAGCAGTTTTCTTTTCCTGGGCACATCGGCTCCCATGTAACTCCTGAAACCCCTGGTTCCATTCATGAGGGCGGGGAACTGGGTTACAGCCTATCCCATGCCTACGGTGCGGCTTTTGACAACCCTGACTTGATTGTGGCTGTGGCTGTGGGCGATGGGGAAGCCGAGACTGGACCTCTGGCTACGGCATGGCATTCCAACAAGTTTCTCAATCCCGCCCGTGATGGAGCGGTTCTCCCCATTCTTCACTTGAACGGTTACAAAATTTCTAATCCCACCATCTTGGCACGCATTTCTCGTGAGGAATTGACTGCTCTGTTCACTGGCTATGGCTACAAACCTTACTTTGTGGAAGGTTCCGATCCCGCCCAGATGCATCAGTTGATGTCGGCGACTTTGGAAGTAGTGATCAAAGAGATTAAAGAAATTCAGGAATCCGCCCGCAGTGGTCAGCCGTTCCAGCGTCCTCTCTATCCCATGATCATTTTGCGCTCTCCCAAGGGCTGGACTGGTCCCAAGTCAGTGGATGGCAAGAAAACTGAGGACTTTTGGCGATCGCACCAAGTGCCGCTGTCGGGACTACACGGCAATCCAGAACATATGCAGATTTTGGAGGATTGGCTGAGAAGCTATCGTCCTGAAGAGTTGTTTGATGCCAACGGCAAGTTAATTCCCGAACTGAAGGAACTAGCGCCCACAGGTCAGCGCCGTATGAGTGCTAACCCCATCGCCAATGGTGGCATTGTGCGCAAAAAGCTGAAGATGCCAGACTTCCGTGATTATGCAGTTACGGTGGATCAGCCTGGGGCAGTGGAAGCGGAAAATACCCGCCCACTGGGGAATTTCCTCAGGGATATTATGCGGAATAATATGCACAACTTCCGCGTCTTTGGTCCCGATGAAACTGCTTCCAATCGTTTGACTGCCATCTATGAAGTTAGTAAGAAGGCATGGATGGCTGACTTTTTGCCCGAAGATGCCGATGGCAGCGAACTGGCTACCGATGGGCGGGTGATGGAAATGCTCAGCGAACATACTTTGATGGGCTGGTTGGAGGGCTATCTGTTGACGGGACGGCATGGCTTTTTCCATACCTACGAAGCCTTTGCCCATGTCTTTGATTCCATGTTCAATCAGCACGCCAAATGGCTAGACATCTGCAAACATGATGTGCCGTGGCGCGCCCCTGTCTCTTCTATGAATATCTTGCTGTCCTCCACTGTGTGGCGACA